>JGI24696J40584_12961691_pt1 | contig 37723 bp, 31 predicted proteins | sample TergutCo191P4_FD_40584 | JGI IMG/M metagenome (IMG submission 40584)
ATACATAAATCCTGAAGCGAAAATATCTTTAAAACGGTGGGCAATTGTGGTGCCCTCAACAAATTCCCGCAACCCCGACGAGATGATATAATGTTCTATCTCAAAGCCTCTTTCTGCCGCGTAGCGGTTTATTCTTTCAAAATATTGCTCAACACCTTGATAGAAAGAGATCTGTTTTCCATACTGAAAGAAATCCTCTTTTCTGATTGAAATATTTTTTTCTTTGGCTTTTTCGGTTAATGATCAACTATAGACAACACTATACCTTCCACATCAAACCCAACCAACTTATATAGGTTGGGAATATCGCCATGTTCAATAAAAGTATCAGGAATGGCTATTGGAATGACTTTGTTATTATATTGTTTTTCAATAATATATTCTGACACTGCGGTGAAAAGTCCGCCGCTAACCATGCCATCTTCCACTGTGATGACAGTGTGATGTGTGGTGCAAATTTCATCAAGCATTTTTTTGTCGAGCGGTTTTAAAAAACGCACATCAATATGAGTGAGTGTTTTTCCTTTATTTTCAAGAATATCAATAGCTTGTGCTGCATTGTTGCCGAGAGGTCCCAACGATAAAATGGCGATATCTTTGCCTTGCTTGAGCAGTTTCGATTGTCCTATTTCCAATGTTTCTAACGGGGTTTTCCATTCTATCATCACGCCGTTTCCGCGCGGGTAGCGTATGGCAAACGGATTGTTCCGGTCTTTGTAAGCGGTGAACATCATGTTGCGTAACTCTGCTTCGTTTCGGGGCGAGGCAATGATGAGGTTTGGGATAGAGCGCAAAAACGCCAAATCGAAAACGCCGTGGTGCGTGGGTCCATCCTCCCCTACCAAGCCGGCGCGGTCAATACAAAAAATAACAGGCAGTTTTTGCAGTGCGACATCGTGAATAATCTGATCATAACTGCGTTGCAAAAATGAGGAGTAAATATTGCAAAACGGGATTTGTCCTGCAGCAGCAAGTCCTGCAGCAAAGGTAACAGCGTGAGACTCAGCAATTCCCACATCAAATACACGATGCGGAAGTTTCTCTCGCATAATGGTTAAAGAACAACCGGTTGCCATAGCCGGAGTAATTCCCACAACACGCTCATCCTGAAGTGCTAACTCCAATATGGTTTCCCCAAAAACGGTCTGATATTTTGGAGGCATGTTGTGCCTGTCGGGAACAATAAGTTCTCCGGTGTCAGGGTCATAATTACCGGGAAAATGATACAATATCTGGTTTTCTTCCGCCAACGGCAACCCTTTGCCTTTCACAGTAACAATGTGCAGTAGCTTAGGACCTTGTATCTCTTTTAAGTTAGACAAAATACGAACTAATTTCACCACGTCATGCCCATCAGCAGGACCAAAGTAGCGAAAACCCAATTGTTGGAAAAGATTACTTTTACTCACAATTTGTCCCTTAATAGAATTACCCAAACGGCTGATTGCCTGTACAATAAATTTTCTGGAATTAAAAAACTTCCAAACTCCTTTTTTAAAGCGATTGTAAGATTTTGAGCTGGTAATTCTGAGCAGATATTGACTCATTGCACCCACATTTTCATCAATAGCGATACGGTTATCGTTAAGAATCACCAACATAGTTTCTTTAGTACCGCCAGCTTGGTTCATAGCTTCAAACGCCATGCCGCCGCCCATTGCGCCATCGCCAATTACGGCAATGTGGTGTTGGGAAGTGTTTCCCGACAGCCTCGCTGCAGTTGCCATGCCTAAAGTCGCTGATATTGACGTAGATGCGTGTCCTGTTCCGAAAGCATCGTATTCACTTTCGCTCATTTTGGGAAAACCGCTCATCCCTTTATATCTTCGATTGGTTTCAAATTGTTCTTTTCTTCCCGTAATAATTTTGTGCGTATAGGCTTGATGTCCCACATCCCAAACCAATTTATCATTCGGTGTATCAAATACATAATGAATAGCTACGGTGAGTTCCACTGTGCCTAAGCTGGCGCCCAGATGTCCCGGATTTTTTGCCGATTTCGTAATGATAAAATGCCGCAGTTCTTCACACAATTGCGGCAATTTTTCTACTGATAAATTTCTTATATCTTTAGGAAACTGTATTTTATCTAACAGCGTGTACGATGAATGCTCTGCCATGAATAGAACGTTTGGTATCGTTTAGTACTGCTCTTTTTCGTTTGGAAATTCCCTCTGTTTCACATCATTAATATAATGAGAAACGGCGCTGATAATCTCTTCCGAAATATTATGATAGCGTCGCAGGAAGCGTGGGGAAAACTGTTGTGTGTATCCCATCATATCGTGAAAAACAAGTACTTGCCCGCTGGTATCCTGTCCGGCGCCAATGCCAATGGTGGGGATGGAGATGCTTTCCGTAACTTGCTTGCCCACAGCGGCGGGAATCTTCTCCAGCACCAAAGCGAAGCAGCCGTGCTGCTCTAAAATTTTAGCATCTTCCAGCAATTTATCCACCTCTTTTTGCGTGGTTGCGCGTACCGTATAAGTTCCAAACTTATTGATACTTTGTGGAGTTAGTCCCAAATGTCCCATCACGGGAATGCCGGCGCTTAAAATCCTGTCAATACTTTCGGAAATCTCTATACCACCCTCCATTTTCACTGCATCAGCACCCGATTCTTTCATAATTCGGATGGCAGATGCCAGTGCTTCTTTCGAATTGCCCTGATATGTACCAAAAGGAAGGTCAACCACCACCAAAGCGCGCTCTACCGCCCGCACCACCGACGATGCGTGATAAATCATATCATTCAAAGTAATGGGTAGCGTAGTTTTGTATCCTGCCATCACATTGGCAGCAGAATCGCCCACTAGAATCACATCAATTTTTGCCTCATCCAACAAGCGTGCCGTTGAATAATCATAAGCCGTGAGCATGGCTATTTTTTCCCTCTCATTGCGCATTCGTTGCAGTACATGAGTAGTTACCTTTGTAACATCACGATAAAGATATTGACCTTTCATTATTTATTTTAATAAGGGGGCAAAAATAACAAAATATTAAATGTTCTTTTGGAAAACAACAGAATAAATTATCTATAAGTGAGAAAAATCATTACCTTTTTCTGTTGTAAGAAATAAAAGATATTCCACATCGTTTTAGAACTTGCAATATATTTTTGTTTTTATGAATTATAGAAAGTTTTTTCTTATTTTTTTTATTAGTTTCTCATTTTTAAGGGCAAACGCTCAAGTTGCAAAGTACAGCAATGAATTTCTCTCTTTGGGAATTGGCGCGCGCGGCTTGGCAATGTCTAATACGATGGTTTCTTTAGCCAACGATGTGACCGCTTCCTATTGGAATCCAGCCGGTTTGGTACGAATGGAACGCCCTTACCAATTATCTGCCATGCACGCTGAATATTTTGCAGGTGTCGCCAAATACGACTATATCGGCGCAGGATACAAGATAGATAATAAACAGGCGGTAGCTTTCTCATGGATTCGATTCGGCGTAGATAATATTATGAATACCACGGAATTGATTGACAATCAAGGAAATTTTGATTATAAAAAAATCACCTATTTTTCAGCAGCAGACAATGCCTTTCTTTTAAGTTATGCCTACAACTTTGAAAAAGTAAAAGGACTTTCTTTAGGCGCAAATGCCAAAATTATTCGCAGAACAATTGGAAAATTTGCTGGCGCTTGGGGATTTGGATTAGACATTGGTTTACAATATAATACAAAAGGCTGGCAAGTGGGCGCCCTGCTTAAAGATGCTACCTCCACTTTTAATGCATGGAGTTATACATTAACAGATAAAATACTTGAAGTGCTTGAGGCTACCGGTAACGAACTGCCGGAAAATACATTAGAATTAACTGCTCCGCGGTTTAATTTTGGCGCTGGAAAATTTATTGAGCTTGGAAAAGGCTTTAACGCTACTTTTGCATTAGACTTTGATTGTACTTTCGATAAAAAACGTAATACGTTGATAAAAAGCAATTTTATTTCTATTGACCCTCATTTCGGGATGGAATTTGCATACAAGACAATTGTCGCACTTCGCGCAGGAATCGGCAACTTCCAACAAATTCCCTTTTTCGATGGCAAGAACAAATTCACCTGCCAAATTAATCTTGGAATTGGTGTCGGAATTAGAGACCTTGTTTTCATTGATTACGCTTTTACCGATTTGGGCAATCTTTCTGTAGGCTTATACTCTCATGTTTTTTCACTGAAAGTGGCAATTGCCTCGTTTAAGAAGAAAAAAAGTGAATAAGGGTAAAAGGTTAGTGATTAGTGATTAGTGATTTTTCCGACAGCCTGTATAACGTCCACTCATCCAAAGAAATAGCGCCAATATTTTCTTTGTAAAATTGAATTGCCGGAATATTCCAATCCAAACAGATCCATTCTATTCTCCCACACTCACGTCCTTGTGCAATTCTTCTGAGTTCAGAAAAAAACTGTTTCCCAAATCCTAAATGCCGGTACTCGGGTAAAACATACAAGTCTTCCAGATATAGCCCGCGTTTACCAGTAAATGTTGAGAAATTGTGAAAAAAAAGCGCAAAACCAATGATTTGTCCATCTTTTTCTCCCAATAATACCTCCGCTGCTTTTTTCACAAAAAAAGAATCGTACAAAACCTCTTCTGTTGCGGTTACTTCATGTAATAATTTTTCATACGCTGCAATCCCTTTAATAAGATTCAGTATTTCGGGAATATCTTTTTCTGTTGCAAATCTAATTTTCATATAAACAAAGTTTTAAGCCCTTATTCCCTCCTATTCCCCAACAACCACTCTCACCCCTTCCGAGTGCGAGGTAAATTCCGGTGCATACATAGATTGCATGGTCGTTATTCCGTTAGAAAACTCTCCTTTTTGAGCTACACGCAAAGTGTATTCAAATACATAAACTCCTTTGTGCAAATAATCTATAAAGAAATTCATGGAAGCATCCTTGATGGCTTGGTAGTAGCCAAAGCCCGATTTGTAGCGATAACCTGAAGCATAATCGGTGGGCTCGAAACAGGCAGCACGCATATCTTTCAAATGCACATATTCCATGTCGCGGTCGGTGCGAATTTCTATGCGTACGGTTACCTTGTCGCCAACGTTCAATTTTCCGTCATTTTCCACAGGCACAATCACCGTTTTATTGCCCGAACGCCGTTCTACAAAAAGTTGCTTATTAATTGTCAAAGGCGTTTCTTTAAACTGTTTTATTTTGTCCAACTGTTCAAAATATTGCCAATATACGGCGCCCCACGACACACTGTTGGCGTTTTTAGTAACACTCACGTTGCTCCAAGTTGGCGTTACCGATGCGCCGTCCCAGCGTTTTTTAAAGTAGCCTGTGCCTGCTTCGGTTTTTATTTCAGGATCGGCGGCAACATCAAGTGTCATATCTCCTATTTTGATTATGGGATAGTCTGTTTCTGCCAATAAATCAGTACCTTGTAAGAGTAATGCATAGATGGCATCGGTAGTGGCTTTGGTGGTTCTCCAGTCTTGCGTTTGCTTTTGTTTGAGCAACCAGACTTTCATCTCATCTACCCATTTTTGGTCGTTTGCCACATCGCTAAATACTTCAATTAAAAGCGCTTGTGTTTCAATGGGCGCTTGATGCCAAAAACCACTGTTGTTGTATTTCCAATAGGTTCCCATTTCTTCGTTGCGCAAGGCGTGTTCTTTTAATGAGGCTACAATTTTAGCAGGAACTTGCGGCTCGCCATATTTGTAAAGCGCTAATGCAATCATTCCCTGCATGTAAAACTCTTTCTTCGTCCAATATTTTATCGCCTGACTTTTGTAATAATCGAAGGCAGCCTTTGCCGATTCCGGCAGCGGCACTTGTTGAATGAAGAATGAGCGGACATATAAATACTGAATTTGCATATAGCCCAAGTTGTCTTTTTTCAAACATTCGTCGTTACAATGTTTTTTTAAATCTGTATAACTTTTTTCCAATTGTTTGTCTAAAAACGTAATAGATTTTTGTATCATATTCCATACCGTGCTGTTTTTTCTGATTTCGGTAACGCCGAGCTTATCCAAATGAGCAAAACCGCCCACAATGTGCTGGGTGATATACCAGCTTTCCGACATGCCTCTAAACCATGGAAATGCACCATTAGAAAGTTGTGTTTCAGATAGTTTTTGTATGGCGGTATTATTTTCCATTGCCATGCGGTTCAAATCAAACAGGATGCCTATTCTGCGTTTTCTTTCGGTTTCATCTTTTGCGTTTAACAACCATGGGGTTTCTTCAATCAGCAACGCTTTCAACTCTTGATTTTTCTCTAAATTAGAGAGTAACGCCTTACTTTCGGGGATGGTTTTCCACAACTCGAAAACGCGTTTTATCTTAGGATCGCTGTTGGCAATGTGCGAAGAAAGCGAATTGGCGTAGAAACGCGAAAATACCTGTTCCGCACACTCGAAGGGATATTCCATGAGGTATGGGAGCGCCTGCACGGCATACCACGCCGGATTTGCCGTAAACTCAAGGGTATAACTTTCGTGGCGTAAAGTCTTTGAGGCAGCGCTGTTTAACAAGCTGTTAAATTTAAAGTTTGTTGTTCCTGCTTTGCGTACTGGTAATGGCAAGGATTCTGTAACCAACATTTTATTGGTTAGCACCGGCAAAATCCGTTCTTCTCCGTCGGAGTGGTTTCTTCCATCGGCAATAATTCTGATGCCCACAGCCGATAAGCCTTCAGGAACGGTTATTTGCCATTCAGCCACAGTGTTGCCGTCTTTAGCTACCTTAAAATCAACTTCATTTGCAGAATTTAAAAATTTAAGATTTAAAGATTTAAGGGTTTCGACGTCGAAAAATTCAATTTTGGCTATTCCAACCATATTGTTTGGCGACACATTGTTGATTTTTGCCGAAATGGTCATTTTATCATTTTCTCTGAAAAACCTCGGCAGGTTCGGCATCACCATCAACTCTTTTTGCGTTACAATTTCTTCGTTTATCGTTCCAATTTTCAGGTCTTTGGTGTGAGCCAATCCCATGAAGTTCCAGCGGGTTAAACTTTCCGGCATGGTGAATTTTAAGAACACTTCACCGGCTTCGTTAGTCGTTAAGGTGGGATAGAAAAACGCGGTTTCAGCAAAGTTTTGGCGAATTTGAACGGGAGCTTGCCCAGAGCCTAAAACACCTTTATGAGAATTTTCAACAGCAAGTTCATCCATAGCAAAATCCTGACTAAAACTAAAATCGGTATTAACACGGATATTGTCTTCTACTACCCGTAATAAGACTTCCTCACTATAGTCTTCCTCCATATTCATAGTGGGTCTTGATTTAGCGTATCCTCTTGACATTACAAAAGTTGAGTAGGGTTGAAATAAAGTTAAACTGGGATAAGCAATATTAAAAGAGAGCGGTGCTGGGTAGAAATTTTTCATTGCGTGAAGAGATGGTGTCGTATTAAAACTTTGAGCATCCCAATTTAACCAAAAATTATATTTAGAATATGGATTTAGCTCCCAGCTGTTTTTGGCAAAAACATCCAACGAAGCGTCATACAGGGAAGCCATAAATTCGGCTTGTGCGGCTTGAGATAAATGATCCGAAATTTTAAGTTGCCAGCTTTCGTTTGCACCGGGTAATGTTTTATTTCTAAATGTAATAAATTTAATATCTAACTTTTTATGCTCCCAATTAACATTAATGGATTGCGTATATTCGTAGGTTCTGCCGTTTTTTACAAACATCAAATTTATAGAAAGACCGCCACGATCTGTTTCAGAAACAGGAATATTGATTTTTGTGATTTCCGAACTCAATTTTATTATTTCTGATTTGGCAAGTTTATTTTTTACTCCCAAATCATAGAATAAATGCACATCTTTATAAGAAGAACCCACATACAAAGTTACCGTTTCACCGGGCAACGCGGAGGTCTTGTCCACATAAAAGAAATGAGTAAGATTCGCCGGCATTTTCTTGTCTTTTTCAGAAAACAGCACAAACTCCTGCACCGATTTTACGGGATTGCCCCATTTATCCACCGAACTTAAAACCATACGATAAACTCCTGAATTCCATTTTTCTACGTCATCAATTTTAATTTTTTTGAGAGTTGCCGTGTTTATCTGTTTTTGATAAACACTTTTTTCTATTTCAAATTTAGAGAAGTCGGTTTCTCCATTAAATTCCTGCCCCGGATATTCTTTGTACCATTCGTCTTTAGAATATAAGGGCATGTCGATATGTTCCCACTGTTTTTTGGCAACTAAGAGTTTGTTATCTTTTAGTTTAAATATTTGAATATTAACATTTGCAGGAACAAAAGCGCCGGAAGCATTTTGAGTTTTTATGGAAATACTGTCTATAGCTTCCCGAAGCATACAGGAAGATATATCAGTTGATACTTCCAGTGCGCGGTTGGAAACAAGAACAGAAGTTGAGGTGGTTTGCGTTTCGCCGTTAATATCCGTAACTGTAACATTTACAATATAATTATAGGCAACATATTGTTGCAATAACATAATCTCATCCACAACGGCTTTAAATTCTATCTTAAATTTACCCTCGTTATCCAATACTAAATCACCAAAGGCAATCTCTTCAGCAGGCATACGGAGATAAAAAAGTCGCCAGAGCGGATTTCTTGTTACCGTATAAGAAACTTTGGCATCGCTAAGTGCTGTGCCTGCGTAAGTTGTAGCAACACCCTCCACAGTAACCATGTCATTTATTTTATACTCGCCCTCTACCGGCAACATTTTGGCTTCAAACATCGGGCGTTTATACTCCTCAACTCTAATACTATGACTGCCATTTGTAGTTTGAATGGTAAAATGTCCGGTTAAAACTCCCAATGGAATAGTGAAAGACCCTGAAATCGTTCCATATTCATTTGAGACTAAATTGAGCATTTCAATATTTTGCCAGTTCATATCTTTAAACTCCACTTTAACAGTCTGTTTTGGAAGAATCGTAACTTCTTCGCCTACTTTTTCTAAACAGATCCCTTTAAAATGTACCGTTTGCCCCGGACGATAAATGGCGCGGTCGGTAAAAAAGTTTATCTCAGTTCTTTTTTTCTCTGCCACTTCTGTGTAAGAATGAAAATGTGAATTATGGGATAGATAATCATTTTTATAACTCACATCAACGCGATACGATTTCGACCAACGGTTACCGTTTTCTGTATAAACTTTGGCATATCCTGTTTTATCCGTGTAAATCGTAGTTTCTTTTTTAGAAACATATTTACCTGATTTGCTGTCGTATTCTTTCACATAAAGGTCAACTTTTGCGTTTTCAACCGGCTGCCCTGTTTTGCTGTTCAATATGTATAACCCTGACTGACTATTGTTAAATGCTTTTGTTGTCATACACAGATGGGAAGAAAAAAGAGAGAGGTGTGCGAAGTAATTTTCTTCAATTTTTAATTCTTTTTTAGCATGTAAAAGAATTACGTAAAACCCGTATGGTAAAGCGTCTGTTAAATATTCTGTACTATGTGAGTTATAATCAATGGCTTTAGGTAATGTTATAATTTTTGAGTCTATCACTTTTTCAGATAGTTTCACGATTTCAGGAAGAAAATCGCTAAAATCCCACTTCGTTTCGTTTGTTTCTAAAAACTTTTCATAATCACATTTTAAAATGGTCATATAAACAGTGTTGGCATTGCAATAAGTGATTCGTAGCGGAAATTTTTCATTTGCATTTACCACATTTTCCGATTGAAATGAAAAAGACAGTTTCTCAATTTCATTTTTTAAATTGACACAGGCGGGCGCATATTTGGCTTCAGGAAAACGCGAAATGACATCGTTGAGAAGCACTATAGCTTTTGTTTTGTATGTTTTATATTGAAATGTAGTGGAATCCTGGAAGTTGTATTGGCTGCCCAGATTGTTGTAAAAATCAGCCAATTCCCAATTAATTTGTGCTAATTCGGGTGCAGTAGCATGTTTTTTCTGTAAAGCCACCACAGCGGTTTCCCAAACTTTATCGCGATTGGCGGTAGTGAGGTTATTTTTTACAAAATTCAATCTCATGAAATCCGTATTTACCAGCGCTTCCCTATTCTTAGAGTCTTCCAATCTGAATTTCAGCCAATTTTGGAAAATTTTCAATGCCGTATTTTTATAGGAAAGCGTGTCGCCCTGCCATTGCATTTTCACAAATGTCTCTACATCGGAAAGATAGGCGTTGTCTTTCAATTTGTCGTTATTTTCACGAGCGCCAAAATAGTAGTAATTTTCAGCACCAAGTTGATTAATAGCATGATATGCTACAAAGTCGTATAATGTTGGGAAACCTGTTTTCGATTCTTTCACATCGTTAATAAATTCGGAATATGCAGTAATCTCCTCTTTTTTAAGAATATCATTCAATGCCAACAGATAATTTTTAACAATTTTATTTTGAAATTTGGTTTTATCCCATGTGTCTATATCGTTATTTTCAAAATTAGCAGTAACCGACCGCTGGTTAATCGTATAGGAGTTTCTATTCACGTAGTCGTCATACATTGTGGCTAAAAACAAGTGCATGAAAGGTTTAACAATTCCACGATAGCTTGCCATTTCCAATTCTACAGCCATTATCGATTTTTTTGCGCCCTCTTCATCTAAAGTTTTGGTATAACTCATTTTGTGGACAATTGCCTTAATGATTTGTTTTTCATTATTTTCCGACATGGCAAGGGTGTAAATCTGCTCCACCGCCTGTAATGCCGATTGCGGTAGGGCTTCGTCATTAAATTTCTCTACCTGCTTCCAAAGCTTTTCGTAGTCTTCGGGCGGTGCAGGTCTTTCGTTCCCGAAAAGGTTCATTGTTAAAAAAAATGCAACGAAGGTAAAGGTAAATTTGAAAAAATGGGACATAATGTAAAGAATTTGTATCAGTAACGTTTTTTCGTCTAATCTATTTTGTTTTATTCAACAAACTATTACAAAAACATTTAAAGAAGAATTACTTGCTATTGAGTTGGTAGAATACGTAAGCGTTTCTTTTCCTAACCGGAAAAAGTGTTCTTGGAAAACACAAAAAAACATTTGCTGTTGCAGACGTAACGAAAAGCGGTTTTCAAAACAAAAATTTCAATTTGGCTATTCGTTTTTTTTTTTCATAATAAACTTGAGAAATGAAATGACAAAAAAATATTTTTGCCAAAAATTTTATAAATATGAAAAAAAGTTTTATCCTCTCTTTGTTGCCTGTTTTTTTTGGCTTTTTTGTGATGGGCTTTGTAGATGTCGTTGGCATCTCTACCAACTATGTAAAAGATGAATTTAATCTTTCTGAAGCCATGTCTGGATTTCTCCCCTCTGTAGTTTTTATTTGGTTTTTTCTGCTCTCTTATCCTACTGCAATCGTAATGAATATAATAGGAAGAAAAAACACCGTGCTCATCAGTATGATCGTTACTATTGCCGGTATGTTTTTACCTTTTTTTATTTTTGATAAAGTAACATGTTATCTTGCATTTGCCTTTTTGGGCATTGGAAATACCATTTTACAGGTATCATTAAATCCGTTGGTTTCCAATATTTTTAATGGAAAAGCGCTCACTAGCGCCTTAACGGGTGGACAAGTAGTGAAAGCTTTATCCTCATTCTGTGGGCCGCTTATTGCCTCATTTGCTGTACTTTATTTAGGTAATTGGCAAAACATGTTTCCTGTTTTTGGAGGCATTACTATTTTATCTGGGGTGTGGCTTTTGGTTAAGCCTATTCCCAAAGAAGAAATGGAAAACAGCACCACCGGAAACCCTTTGAAACTGTTATCTGACCATAAAATTTTACTTTTTTTCTTAGGCATAGTAGCCGTTGTTGGAATTGATGTGGGTATGAACATGATCAGCAAAAAACTGTTGATTGAACGTTTGGCTTATAACAACGAAACAGCAAATTTGGGTGCCAGTATGTATTTTATTTGCAGAACTTTCGGCGCATTTATTGGCACATTCCTGTTGGCAGTAATGAGCTCGCGCTTATATTTTCGTACCAACATGCTCGTTACCTTGGGATTGTTGCTTCTTCTTGCATTTATCCCGCTACCATCTCTTGCTTTTGTGTTGAGCATGATTGGCGCCATAGGTTTTGCTTGTTCAAGCATTTTTTCAGTGGTTTTCTCTGCCGCCATTCAAGCCAAACCCGAAAAAACAAATGAAATTTCAGGGTTAATGATTACCGGAGTTGTGGGTGGAGCAATATTTCCACCGTTAATGACATTTTCTACCCAATTATTCAGCGGCGCTCAAATGGGCGGACTGTTGGTGTTGAGTGGGGCTACCCTATATTTATTTTTCCTGGCGGGGGTAGTGAAAAAATAAAGGTACTCCGTTTATAAAAATGCTGCTAAATACAAAGAAACATCCTATTATCAAATACACAAAAAGCATAAATATATTTAATATTTTCGATAAATTAAATTCTTCCCTAAAAATGTTTTCAGCAAATATTTCACATATTCTTTTATCAAAACTTTCTCCAGCGTTCTCATAGTACCACATTCTCCCTCAAGCCTCTGATAATTAAAGGCCACCTCATCCTTTTTCAGATTAGCCGTGCCAAAGCTTAAATCCACAAACGGCTTTATCTCTTCAAAAAAATGCTGAGATACCTTAAAATCGGTAAATGGAAAGGCAAACAATCTCAATTTTTGATTTACAATTGAAGAAACAAACTCCAAGCTACTAAGCGTTTGTCTAAGTTGCTCTTCCAAAGAAATCTCATAATAGTAAGGATGATCTACACTATGCGCTCCAATAGTAAAGCCTTGCGCACTCAGCGTTTTAATTTGTTCGGTAGTGAGATAGGGTTTCTCATTACTTAAAAAAGCATCTACCTGTTGTTGTGAAAAGTATTGAAACAGAGATTCTTTATCTTTATAAGAACACGCAAGGATTTCTGTTTTCAACCCATGGGTCAATGCGCCTTTTTGTATAAGTTCTTCAACGGCTAAACTTGCATGGTAGCGGTAGAACAACGCTTTATTATCCACAAATCCCGAATTGACAAAAAATGTTGCCGGAATACCTTTTTGCAACAGAATGGGCGCCACAATTTCATAAATCTCTTTCAATCCATCATCAAACGTGAGATGAAAAACAGGTTTTTGGGGAACCATTTTATTGACATGAAAATGATATAGCATTTCGGCACTAATCGGCTCAAAATGTTTCAACAAAAAATCTAAATCTTCCAAAAATTCCTTTACCGTTTTCATTCTGTAAAGGTGTTGAATGTGCGGCAACTGCAATTCTGCCACCGTGTGGTAAAACGGAAGGAGAATTTTTTGTTTTGTAATTGCCTGAAATGTAGCTATCCAATTCATCTATTTTCTGCAGCTAAAAATAATTTCCCTTGCTCCATCTCCTAAAGAGAAACGCTTTTGCAAGGCTCCCTCAAACGTTGTTCTATAATCAATTTCCTCAACTTTAAAGCAATGCGAAAGTCTTTGCCCAAAATCCAATCCGTGAAGCCTTGCCAAATCCTGTTCAGAATAATATTTCAATCTATCTTTCGGAGTGGTGATGAAAGGCTCCTCTAAAGTTGTTTCTCTGTTTTTATCAATCAAAGTCATGATGAGTGCTTGCCCATCCCACTTTAAAACTCTAAACAACTCTTCGATAGCTTTCTGTTCATGGCTTACATGCCCTAAAACATGAGAACAAATAATATAATCGAAATACTCATTTGGATATGGAATTTCTTCTATATCAAATATATAATTTGCATAATTGGGGTTAATATCAGCATCTACATATTCCATAGCCGTGCGTTGACTAAATTTTGAAAGAAGCGTTTGCTCAGGAGCAAAATGCAATACTTTACAGTCTTTTTTTGTGAATATATTTGTTTCTTTTTCAAGATAAAACAACAACAAGCGAGTTCTTTCCAAAGAACCACAGTAAGGACATTTCACATTTTTTCGTAAAATATTTCCTTTAGATTTAAACTTGCGAAATGTTTTGCCACAACAATTACATTCAAATTTATTTCCTATATAAAAAAAGGCTGTGTTTTTGTCAAGAAATATGCGAATATTAATTCTTGTTTTTTCAGAAAAAATTCTTTTGTATATTTTTTTTAACATACTGTAATTCTGCTTTTTATGATAATGTCATTTCCAAAAACAAAAATGTTTAATAAAATCGTTAATACTCCAATGTTTGATTTCACCATAATAATTTAATGAGGTTCCAAAACCATCGTAAAAACGGGCAATATTTCTAACGTTTGAACCCGAAAAGTCTAATAAATATTTGCTATTTGAGTGATTTTGAATGATTTCATCCACAATTTTAAACATAGCTAAAACCTCTTTACCCTCCAGATTGGATACCGGCAGCAAATAAATTAATCTTTGATGTGAATGTAGTAAAAAAAGTGTTGAAATTAATTTAGAATCTTCATTATAAGCGCCATATATTGTTGCTTTACCTCTTATTACAGATTCCTGCACCAATGCATCAAGTTTTGTTTGGGGCAATTCTTTATAGTTTTTTTCAACAGCATGATAAAATTCCAAAAAATCGGTTGCTGTTATATCTGTCTTTATTTCAATATGATATTGCTGCGCTTTCTTAATATTCCGTTTCGTATTGGTGGAGAATGTGGCAGCAATGGTATCATAATCTCTATTCAAGTTCAACACAAAGTTTGGATGTTGTACGCCTTTGATGCATGGATTTTGCTCATTGAAATTCAAATGATAACTGCGATACGGTATGTTTTGAATAAATTGCGCCACAATATCTTCTTCAATTTTATGAGATGAAAACACACCAAGTTGTTGTGTCAGCGGCGGTTGTACTAAAAAAGGGATGCCACATTTTCTCTTTACAGGCAAGGGCATCACATATTCGTAGTTTTCAGAAACGAGCGCCTCCCATTGGGGAGACACGAGATTTAAGAACCAACTTTCAGCATACACCAACGAATTAGCTGCGTTTTGTATACAGCGATCCCAATGTTCAAAATGGATTTCGGTATGTGCTAAATGCCTGATTTTCATTTAAAAATATTCTGAAAAGATCAAAAAAATTTGCGGCGAAAATACAGATTATTACTCACAATTTCCAGCATCACTTTTTCCTCTTCCTCCCAGCAAAATTGTTTTGAAATTTCTGAAAAGTGCCTTGTGTCAAATTCTTGCGTAAAAAAATCATTCAACACGGTTGCCAAATATTCCGGCTCGTAATGGTTGATTAGAATTCCGGTTTTATGTGTACCAACAACATGGGCGATTTCGGGAAAATCGGTTGCCAAAACCGGCACTCCGGCGTGTAAATAATCAAAAATTCTGTTGGGTAACGAATAGTAATAATTTAATCCTCTGTTTTCCAAGAGACAAACGCCCAAATCTGCCGAAGGGGTATATTTGTGCAATTCCGAACCTGGAATAGGTCCCAGAAAAAACACTTTATCGTTTAAATTCAGATTGTTAACAAGAGTTTTTAGTTCATCGGTAATATCACCATCGCCGATAATGACAAAGACAGTGTTTTTTACAAGGGGCATAGCGTTGATGAGCCATTCCAAGCCGCGTCCCGTATTCAGTGCGCCTTGGTAGAGCATCACTTTTTTGCCGGCATAATCCAATCGTTTTTCTGTATTATGTTTTGAAGTGTTGGGCACGTTCCGCACCACCTTCATGTTGATATTGTATTTTTGATTATAGTAATCGGCAATGGGCTGGCATACTGTGTAACAATATTTTAAATGAGGAAAAATCCAATCTTCAATTTTTTCCCAAACACGTTTCACTTTGGGACGGTGCACCAACTCGGGCACTTCCGGAAACAGTTCGTGCGCATCGAAAACCAACTTTTTGCGGCGGAGTTTGCTTGCTAAATAATTGGCAGGCAAGGTGTCCGTATCATTCGACAGCAAAATATCCACTTTAGCAAACAGCAAGAAAAAAAACAACCGGATGTTATACGCCGCATAAAACAACGCCGAACGATTGAAAAATAGCCGTAATCGTTTGTATTTAAAGGGTAATTGTAGCGGAATACTGCTCTTTAATTTTCTTCCGATGAGCAACACTTCCCATCCGTTATTATGGCAACTGTGGGCAACTTTCAACACCCGCCGGTCGGTAGTGATGTCGTTGGTCACGGAAATGATAATGCGTTTCATGGGTATATCCTGTTTTTAAGAATAAACACAACGACAGAAATGATGGTTTTATTGAAAAATGGGAGTGCATGCAACTAAAAAACTTTTAAATGCGCATCATTAATTACCATATTGTTAATTTGCCTCCAAGTCTGTACAAATGTGGGGTGATGGATGTTCATTTTCTTTCTCGTACAAATTTTAACTCTGTTTTAAACAGTTCCATTTTGTAATTTTTAACAATCAAAGTGGAACTGTTTTCTTTTGCAGCAAACGGAATTACTGCAGTTGTGTTATCCTTATGCCTAATCACAATTTCTCCTGTTACCTCGTGCAGTAAATCGTTTACTACGTAAATGTTTTTTGTGCCGTTTGGAAGATCTTCCACAGCCACAATAACCGGAGCAAATTTTTCTTTCACGGTGTGGTGCAACAGTTTCCAGTTTCCAAAAAAGTCAATGCTGCTCCATGAGGCTACAGGCCAGCAATCGTTCAACTGCCAATAGAGTGTGCCCATGCAATGCGGGCGTTTTAAGCGGTGCGCCTCTATTGCTTTGCCAATGCCATAGGCTTGTACTTCTTGACTAACTCGCACATAATCTTCCAAATTATCAGGAATATGTGCGTATTGCGCCATCGCTTTGTTGATAATTTGTACGCCCCGCGGATGTTTTTGATGGTTTTTCATTGCCGGAGATTCCAAATAGCGCTCTTCGGGCAATGTAAACGATTCTATGGTTGACATTTGCGGATAGCTCTGAAATCCGTATTCCGACATAAAGCGTCCGGTTTTGGGTAGCCACACTTCAAACGGTTCTTCGCCCCACCACACACCCCAGTAGTGCGCATCGCCTTCGGTAAGACTTTCGGGATGCCCCCAGCCCCACAACGGTGAAGAAGAATGGTAAGGACGGTTGTCGTTGGTTTTCACAATCTTTGGAAGCAGTTCATTGAAAAGAGTATGCTGGTTTTTGCTGATTTCGTCGCGTTGCTCAGGCGTGTAATTGCGCTGCCACCCCCAATCTTCCCAGCCGTTTTTTACTTCGTTGTTGCCGCACCACAATGCCAAACAAGAGTGTTGGCTCAAGCGCTTTACTTGATATTCTGCTTCATTTTTTACATTTTTTAAGAAAGCAGAATCGGCAGGATACAAAGCGCAGGCAAACATAAAATCTTGCCACACTAATAACCCCAATTCATCGCACAATTCATAAAAGTAATCGTTTTCATAGATGCCGCCGCCCCAAACGCGTATCATGTTCATATTAGCATCTTTGCACGATTCTAAAAGCTGTTTATATCGGGCTTTTCCGTTGGCGTTGTTCATTTCCGAAACAAAACTGTGTGCGGGAATCCAATTCGCCCCTTTCATAAAAACAGGTACATCGTTGATTTTGAAATAGAACGACTCGCCGATGTCATCTTTTTCCTGTACTAACTCGACAGTTCGGAAGCCCCAGCGGATATTTTTTTTAACACAAGGAGCATGATGATTTGTACAAGAAGCACAAGAAATAGTAACTTCAAAATCATACAGTTTTTGTGCTCCCAACCCATTAGTCCACCACCGCTCAGGCTTCTCTATTTCAATAATTTGAGACAGTTTTAAAACCCCCTTCTCCCTTTCATCTTTCTCCTTTTCGTGCCTTCGTGTCTTCGCCCCTTTGTGCTGTTCTTCCACATACACCTCCATTTCCACCGTTTTCTCCGTTCGCACCGTTGCCACCACCTCAACCACCCCTTTTTCATCTGTCAACTCTCTTTGAATCAATTCAATGTTTTCAACGTAAAAATCATTCCAGGCTACAATTTTTACAGGTTGATAGATTCCGCAAGTAACTAATTTGGGTCCCCAATCCCAGCCCGATTGGTAGGGCGCTTTTCGGGTAAAGACACGATTGTCGGGCAATGCGTAAGGTAAAGATTTGGCTTTTTCTTCATTGATTTTTTCGGAAGGTAAAAACTTTATTACCAATTCATTGTTTTTTCTTTTTAAGACTTTTGGAAGCGGAAAGCGCCATTGACGGAACATGTTGTCGCAGAAATTACTTCCTTCGGTGTGGTACAGAGGTGCGCCATTCAAATATACTTCCGTGTAAGTATCTAACCCTGAAAATAGGATTTCCGCATTTTTAAATCTTTTTAACTCTTTTCCGTTGAATGTGGTACGATATACCCACATGCTATCCGATACCCACTGCACCGAATCTTCGTTGCAGCGATAAAACGGATCGGCAATAATTCCGGCACGAATCAAATCGGTGTGAATACACCCCGGAACAGTTGCCGGACAGGATTGATTTTCATACGTAAACGACCAGTTCTGAGTCAAATCAAACTCTAAAGCATTTCTTTGATGGCAACTAAAAAAAAGAATGACAAGAAGTAGCGGGAAATAACGCATTGCATTACATTTTTTTCGCTGCGTCTCGATACCTTTTGGCGTCCTCTTTTTTTCCTAATTTTTCATAAAGGTCGGCATGTTTTTTATAAGCTTTTCTATAGGCTCCGCGATCATCTAAACCCTGTGCCTTATAAACCGCAATTAATTGATTTAAGCCCTGTTCATCTAATTGCTCTGTTTCTAAGAGATCCAACATTATTTTTTCAGCATTTTTAAGATCATTTTGTTGAGCATATATTTGAAAAGCAAAATGATAGGCTGCTTTAAATTTAATATTATCCTCCCGAATCGTTTTTAAAACTTTTAGCGCCTGTTCGGGTTCCCGGGTATTGTTATAGTAGTGTGCCAGCATATAATTTGCCGGCTCGTACTTGGGGACATATTCTAATATCTGGTCAATATAAATTTTTGCAGAATCTATTTTTCCGGTATTAAAATAAGACTCAATTAAATTCATAAATACAGACATATTTGTGGGGTCAGATTCCACAGCATTTTTGAGAGGTGGAATTGCTGCGTAAAATTCTTTGTTGTTTTTTAATTGGTTCCCGATGAGGTCATCTTTCGTTTCACGCTTTAAAACCAAACAAATAGGTTTATCATCAACTTTTACTTGGTACACTGTATTTGATGGAGGGAAGTTAACACTTTTTAACTCTTCAGGCATCATACCTGTAATGGTGAAAATGGCATAATCCCAGTCGTTATTGCCCCTTTCATACCATCTTGAAAAACCCACCTGAAAGTTGGCAGTATCTTTTCTGAAGAAGTATTGCACAGATGCCGTGTGCCATGAAGCAACTCTTATTTTGTTGCCGGTTTCCAACCCTGATTTTTTGGCATTGGCAAGAACCCATTCCGACGCTTCCCTTGTGGAGTGATAGTAATAGTCCATCTCACAATTGCCGTACGCTTTCTCTATACCTCCTGCTAATTCATTAAAATAGACATATTCGTAAGGATGGTTTTTTACAATATGGCGTATAGGATTCCATAAAAGCAACAGTATGGCAGCGATTGCGATGATGTTGATGAGTGTAATCTTTGTAATTTTATTCATAATAAGGTATATTTTTTCAGGATCTTATTCCTTGAATTTTATATTTTTTCAAGATTATCTGATTTTCCGACTATTTTTTGTGTAACCCATTCAACAACTAAATTAAATCCCAAACCTGCCGCCACTACCATGGGCGGGTAGGCAAACAGGGAGTGCCGCCAACCGCCGTAAACATTGGCATTGGTGTAAACGATCCAGAAAACAGGAAAGAAAAAAGCGAAAGAGATAATAAAGTAGTAGAAATAGTTTTTTTTATCCTTCCAGAGAAGAATAAAAAAGCATAACAAACCAATGATCACTGCAATAGGAATTGTAGTAAGTATATATTTAGGAGTGTAATACCAGGGTAACATGTTCGACCATTGAATTGAGTTTTCGAACAGTTGCCGTATTGCCGTTGCAAAAGCGCTTTGCCCCTTGAATGCATGTATGGTATGTTCAATGGGCGCTGTTAAGCCGTATGGCCAGACTAAAATTCCTAAGGCGAAACCAACTATAGAAACTACAACACCCCATTTAACTAATTTCCAAAAGAACAGGAGTCCATTTTTATGGGTAAATCCTTTGAAAGAATTTTCTTTTATAAAATACACCAACCCGAACAACCCCAAATAAGGGATGAGTAAGAGACCGCCGATTCTAACGCCCAGTGCAAATCCGATACCTAATGCCATCAAAAGTAAAGTTTTCCAGGAAGGTTTTGGAAATTCTTTGTAAAAACGAATAAAGCTATAAACACCAAACAACATGGCTGTGGCAAAAGAAGTATCTTTTAGGTTGTTAAAAGAATGCCCCAACAATCTTGGAGAAAAAAACATGAGCAATGCCACGAAGATGGCAGTACGCCATTTCCCTGTAATTAGAAAAGCAATGAGACCGCCTAATAGAATCAAAAGCCATCCACAAAAACTGTTAGTAACGTGTCGTACTAATAGTTGATCCTCAATGTTACCTATTTTTGCAATGGCATACGCCAAGTTGTCAACCGATTGTGCATAATGAGCCAAGTTCCATTCTTCTCTAAAATGTGCAGCAGTAGTGTCTTTACCGAAGGTAGAATAATAATTATACACATTTTTAGCTTGATCCATTTGAAATTGCTCATCACCAGACATTCCGGCATCCAAACTCATGAGCGGCAGGGCAATAAAAGTAATTGCCAATAAACCAAAGAACACCCATTTCCACCACTTTGCTTCTTTATTTTCCAAAGAAAAAGCAACATTTTGTACAGGTTCATCTTGTGTTGTTTGATAATGTTTTTTCATTGTATTTCAGTTTGATAATAAAATCTCGTTTTAATTTTTACATCAGAAATTTACTTTCTTATTGATGATATATTCAGGACGCCCTTTTACTTCATCGAAAAGATTGCCAATATATTTTCCCAATACACCGATTGTGAGCAATTGTACGCCGCCAAAAAACACGATAAGCATGATGGTTGAAGTCCATCCTGAAACAGCACTTCCCAAAGAAAAAATCATGGAAATCAAAATCCAAAGCAAATACAAAACACCCAGAGCAATACATGTAAATCCAAGCGAAGTTGCCATATTTAATGGTTTTTTAGAAAAGTAAAACAAGCCAATCAATGCAAATTTTAACATTTTTTTAAGAGGATACTTTGTTTCACCAGCAAAACGCGCATCACGTTCATAATAGCAGGGGAGTTGTTTAAATCCCATCCAACTGATTAACCCACGAATATACTTGTTCGTTTCATCAAGTTGGTTAAATTGATCAATCACTTTACGGTCAATCAATCTGAAATCGCCTGTATCTAAAGGAAATTTTACATCAGACAGGCTATTCAACAAGCGATAGAATAATTTAGCTGTAAATAATTTAAACCAACTTTCCCCTTTTCGATTCTTACGAACTCCATATACTACATTGGCTTGCTCTTTTTTCATAATTTCAAGCATTTCAGCAATCACTTCCGGTGGGTCTTGCAAGTCGGAATCAATAATAACAGCCACATCTCCGGTACAATGATTAAGTCCTGCGGTTACAGCGCATTGATGACCGAAGTTACGGGAGAAGTCTAAGATTTTCACACAAATATCTTTTTCTGCAAGAGTTTGCAAAATAGCTTGTGTTTGATCTCTACTGCCGTCGTTAATGAAAATCAATTCATACTTGTGACAGAGCGACAACATAACTGTGGTCAAACGTTTGTATGTTTCAGTGATCACTAATTCTTCGTTATAGCAAGGGATAATAATGGATATAAACATGATATTAATGTATGATAATATTACTTTTTCTTTCTATTTGCCGTAGCATAAACTATATTACGTGCAAGGCAGATTAGCCATGAAGACATAAATGCGAGTTTTTTATCAAACCAAGATAGTCTGACAATATTTCTATCCATATAACTATTTACCCATGTATTGAATACTTTTGCTTGACGCCAGCGTTGATTTTTCACAGAGTCTGACGTTTCGATAATACGGTAATAAAAAAGAGGTTCTTTAATCACAAAAAGATTTCCCAGCATAAGCATTCGGCACCACAAATCCAAGTCTCCCACATATCCCAACTCCTTGGGCATACGCACCCCTTCAACTTTCTTTACCGTTTCATTCAGCAACAATGGACAGCCCGGTTCTCCAATGATATTCTGTCCTAAACGAATTGTTTTTTTCACAGCGTTAGTTCCTTTGTAAAATCCACCTTTACCCGGAAATCTTTTTTTGAAAAGTTTATCACCTTTGGCATTAATAATCCACTTGTCTGATGTTACCATGACAATATTTTTATCTTTATTTTCCATAAAAACAGCAACTTCTTTTTCGATGCAATCCGCGGCGTATAAATCATCAGCGCACTGAATTTTAACAAACATTCCTGTTGCCGACGAGAGTGCAATATTATAATTGTCCATCACTCCTTTATTTACTTCGTTTAGCACTAATCTAATTCTGGGGTCGGAATAAGTTTTTAATATATCTACTGTATTATCAGTGGATTTATCATCACAAATGATGATTTCTAAGTTTTGATAAGTTTGAGTTAAAATAGCATCTAAAGTTTCTTTAATAGTTGCTGATGCATTGTAACAAGGAATTACTACGCTAACTAAGAATTGTTGGTTATTTATGAGATTCATAACGAAAATGATTTAAAATTTTCTAATGCTTTTTCAACGATTTGATCCATATCATAATATTTATACTCTGCTAATCGTCCGCCAAAAATAATATGAGGAGATTCTTTAGTCAGTGCCTTGTATTGGCAGTACAGTTTATCGTTAACTTGATTATTGACGGGGTAAAATGGTTCATCGCCCTGCTGCCATGCAGAAGGGTATTCAAACGTTATAACGGTGTCTGGTTGAATACCAAATTCAAAATGTTTGTGTTCAATTATGCGTGTAAAGGGTGTGTCAATATCCGTGAAGTTAATGACAGCATTTCCCTGATAGTTTTCTTCATTTTCTATAAGTTGGTGATCAAATTTCAAACCCCTATAGTCTAATTTTCCGTAACAATAATCAAAAAATGAATCAATAGAACCTGTATAAACCAAGCGATCTGTCATGGTTAAATAATTTTTTTTATCAGCAAAAAAATCACAATTTAATTTAACTTCAACATTTTCCAATAATTTAGTAAACAACTCTGTGTAACCATTGACAGGAATACCTTGATAAGGGTCATTGAAATAGTTATTATCAAATCGAAACCGAAAAGGTAATCGTCGAATAACAAAAGCAGGAATTTCAGTTGCTTTCATTCCCCATTGTTTTTCAGAATAACCTTTTATTAATTTTTGGTATATATCTTTTCCGCCCAAAACCAATGCTTGTTCTTCCAAATTTTGAGGTTCAACAATATGAGCAAATTCTTTTTTTTGTTCTTCAATTTTGTTTTTTGCTTCTTGAGGTGTACGCACCCCCCATAGCTGATAAAACGTATTCATGTTGAACGGCAAATTATATAATTCACCCTTAAAGTTGGCAACAGGTGTATTGATATAATGGTTAAACGAAACAAATTGATTTACAAAATCCCATACTTCTTTGTTAGATGTGTGAAAAATATGGGGACCATATTTGTGCACATTTATACCCTTAATGTTTTCAGTATAACAATTTCCTCCAATATGATTACGGCGCTCCAAAACCATGCACTTAGCTCCTCGTTTTGCCGCTTCATAAGCAAATACAGCACCATACAATCCTGCACCAACAATGATATAATCGTATTTTTTATTTGTAATTTTATTCAATTTTATTTTTTTAAAAATCTGGCAAAAATAGCAAAAAAAGCACTTTGAAAAAGAGGTATAATATTTTTGTTAAAATTAGAATTATTATATTTTTTATTACATTCGCGCCCTTAAAAAAAAATATTAAGTAAATGAAAATAGTAATTGTAGGAACAGGATATGTGGGTTTAGTTACCGCCACCTGTTTATCGGAAGTAGGTCTTAATTTATTCTGTGTAGATGTAGATAAAGATAAAATTGAAAAACTTAAACAAGGCATTTCTCCTATTTATGAACCGGGTTTGGACGATATGTTACAGCGTAACATTCAAAAAGAAAGATTGATTTTTACCACTTCTTTGGCTGAACTTATGCCTGAAGTGGACGTGGTTTTTTCCGCCGTTGGAACTCCTCCCGACGAAGACGGGAGCGCCGATTTACAATATGTGCTTGATGTGGCAAAAACTATTGGGAAAAATATGCAAAAATATGTGCTCATCATCACTAAAAGTACTGTACCGGTAGGAACTGCCAAGTTGGTGAGAAATGCTGTGCAACAAGAACTTGATAAAAGAGGGGTTCACATTGAGTTTGACGTGGCTTCTAATCCGGAATTTCTCAAAGAGGGAGATGCAATCAACGATTTTATGAAACCCGACCGTATTGTTTGTGGCGTTAGTTCGCCAAAAGCGCAGCAAATTCTTGAGAAGATTTATGCACCTTTTGTTTTAAATGGGCACCCTGTGATTTTTACTGATATTGCTTCTGCCGAGATGATTAAATACGCGGCAAATGCTATGCTCGCCACCAGAATTAGCTTTATGAACGACATCGCCAATCTTTGCGAAATAGTTGGTGCAGACGTGAATATGGTGAGAAAAGGAATTGGTAGCGACACCCGTATTGGAGCGAAGTTCTTATATGCCGGTACCGGTTATGGTGGCTCCTGCTTCCCAAAAGATGTGAAAGCCCTAATTAAAACCGCTGATACTTACGGATATTCTTTGGAAATACTAAAATCGGTGGAACAAGTGAATGACCGCCAGAAAACAATCTTGTTTGATAAGCTTAATCTTTATTATAAAGGAGATTTGAAAGGAAAACGAATCGCGTTGTTAGGCTTGGCTTTTAAGCCCAATACCGATGATATGCGGGAAGCTCCCGCAATCTCTCTCATTGAAAAATTAAATGAAGCCGGATGCGTCATCTATGCTTATGATCCGGTGGCAATGGATGAATCTAAACGCAAAATAGGCAATGCCGTTCATTATTGTAAAAATCTATATGAAACTTTGGAAGATGCTGAAGCTATGCTGCTCGTAACCGAATGGACTGAGTTCCGAATTTTAGATTTGAAAAAAGTAAAATCATTGATGAAAAATGCCATTGTTTTTGATGGTCGAAATATTTATAACGATCAAGAAATGAAAAACAACGGAGTAACTTATTTTTGCATTGGTAAAAACACCCAATAAATCATGAAAAAAATATTAGTAACAGGAGGTGCAGGTTTTTTAGGCTCTCATCTTTGCGAAAAACTGCTGTCGCAAGGAAATGAGGTAGTTTGTTTGGATAATTACTTCACAGGCCGCAAGAAAAATATCACCCATTTATTAGAAAATCCTTTTTTTGAATTGGTTAGACACGATGTAGCTTTTCCATACTTTATAGAAGTAGATGAGATATATAATTTGGCTTGTCCGGCTTCCCCCATTCATTATCAGTATAATCCTATTAAAACGATTAAAACCTCCGTGATGGGAGCTATAAATATGTTAGGATTGGCTAAACGCATAAGAGCTAAAATTTTACAAACTTCTACAAGTGAAGTTTACGGCGATCCCACCATTCACCCTCAACCCGAAGAATATTGGGGCAATGTTAATCCTATTGGGAAAAGATCTTGCTATGATGAGGGAAAACGTTGCGCGGAAACCCTCTTTTTTGACTACTTTTATCAAAATAATGTGCGAATTAAGGTGGTTAGGATATTTAATACATACGGACCGAATATGCACCCCGAAGATGGGCGCGTAGTCTCCAATTTTATTATGCAAGCACTTCAAAACAAAGATATTACAATTTACGGGGAAGGAAACCAATCCCGTAGTTTCTGTTATTGTGATGATTTGATCAGAGGATTGATTTCGATGATGAATACGGAAGATGATGTAATTGGTCCTATCAACATTGGCAATCCGGAAGAGTTCACAATCAAAGCATTAGCAGAAATGATTATAGATATTACAGGGTCATCCTCAAAAATTGTTTACTTGCCGCAAGTAGAAGATGATCCGATGCAGCGCCAACCGGTTATTGAAAAAGCCAAAACAATATTGAATTGGGAACCTACGGTAAATTTGAGAGATGGGCTTGTAAAGACGATTGCTTATTTTGAAAACGAACTTAAAAGTTTTTAACTCTTTATTCCGATACTTCTACCACCTCATCGCAATAATGGTACCCCAGTACTTTCAAACGTCTTTTTTGATAGGGTAATGCTGCTTTAAATCGCATCCAGTTTTTGTTTTCGGGAGCGCACCAAGCCACTTCGGCGCTTGCTAAAATGCGCGGCAGCAGCATATATTCAACTTGTTTAGAGGTGAATAGAAACTCTGCCCATAAATTCCATTGCACGCCCATAATTTGCTTTGCCTGTACAGAATCCAAACCTTCATAAACAGGCTCAAAACTATATACTTTTCCAATGGGCACAAACCCGCCAATGGCATCGGGCTGTGTGCTTTTATCTGCTTGATAATAATCTATATAACAATAAGAAGTTGGGCATTGCACAATGGGATTTCCGCGTGTTATCGCCTCCATCGTTTTTTCTTTGCCCAACCACGCATAAATTAAAGAAGTAGGATTACAATCACCATCAATGATTTCGATCCAACCTGCCATTTTTTTGCCTTTGGTGTTGAGGTAGCTTTCTATTTCGCGCACCATCCAACCTTGCAATTGCTCTAAATTTTCAAGATTGAGTATAGCTACTTTAGCTAAACATTTAGGACATTTTTCCCAATTGCCTTTCAGCGCTTCATCGCCGCCAATGTGGATATATTCAAATGGAAACAATGGAATTATTTCATCCAAAATATCTTTATAAAAGGTCATCACATCGGGATTTCCGGCGCACATAATTGCTTTGGGAGGCCAATAAGCGCCCACCTCCACGCGGTAAGGATATTTGTCGCAGGCATATTCGGGATAGGAAGCCAAAATTGCGGAGCAGTGCCCCGGCAATTCAATTTCCGGCATGACGTTAATGCCCCGTGCCGCTGCATACGCCACCACCTCGCGAATCTCGTCTTTGGTATAGAAGCCGCCGTAGGTCATGGGCTCGCCCGAACGGTTTGGCTGTGGGGTTCGCCATTCTGAATCGGGTCTTTCCGGTCGCCACGCCCCAATCTCCGTCAATTTCGGATATTTGTCAATTTGGATGCGCCAGCCATGGTCATCCGTTAAGTGCCAATGAAATACGTTGAATTTGTACATTGACAATACATCAATATATTTTTTAACAAATTCTACATCAAAAAAATGTCGAGACACATCCAAATGTACGCCGCGCCACGCAAAACGCGGCACATCAACAATTTTAACACATGGAATCACAACATTCGAAACAACTGTTATTGAGTCCTCTGCATCCACCATATCTTCCCAGAGTTGATAGATCGTTTGCCATGCAAATACCAACCCAGTATTAGCATTAGCCTCTACCCTGATCTTTTTTTTGGAAACCATTAAACGATACCCCTCCTCACCCAAAGCAACATCATACTCTTCATTAATTTTGAAAATGATAGAGTTATTATTACATTTTTCAGGCACAGTGAAAATGGGGCTAATGCCAAAAAACTTGCTAAAGGCGCTTGTAATATATAGCATTGAAGCATTTCGGGGATCAATGTTCTCAAAAGCCACTTTGGTATTATTGTTCAAAATAAAGGCTCCTTCAAAGACGAGGATTTCATTGGGTTGAGGGACGAGATTTAGTGATTTTTCGATGGGAGTTGGGGTGCAAGAGTGGAAAAGGATAGAAAGCAAAAGGCAGAAAGCAGAAGGCAGAAAGCAAAAAAAATCTGAAATAAAAATAAAGGGGATACGATGTTTCATTGGGGATAAATTTTAAAGATGCGAAAATAATTGTTTTTTTGCCAGTTTTTCTTTTTTATATCATAAAATTTGTTTTTTTGTGCAAAATTTTTAATAACTAACTTTTTTATGTTTGACGTTTCAAAAATTAGAACGGTAGAGGATTTTCCGAAGCAAGGTGTAAAATTTTTTGACATCACTACCGTATTAAATGATGCGGAATCTTTTCAGGAACTTTTTCAAGAGCTGTTAGAAAAGGCGCGTACCTTGCAACCCGATGTGATTACGGCGTTAGAAGCGCGGGGCTACATTTTCGCACCGGCATTAGCTTTAGCATTACACATTCCCTTTGTGCCGCTCCGAAAAAAAGGAAAACTGCCCTACAAAACTTTTTCCGAACAATATGAATTGGAATATGGGTACGAAACCATTGAAATTCACCAAGACGCTATGAAACCCCAGCAACGCGTATTAATTTGCGATGATATTTTAGCCACCGGAGGCACAGCTGCTGCCGCCGCAAAATTAGTACAACGCTTTTCTCCTCAAAATATTAACTTCCTGTTTTTAATGGAATTGTCGTTTTTACACGGCAGAAAAAAAATTGCGGAATATGGAGTAGAGTCGTTGATTATGGTAAAATGACGGAGGAGACAATGGTGGAGATGCATCGTAGAAACGTGATTATTCAAAAGGGGCAAGGGACAAGTCACAGGTAGTGATTGTATCGTTCTGAAATAGGGTGGTCAACAACCTATACTGATTTGCCGTCATGTTTTTTAATATTTTTGCCCCTTATTAATACAATTGACATGGCTTTACAGGAAGAATTTGAAAAACAAGGTAATTGGCTCTTTAAGAGAAGGAGTTTTCTGCCGCTACTCATCGTTATTATAGGAGGCGGATGGTATGTTTTTCTACTGAATCACAACATCGCTTTGATTCATCATTGGTGGGTGGATTTTCTGTTTTTGTGCGTTGGTTTTTTAGGTTTGGGGATTAGAATTTTCACCGTAGGGTTTACGCCCAAAGGCACAAGTGGAAGAAATACCGGAACGGGGCAAATTGCAGAGCAGTTGAACACGGCAGGCATCTATTCAATGGTAAGGCATCCTTTATATTTGGGTAACTTTTTTATGTGGCTCGCACCCGTGTTACTATTAACCGATGTGTGGTTCACATTGTTCTTTTGTGCTTTTTATTGGATTTATTATGAAAGAATTATATTCGCTGAAGAACAGTTTTTAAGAAAAAAATTCGGAGAGGGATATGTAGATTGGGCAAGCAAAACCCCTGCATTTTTTCCTAAATTTTCTTTGTTTAAAAAAGCAGATTTGCAATTTTCTCTGAAAAATGTACTGCAACGTGAATACAACGGCTTTTTCGGCTTGGTATTCACCATGACCCTGTTTAGAATGGTGGGGTTTGTTGTTTCAACCAAACAACTCTATCTTGATAAACCTTGGATTATTATCTTTTCTATAGCATTAGGCATTTTTTTATTATTAAAAACATTAAAAAAGTTTACGAAAACTTTAACTGTAGAAGGCAGGTAACATCCTATCGTTTCCTAAAATCGGCATGAAGAAATTGTACAAAGGCTTTTGAAAATCGCAACAAAGAATCCTTTTTCAGTTCATTTTTTGAATAAAAAAACTCCATTTTATTTATTTCTATATCATAATGATAAGCCAATTCTGGTGATACAAATCCGTATCCATCGGTGTTAAAGTAGAGTGCATAAGAATGGTTTCCGAAAAGGTTTTTAGAAAACGGATGGGGAGCCGATTTCCAGCCTAATTGCTGCACTAACGTTGCCGTTAAATCGGATTGCATACCTATATTTTCATTTATAAAAGCAGTATCAATAACTCCACCTGTCCACAACATTGGGATTTGATAAGTAATCATATCCGAAATGGAACTGTTTTTAAAAGCCCTTGTACCGTGGTCTGAGGTGATGATAATTAATGTGTTATCCCAAAGAGTGGTTGTTTTCAGTTGTGCAATAAAACCTCCCAAGCACTTATCGCTGTAGGAGATGGCATTTTCGTACGTTCTCTCCTTCAACTCAGGGATATCGTAAGGGGGGTGTGAACTGATGTTATAGGTTACCAAAAAGAAAGGGGTTGAAAAATGGGACATATCCTCAAGCACTTTTTTATAAAAGGGAGCATCGGGAACACCCCATTTTTGTTGTCTCTCCGAGGCAGGAAAATTGTGGACAGAAACAATATCATCATAATTAGATTGTAAAATCAAACTTTTGGTATTGTAAAAATCGACTTCGCCGGCATAATAAAAATGCGTTTTATAATCATTTTTTGTAAAATATTGCGACAAATAATCCAAATGTTTTATTTTTTCTGGAAAATACAAAATAGAATAAGAGCCAACTAATGCCGGATATGCGGCTAACAATGCGGCTATTCCTTTATCAGATCTGTTTCCTGTAGCATAAAAATTACTAAACAAAATCCCCTCTTGCGCCAATTTATTAAAATGTGGTGCAACCTCAGGAGCTCCCCCCAAAGGTTCAATCACTTTATTGGAAAATGATTCTAAAACAATTAAAATTACATTGACAGGTTTCTTACTGTTAGGTTTTATAAAAATGGGAATAGTTTTTTGTGGCTCACTTATAGCATTTTGAATGATTGAATCACATTGGTGTTGTTCCATAAATGCAATTTTTTTTACTTCCGATTCATTATGAATCAATCTTTTAGAGAAAGCCCAGTAGGGATTAACGGCAACATGGTTGGCGTAAAGTTTAGAACTGAAAAAAACCCTGCTAAAGTTTAAGGGCGTAAGTTGTACCCCTCCGCGCATCGGAATAATTAAAAGGGCGCCATAGATTAAAAGAACAAAAACGTTCCACCACTCAAGTTTATCTTGTTTTTTATGCTTTTTAAAAAAGAAACTATACAGAAAAACAAAACCAATAACAATTCCTATTTCTATAAGAAGCAAAACCACAAGTTGCAGATTGGTAACACATGCCAACATCCCTTCAGGATGTTCCAATGCCGGTATAATTTGTGTGCTGAGCCGTGTACCCCAGTCGGCGTACAAGCCTATGTCTAACAATCCTAACAAAGAGATAACGACTAAAACAACAGTAGTATAGACAAAAATAACGGTATATAAAATATGAAAACGAACAATAGGAGAAAAGAGAACTATGAACAAAGGAAAAAAGCTTAAATAAACCGCGGTAGACAGGTCCATGGCAAAACCATGCCAAAAAGTTTGTAGAATTTCAAAAAAAGTTAGTTCTGAGCTGAAATCATAGTTATAAAGAAGAAAAAAGGTTCTAAAAAAGAAGAAAAAGGCAATCCAAAATGCCAAATATTTAATCAAAAAAAACAATAATCGGATACAATTTCTCATTTTTCCCTCCATTGCCAGCTTTCAATCATAAAAAGAGCGTCTTTTTTTAGATAATCAATAATGGGTGCTAAAGAATCATTATTGGGTGTAAAATCGAAGAACAGGGAACCTTTTACAAAATAGTGTGCGCTGTCGGTGAGCCAAAATTTGAATGGGGTTGCCACATGTTTCCCTTCCAATTCGTACAGCCTGCCAAACACACGCGCCCGTGCGTCATTGATCGTTGAAAACTGAATATCATCGGTCATTCTCCTTTCCACATGAAACATCACCTGTTCCTCCTCATTCCACATAAAATTGTGCAAATTATCATTTACTTGGAAACAAGTCATCTTAAAAACCGCTGCTATAGAAGGATATTGTATATCAATCCAAAAAACATTATCCTCTTTTTTCTGAAAAAGTAATGTAGCATGTTTAGAATAATCGAAAGTGAAAGGCAAAACGCTGTCCCAATGTTGATAAAGCGGTTCTGGCGTTACCAAACGAAAATACCCTTTCGGTTTGGGAATCGGAACTTCCTGTTTTTTAACGCAGGCAGTAAAAAAAATAGACAGGATGAGGGTAAAAATGGGAAAAAGCGATTTCATAATGATTAGTTTAAAAACATAAGTTTATTAAATGTGTTATTGCTACGCTTGCACCCATTCACACACGCTTGCAATACCGCATTCCGCACACTTGGGGGCGCGCGCCAAACAAACGTAGCGCCCGTGTAAGATGAGCCAGTGGTGGGCGCGCGTCAGCGCCTGCTCAGGGAAATGTTGCACCAACTGTTTCTCCACTTCCAACGGAGTGGTTGCCTCTTTCACAATTCCCAAGCGGTTGGCTACGCGAAACACGTGCGTATCCACCGCCATTGCCGGCTGGTTGAAAATGACGGACAAAATAACGTTGGCAGTTTTTCTACCCACTCCGGGTAGTGTGGTTAATGCTTCCATATTATCCGGAACAGTCCCATTGAAATCAGCAACTAATTTTTGCGCCAGCCCAAGCAGATGTTTTGTTTTATTATTAGGATAAGAAACAGACTTGATGTATTCGTAAACTTCTTCATACGAAGCACCTGCCAACTCATAAGGAGTAGGATATTTTGCAAACAGAGCGGGCGTTACCATATTCACGCGCTTGTCGGTGCATTGCGCCGAAAGCACCACCGCCAGCGCCAATTGGTAGGCATTTAAAAAATGCAATTCCGATGCGGCATCAGGGTTATTTTTGGAGAAATAATCTATAAGGAATTTGTATTTAGCGGGTAATGTCATATTCTTATTTATCAGCTTTACACAATAATTTTTTCATTGTAAATCCATACGAAAACTGTAATCCGATAAAAGTATTATGAAGAAACAAATAACCCTTTTCTACCTCAATGTCATTGATATCAACATGGTAATTACCATTAGCATAAGGCTCGGCAGCATAACTTCCCACAATAGCCACTCCCAATGTATTTTTATTTTTGAATAAAAAATTATATCCTATTTTTCCGCATAAACTAAAATTGTAACGGTTATTATTCTTTAATCTAGTTTTGTGACGAATACCTTTCATACTGCTACCGTCAGTAACACTTTGTCCTGCATCTCCCAAAAAAAGTAGCAACGGCGCACCTCCCAAAGAGATATCCAATCCATGTTTTTCATTGAAATAATAAGAGCAATTAAAAAGAATCGGAAAAGTAAATGCTCCAAAACCATAATAACCCATGGTTACATAATGCTCCGCATCAAATTTTGCAGTATTGCCATAAATTAGAGTAAGCGCACTGTATTCTGCACCTATTTGAATACCAAACCATTTGTAAATTCGTTGGTATAAATACACTCCCAAATCAGCGCCTAAACTTGGATACGAGCGAAGATACTCAGATGGCGAAGACCGTGTATAATAATTCTGTTGTATCCTCATTTTGTTTAGCATATTGATATTCAAATTTATACCAACTTGCGTATTGTAAGGATAGTGCAAACAATTAGGAGCCACGATTTGAGACTTGCTTTCTGAAATCAGTAAAAATATACTTATCGAAAGTAATAATAACTTATATTTCATGCATTTATTCATACGATTTATTGTTTTTAAAAATACCGATATATTGTTAGTAACTATGAAACAAACGGATTCATTGTTCAGATTGTCCTGGAGCTTGGCGCGGTGGCGGCTTTCTACACATTTTCAACGTAAGCCAACAGCGTGCGAAAATAGCAAAATTCTTTTCCACGCGAAGTAAAGCCGACATGGCGCCAATATGCCCGTTAGTGGCTATGGCAGGACAGTGTCGTTATGAAATAAGCATCCTGAAATGACAGTTTTTGAAAATTTTATCTTAATTATTTTATTTTCTATTTTGCTTTAGAAATATATTATTTTTGTGCCCTAATCATTTTTGAGATGACAGTATTGGAAAAGAAAAAATATAATGTTATTCGTGCCATAATGAATGACACTGATACAAGAAGGGTTACAGAAATTGAACGTCTGTACAACTCTGAGCCATGTATATGCACAGCGGAAGAATTGCGTGTAAGCGTTATGCAACGCACACAAGATTTTTATGACGGAAAAATGAAACTCATTGAACACGACCAAGTTAAAAGAAAAGTTGTCGTATGATTATCAAATGGTACATTGAAGCCGCTGGCGATTTAGATAAAATCTATGATTATTATATGACGAAAAGTCCACGTGCCGCTGCTGAGTTGTACAACAAAATTTTAGATGCTGTTGAAATACTGAAAACACAGCCGAGTGTTGCTCCAATAGAACAAATACTTTTTGGCTGTTCAGAGGATTATCGGTCGCTTGTAGTAGGAAACTACAAAATTGTGTATTTTGTTAAAGATGAATTTGTTTTCATCGTTCAGATTTTTGATTGTCGGCAAAATCCTATTAAACTTAAGAGAACGACGTGAGGGAGGTAAAAAGCATATTAATAAAAAGTATCTAATGGCAGAAGAAATTACTCTTTCACAAGGTATTCCAACTTATACTGACAGCACGGGAAAATATCCCAAAGAATATTCGGACAGAAATTTACTAAGTTATTATTCGCAGCGAAACATTGAAATTATTAAATATTTACAAAAACAGAAATGGGTTTCTTCGACAGAACTTGTTGTTGTCGGACATTCGGAAGGGAGTAGCGTTGCTGCAAAAATGGCTGCGGATTGCAAAAAAATAGCACATCTTATTTATTCAGGGGGAAATCCTTTTGGAAGAATTATGAGTATTATTGGAAAAGACAGAACAATGGAAAGCGATACAGATAGAGCCACTTATGAATTTTCCTATCCAATGATAAAATATTTGGAAAAACTTAAAATTCCTGTTTTGGTTACTTATGGAACAAAAGATGTGTGCGCTCCGTTCAATGACTTTTTGCAAGTTGAAAATCATTAGAGAAGAAAAACTGCAACGCATAAATCCACAAACCGTTAACAATACTCCTCCCCATAATCCAGCTTCACATCGTTTGCATACTGTCTTATTTGTTGTTCTTCAGAGCGTTTGCAAATCAGAAGTACATCATTTGTATCAACAACAATATAATCTTCCAAACCTTGTAAAACCGTAACCTTGTAGGGTTTTACGTTTACAATACATCCTTTTGTGTCGTAGGCTTTTACACGTCGTCCCACGATAGAGTTTTGGTTTTCGTCTTTGGGGTTAATGTCGTAGAGGGCGCCCCAAGTTCCCAAGTCCGACCAGCCAAATTCGGCAGCGTAAACATGTACATTCTGCGCTTTTTCCATGATGCCGTAGTCCACCGAAATATTTCGGCACATTTCATAAATCTTTTGAATGAATGCAGGTTCGTTGGGGGTATTGTAAAGTCCGTCGCCTTGCATAAACAAAGAATCTACTTCCGGCAGAAACTTTTTGAAAGCATCCTCAACGGTTTTTAACGACCACATGAAAATGCCGGCATTCCAAAGAAAATCACCGCTGTCGATAAATTGCTGTGCCATTTCTAATTCGGGCTTTTCTGTAAACGTTTTGACTTCATAGATTGCACCGTTTTTTTCATAGACCTTATCCTCATTATATTGAATATAACCATATCCCGTATTGGGGTAGGAGGGACGAATGCCAATGGTGAGCAGCCAATTATTTTGTTCTACAGCTTGTAGCCCGTTGTTAATCACATCCAAAAAAACATCTTCTTTAAGGATGATATGATCGGAGGGCGCCACAACGATAACGGCATTGGGGTTTTTGGCTTTAATCTTGTAATTTGCGTAGGCAATACAGGGGGCGGTGTTGCGTCGTGCCGGTTCCAGCACAATCTGGTCATCGCCCATATCGGGAAGTTGTTTGTTAACCAACTCTTTATACATGGCGTTGGTAACCACATAAATATTTTCTTTGGGACAAATTTTTTTAAATCTATCGTAGGTTTTTTGAATGAGTGTACGTCCGTCACCAAGAATATCAATAAATTGTTTTGGTGTTTCTGTTCTGCTTGTGGGCCAGAAGCGCACGCCGATTCCGCCTGCCATAATTACACAAAAATAGTTTTTGTTCATTGGTAAAATTTTGAGAATTAACGGTGAAAATGGGGAAATAGTATTGGTAAAAAGGGAGAAAGAAGCAAGGAAGAAAGGTCTTAGAGGTGCAATGCCTTATGCCCGAACATCAAAGAATGATCCGGTGCACACCAATATCATACTTTTGTCTGAAAAGTGATTTAATCTTTTCATAATCCTCGTTTGAAGTCACAAAATCAAGTTCATGAGCTTCGATAATTAAAATCGGAAACTGGGCGCGTTGCTTGAAAAAAGTCAGATAGTTTTCCTGAATCGACTCTAAATAGGATGCTTGAATTTCCAATTCATAGTCTCTCCCTCTTCTTGTAATGTTTTTCAAAAGATTTTCAGGGGTATTGTAAAGATAAACGAGAATGTCGGGTTTGGGCAAAAAATCGCTGATAATTTCATACACTTTTAAAAAAAGATTGTATTCATCCTGCTGCAGATTGTTTTTAGAGAAGATGGCGCATTTATCAATAAAATAGTCGGCAACCACCAAATCGGTGAAAAGGTCTCTTTGGGAAAGCAGGTTTTTCAGTTGTTGATATCTGTCGGTTAAGAACGTCATTTCCAAAGGGAAAGCGTAATGGGTAGGGTCTTTATAAAATTTAGATAGAAAAGGATTATCGGCAAATCTTTCCAAAATCAATTCGGCGTTAAAATCGGCTGCCAATCTTTCTGCCAAAGATGTCTTTCCTGCGCCGATACAGCCTTCGATGGAGATGTAGTTGTAGGTCATGGATTTAATGGTTTAAAGATTTAAGGATTTAAAGGTTTAAGGGAATAAATTTTAACCTTCACCTTTTATGCTGGCAAAGTAAAAAAAAATATTTTTGCGGGGTTAAAAAAAATCAATATGAAAAATAAAATTTTATTAACAGTTCTTTCGCTAATTATTAGTTTGGTGTTTTTAGGGTCATCTTGTGGCCCCAAACCTCCAGAACCATCTGAAGACCTACTACCCATACCTCTTTCTGTTACCGACATTGATAGAAATAAATATAATGTAAAGCGCTTTGGAAAGATGCTTTGGATGACGGAAAATTTAAGGGTAACGCGCTATGATACGGAAAGTCCCCACTACGGCGACACGATCGCGGTTGCTACATACCAACATGCCGTAAATACCGATAAACCGTACTATATCAATGCGCAAAATTTTGAAGAAGCTCCCTACACCGACAATCTTACGGAAGAGATTAGAAATTCTTTGGGACTTTTATACAATTGGAGCGCCGCAGCAGGTGTAGAGCAAAACAGTAATACCGTGAAAGATAGCATACAGGGCATTTGCCCCAACGGCTGGCGTTTACCCAGAGTTAAAGATTTGGACAGTTTATACAAATACTTGGACGACAAAGAAACTGCCGGAACTCAACTCAAATCCTTGTATGGCTGGCACACGCTTACAGGTTCAGGAACAAACGAAAGCGGTTTAAACTGTTATCCTGCCGGAACTGCCGCTAACAGTTTCGTTTCTTTGATGGGGCAAATGTCCCTTTTTTGGACTTCAACAGGGCAGATAGGAAACACCATCAGGGTGGGAGCGCTCATATTGTCTTATGATCAGGAGAATGCAGAGACAGTCTATGTTAACAAACTACAAGCCAATTCAATACGGTGTGTAATGGATATTACCAATAAATATAAACAATAGGACAGGGCTCCTATATTAACAAACACCTGCTATCTCCAACCTGCTATAAAAGTTTACTGTTCAGAATATCAATATACAATAGTGGGAGATACCATTATAGATAGTTTAACATATCCTAAATTGAAAAAAAAAAGTAGGTATAATGGACAAATTTTAGGCTGATTTTTGATTTTTTATATGCAGAAAAAACTCACCTCTCACTTCTCGAGACCTTTGCAAGGCAAATATTAATATAAACATTTGGTTGTTAATATTTTAATTGTGTTTTTTTGGAATAATTATGTATCTTTGCTCCATG
>JGI24696J40584_12961690_pt1 | contig 37521 bp, 27 predicted proteins | sample TergutCo191P4_FD_40584 | JGI IMG/M metagenome (IMG submission 40584)
TAGAAAGATATATGAAAGAACTGCGCGAAGAAGGAAAGATTAAGCGAGAAGGCAGTAAAAAATCAGGACAATGGAAAATAAGAGAGAACTAAACCCAACCCCGCCCACCACAGCACATTGTCTTTTGCAACATGGGTTTGGCGCAAGCGGGGCATTATCTCGTTGGAAAGCATCTGTGGAATAATAAATTATTAAAATGAAACTACTACACACTTCTGACTGGCACCTTGGCAGAACCCTCCACTCTAAAAAAGAACGGCAGGAAGAACTTATTGCATTTTTAAATTGGTTGCAAAACACCATTAAAGAAAATGCTATTGACTTACTGCTTGTTGCAGGCGATGTTTTTGATAATGCTTCCCCAAGCAGTAGTTCGCAAAAAATCTATTACGACTTTTTGCTCAAAGTGCGTAGCGCGGGATGCCAAAATGTGGTGGTGGTGGGCGGGAACCACGATTCTCCGAGTTTTTTGAATGCGCCCAAAGATATTCTTGCCGCACTTGACATTTGTGTAATAGGAAATGCAAGTGAAAATATTGAAGATGAAATTATTGTAATTAAAGATAATGAAGAAAATCCAATAGCTATCGTTTGTGCCGTACCGTTTTTGAGGGAAAGAGACATTAGCCGTTTCATCGAAAATGAATCTTACAACAATCGCTCAAAACGTATTGCGGAAAGTATTCGAAAACATTACGAAATGGTGGCGGAAGTTGCTGAAAACAAGAGAAAAGAGATCAATAAAAAGATTCCCATCATTGCCACAGGGCATTTGTCGGTGGCTGGCGGAAAAACCACGCAAGATGACGGCGTGAGAGAAACCTATATTGGTAATGTGGAATGTGTGGGCAGTGATACTTTTCCGCAAGTATTTGATTACGTTGCACTTGGGCATTACCATATTCCCTCTGTTATTAGCGAAACCATACGCTATTGTGGCTCACCAATTCCTATGGGTTTTGGAGAAGTTCATCAAAAAAAATCTGTTTATATTGTTGATTGTAACGAAGATAAAACAGAAATCAGCACGCTCGAAATTCCTGTTTTTCAAAAAATGGAGTCAATTCAAGGCGACAAATTGTTTATTAATAATCGTTTGGAAGAGTTGAAAAAAGCAGATGTTTCTGTTTGGGTAGAAATTCTTTACGAAAGCGATGAAATTTTTTCCGATTTAACTGCTTGGGCAAGCGAAAGGGTTGCCGGCACAAAGATTGAAATCATCAAACTTCAAAATAAACAATATCTAAATGAAGCACTTACGCAAGACGACAGTGCACAAGCGCTCGAAGAACTTGATCCATTTGAAGTGTTTGACAAATTGCTTGAGAAAAACAACATCTCTACTGAGCAGCAAGCGGAATTGAGAGGGTTGTATAAAGAAATTACGGCAGAATTGAATAATATTGATAATGATTGCCTATGAAACTCATCTCCCTCCATTTCAAAAACATAAACTCCTTAGCCGGCGAGTGGAAGATTGATTTCACGAAGCCCGAATTTACCGACAACGGACTGTTTGCTATTACAGGAAAAACCGGCGCAGGGAAAAGTTCTATTCTGGATGTCATTGTGTTAGCTTTGTATGGCAAAACGCCCCGTGTGGAAATTACAGGGCAAAACAACGAGGTGATGACACGCAGTAAAACCGATTGTTACGCCGAAATTGTGTTTGAAGTGGAAGGGAAAAAATGGACAGCATCGTGGAAACAGGAAAAAACACGTAGCGGAACGCTGAAACCGGTACAACGGCAAATTGCAGACAGTAACAACAAAATTCATGCAGATCAGGTGCGCGGATGCGATCGTAAAATTATTGAAATACTTGGACTTACATTTGAACAGTTTACGAAAGTTATTATGCTGGCGCAAGGCAGTTTCGCTGCCTTTTTGCAAGCAGAAAAAAACGACAAAGGTGAACTTTTGGAACAAATAACAGGAACAGAGGTGTATGGCGAAATCTCCAAAAAAGTGTTTGAACGTAGCAAAACTGAAAAAGAAAAATTAGAAAAAATTCTTGTTGAAATCGGTGCTATCAAAATTCTTTCAAAAGAAGAAATTGAGAATTTGAATCATGAAATTGCAGAATCTATTAAACAAAAAGAACAGATAGACAGCGATTTGCAAATTATTGAAACTGCTAAAAAATGGCTTTCCGATTTAGAAAATCTGCAAAAACAAATAAAAGAAGCCCAACAGAAGTTGCCCAATTTGGAGCAAAATGTTCAAAAGGCAAAACTAACGTTAGAGCAGGCGGAAGCCGTGTTTTCAGCAACAAAAACAGAAAAAGAAAACAGTGATAAAGTTTTGGTGCAGGTTCGGGAATTGGATACTAAAATTGCTGAAAAGGAAAAATCTCTTACTCCTGTTTTGCACGCGCTAAACGAGTTGGAGAAAATCAAAAGTAATTTAGCACAGACATTTGAAAACCATAAAAAAAACTTAGCTGAAACTCAGGAGGTACTGCAACAAAAGCAGAATTGGGCTGTAACAAATGCAAAATACAATCCTTTAGTAGAGCAATTTGCAGCTATCAGAAATCAACATACGGAGGTTAAGCAGCTCTTAACAGATTTTAACATCAAGAAAAGTGAACTTGAAAAGGCAAAAGAGGATTTGGAAACCAAAATCTCAATTCATAAAAATGCGCTCATGTTTTTTGCCGAAAAAGATAAAGTATTGCTGGAGAAAGAACAGGAGTTGAAAATGAAAAAAAGCGACATGTCCGCCATCTTATCAGGAAAAGATATCAATACTTATCAGGAAGAAAAAGAGAATCTTACAAAGTTTGGCATAGAAATTAAGCATCTGATTGAAGTAGAAAAAAATATTTCTGAAAGTGAAAAAGAGATTGAAAAACTCACAGCCTTGATTCTTTCTTCCGAAAATTTGGAAACTGGGTTGACAACAAAGATTTCCGGCAACAAAACAGCAGCGCAAACTCTTAAAAAGCAGATAGATTTACTTGATGAAAACATCAAGTTTTCCAAAACCATTCAGAGTTTAGAGGAGCACCGAAAATCGCTTGAAGATGGGAACCCCTGCCCGTTGTGCGGCTCGTTAGAACATCCTTATTCGCTTGGAAATGAGCCGAAAATAGGTGAGAAAGAGTCGGAATTGGAAAACCTGAAAAAACAGGAACAGCAGTTCGTCGCATGTATTCAGCAGGATGAAAAAGCGTTGGCGAAGTTGATTGCAGATCGAGCCAACGCCCAAACCAACAAGGAAAAGGCAGAAGCGCAAGGCGTAGAAAACAGTAAAAAATGCCAATCTATTCTCCATGAAATCAAAAAAATACGATCTGATTTTTCGCTTTCTGATGCTGAAAACAAAATTGCGTTACTTGAACATATTCGGGAACAGAAATTGAAGGAACATCATCTAATTACAGCGATAATTTCAAAAGCTACTGAAAGTGAAAAGTTGTTAAAAAAACTTCAGGATGAGGAGATTCCTCTTTGGCAAGAAGCCAAGCAAATAGCTGAAAAGGCAAAAATAGAAGCCGAAACAAATCGAATGTTAAGTGCGCAAAATTTGGAAAATAGAGCCAAATTATTGGAAGAATCTGACAAAAAATATAAAGAAAAAAATGTTCAACTTTTGGAGATTTTTACTCATTATAGCGTTACCTCTATGGAAGCATTAGAAAAATGTCTCAAAAATTGGAATGAGAATGAAGCAACTGTAAAAGCGCTTAAAGACCAGATAATTAAATTAGAAAGTGCGTTAGCTTTGGCTAATGCTGAAATTGAAAACAACCAAAAACAACTTGCCGGAAAAACAGCAGAGAAACAAGGTTTTGAAATAGAAAAACAAGACCTTTCCACAGTGCGCTATAATTTGTTTGGCGACAAACGCGCGGAAGAGGAAGAACTGCGTGTGAAAGAATTTGTTACAAAAGCAGAAACGGCTAAAACTGAGGCAGAAAAAACAAAACAGGATGCCACAACAGAGCATGCAAAAAATCACGCTATTATTGCAGAAAAAGAGAAAGAAGCAGCAGAAAAACAGGCAACATCCATTACTGAAAAAAGTATGGAAGAATTGCAAATAGAGTACGACGAGAAGAAGCCACTCAGCGACCTGTTTTCTCAAAAAATTGGAGCAAACCGCCAATCCATAAGTTTGAATGACGAAAATTTGCATAAAAATCATAAAAAATTAAAAGAGAAAGAATTACAACAGGAAACTTGCACGAAATGGGGCAGTTTAAATGAGTTGATTGGTTCATTGGACGGCAAAAAATATCGCAATTTTGCACAGGCTTTAACTTTTGAACATTTAATAAGTTTGTCGAACCACCAACTGCTAAAGATGTCGGAGCGTTATATGCTGAAACGTGTGGGTGATGCAACAAACCCGTTTGAGTTGGCGGTGGTTGATAATTTTCAAAACGGAGAGGAACGTTCAGCCCAAAATCTTTCGGGAGGCGAAAAATTTATCGTATCGCTCTCTTTAGCATTGGGTTTGGCAAATATGGCAAGTAAAAATATGAAGATAGATACCCTGTTTATTGATGAGGGTTTTGGCACACTTGATTCTGATTATCTGGATGTTGCACTTTCTGCTTTGTCAAACTTGCAGAATGAGGGCAAATTGATTGGGGTGATTTCACACCTGTCTGAACTTAAAGAGCGCATTGCGATGCACATAGAGGTGATCCCTTTGGGGAATGGGTATTCGCGGATTTGCTTTAATAGCAATAGGGAATAAAGAACTTCACAGCACCACCTGCACCGTACTTCTACTCTTCTGCTCAAGTATAACACGCTGTTCTCCTATCACTTGCGCTATTGCTTCCGGCGTATAGTGGCGGATGGTAATCAGTTTCTTATTCATATTGTATTTTACGTTAAACTCTTCCTGTAAATCTTTCAGCAAGTTAGCAAAACGGTTCGGTTTATTGTCCATACAAATCGTAAAACTCACAGCAGAGTTTTGCATCAGATTGATTTTCAATTTATTTTTAGAAATATATGAAAATATTTTGGTCAGATTATCAGCAGCAATAAACGAAAAATCCTTAGGGAAAATGGAGAGCAAAATCTGTTCTGTTTTAAAAATGTAGGAAGGGATTTTTTCCAAGGGTTCCACATCAGCAATTCTGCTTCCGTCATTGCAAGGTGTCATGAACGATTTTACGAAAAGTGGTATATTCTTGTTTTGCAACGGTTTTATTGTTTTAGGGTGAATAACGGTAGCGCCATAGTATGCCAACTCAATCGCTTCCTGATAGGAAATTTCGTCCAATTTAACTGCATCGGGATAGAACTTCGGATCGGCATTAAGCAAGCCGGGTACATCTTTCCAAATCGTAACACTACCTGCATTTAAGCAATTGGCGAAGATGGCGGCTGAGAAATCTGAACCTTCACGCCCCAGTGTGGTTATTTCTCCAGTTAGGGTTCCGCCTATAAATCCTTGTGTAATAATCGTTTTGTTTGCGTATTGGGCTATAAAATCCTGAATCGCCTTTTCGGTTTCTTCCCAATTCACTTTTCCTTCTCTGAATGAGTCGTCGGTTTTAATCAAATGGATGGCACAAGCAAACTTATTCTCATATCCATTCAAATTCAGATAGGTAGAGATTAATTGGGTGGAAAGATATTCTCCAAAACTTACAATATCATCATAATCTTTGTCGTAGTGATTGGAATGATTGCCTGATAATATTGCAAAAAGTTTATCCAAAATGGGGAGCAAGACTGAGGTAATCTCTCCTTGCCTATTTTCCAACTGTTTAGCAATATCAAGGTGAAAGTTTTTCACCATTTCAAAGTTGATTGTCAAGGCGTCCGGCTGATAGTACCAGGCATCAAGTACTTTTTCCAATTGATTCGTCATTTTACCCATAGCAGAAATAACGACTATTAACTTTTCATTTTGATAAATATCCAAAATCTTTTTCAGATTCCTCACGCCCTCTGCATCTTTCACCGATGCCCCGCCAAATTTAAAAACTCTATACATTAACTATTTATTTGATATTCAATAATTTTTTTAAAAGCCATTTGCCCCGCAAAGAAACAACAATTTTAATTTGTAACTTAAAGTATATCATTTTCTAAAAAGCTATAATAGGTTTCTTTATTAATAATAACGTGGTCAAGCAATTGGATGGATAATAAGCGCGCAGCTTCTTTCATTTGTGTTGTCAAGGCTATATCTATCGGGCTTGGAGTCAAGTCGCCGGAGGGATGATTATGGCACATAAAAAAACCTGTTGCTTTTAATTCCAATGCTTTCAATAAAATGAGTCTTATGTCAACTGAGGTACAGGTGAGCCCACCACGTCCAAAGTTCTCAATCCCTACTAAAAAAGAGCCTTGATTAACAAATATTACCCAAAATTCTTCATACCCTAACCGTGCATTTTTCGTTTGCATTAACTCCACTAAATCCATTATTTCTATTAGCTTGCGTTTTTGTTCTACGACAGCCACGCGGCAACGTTTCCCCAATTCAAAAGCAACCAGGAGGGTGAGCGCTTTAACTTTTCCTATACCGTTAATTTTCATTAGTTTACCTAATGGCATTTCGAATACACGATTCAGATTGTTATTACATTGCGCCATTAAACTACGGGCAACATCTACTGCCGATTTGTTTTTTGTTCCGCTTCTGAGCAAAATAGCAATAAGTTCAGCGTCAGAAAGCGAGGCAGATCCTAATGATAGAAATTTTTCACGGGGACGGTCTTGCTCAGCCCAATCGGGAATTGTCAGTTTGGAAGCAATTGTATTGGCTTTCTGTTCATTAGTCATTATTTTCGTTTTAACAAGTATGGGATGAGAATTTGTTCGAGTCCGCGATGAATATCCACCGGGATGAGATCAATTTGGTATTGTCCGCATTTAAGATTTAGCTCTTGAAAATAATCTCCAATGGCTGCCTGATAATACTCTCTAATATGATTGGAGTGCAGTTTCACCTCACTGCCTGTTTCCATATCAATGAATTTGTAGAGGCGATTATCGAATGCGAAATCAAATTCCAATTTTTTATCGTAGGTATGAAATAACAAAACATCATGTTTGTTATGGCGCAAGTGTTGTAATGCCAGCATGAGTTCATCAGTATTGGCTTGCGATTCAAACATATCACTAAAAATCACCACCATTGATCTTTTGTGTATTTGTTCAGCAATGCGATGCAAGGTGTCCGTAACCATGGAGTTGCTACGCGTTTCTTTAGAGATAGGTTGTAAGATTTTTTCCAGTTCGCGGTAAATCATTTTGAGGTGTGTTTCGCCGCCTCGCGCTCCGGTATGTAGCTCCAGCGTATCTGAGAAAATACTCAAACCCACGGCATCCCGTTGTCCTTTCAGTATTTGTATCAGAACAGCGGCAGCATAAATAGCATAAAAGATTTTATTGGGATTTTGTAAAGAATATTCATCCTTGAGCGGAAAATACATGGAAGATGAACGGTCAATCACAATGTGGCAACGCAGGTTGGTTTCTTCTTCAAAACGTTTTACAAACAACTTGTCGGTTTTTGCGTACAGTTTCCAGTCAATATGTTTGGTGGGTTCTCCTGCATTATACTGTCGGTGTTCCGCAAATTCAACCGAAAAACCATGCATCGGGCTTTTATGGATACCAGTAATAAAACCTTCAACCACCTGTTTAGCGGCTAATTCAAGATTTACGAATTGGGTGAGTTGTGTAAAATCAATCGAATAGTTCATACTTCAAAATTTCGGCAAAAATAAATATTTTAACAGTTATCAAAAATTACTCTCCCATAAAATTATCAATGGCATGGAGAAATACAGGGTTCAGATTCCCCATAAAATCTCCAATAATATTCACAGTTGAGAAGAGTTCAATATGTTGTAACTTTTTATCAAATAGGAGTACGATAGGGTTTGATTTTTGCGATAGTATCTGTTTTGTTGCAGAATTAAGTTTATTAGTATCAATAAATAAAGGCACGTATTCTGCTTTTAGAAAGGTATTAACTTCTTTGATGTTTTCTTTTTTCATAAGGTAGGTATGACAGTTTTGTGCTACATTATAAATATCAACATTCTGCATTTTTTTATTTGAGAAGTAATGCCAAATAACTTTTGTGCATGTTGCACATTGGGGGTATTGTGAAATGATAAAGATTGCTTTATCATTTTTTATTTCATTCAAAGAAAAGATATGATCATCAAAGTCTAAAAAATGAATTGAATCAGCAGGGATATAATCTTTTATGAGATGATAAGTTTCAATTTTTTCTATTGGGTCGTTGTCTCTATGATAAAAATTAACATCTCGTTGGAACTCTTTTTGTGTTTTATTTTGCCACGACAAATTAGAACCATTATTAATTTGAATCACATAGTTATTTAATTGTTCAAACAAGAGATTGCCTTCGGCTGATTGGGTTAAAAACGGAAAATGCTTTTCACTAAACTTTTCATTTTCATTTAATTTCACAGAATAGGGTTCGATAATTGTTGTATCTCCAATAATTTGTATGAAATAGGGGGTTATGTATGTTTCTGCACTTTTGTTACTATCCATGGCGATCATAAAAAAACGTTCACTTGAAAATGCATAGAAGAGATGCATAAAATTATGTTCAAAAACAGAAAATTTGGAAAAAGCATAATTCCTTTCGGTGATGTCTTCAATAGAATCAAGTTTATGTGCTACCTCTTTGGATATATTTTCCCAGTTGGGTATTTTGAGCGCATACGCAGCCAAGTGTTCACCGTTTAATGCATATTTTTCAATAATCGGTTCGTTGCGTTGCAAGAAATAGAGCGCATTGCTACTTATAGTGATGAGTTTGACAGGAGCAATCTGAAGGAAAAAATGATTATTTAATACTAAGGACCTCACATATTCTATTTCATTATTGGAGAGATGAATTTTAACCCATTCAAACCCTTCATTATTAGGAATGAAGGTGTGTAATGTCTGATTAACAAATTGCATGTCTGAAACATCTGCAATTAAAATTGTCTTTAGGTATTCACACTGTTTTGAAGCAGTGTAATGATATACCCAAATTCCTTCATCAACGGCAAGGCAAAGTATTGAATCGGCAACAGCAATTGCCCAGACCCAAATACGTTCTATTTTACCTCTATTTGTTTTAAAAGTAGGAGGTAAAGAAATGGAATAAGTGTCTTCTACTCCTGAGAATGCATTGATTTTATAGATTTTCGCCTCACCCTCTTTTCCAAAGCCTCTTTGATTAATAACAAATAAGGCACTGTCGTAAGTGGCATAGATATTATTATGAGGTTTAGTGTCAAGATAGGCGTGAATATTTTTCACATAAGTGCAATGAAACAGTTCCGAAACATAATTGGATTGATTCGTATTTTGGCCACTGAGGCTACCCATAAATAGAAAGATGGTTAATAAATTGTAGATCTTTTTCATTGGTAAAACAGTTTCGATTTGTTAAAAATGGAGGAGGGTGCACTCCTCCTCCAGTCGTTTTAAGTTTAGAATCCGAGTTTGTTTGTTTTTGAGATAATGATTTCTGCTTCACCATTGTACGGTTTTTCGGGATCATTTTTCCAATTCATTAAGAACAACAAGAATAATTCTCTTTCGCCTGGTATTGTCCCGGGAATTGCTATTTTCTTAGAAATTGTTCCATGAAATTCTCCTCTGGCAATTTGTTCATTGCTTTCTGTAATGAGTTCTTCCAATATTTCATCAAGAATTGACGAAATATTTCCAGATGAAGAATATAAATAAGGCAGACACACTTTCCACCCCCAACCGCTACAATTTAATTGGATAGTACCATTAGGCAACTTAGTTGTTTTTACATTCTTGTAGAAGAATATCCACCATCCTCGCTCCATAGCTAAAACGCCCTCTTCGTCATCCATACTTGTAATAATATGGATTTTTTCAAGGATTTCAACGTTAGTAGTATTGTTTGAATTGAAGTTTTGTGAAAAAGCAGATAAAAAAAGAACACTTAAAAGTGATAATAAAAAGATTTTTTTCATAGTAAATAATAGTTTTTGAGTTTAATATTAGTTTGTTTTTGAGTTTCACTGTCGCAGAATTACATTGTAGTAACAACGGCGCTTTTTGTTCTCACCTTGTGAGAAGTATTAGAGTTTAGAGAGTGTGTAGGCTGTTGTATTAGTTTTAGGTATAGTTTTTTAGTTGTTGTTCTGAATGACAGGATTGCCAGCCCTGAGATCCCTTCGTTTCAACACCGCAATAATACAATTTGCCACCCCCCTTTGTCAAGTCTTTCGAAAAATTTTATTTCTCAGCAAACCAATTGTGTATCGAGAATGAAATTTACAATTCGAATTTTATTGTAAAAATGGGACGATTTTTTGGAAGGGTTTTGCATAAAAGGACGCTTTAGGGAAATATTTTAAAGATGTTTTTGAACTCTGATGACACTGGTTTTTCAGATGAGCTCTGATTATACGAAAAGCGAACCCCTATCGTTATATTGTACTACAAAATAATAAATGCAAACGATATGGACAGTACGCGTCAGAATAAAATAGCTAAATTGATTCAGAAAGAACTTGCCGAAATTTTTCTGACAGACGGCATTCCCTTGTATGATTGTATGATTACGGTAACTCAAACGAAAGTAACTCCCGATTTGTCTTTGTCTCGCTCCTATTTAAGTATTTTTAATGCTGCAGATAACGAAATTGTTATGAAAGCTATCAAAAAGAATACCAAAGACATACGGTATCGTTTGGCGCAAAAGATAAAACATCAGGTGCGCGTCATTCCGCAGCTCACTTTTTTTATTGACGACTCGTTAGACTACCTTGAAAATATCGAAAATCTGTTGAAATCGTAATCTGTGAAAAATAATTCCGGAACTTCTTCCTTTATTGCATTTCGCTACCTGTTTTCTCCCAAAAAACACAATATTATTAATATTATTTCTGTCATCTCGGTGCTGGGCATTATGGCAAGCACTGCGGCGTTAGTCATTGTGTTGTCGGTTTTTAACGGACTGCAAGATTTGATAACAAGCACTTTTAATCGTTCTAATCCACCATTAAAAATTGAAGTTAAAGAGGGAAAAATGTTTTCATTGGAGGATAGACATTTTTTCATTGGCGATTTAGAAAAAGTTGAAGGTGTAAAAGCTGTAGAAGAAGTAGTTAGTGATTTAATCTTGGTTGCTTATCATGAAAAACAAACGTTAGCCACCTTGTATGGGGTATCTGAAAATTTTCCGGCATTATCAGGATTGGAAGAGACGACCATTGATGGTGATTTTGAGGTAGGTAGTGAAAACGGAATTGTATTCGGGCAAGTTGTTGCCGGATTATTAAGTATTGAACTTTACGACTTTGAGTCTGTAAAGCTCTATTATCCAAAGCGTAGCAAAAAAAGCCTTGTTAACCCCATAGATGCGTTTCAGACATGTTATGCACGTCCTGTTGGAGTTTTTGCCAGCTACACCCCATATGATGAAAATGCGCTGTTTGTTTCCAAAAAACTTGCAAAAGAGTTATTTGAATTAGACACAAAGGTTTCATTTATTGCCTTGTATCTTAATGAAAATGCTAAACTCGGAAAAGTTCAGAAAAAAATAGAACAAATTGTAGGCGATGATTTTACAGTTCAGAATCAGATGCAACAGGAAGCGTTGCTCTATAAAACAATAAAAGGTGAAAATTTGACAGTATATCTTATTTTGGGCTTTATTTTTGTGATTGCAACTTTTAATATCATTGGCATTTTAGGAATGCTTATTATAGAAAAAAAACAGGACATTTCTATCTTGCACACTTTGGGAGCATCTAAGGCGTTACTAAAAAAGATTTTTTTAATTGTTGGCGCTATGATTGGCATTTTCGGTGGTTTTTTGGGAATATGCATTGGTCTGATTTGTTGTCTAATACAGCAGCACTTTGGCGTAATCTCGTTGGGTAATGCCGAATCTTCCTACATCATTTCGGCTTATCCTGTTTCAATTGCGTTCGTAGATTTTGCAGTAGTTTTCTTTTTGGGAACAGGGATTAGTTTGCTAACCTCGTGGGTATCATTACAAAAAATAAAAAATAACTATTTGATAAACAAATATTAGAATATTATGAATAAAAAACTCTTTTTCGTTCTTGTCCCTTTTATTTCCATATCACTTTGGGCGCAAGATGTTCCGCTTGGTCAATTTAAAGAATATTTAGCTTACAATAGATTTCACTCTGTTGCTCAAGATCATGAAAATATTTATGCTGCCACCGATAAAAGTATATTAGTAGTTGATAAATCTGGCGGCGCTCAGGATAAATGGTCTAATTTGAATGGGCTATCGGATGTTGGAATCCAAACCATCCATAGTGATAATGAAGGCAGGCTATTCATTGCTTATACCAATTCTAATATAGACATTGTGAAAGATTACAAGGTCTATAATATTCGTGATCTCTTGAACAAACAAATTACAGGCTCTAAGACAATTAACAGTATCTTTACTTTTGGAGGACTTGCCTATTTTTCTTGCGATTTTGGCGTAGTAATTATAGATTTAGATAATTTATTAGTAAAAGACACATGGTTTACCATAAAACATAATGAGCCTTATCGTGCACATTCTTTAGCCATTCACAACGACCGTTATTATTTAGCTACCGATAAGGGGGTATGTTCATTGCCTGTAAATACTTCAAATCCTGCCGATTTCTCATCATGGACGCAAGAGGAAGAACTGCCTCAAGTACCGTATAAATTATTGTTTAGTTATCAGGATAAATTGTTTGCTGTGCAAAATACAAAAGCAATTGTTGATACTTTTGTTTTTGATACTTTGTTTGTTTATCAAAACTCACATTGGAATTATGATGCTTCTATGGAAATAGAGATTAATAGTTTTGATAAAAAAGATGAAAAATTATTGATTTGTAGTTGGAATCATATTCAATTTTTTTCAGGAGACAACTTCATAGATAAGACTTATTGGAAAAGACCGCCACATAGATGGCAAAGCGGGCGTAAAGCAATCTTTGATGATAAAATGAATGTTTGGATAGCGGATGATAACTTGGGATTAATATATTTAGATTTACAGAATGATACCTCTATAGCGAATATTGCTGAGGGTCCTGCCAATAGCAGTTCCTATGGGTTGTGTTTTTTAGAAGGCATGTTAGCCGTGGTGCCGGGCGCCCGTAGCGGTGCCATTGTTCCCAGTTGGAATGCTCCCGCAATAAGTATTTTACAAAATGATAAATGGTGGAGCACTACTGACTTTAGTCAGTTGAATGCAGACGCCCCAGAATCAAGACCAGGAGGGTTTAATTCAGTTGCCATTAATCCCAAAAATACAAACGAAATCTATATTGGTTCATGGTTAGATGGACTTTATAAAATCAATAGGGAGACCCATGAAATATTTTGTTACAATAATTATAATTCACCATTGAAATCTACGCGAGTAAAAGATTCCATTGTGTTTGTATCAGGATTGACAATTGATAAACAAAACCACCTTTGGATGGCACACACTGATGCAGCAAACGATCCCATAAAGGTTAAAGACTTAAACACAACTGAAGATAAATGGTACACAATAGATTTGAGCTCTTATATCCCTGCAAAAAGCTATGTTGAGCATATTCTAATCGATTCTCGTAACTATAAATGGATTACAGCTCCTGTTGCCAATACATTGATTGTATTTTATGAGAATGGCTCGCTTGAGAATGATGCATTGCATAAAAAAACGACAGTAAATCTTACCTCAGAAGCTAAAGTGGCTGGTACAAGGCTTACCTGCATTGCAGAAGATAGAGAAGGACGGATTTGGGTTGGCGCCGATCAGGGAATAAAAGTAATTTACGATGCGGCTTCGGTGTTTAACAGACAAGTTTATGCCAAAAACATCCTCTTAGAACAGTTCGAGTACATCCAAATTCTTCTTGAATACGAATACATTACATGTATTGCTGTGGATGCTGCCGATAGAAAATGGATTGGGACTCGGAGTGCCGGCGTATTCCTCATTTCACCCTCAGGCACTCAGGAACTTTTTCATTTTACCACAGAAAATTCACCCTTGTTTTCAAATCAAATCTATGATATTAAAATTAATCCTGAAAACGGCGAGGTGTTTATTGCAACCGATGGCGGGCTAATTTCCTACAAAGGTACAGCTACCATGGCAAAGGACAATTACAAGGAAGCACTCGTTTATCCCAATCCTGTGCGAGAAGATTATTATGGACCTGTTGCCGTAAAAGGTTTAATGGAAGATTCTTTCTGCAAAATCACCGATACAAAGGGAAATTTGGTTTGGCAAGGTTATGCCTATGGCGGTCAGTTAATTTGGAATGGAAAGGATTTTTACGGCAACCGTCCTGCCACGGGCGTATATTTTGTAATGGCATCCAGCAAAACCGGAAAAGAGAAGAAGGTGGCTAAGTTTTTGTTTGTGAAGTAGAAGCAGGTCTATATCAATTAAATGATATAAATCTTAATGTGGATAAGGTTATGAAAATAGCTAAAATAAAAACTGTAGCTTCTTAAATACTTTACTCAAGTTTATAATAATTTTAATGCCTTCTTAATCAAGTCTTCAATGGACAAGTGGGTACCTTCCATGCGAACAATCTTTTCTAAGGCGCTGTCTGCTGAGTTTTTGGTGAACCCCAACGAAACCAATGCAGATAATGCTTCTACTTTATTATTATTATATGAAATTGTCATTTTTTCAATATTGGAAGGGGAAGTTTTTCCAATTTTATCTTTGAGATCAATAATCACCCTTTGCGCCGTTTTCAGCCCTATTCCTTTCACTCCCTGAATAATTCTAACATTTTCTGTAGCAATAGCATTAATCAATTCATCAGTGCTTAAAGAGGATAGAATTAAACGCGCCGTATTGACACCAATTCCATTTACGGAAATGAGTAGGCGAAACAAACTTCGTTCCTCTTCTGTGTAGAATCCAAATAGTTGTTGCGCATCTTCTTTAATAACATAATGGGTTAACAACTTCACATTTTCGGTTTCTTTCAATTGTGAAAAAGTAGCTAAGGAAATGTGAATGCCATAAGCCACACCGCCGGCAGTTTCAATAACCACGTAAGCGGGATTTTTTTCGACTAAAGTGCCTTTGATGTAGGTGATCATAAATATGATAGATTAGGTGATGAGGTGATTTTTTATTTCCGGTTTTATTTTCGTTTCTTATAACTAATTACTGCCCACAGATTTGCTCCGAAGGCAAAAGCCATCAATGCTCCCAATTGCGGCAAAATGTCAGAAATGGTGCATCCTTTTAGGTAAACAAAACGCATTATTTCAGCATAATAACGTAATGGATTGGCATAAGTGAGCCATTGAGCCCAACGTGGCATGGAGGCAATAGGCGTGAGCAAGCCGCTCATTAATATGAAAACAACAAGGAAAAACATAGCAATCATCATCGCTTGTTGCATCGTATCCGATTTGTTGGAGACCACTAACCCAATGCCGGTCATAGTGAGAATAAACACTGCTGCAGCTAAATAGAGTGTCCCAAAACTGCCCACGGGAAGCAATCCATAGATCAGGTAGGCGATAATAAAACCAATGGTGAGCACAATATAGCCGATGAACCAATACGGAATGATTTTAGCTATAATGAAATAAAATTTCTTAACGGGGGTAACATTCATCTGCTCAATGGTGCCCTGTTCTTTTTCCATGACAATACTCACAGCCGGCATGGCGCCACACATTAACACTAAGAGCATCATCATGATAGCAGGTACCATGTAGGCTTTGTAGTTCATAAACGGGTTGAAAAGCGCCCGATTGGTAATTATGATATTCTGTTGGGAGGCAACACTATTTAAAGCCACCAATTCCATCGAGATATTTTTAGAGAAATCCATAGCGATTGATGCTAAATAGGCGGTGCCCATCATCCCTTTCATCCCATCCACTGCATTGGCGGAAATGAGCACTTTGGCAATTTTTTGCTTAGTCAAATCACGTTCAAAGTGGCGTGGAATCTCTAAAATGGCGTCAGCCCTTCCGCTTACTATTTGATTATTCAAGGCAGCCTCATAGCTGTTTTCATTCGCCACAATTTGATAATAATGGGAAGAGCCTATCTTTTCTATAAAACGTTTAGAATAAGTTGAATAGTCGTTGTCCACCACTGTCAAGCGAATGTTTTTTACTTCGAAATCGGCGGCAAAAGGCAGGAGCAGCAAAAAAACAACCGGCATTACAAAAATGATAACGGGAAGCACGCTGTTTCTTCGAATGAGCTTGAACTCTTTCTCGATTAAATATTTAAGCATATATCGAAAAAAAAATTTAGAGCGGAAAACGGGATTCGAACCCGCGACCCTCAGCTTGGGAAGCTGATGCTCTACCAACTGAGCTACTTCCGCATTTGGAAGCGCAAAAATATTTTTTTTTTAATGGTGTTCGCAGGCTTGCACTGATAATTTATAGATACATAAAAACTACTGTTTGTTTTATTAAAAATATTGTGTAATAATTTTATTATTGCTTCGTTACATCTTTCTGCAATAAATAATTATGAATAATATTTATAAAATTCTTATAGTTAGTTTCTTATTCTTCTTTTTTGTAAATACTCCCAAGTTATTTTCACAGGTTACCTGTACGGCAAGCGCTCCTCCGCAGGTTTCGATTGGTCAGGCTTTCACTTTTACTTATGCACTCAACCAGCGCCCACAACAGATCGCTTCCTACCAATTCCCTGGATTTGATATTTTGAGTGGTCCAAACTCAAGTCAATCCAGTTCTATTACTATGATAAATGGGCAAACTACACAAAGCAACACTTTTTCATTTTCTTTTACTTTGAGAGCACAAAAAGAGGGAAGCTACACAATTCCTGCAGCCACATTTGTGGTGGATGGAAATCAAGTGAAATCCAACGGTGTGCAAATCAAAGTTGTGGCATCGCAACAAGCGGGCACGCCCCAGACGCAGCAAGCGCAAGGAGGAAGTAGTCAGCAGCAAGCGCAAGCCTTCGACAAAAACGAGGTGTTTGTTCGTTCATCTGCCTCTAAAATGAATCCATACCAGGGAGAACAAGTAATTATTACTCATAAGTTATATGTAGGGCAAGGCGTGAACGGCGGCTACCGCGTAAACAGTGCTACCATGCCTACTCAAAGCGGTTTATGGTCGTACTCGCTGGGTGAACAGAATGAACAAAATATTGTAAAACAAGAAGTTCTAAATGGGAAAAAGTATGCCGTTCATGAAATCAAAAGAACGGCGGTTTTTCCGCAAAAAACAGGTGAGGTTACGGTTACTCCAATGGAACTTGACTTTACCGCCAATGTCATCTCTCAGCAAAGTTCGGGAGATCCTTTTTTTGATAGATTTTTCGGGGGCAGGCAAAATGCTCAAAATTACAATCTTGATATTAAATCAAACTCTGTTCAACTCAATGTGAAGCCTTTACCGCAAAACAACAAACCGGAAAACTTCAGTGGTCTTGTAGGAAATTTTACCTTGACTTCCTCTTTAAGCAGAACACAACTTAAAGCAAATGACGCCACGAACTTTACGGTAACCATAAGCGGCACAGGGAATATCCAACATATTGATCCGCTTGACATTATATTTCCAACTGATTTTGATGTAACCGAACCGAGAGTAACCGATAATATTAACACAAAAGGATATACGGTTACAGGCTCACGCATATTCGAATATGTGATCATTCCCCGCAATGAGGGAACTTTTACGATTCCTAAAGCCTCTTTCTCGTTTTTTGATTCACAAAGTAATACCTACAAAGTTCTGTCCACACAAGAGTTTACATTGCAAATTGAAAAAGGTTCGGGGCAGGTAGCCGTATCTACCACTTCATTACAAAAGGAGATCAAAGTTTTGGGCAGCGACATTCGTTTTATCCGAACCTCTAATTTCAATCTCAAACCTGTTGGAGTTGTGTTCTTTGGTTCTCTTCAATATTATGCAGCGTTATTGTTGCCTATGCTACTTTTATTGCTTTTTATTCTTATTTGGCGAAAACAGATCGAAACAAGGAGCAATGTGGCGTTAATGCGCCATAAAAAGGCGAACAAGGTGGCGCGCAAAAATCTAAAAACCGCAAAAAAACTTTTAGAAGAAGGAAATAAAGAGCCGTTTTACATGGAGATTTCCCGTGCACTTTGGGGCTATTTGAGCAGCAAATACCACATCCCCATGTCTCAACTTTCTATGGATAACGTGGCGTCGAAACTCACACAATTGGGCGTTGCGCCGCTAACAACCGACAATTTTGTAGCGACTTTACAACAATGTGAGTTTGCAAGATTTGCTCCCGGAGACAGTTCAGAAATTATGCAAGACATGTATCAAAAGGCAACGGAATTTATCCTTCAAAATGAATCGCAACAACACAAGGGAGAAGGAAAAAAGCAGAAAGGTACAACTTTAGTTATCATTCTATTAATTCTTAATTCTCAATTCTTAATTCCTAATTCCTTTGCACAGCCGCCAACGGAGCTTCCCCCCACTAATGCCGTTTATGAGGAGGGGATTCACAGTATTAAAATTACGCCTCAAGGTGTTAACTTTGGGCAGCCTGTCATTCAACTACTATCAGGTGAGAGGTTAGTGTTAACTTTTGATGATTTGTTGCAAAAAGACCGGTTTTTAAAATATACACTCTTTCACTGTTCGCACGACTGGCAATACTCGCCACTGAATCAAATTGAGTATTTAGATGGTTTTTTGGAAGATTTAATAAACGATTATTCTTTCTCATTCAACACGATAGTGCCTTATACTAAATATAAGTTGGTCTTTCCAACGCAAGAAATGCGTATTACCAAATCGGGCAACTATTTACTGGTCGTTTATGATGACGTTATTGATAATCCTGTGTTAACGAGAAGGTTGATGGTACTCGACCGGCAACAGGTAAACATCGATGGAAAAGTTACCTGGGCACAAGATGTGCAATACCGCTTCACCAAACAACAAGTTGATTTTACCGCTTATACGGGTGCATATTCCATTCGGAATCCCAGTTTGTATTTGCATGCTACCATTTTACAAAACGGTCGCTGGGACAATGCCATTGAGGGCTTAACTTTCAGAACGGCAAAACAGGGTGAGTACGGTTTTAATTTCGACAATTTGAACAAGAATGTTTTTAATGGCGTAAATGAATTTAGAACATTTGATATTAGAACGTTGCGCACAACAGGCGACAGGATTACTTCCATTAATTTCACCAACAGAATTAACCAAGCCTACGTAATGGAGGACTTGGCTCGTCCCTGGGGCGCTCACATTACAAACACAACATTGAGAGGATATTGCGCGTTTGCCAACCACGATTTTTCAGGGCTGAATACAGAAGATTACGTCTTGGTACATTTTACTTTACGCTGCGATTTTGCAGTAGGAGAGGGAGACTTATATCTTATTGGAGAACTGACCGACTGGCGCATTGACCCCAAAGCTAAACTGTCTTTCAACCCTGAAAACAATTATTGGGAAACTAATTTTTATTGCAAACAAGGGTTTTACAACTATTTGTATGTATTTGTCCCTAAAGGTTCCCACATAATCGATGATGCTTATATTGAGGGCAGTCATTGGGAAACCTCCAACACCTATACTATTTTGTTGTATTTGCAAGAGGAGGGAACGGGGTATGACAGGTTGATTGGTGCAAAGGCGGTAACAAAGGAGTAATAAGTTTTTTTATCTCTCAAATTCTTGTTGCAGTTTTCTTTCTTTCTTTCTTTCTTTCTTTCTTTCTTTCTTTTTCTCTCTTTAATCCACAATCACAAATCACTATCTCAGTCCAATTTCAGCACTGCCAAAAAAGCCGATTGTGGCACCTCAACATTTCCGATTTGGCGCATCTTTTTCTTTCCTTTCTTTTGTTTTTCAAGGAGTTTACGCTTACGGGTGATGTCACCGCCGTAACATTTTGCTGTTACATCTTTGCGTAATGCTTTAATGGTTTCGCGGGCAATGATTTTTGTGCCTATTGCCGCTTGAATGGCAATGTCAAATTGTTGTCTCGGGATGAGTTCGCGCAGTTTTTCGCAAATTTTACGCCCAAAAGGGTAGGAGTTATCCACGTGGGTCAACGAAGACAGCGCATCCACAGAATCACCGTTGAGAAGAATGTCTAATTTTACTAACTTCGCCGGTTGGTATCCTGAGATATGATAATCGAAAGAAGCATAGCCTTTTGAAATGCTTTTTAGTTTATCATAGAAATCGAAAACAATTTCACCTAATGGCAAGTCGAACGTTAACTCCACTCTATTTGAAGCAATATATACTTGATTTAGAAATGTTCCGCGTTTGTCCAAGCACAACTTCATGATAGCGCCAATGTAATCGGCTTTGCTGATGATTTGAGCGCGAATGAAAGGTTCTTCCACATGGTCAATGTTACTGGGTGGGGGCATACCTGAAGGATTGTGCACCTCAATAAGTTCGTTTTTTGTGGTAATGACGTTGTAGGAAACATTGGGTACGGTAGCAATCACATCCATATCAAACTCGCGGTCTAACCTTTCCTGCACGATTTCCATGTGCAGCAAGCCCAAAAATCCGCAACGAAATCCGAACCCGAGTGCGGCTGAAGATTCGGGTAGAAATGTGAGGGAGGCGTCGTTGAGTTGTAGTTTTTCCAATGATGTACGCAACTCTTCATAGTCATCGGCATCGGTAGGGTAGATACCGGCAAAGAGCATTGGTTTCACTTCTTCAAATCCTGAAATTGCTTTTTCGCAAGGATTTTCCACGTGCGTAATAGTATCTCCCACACGCACTTCCAGCGAAGTTTTGATGCCAGAGATGATGTAGCCCACCATCCCAGCCGTCATCACATCGGAGGGATCCTGCTTCAATTTCAAAAAACCTATTTCGTCTGCATAATACTCCTTTTCTGTAGAAATAAATTTCACGAAATCGCTCTTGCGAATGGTGCCGTTGAAGATTCTAAAATAAGCAATAATTCCTCTGTAGGAATTAAATACAGAGTCGAAAATTAAGGCTTGAAGAGGCGCCTCAGGATCTCCTTGCGGAGGCGGGATGCGGTTTACAACCGCTTCCATAATCTCTTCTACACCTTCTCCTGTTTTGCCGCTGGCTTCAATAATATCCTCTCTTTTGCATCCGAGCAGGTCAACAATTTGATCTTTCACTTCTTCCGGCATGGCAGCGGGCATATCCATTTTATTGAGCACCGGAATAATCTCCAAATTGTGGTCAATTGCCAAATAGAGATTTGAAATAGTTTGTGCCTGAACGCCTTGCGTGGCATCTATCAACAACAGAGCACCTTCGCATGCGGCAATAGAGCGGGAAACTTCGTAAGAGAAATCCACATGTCCGGGAGTGTCAATCAAATTGAAAATATAATCTTCACCGTTGTGGTTGTAATCCATTCTAATGGCGTGGCTTTTAATGGTGATGCCGCGTTCGCGCTCCAAGTCCATGTTGTCTAACACTTGGTCTTGAAAGTCGCGTTCGTTTATGGTGTTGGTATATTGCAGCAATCGGTCAGCTAACGTACTCTTACCATGATCTATATGTGCAATAATGCAAAAATTTCGGATTCTTTTCATAATTAATTATGCCTTTTATTCTTTCTGTTTCTCAACATAGATTCGCAACGCACGAATGCCATAATTATCGGCTTTATTCGAAAATTGATTCACTTCAAATGTGTAATTCCCTGTCTCTGAAAAATATCTTTTTGGATAAGCAAGTAATTTATAAATTTTTTCATTTTGGGAAGCTCCTTGTCTATAAGGTTCTTGCGGATTGGCTAAGTTAAAGAAGATAGATTTAACAGTAGTTCCTCCTTTGGGAGTAGTTATTCTGAAAGTAGCATAAAACTTATCCACGTTGGGGTGACCTGTAATCTCAAGTTCAAGAAAAATGGCAAAAGGTTTTTCAGAACTTTTTATGGGTGCTTCAAAAGTTATCGCTTTATTTTCAAATGCCCAATTTGCGTTTGGAAATTCAATTTTTTCATCAAAGATAATTGATTTACTACAGCTTACAAACAAAAAAAAGGATAAAATAAAAAGTATTAGGGGAAATAGTTTCTTCATTTTTTTTTGGCTGCAAATAAACACAAATTTTTGGAAAAATAAAAGTAATGGAAGTGCGTTAACATCTACAATACCTTAATTTCCAAAAATTGAACACTCATAAAATACTGATTGCTGGTCCCTGTGCTGCGGAATCAAGAGAACAACTTTTTGCCACTGCAAAAGAACTTATTGATTTGCAGATAGATTACCATTCTTTTGAGTTCTCTTTTTTTAGAGCAGGAATTTGGAAGGCAAGAACAAATCCTAATGATTTTCAAGGTGTAGGAAGTGAAGCCTTTTCGTGGTTACAAGAAATAAAGAAACAATTCGGGTTTAAAATTTGTGTGGAGGTAGCCAACGCTGAACATGCCCGGCAATGTTTAGAGAACGATATTGATGCTGTTTGGATTGGCGCCAGAACCACAGTAAATCCGTTTTTGGTGCAAGCGATTGCAGAGACGGTGCAACATTCTGCACTCACGGTTCTTGTAAAAAATCCTATAAACCCCGATCTTAACCTGTGGATAGGAGCAATACAACGTTTCCAAAATGCCGGTATAAAAAAAGTGCTGGCAGTGCATCGTGGTTTTTCCATTGAGAATGAAAATGTGTATCGTAATTCGCCTTGTTGGGAAATTTCAATGGCTTTGCGCTTGAAAATGCCGGAAATAAAAATACTGTGCGACATTTCACATATTGCCGGCAATGTTGTTTTGCAGCAAATGGTGGCGCAAACCGCTATCAATTATGGCTTCAACGGGCTGATGATAGAAGTGCACCATGCACCCGATAAAGCTTTGTCGGACAGCAAGCAACAACTCTTGCCTTCTCAGTTTTCTGACTTGTTGCAAACGTTGATATTTCCATCTTCCAATAGCTCTGCTGCTGATGCTTTATTCTTTCAAAGAAATTTAATAAAAAGCATTGACATTCAAATAAGTAAATTGTTGAGTAAACGGATGGAACTGGTAGATGAAATTGCTGTCATCAAACGCAAACATGCACTCCCTTTATTGCAACCCGATCAATGGAAAAGGGTAGTGGAGGTGTACGAAGATAATGCGTTGAAAGATAACAACTATACGCATTTTTTAGAAGAATTTCTTTTTCTTTTGCATAAAAACTCTTTGAGAAGACAGGAAAATATTTAAATTGCAAATAACGTCCAAAAATAACCACTAACCGCTAACAAGATTCTCCCACTGCAAATAAGTGGTGCGGCTGATGTTGAAGAAGATGTTGAAGAAGACACGCGCCCAGTAGGATTTAATGCTGAACCCGCTGGGTTTTTCAGTAAATTTTTCGCAAAGTGCCAACTCTTTGGTATCGCTTTTGAGAATAATTACCCAAACAGAACCTTTTTTTATGGTATAGTCAAACGATTCAACCATAAAAAAAAGCGCATATTTTGTAGTATCGGGAATCGTTGCTTGCCGAACATAATTCGTGATAATATGGGTATCCAACAGATTTTCCATTCTCACAACATCTCGAATAAGGGTGTTGCCTTTGTGGAGTTTGTTTTGTTTTTTTATTAATGATAAATCGAAATGCACCACTGGCTTTCTGAACGCCACACGAATGTCATATTTTTTCTGGTCGGAAATAATCAGTGCATTCCATTCATTAAGATAGAGTTGCAAAGCATCGTTGGGAATGTCGAAACCTTTTCTGGTAAAGGTAGCTTTCGAGAAATCGATACCTAACCATGTAACCTCTCGTTCTTTGAGAAAATCTTGAAAAAGTTCTTTATTTAATAACACTTAAGCAATGCTTGATCCAAATCAGCGAGGATATCATTCACATCTTCAATGCCAACGGCGAAGCGTACTAATCCATCGGTGATGCCGCCAGCCAGACGTGATTCTTTAGTCATTTTGGAGTGCGTCATGGAAGCAGGATGCGACATGAGCGACTCTACGCCTCCCAAAGAGACAGCCAATAAAATCATGTGAATGTTATTCATTAGTGTTTCACCTGCTTTGTATCCACCTTTCAACTCAAAGCTGATGAGGGAGCCGGGACCATCCATCTGCTTTTTCCCTATTTCATATTGTGGATGAGAGGGTAAACCCGGATAACTTACCGATTCTATGGCAGGATGTTTTGCTAACCACTCGGCAATTATTTGGGCATTTTCCTGCTGTCTCATCACACGCAACGACAATGTTTTCACACCACGAATCACCATATATGCCTGAGTAGGATCCATACTACAGCCTAAATTGTACATCATGGGGCGTATGATTTTGTCCAACTCTTCCGTTTTCGACATGATGGCGCCGGCAATGATGTCGGCATGTCCATTAATAGATTTTGTCATGGAATGAAGCACAATATCAACACCCAGATCTAATGGTCGTTGCAAAATAGGCGAGCAGAAAGTGTTATCTACCACTACAATAATATTGTGTTGGTGGGCTATTTCCGCTGCTGCGCGCAAATCGGTAATAGTCATAGTGGGGTTTGTAGGAGTTTCTAAATAAAGCATTTTCGTGTTAGGGCGAATTGCTTTTTTAATATTTTCGATGTTTGAAGTATCAATGTAGCTGTGTTCTACGCCAAAACGCGACCAGTGTTTTTCTATGACTACGCGCGAAGGTCCATATATTACATCAGTAGAAACGATGTGATCTCCGGCATTCAGAAATGCCATGTAAACCGTGTTTACGGCTGCCATTCCACTGGAAGTTACCACACATTTTGCGGCATTTTCCAATTGTGCCAATGTTGTTTCCAAAGCACTGATGGTAGGATTTCCAATGCGCGTATAGATAAACCCGGAGTCTTCTCCGGCAAAGCAAGCAGCGCCATGGGCAGCGTTTTTAAATTTGAATGTACTTGTTTGATAAATGGGCGTAACTGCCGCACCAAAAGGTTCTTCTATATCTGAACCATGAACTAAAACTGTGTTTAAACGTAATTTGTCTTTCGTCATTTTTATTTTTTTATTTTTTTTAAAAGCCTTAAACTTTAAATCTTATTGCACCACCAATTTTGCAGTTTCACTTCCTATTTTTACTAAATAGACACCTTTGCTTAAATCGGTAATTGAAATTCGTTGTGTCATCATATTCTCTTGGATGTTGCCATTTACAGGCACACTTTTCACAACTTGCCCGAACATATTGTAGAACTCAATCAAATGAATTCCTAATTCGTAATTCTCAATTCGTAATTCAACATAGTCGTGGGCAGGGTTAGGAATCACTTGTATGGAAGAATAAGGGTTCACCTCCTCAATACCGGAATTACCATCCCATTGTGCAAACAGTTTGATATTAGTACTCAAGGTAATAATTTGTCCATTCGCATAATTGGTGCCAAGCCCGCCGGCGAAAGTATTCCACCTGTCGAAAGTGGCATCTGGTTTTGTAAACGTATTGAGTTCTAAGGCTTGATCTACCCCGTATGTAAAGACTTGCGGTTCCATTTCGCCTGTGCCGCCATTAGCATTAAAAGTTACTGTATAAGTTTTTGGGGCAAAAGTAGCATGAATGGTGTGATTGGCAGATATTTCAGAGAAGGTGTATTTTCCTGAGGCTACGGCATCAGGGTTATTCACTCCGTTTATCAAAACCGAAGCTATTTCATAGTGGTTATTAGGCGTGATGGTGTAGGATTGTGAAAAACCTTCATACAGTGTTGTTACACCCTCAGGCGAAATCTTTCCGTTTTCACCGCAGGTAGCCGTGATGGTATAGGAAGCTACTGTGCCACCGCCCATAAAATCAAAAGAGATTAATCGGTCTATATGGATAATGTTAGTAATGGGTTTATTGGTATTAGCGTTAGCCCACGATTTCATGGCAGGCGTACTGTTATCGTCAAAAACTTTCTTATTGCTTGTTCCGGGGAAAGGACATCCCAAACTGTTAATATTACCATAACTGGAGGGGGTTGAATTTGGCATTTGTGTCGTTCTGCTGGCACATACCGGATACATGCGTTGCGGGTGCGTAGCATTTACTCCGTTGTATCCTCCATTTACATTGCTGTGTACATGATAAATAATTAACCCGTCTCCCGGAAGGCCGGCATCAAATTTTACACGTTGGCGGTTTTCCAACAAATAGTACTCATTATTGGTTGCCGTATTGATTCGGTATGCCACCGGATTTTCGGCAGCGTTGGGCATATTAAGAACTGTTTTAGGGGTGCTTAGCACTTCCGGCGTTACCCAACCAAATTGTACTTTGGTGTACATATTATGATGCGCCGGTTTATTTCCACTGGAGTTCCAACTACCGCTTGCCATGAGATCCCAATTTCCTGTGCCTGTGTATTCACCACCTGTCCCATAATCCACATCATAAAAATCGGGTGCACCAAAGCCATGTGTCATTTCGTGGCAAATCACGCCGATAGTAGTAATTGATGATAGATAAAGTTCCGGTGAGCAAGAATACTCGTTGATGCTTTTACCATTTTTTGTAACTGACGGAGAAAATTGCGATTTATGTGACCAAATCGTTCCTGCACCTCCGCCGGCTTCCTGTCCCCTCCCTGCAAAGATGAAGTGAAACCAATCAACTTTGTCGTCATTATTACTGTCATACTCTGTAAAATTAATATCAGCTTCAGCCGCTACCTGTTGTGCTGTCCATCTGGCAAGTGCACTACAGTTATCCGTACCACTACTTCCTGCATAATAACTTTCACTTTGAGTAGTCGTATAAACCCCACACAAGGTTATGGTTAAATCGAATTTTCCATAAGAAGATTCTTTAAAGAAGTCGCGAACGCTACCACTACCGTTTCCAGTGTAGCCAAGTTGATTCATCATTCCCTCAAATTCGCTCATCTGTTTTACCATTGCTTTTTCAGGAAACTGTACAAAGGCGCACAATGTTTTGTATTGTCCCTCTAAAGCTCTTTCGCCTCGCGGTAGGTTATCTTCAATTTCCCACACCTTTAACATCAGTTGGCATTGAACCTTACTGTAAAACAGTTTTTTATTAATGGTTTTTAAAAAAGAGGCAGTTACAATATTTCTTTTGTCAATATCTGTTGCAATACGATCGGTAGGTTGCAAATTTCCATTTTCATCTAATTGAGCATAAGACAGATATCCTGCTGTGTTGAACAATAATGTGTATCCATCCATGCTTTCATACCAGTTTACGCGTTCATCGCCTCTAATCATCACAGTTAAGGTGGTTCCGTCCGGTTGTGTCATGAGCACAGGATCGGGAATCGCCGGTACGGCATACGAAAATGGGATAGAAATAAATAATAGTGATAGTAGAATAACTAATTTGGTGTTTTCTTTTTTCATACTTAATTAATTTAATAAATTATCTTTACTTATAGTTATAAATTTAAAATTTTAGTGGGTGTTGTTTATATATTTTCTTAATTCATCTTTTGAAGTAGAAAATGAAAAGACATCATTGAGTTGAAAATAATTATTTTTATCAACGCAATAGCGGTAGGCATATTTAGCATATTCCAATTTTGAATTTTCAAAAGAAAAGAGATTGCAAATTTGAACAATTTGAGAAACACAAAGCCAGTTATTGGAAGTTATTTGTTTCGCAATATCTAATTTTGAATTTTCGAAAGATTCTTTTTGAATGCTGTTAAACGCCCTGTTAAAATCGTTTGGGTGCATACATCCTGATTGGGGTGGGTTTCCATGTCCTGGATTTCCATGTCCTGGTTGATTTCCATATCCTGATTGGTTACCATATCCTGGTTGATTTCCATGTCCGGGTTGGTTACCAGGTCCGGATTGGTTTCCATATCCCTGATTTCCTCCATAGCCATGCCCATGAGCATCATATTGATACTTTTTATAGGCACTTCCTTTAAATTGGTTTTGTCCGTAATTGGCATTAGTATTAAAACCGGGGAACAAAAATTGGTTATAGGCTGAAAAACAGGAGTAATCGGGTAAAATTAAAGTTTGAATAAAATAAGGATTGACAGCAATATTTGTTTTCTCAAATCTGAAATTGTTACCTTTGTCTCTACTTATAATATAGTTATTATTGCTGGAGATTCCAGAGATTAATACGTTTTGCCCCACACAACTGTTGGCAGCATTATCCATTTCAACCCTAACTTTATAATAAGTATATTGCAACCCTTGGATTCTAATGATATGCGTAGAATATTCATTTTGTAGTACATCATCAATAAATAACCAAAATTTTTGATTGGAATTAGAACTTACAGTGATGCTGCTGAATTGAGCAAATAATGTTGAGCTAATTAGGCTCACTACGAAGAACAAGAAAATTTTTTTCATAGGAGTAATGTATTAAAAGTTTTTAATTATCAACAATTTATTTAAAGAATTTTATTTAAAAAAACTTACAGTCTTTCTAATTTCACGGTAAAGTGTCTCATAATGGGGGCTTCCCAAACAATTTTTACGCCGCGGGAAATCTCTTCTCTACGGTCGAAAACGTTCTTCAGGGCGGCAGCTACCACGTCCATGTGGTTGTTGGTATAAGTTCTTCTGGGTATTGCCAAGCGCAAGAATTCCATGCCACCGAAACGGTTTTCACGGGTTATAGGATCTCTGTCGGCTAAAATATACCCTATTTCACATCCACGGATACCGGCTTCCAAATAGAGTTCTACGGTTAAAGTTTGTGCAGGAAACTCTTCTTTAGGAACATGGGTAAGTACTTTTTGGGCATCCACAAAAATGGCGTGTCCGCCAGCAGGTCGTTGATACGGAATACCATACTCATCTAATTTTTGGGCTAAATAGGCAACCTGTTTGATACGGGTTTCCAAATTTTCAAATTCGGTGTTTTCGTCCAAACCTACGGCAATGGCGTTCATATCTCTGCCATTCAAGCCGCCGTAAGTGATATATCCTTCATAGATAATACATTTCACTTTTGCCTGTTCGTACCATTCATCCAAATTGGTAGCGATAAAACCGCCCATATTCACTTGGGCGTCTTTTTTGGCGCTCATCGTCATGCCGTCGGCATAACGGAACATTTCTAAACAAATCTCTTTGATGGTTTTTTTTTCGTATCCTTTTTCACGAGTTTTAATAAAGTAGGCATTTTCTGCAAAACGTGCGGAATCGAACAAAACAGGTTTGTTGTATTTTTTGGCTACGGCATGCACTTCTTTCATGTTTTGCATGGAAACAGGCTGTCCACCGCAGGTGTTGTTTGTAATGGTAATTAAAACAAAAGGAACTTTGTCGGCATTTTGTTTCAAACAATCTTCCAGCATGGCAACATCCATATTTCCTTTGAAAGGCAACTCCAACTGCGTATCTCGCGCCTCAGCAATGGTACAATCTGCGGCGAAAGCTTTTCTGGATTCAATATGTCCCTTGGTGGTATCAAAGTGCGAGTTTCCGGGCACAATATCTCCCTCTTTCACCAAGCAGGAGAAAAGCACATTTTCGGCGGCGCGCCCTTGATGGGTGGGGATAACGTGTTTAAATCCTGTAATTTTCGTAATCATCTCTTTCATTTTGAAGAAAGAGGTAGCGCCGGCGTAGCTTTCATCGCCCAGCATGACGGCTGCCCATTGCCTGTCGCTCATGGCGCCCGTGCCCGAGTCGGTCAGCAAGTCAATATATACTTTTTGGGATTCTAATTGAAACACATTGTAGTGTGCTTCTTTCATCCATTTTTCGCGTTCTTCACGCGTGCTTTTTTTGATGGGCTCTACCATCTTAATTTTCCAGGATTCTGCGAAGGGGAGGGTCATAAATAGTGATTATTGATTATTTTTTAACTCTTAATTCTGTTTTCTACGATTTCCTAAGTTTTATACATTTTGTACAATATTCACAGGCAATGGTATTTTTATCTGCTTTCACCTTTCTAATTTGCTTTCCGGTTTCATCGTACCAGTACCAAGTACCATCGCAAATACCGTTATCGTAATGACCTTTAAATATAGGATTTCCATTTTCTCTATAAACGTTGTAAGCGCCATGTTCTTTTCCGTTGATGTAAAATGCTTCGGTTTGTACTGACCCATCGGGAAAGAATGCATACCATTGTCCTTCTCTTTTTCCATTTTTCAATCCGCCTCCTGCACGTTCCTGTTGATTGGGGTAATATTCTGCAACTCCTACTTTTTCAGAAGTTTGCCTCCCTTTTTCATCAATTTTATAAAAATAAACTACTTGTGGGGTCTCGTCTTCAAAAGAAGCAATAACTTCACCTCCGGGAGTGTCTTTGTCAAATACAAGTTTAGGAGGTGCGTGTTTTTCTTTACAGGATATTAATAAAAACAGTATTCCAAAAATCCATAAGTAATTGATGATAAAATTGTTAATTTGATAAAAAAACTTTTTCATGTAAAAATTTAATTTTATTTTTTTCGTCGGCAAAAGTAGCATTTTTTGTGAAATTAAATTTTTTCTATCTTTGCCGCTCACAACTATTTTATAGTATTCAAATTCAAATCTTTAAAAATAGTAATAATATTAACAATTAAATATCCCCAGTTTTATGAAAAAATCAAAAACCCAATCAATTTTTTTCTTGGCAATCATGTTTCTCTCCACTTCAATGTTGTATGCCGTTCCGGCAATTCCTGATCCGGTTGTTTTAACCCAGCCTAATGGGGATGAATTAACCGTAATGATTAGAGGGGATGAATATATTCATTGGTACGAATCTTTAGATGGTTATACGCTGTTGTATAATGGAGCAGGTTATTTATCTTATGCTCAATTAGATGAAAGTGGAAATTTGCAACCTACAGATTATATAGCCACAGATATTGAGAAAAGAAATATATTAATCACTTCTTTTTTAAATACTATTGAAAAGAATTTGTTTTATAGTGATTTACAAGTTCAGGTTAAACTAAAAATCAGAGAAATGGAAGAAGAGGCTATTCACCAAAAGGGATTAGATCAAGGGCGAGCCGTAACTGGACACTATAAAATGATATGCGCATTTGTGCAGTTTGAAGAAAAACCGATGGTAAAATCTTTGGAGGAATTTGAAGCTTTATTTAATGAAGAAGGATATTCGGCAACAGGTCCAGGTAGTGTTAAAGATTTTTTTAGAGAGGTGTCTTACGGTCTATTTGATTTAACCATGACTATCTGCGGGATTTATACTGCTCCCAAGAGTTCTGCTTATTACGCAGGAAATGATGGACATGATAATGCTCAAGAACTTGCTCGATGGTTAGCGCAACAAGTTGCTGCTGAACCTCATATTGATTTTACAGATTATGATACTAATAATGACGGCATAGTGGATGGCTTTCATATTATATTTGCAGGTTTAGGGCAAGCCAGTGGAGGCGATAAGACCACCATTTGGCCTCATAAATCTTCTATATCTCCGGTTATTCAAAATGGAAAAAGGATTGTTGATTATTCTTGTTCACCTGAACTTAACATAGGGACATCGAAACCCATAACCACGATTGGCGTAATATGTCATGAAATGACACATGGTTTAGGGGCTCCTGATTATTATGACGCAAACTATGAGGTTGGTGGTCAGTACACCGGCACAGGTAATTGGGATCTCATGGCACAAGGTAATTATAATGGTTCTCCTCAGGGTTCCCGTCCGGCGCATCCTAACATGTATATAAAAACGCGACTATTTGGGTGGGTAGCTGAAGAGATTTTAAATTCTCCAAGAACAATAACAAACATGCCGAATTCAGCAGAAAACCCCGTAGCCTATAGGATCAATACTACGACAGGGAATGAATATTTTTTATTAGAGAATCGCCAACGCATTAAATTTGATGGAAATGTTCCTGGATCAGGATTGCTTATCTATCATGTACATAGTGCTGTAAACACGTCTTGTGTTAACTGTACACATCCGCAACGTCTGTATCCTGTAAGTGCTGGTGCAACGGTGAAACAACCTACGTCAACCCCTTCCAGCTATAATCCTATTAATGGACAAAGATGCGTGTGGCCTACATCTGCTGTAGGTTCTGATCCTGCTAAAACCGAATTTACAGATGATTCTACTCCAGCCATGTGGGCGTGGTCGAAGAAAGGCACAGAAAAACCTATTACCAATATTACGCATGAAAATGGATTGATTAGTTTCGACTTTATGCTATTGGGAATCAATGAAGAGGATATTGTAAACCATAACTATTTGACAATAACGCCCAATCCTGCAAATGAATATATTGACTTACAGTTTTCAAATGCCGACTCTCAAATTGAAAATATCGATTTTTATAACTTAACAGGTCAATTAATAAAAAGTATTCTTTATAATGTTGAGTATAAAGAAAATAAAATAATTCAACGCATTTCAATTACCGATTTGAATAAAGGAATCTATTTTATTAAAGCAGGAAACGCAACCGCAAAAGTAGTGATTCAATAATTCTTAGAGCTGGCAAATTTTTTACTGCGGCGGAATACGTAGTTTTTGCCCTATATTAAGCGTACTGGTACTTTGTATATTATTATGTTCGCAGATTTTACGCACAGTAGTGCCATATCTTGCGGCAATAACACTTAAAGTGTCCCCTTTTTGTATGGTATAAACAGTAAGACTATTTTCGTCAGGTTTTGGGATAACTACTGCATTTTGTTTTTGTACCTGCAGGTTAACATTTTGATTTTGAGATTTAGTAGTGTCTTGAGGTTGTTTTAGATATTCATAACCCACCAAAAGTTTCTGTTTGGATTTCACGGAGTTGCTGCTCAAGTTGTTCATCTTTTTAATTTCAAAAACCGACAAGCCATATTTTCCGGCAACGCTGCCTAAGTTTTCTCCTTGTTTCACAGTGTGATACACTTTTTTATAATCAGACGAATTGACGGGGATGCCGGTAAATAAGCCTTCATACACTTTCATAGGATAGAAAAACTCACCATGTTTATAGTGGTAAATAGAGTCTTCCAATTCAATAAAGCGCAAAATATCAGCATGTTTTAATCGGATAGGGTAGGGGTGGCTATACGCCGGAACCACTAACCGTTTGTATTGTGGGTTTAATATTTTAAGTTCTTCCAAATCAATCTCCAAAACTTCAGCGACCTGTTGAAGGTGAAGTTCTTTTTTCACCATAACGGTGTCAACGGCAAAGGGAATGGTGAGTTCAGCAAAAGGGATGCCGTGTTCCAGATGATAGTTCACCAAATAGAGTGCGGCAACATAGTATGGGAAATAGTTTTGCGTTTCTCTTGGGAGGAAAGGTTTTACGCTCCAGAAGTCGGTTTTTCCGCCCGACCGAGCAATGGCTTTTCTCACACCGCCGGCGCCGCAGTTGTAGGCGGAGATAGCAAGCCCCCAGTCGTTAAATATATTGTGGAGGTCTCGGAGGTGCCTTGCTGCTGCGTCGGTAGCTTTAAACGGGTCGCGGCGGTCATCCACAAAAGTGTTCACCTCCAACTGGTACGCCTTTCCTGTTGCGTACATAAACTGCCAAATGCCCGTAGCGCCTGCCCGCGAAACGGCAACGGGGTTGAGTGCAGATTCTACAATTGTTAAGTAAATCAGTTCTTCGGGCACTTCATACTTGTCGAAAATCTCTCGCATCCAAGGGTAATAGTACTGGGAAAGCCCCAAAATAATGGAGGAGGTGCGTTGCCTTTTGCAAACATACAACTCAATCTTGTTTCTGATATCTCGATTAAAACATAAGGGAATTATAGTCTGTAGGTTCTGTAACCTGTTAATTACCACAGCATCTACCAAACAATCCTCTTCACTGTTGTCGCTCAGTATCCCTGTGGTCATGCTTCCAGTCTGCTTTTTGATGTACCACAAATCAAGCAGTGCATCCATATCTTTCAGTATGTTATCTTGAAATTCGATAGTATCCTGACCTTGCTGCAAATCTTCTTCAAGAGAAAACTCAATTTCCTGCGCAAAAAGTAAAGTGGAAAAAAATAAAGTTACAAGAGTGGTTATAGTTTTTTTCATGTTTTAGATAAGATTTGTATTCTTTAATTCCTAATTCTTAATTCTTATTCCTCCACTTTATATTCATCCCACCTAACCTCCCTACCCTCATCATACACGGTGGTGAGGAGCAGTTCTCCCTCGTTGTCGTAGAGAAGCCAGATTCCAACGCGTTCGCCGCCTGAATATTTTCCGGTTTCTCTAATTTTTCCGTTAGGGTAGTATATGTTATGTTTTCCGTGAAAGAGATTTTGGTCATATTCAATTTCTGAGATGAGCGTTCCGTTTTCCCGCCATTTGGTTGTCCAAAGTCCGGTACGCATACCATCATAATAGACTCCTTTTTCGATGGCATTGCCTTGTGTATAAAACCATTCGCCCTCTTCTGTACCCTCTATATATTCGCCTTTGACGGTAATTTCGCCGTTTTCGTTATATTCTACAAATTCGCCGTCCAATTTTCCCTGACTCCAATTTTCTTCTTGCAGCAAAGCGCTGTTGGGATAGTACCAATACCATGCGCCCTCTTTTTTCCCGTTTTTGTAACGACCTTCCACTTCAACTTTCTGGTTTTCAAAATAAAACTTCCACTCGCCCTCCTGATTTGAGTTGGAGTAGTGTCCTTGAGATTTTAGTTCGCCTGTAGGGTAATACTCTTTCCAAAGCCCTTGTCTTTTGCCTTCTTCGTCTGTAATTCCCTCATATTTCAATATGCCTTTTGTGAACACATAGCCTTTGATCACCTTTCCGCTTTCGTCAAACTCGCGACGAATCCCGTCGGGAACACCTTTGTAGTAAGTGGCTGTAATGGAAGGTTTTCCGTTAGGATGATACACAGTCTTTACGTCCATTTGGCGTGTTTCAGGAGCATCCAAAACTATATTATCGTTATCATATTTCTCCACATATTTAAAATTACCCTCTTCGTCGTAATATTTGAAGTAGCCTTTTTTCTTGTCGTTTTGGTATGTGCCTTCCAATTGCAAGTTGCCGTTATCCCAAAAATATTTCCAACTTCCCTGTTTCAATCCGAATTTGTCGGTGCGGTTAATGAATTCCCGTTTACCTAAAATTCCTGCATAATATTTTGACACTACAATGATTAACCCTTCTTTGTTAAACTCTTTTTCCAATCCGTTCGGTTTACCTTCCACTAAGGGAGTCGAACGTTTAAGTTCACCTGAGATGTAAAATGCTTTTATGAAATTAATGAGGGTGTCTTCTTTCCATTCTTCAACAATCGTTTCATCGTTGAGGTATTGAGTTCTCATTCCGTGTTTTTTTCCTTCACGATAGAAAATTTCCACACTTTTGTCGCCGGCAGGCGTATAGAATACCCATAAGCTGTCTAACAAGAAATTCTTGCGATTTCCCTCTGAAACGAGCGCACCTTTTTCGTTATACGACTTCCAATAGCCATCGGGCTTGCCGTTTACCAAATAGCCTTCGCTCGACTTAGCACCGTTAGGGTAGTAAAAAATGTTATAGCCGTTGGGGTTTAGGTTTTCTTGGGAAAAGACGGTAAAGGGGAAAAAGCTGAAAGCAAAAAGCAGAATAGAGAAAGATAAATGGATGTTAATGCGTAATGTTGGGATGTACAATTCTAAGTTCATTAGGTAAAAAAATAGTTTTATTTATGTTTTGATTACAGGAATAAGGACTTATTTTCAAAAAGAGTCATGCATTTTTTAAAAAGATTGACCTTTTTATCCCCTCAATCCGTCCTGCCAACTCCTTATCCAACGATTCAACATCCCCAATATTAGCAAGTTTTCCGCATACTGCAAAGTAGTACTTTATCTTTGGCTCAGTTCCCGAAGGTCTTACGGAAATCTTGGAGCCGTCTTCAGTGAAAAACTGTAGTACATCAGAAGTGGGCAGGTTTATTGATTCGGTTTTTCCTGTGAGGCAGTCTTTGGCTTCTTGCAGGAGATAGTCTTTAATACACACTACTTTACTGCCGTTAATCTCTTTTGGCGGGTTGTTGCGGTAGTTCACCATCATTTGTTTAATCTCCTCCAAACCCTCTTTGCCTTTTTTGGTGATCGACAAAAGGTCTTCCTTATAATATCCGTATTGTTGGTAGATTTTAAGCAATTCTTTATACAGATTGCTTTGGTTTGCAACTGCTTGTGCTGTCATTTCAGCAAACAGGCAGCAGGCGGAAACAGAATCTTTGTCGCGCACAAAATCGCCTGCCAAGTAGCCGAAACTCTCTTCGCCGCCGCCCACATATTTCAACTCCCCTTCATATTGCCGAATCACGGCGGCAATATATTTGAAGCCCGTTAGCACATCAAAACAGGGAACGTTATATGCTTCTGCCATTTTGGGAATCAACTCGGTAGAAACGATAGTCTTGATAACAAAATCGTTAAGTGCTAATTTTTGATGGGCTTTACGTTGCGATAAAAGGTAATAAGTTAATAAAATGAGGGTTTGGTTTCCGTTAAGTAGCAGATATTCACCGTTAAAGTCTTTCACTGCGGCGGCAATCCTGTCGGCGTCAGGGTCTGTGGCTAAGATGAGGTCGGCATCTATTTCTTTTGCTTTTTTAAGTGCTAACTCCATAGCGGTTTTTTCTTCGGGGTTGGGAGAACCCACCGTTGGAAAATCGCCGTTGGGAATGCTTTGCTCTTCTACGAGGTGTATATTTTCAAATCCCCACATCTTAAATGCTTTAGGCACCATGGTGATGCCGGCGCCATGCAACGGCGTATATACAATTTTAAGCTCTTTTGCTGCTTTTTCCATCGTTTTATCGGCAAACGACAACGTGTAAACTTCTTTTAAATAAAGATTATCAATTTCTTCTCCAATAATTTGCACAAAATTGGGGTTGCGTTCCCATTTCACTTCATCCACAGAGGAGATTTGGGTTACTGCATCAATCACGTTCACGTCGTGAGGCGGCACCAATTGTGCGCCATCGTTCCAATATGCCTTGTAGCCATTGTATTCTTTAGGGTTGTGCGAGGCGGTTACCATCACACCCGCATCACATTGCAAGGTGCGAACGGCAAAAGAGAGCTCAGGTGTAGGACGCAATTCTTCAAATAGATAGCAGAAAAAACCATTTGCCGAAAAGACATCTGCCGTAATGCCTGCAAAATATTTACTGTTGTTTCTCGAATCGAAAGCGATAGCCACTTTCAACGATTTATGGGGAAATTGTTGTTTCAAATAGTTGGCAAACCCTTGCGTAGCAAACCCTACCGTATATTTGTTCATTCGGTTGGTGCCCACGCCCATGATGCCGCGCAGTCCGCCCGTGCCAAACTCCAAATCTTTGTAAAAGGCATCTATAGTTTCTTTTTCATTGGTTTGCAATAAGTTTGCAACCTCTTCTTGGGTAGCTTTGTCATAATTTCCACGAAGCCAAATGTTTGCTTTTTCTTTAATAAAATTTTCCATCACGAATAATTTTTCGGCAAATATCCAAAATTTTTAATATAGATTGGTTAAGAAAACTTGGTTTGGAAAAACCCGTAACTCAAATTTTGGCACAGTTGTTGCCAATAAGGGTGCAATTCAAAAAAATAATAACAATTAATATAAATTTACTATGGGAAAAATCATTGGAATTGACTTAGGAACCACCAACTCATGTGTGGCAGTTATGGAAGGCAGCGAACCCGTTGTGATTCCAAACAGCGAAGGCAGAAGAAC
>JGI24696J40584_12961689_pt1 | contig 37497 bp, 21 predicted proteins | sample TergutCo191P4_FD_40584 | JGI IMG/M metagenome (IMG submission 40584)
AGATACACTTTTTGGTCGAAAAATACTACACTTTTTTAATTTATTTTATTGATTTAAAATATATTACAGTGATCGTAAGGAGCGACTATTTATAGTGCTCCTCAAAGAAATCCTTGTACAAGTGTCGTTCGTCCGCCTTGCTGTAATAAGTGGAATAATTGGATGCTGAGATGGCATAAACCGTAATCCCTTTATCTTGAATAGAAGGTGCAAATACATCGTTGGTAGTCATAGCATTATAATAATCCATAGCGTCTTTTTTTCCTTTAAATCTTGCAATGGTAACCAATTGTTCGTTTTGGTTAATATAAAAACTATTGATGTTATAACGTTCTAAGCTAAAATAGGTAGTATTAAAATTGGAGACATCATATTTTACATCATTTACTGTTTTTTTATGAACATCTACTAAAATAATAATATAGTGCTGTTCATTCAAATCTGTATTAAAATGAGATTCGGTAGCAAGTGTAATTTGTTCTTTTCCTGAAGTTTCATATTTTTCGCCACCCAAAATTTGAATAGGATCTGAGGATAAAGTAGATAAAAGGATTTTAGCCAATTCGGTAACCGGTTCCTTGGGATAATTGGTAATAATTTGTGTTAAAGTTTTTTTTAGGGGTTCCTCGCCTTGTGTTTGCCATACTCCAATTGCTCTTAAATAGGATGTTTTAGCCATTAAGGCAACATCTGTTGTTTCTGCAAGCAGTTCATCGGCAAGTTGTACGGTTCTTCCCCATTGTTTTGCATTAAAAGTTTGGTGAAGGGTTTCATACTTGCGTTCATTTTCCTTTGCTACTTCCGCAAGTTTTTTGTAGTAATTGGGATCTACAATCAATTTAGCATAATCTGTATCGCGGTATTTGGTCAGGATGACATTTTTCGCTTCTTCTGCTTTGGCTGTATTTTTTAACTTGGTGTAATTGGTCCAAAGAATGAAGTAGGAGGGTAATTCCAACTCATGATTGGGGAAACGCTGAATAAGTTTATGTAGCATTTCGTTCGACCTTTTCAAATCGTTGAGCTGGTCGAAATAAATGATGGATGCATTATACATTGCATTTACAATCAACTCATTAGATTCTTCAACGGCTTCAGGGGTCAAGGGCAGATCTTGCGTATAGAAAGCAGGTTTTTTAGGGTCGGTTTCTCTTTTTGCAATCGGGTTGCCGTCTTCGTCAAACTCTTCCTCATCCTCCTGTATTCCCCCTTCGTTCAACTGTGCCATATCTTCAAACGAAATAACATTTTTATTGCTGATTCTCCAGTTATCTTCCAATTTTCTATTTCCAAAACGTCTGTAAAAATCTGTAGCGCCTTGTGTTACCAATCCTGGATTGTAGAAATACCATTTATTGCTTTGTCCTTGAGTATTTATGTTAATATCTGCCATATTTTGCGTATGACCCAGCGCCAGCATTCTATCGGCTTCTTCTTTTTCCAAACGCCGTTCCTCTTCAGTATAGTCGGCGATCATTTTATTGACCCATCTTTGACGTTCAGCCTCACTCATTTTAGCGATACGCTGCAAACTGTCTTGCAATTGAATCATATTCAAATTTTCCACTAAATCTCTTAAGATATTTGCTTTTTGTTTAACATTTTCACTGTTAGGATAATTGCTGGGTAACGACATGAGCGCAGTGTCATAGTAAGCTTGAGCCGGCACATATTCTTCTTCCTCAAAATAGATGTCGGCTAATGTTAAAGATGAATATGTTCTTTGGTAATCGTTGTTGGAATAAGCCGCCACCGACTTGACAAGATAAAACGCTCTATCGGCAGCGTTCTCATCAATGCGTGCAATTTCTGAAAAAGCATAATAGATTTGGTCACGATAATCTTCATTTTTAGACTCTTTCAGCATTTTATTCAATTCTTTCACGATGGTTTTCTTAGATAATGGCGTTCCGTCATAATTTACGGCTAAGCGCATTCGTGCGTTAAACTCCATGTCGTAGTTTGGAGTGGTTCTTATTACCTTCAAGAACCAATTTTGAGCGGCTTGCCGGTCTTCCATCTTTTCATAGAGCTGCCCTAAAATGAAAAACAAACGCATGCGAAAATCTTTTTTTGGTCGATACTGTAGCGCTATCTTAATATTGTTAATGGCATCTTCTGTCTCTCCGTTTGGAGCCAAGAGGTTATATTCCGCTTGCGCAGCATAATATTGCAGTCTGACATCTTTAGTAATTTTTCGCTTCTCCGTTTTCTTCTTGCTTTTTGAGTTGCTCGTACTCTTTTTAGCCTGCGAAGTTGGTTTTTTCTTCTTCTTAATGTTAGACTTGGATTTCGATTTCGTCTTTAACTCATCATTATCTTTAAGGGTTGTTGATTTTATGTGGCTTTGCCACAATCTTGGTCCAACTTCTTCCATAAGCGCTTGCGCCCGTACAAAATAATCCTGACGCATTTCGGCACGCGCCAGCCAAACCGTAGCTTCCTCAACGCTTCCCCAATCTTTGTAAACATTTATAACGTAATTAAAAACACGCTTTGCTTCATTATAGTCCTGTTTATAAAAATAAGCCTTTCCCATCATCATATAGGCGTCGTTCATGGGTTTTACGTACTCTTTTCCTCTAACTAAGATAGAATGTTTAAACACTGCTTTTGAAGATTTTTCAATAGCTCTGTCGAACGACGGAAATGCAGAGGTCAAATCTTGTTTAGGAGGATAAAAATAGATGGGCAGCAATTCCAGGAAGTTGTCTTTTCTTTTTTTATCCAAGTCCGAAATTCCTTTATTTAAGGCTTCTTTTCCATTAAAATTCACGTTATAGGTTGCGGTTACTGTGTGGTATGCACGGTTTCCAAAATTGTTTTTACGGGTAGAACATGATACCCCAAGCAGTAAAACAATGCTCAAAAGAAGAATCCAAAATTTAGATGTATGTTTCAAAGTATCAGTGAATTTTAATGGTTAAATGTGCGATAATAGTTAATATTTTTTTTTACAACGCAGCCGCCAGCGCAATAGAATAGAGTTTGGTAAGCGAAGAATCGCCGCGGGAGGAAAGTACACAAGGTGCTTTTGCGCCTGCAAGGAATGCACCCACCTCAGCCTTGTTGAATTTGGTGCAACTTTTGTAAAAAACGTTGCCACTTTCAATATTGGGGAACAGCAACCCGTCGGCATCGCCGGCAACTCCGCCTGTCATCTTCTTGATTTTGGCGGCTTCTTCGTCAACAGCCACATCCAACGAGAGGGGTCCTTCGATTAATGCGCCTGCAATTTGCCCTCTGTCTGCCATTGTGGCAAGGATAGCGGCATCTACGCAAGCGGTCATGCCTGTGGACATTTGCTCCGTAGCCGCAATAATAGCGATTTTGGGTTGTTCAATGCCTATGGCTTTTGCCGTTTTAATGATTTGTTGCAGAATTATTTGCTTTTGCTTCAAATCAGGGGCGGGAATAATAGCACAGTCGCCAGCCACAAGCAACTTGTGGTATGCCGGATTTTCAAAAACAGCAATGTGGGTCAACGTGGCATTGGGAGGGCATAAACCTCTCTCTTTATTCAAAATAGCCCGCATATATTTGTCAGTGGAAAGCGCACCTTTCATTAAGATATCCGCCTCTTTTTGGTTAATGAGGTCGCAACTTTTGGTGGCTGCTTTCACGTCATCCGGTTCATGGATAATGGTAAACTTGCCGGCATTAATATTCAACTGCTTGCACACCTGTTGAATGGCGGTTTCATCGCCTACCAAAGTGGCATCCACAATGCCAAGTTCAACGGCATGGTTCACAGCTTCAATGGTGTGGTCATCATTGGCAAAAGCGGCAACCAATCTTTTTTTGGGTTTAGATTTTACTAAATCTACAACTTGTGATAGTTTTGCAATCATTGTTTATTGAGATTTCTTAATGGCATGGGTTTATTATAAAAACCTTGATTTAATTTTTCTTTTACTTCGCTGAAAACGTTTATAGTACGTTCCACGTCTTCTAATGTATGCATAGCGGTAGGGATTAAGCGCAGCATAAGCACACCTTTCGGGATTACGGGATAAGTAACAATGGAACAGAAGATTCCATAGTTTTCTCTTAAATCAACTACCACATTGGTGCCTTCGTCAACGCCACCTTCAAAATATACGGGCGTAACGGGAGATTCTGTTTTTCCGATGTTAAAACCTTTGTCTCTCAATCCTTTTTGTAGCGCATTTACAACCGTCCACAGTTTTACTCTGAGTTCGCCTTTGTTTTTGAGGAGCTCCAAACGTTTCAACCCGCCAATTACCATCGGCATGGGAAGCGATTTGGCAAAGATTTGAGAGCGCATGTTAAAGCGGAGGTGATCAATAATATTTCGTTCGGAGAGTACAAAGCCGCCGATACCTGCCATACTTTTGGCGAACGTTCCGAAGTAAACATCCACGCCATCAATGCAGTTCAGATGTTCGGCAACGCCTGCGCCTCTTTTTCCCATAGTTCCGAAGCCGTGGGCATCATCAACCAATAATCTGAACGGGAACTCTTTTTTCAGTTCCACAATCTGATCCAATTTTCCGATGTCTCCTGCCATTCCAAAAACACCTTCGGTAATCACTAAGATACCGCCTCCGTTTTGTTCAGCCACCGGCAAAGCATGGTTGAGTTGTTTGCGTAAACTGTCCATGTCATTATGTTGATACACAAAACGTTTTGCCAAACTCAAACGCAAACCGTCGAGAATGCAGGCGTGTGCTTCGCTGTCATATACAATCACATCACGGCGTGTGGTCAACACATCAATAATGGAGACCATGCCTTGATAACCAAAGTTCATTAAATATCCTGCAGGTTTTCCGATAAAATCGGCAAGTTCCTGTTCTAATTTCTTGTGGTAGATGCTATCTCCCGACATCATTCTTGCGCCCATAGGATAGCCCATACCAAAATCTTTTGCGCCTTGTGCATCGGCTTCCCGCACTTCGGGGTGGTTGGCAAGCCCCAAGTAGTTGTTCAAACTCCATGTGAGCACTTCTTTGCCGTTAAACATCATTTTAGGCTGAATTTCACCCTCTAATTTGGGGAACATGAAATAGCCATCCGCCATATCCCGATATTGTCCTAACGGACCGGGAGTTTCTTTAATGCGTTGAAAAATATCTTTCATTAGTGATTAGTGGTTAGTGATTAGTGATTAATATATTAAATATGTTTAAAGTTTAAAGTGGATTGGTGGATAGGTGTAATTTTTCATTCTCAATTCTCTTAATTCTTAATTCGTAATTCTCCTACTGTGTTAACATCAGTCTTACACTAATTCCAGCTTCAACATTAGAGTTTGGAAATTGTGAAAAGATATAGGGTTTGTTTAGAATGTGATTGTAATAAAATCTAAGTCCCACCATACTACTTATTTGATAATCTGCAGTAGCATTGATTTTGAAGTTGAGCATTCCTGCCGACACTTGATTCACATCTTCTGCAATCTTTCTCAAGGTGGTTGTATTATCGCTCATGGAGAACCCTACAGTAATATTCAAATCACTTACAATTTGACGTTTAGAGCCTGCAAAAGAGATGCCTATTTTTAAGTCTTTAAAGCGATAACCGGCGCTTACCGAAAGTTCATTAGTGGACGCTTCAGTGATTTGGTTGTTGGCAAAGCTTAAAGATAGATTCCTGCTCATGTTGTATTCTACTTTTATCATCAAACTGTTGGTCAATGTCATATCAAATCCAATCAGAGGGCGGAAGTTTTCCATCATAGAGATTTGCGCTATATCGTTTTCGGGAATAAAGTTTCCTAACGGGTCTGTTGCATTAGGGTTTCCTGCATCATCTTTTTTAAACAGAATATTAGATTTGTAATTGCCAATAGAATAGGTACAAGTATAGTTATGATTAATCGAGAAGTTTTGGAACACTTTTGCCATTGCCTTAATTTTAGTTAACCCGTTGTAGCGTAACTGCCAATTGGGTAAAGGCACAGAGATAAAAGGATTGTTGACTTTCATTTTGCCGGTATCTTTTCCCATATATGCCGACATAAACGAATACATCAACACTTCTTGGGAAAGAGCGCTATATCCCAACGGGAAGACGCCTGCAGAATCAGTGCCTATAGAGTTAGGATTGTTCATTGCTAATTTTTCTGCAATTGTACTACGCACACCTCTAAATTTATTAAAGACATCATCACTTTTTTTGAATAATGTTTTTAAGCCCACAAAAGTGATGTTGAAATTACCGTTAGTGAGAGGTGAAAGAACTTCCTCCGCATCTGCTCTGAAATACTCAGTATAGTTTTTTGTAAACGTACGATTTGCCACTACATCAATACCAAAATCTTTAAATGGTTCTACTCGCGCTCTGAAATTAATGGTTTGACTAAATCTATCCTGAAAGGCAGTATTGAGTTCGCTACTTTTTGTGATCCAGTCTCCATTTTTAGCTAATTGGCGTATGTCGGGTTGCCCGCCAAATACATATAAAAATCCGGGTGAGTTTGTTTTAAAGTTAATCCCAAACAGATTGGGCGCATACATGTATCCGGGCAGTACTGTTCCCCTTCCTTGCGACCAGTTCAGGTTCACATTACGAACCATCATCAAGAATCGTAACATGCCATCTCCAATTATTTTACCGTAGTTATGACTTCTTTTCAAACTGTCTTTCTCCGATTTTTTCTTTTTAGGTTCATCAACAGGTTTTCCTGCGACAGGTTTTTGGGGCTGTTTTGGGGCGGGCGAGTTTACCTTTTTCAAATAGGGGATGTAATTATAGATCGTTACCATATTTACCTGTCCGCTGAGTTGAATTTGGTTTGAGTTTTCAATGGTATTTCCCAAAGTATCTAAAGACAAGGGGGCGCCGGTGAACCTGTATTGTCCAGAATATCTAAAACTTGATGTAAGCCAGCTAAATAACGGTATTTTGTTAAGGGGGATTTGATAGGATACTTCAAAGCGCTGGTCAAAAGTATTCATTCTGCCGCCTTGTCCAAAAGAGCGCCAAATTGAATCTTTTTTCTCACGCGTATCAATCAATCCTTGTGGTTCTTGCAAGCGCGAGGTAGCGTTTGCACTGTAGGTAAATTTTAATGAGGAAGTAATGTCCCACTGTAAAGAATAGTTTCTCATCCAGTCGAAAACTTTCACATAGCTGGTGTCAACGATAATGTTTCCCTGACTTTTAGGGCGATACTTAAATTCGTTAAAGTCTCTGATGACAGAAGTTCTTACAGTAAAACTTCTTGGAAGTGGCGTAATATTAAGGTCGCTGATAATTTGCAACCAGGGAGATTTTAACCCTTTTTTCTTACCGACTCTATAATTTTTGGGATTGTGGCTAAAGTTATACCCAATCTCTCCTTCGTGTCTTTTTTGATTATCAAACTCCATATCAACATCTGTAATCATAACGTTGGAATAGGCATAAGTGAAGTCTAAGTTTTCAATATCCCAAGGACGCATTTTAAGAGGTTTGTTGAGGTTGCGCTCTTTTCGAACATTGGTAAGGTTTATGTTGTTCCGTTTAACAATATAATTGGTAATATTTCTAAGCGAATCCCGTTGCGCTTTAGTGTCATACGTTTTCAAATCTTCTTTTAACTTAACGTCCGGATTGAGAGGATTATATTCGGGTACTTCGCCTTGCATGGAGAAGTCGTAATGGATAGGGATTTTAATGTTCCAATTTTGAGGGAAGAGCACTTTTCCACCATCAATGTTGGTAGCAAAGTCAACCGAATAGGTGGTAGCCATTTGTCTTTGAGTAACCGACTGGTCTAACCCTCCATATCCGGGAGAAGTAATGGTACCTGAGAGGGCAATATCACCTACATCGGCAAGGTTAAGTCTCATTCTTCCCAAGGCAGCGGCGCCGGAGCGGTCGTCAAAATCGGTAAGACGAAGTTCATTTACCCAAACTTCCACCGATTTTGGGAGCCTATCATCTCCATCATTGGTGGACCGTTTTTTAGGATTACGAACACCAATCATAATGGTATTCACACTTCCCAGATTGGGCATTCCCACTACTGAAATTCGGGCGCCGGGAACAGATTCCCAATAGGGCAAAGCCACATTGAGGTGGTTTCCTGCGCGCAAGGCAATATTTCTACGTTGTTTAATGTTTACAAGCGAATCTAAAATGATAGTCAGTCTGTTTTCACGGGGCCAAATAGAAGCGGTATCCTGATTATTCCAGTCCGAAAGTTTTGCCGCAACTTCATATTCATAGTAGTTTTGCGTAAAGTCGGAGCCCAAACGAATAAACACTGTAATATCACCATCTCTCATCACATCCTCTTCAAACATCTTTTCAGCGTGAAGAAACAGTTCCAAATTTTTAAACTGGCGCATGTCAAAATTAACACTTTTATAGATGGCTCGCGCATCTCCATCTTCCAAATTTTTCACCTTCAAACTCACCGATTGTTCATTCTCCTGATAGCTGGTCATAGCGCCATACATAATAGTACGATTAATACCCGGAGGAATTTTATAGTTAATAGGCGTTCTCGTACCATTTTCCTCCAAACTAACTGTACCTACTAAAAACTCTGTATTCTCACCTGTTTGTCCTGGCAAGTAGTCCCCGTCTTCCAAAAGGTCTTGGGTGTAAGTTCTCCACGTATTTCGTACCAGTTCAAAAGTAGCAAAACGTAAGATGATTGGTTCTTCAAATCCACGCATATAAACGCGCAAGAATCTAATGGAGTTTAAGCCATGTATAGCGCCAATGGCTTCTTCCGGATTTTTAATAGGGATACGGAATTGATACCAGCGTGTAGCAGGACTGGTTCCGTTAGGTAGCCGTTCCGGCAGCGCATCCATATAGTCATTGATATAATTTTGTCCAATCTCCATCATCCCCGGATGAATATCCACACTCCACTGATAATACTTTTCATCTTCGCTCATCGTATTATCATCATTAATATCTTCACTGTTAGGGATAGCGGTTGCTATAGACATAATAGAGGGCGAGAGGTCTCCATTAAAGTTTTCGGTTGAGTTACCTTCGGCGTTGTTGAAATATTTGTAGCGTTCCACAATGCCTGCACCTGCGTAATCCCATTTATCTCCTCTACAATAGCGGTAATCATCGTTAGAGGGGTCATTATATGCATCAGTGTACGCTTTTGAGCTTGAGCTAAATTTATCCCTTATCAATGCCAAATATTCCAAATCAAAGAATTCTCTTTCTCTTTCCGACCGTAGTCCGTCAAGTCCTACGTCTTGATTTCTGCGGTCTGCATTGCTTTCAAAAGCTTTTATAATTTGTTGGATGGTCGGTACGCGCCCCCAAGCAGTAAAGGTGCAATTCTCATCAGAACCATCAGCAGGTATTCCGTCTTCAAAGAATTTCTTGCCATCGCGTAAAATATCTTCAGAAATATCTCCCAAATTAAAATATAGTTTTCCGCCTTTGTGTTGAGGGTTTTCAATGAAGGGATCCATCATCCAAAACTCGATATATTCATAGTTATTGGCTTCAAAGTCAGTATTGTCAAATCTACGCATCATACCGCCCCAACGGGAAGCCGGATTTATTAAAGAACCGTCCTCATTGATTCCTTCTGAGAATAATCCCCCTACAGAGTCATCCGTCCCCCCTACATCATAATTATAGGGTCCCCTTTCCGAAGGATAGAAAGCCATATTCAGCACAGGCATGAACGTAGAAGCTGCCGCACTTCCATACTCTTTTTTTGGGAATAGTTCGGGTTCATAAACTGCACGGGCGTAAGGTTTCGATTGTTCTTCCCTGTCAATATTGGCAGGTGTAGCAGTCGTATTATTATAAAACAGTTGGTCGATAATATACCATGATAAACGCGCCCTGTTGAAGCCATAAGCTAATTGCATTCGGGTACTGGAACTGGTATCTACCAAAGTTTCACGGAATTTGTCAGGTTGTCCTTGTGGAGTAGAAGCCAAATTCCAATAAGAGAACTGTCTTAAGTCAACTGTAGAGCGCGCGCCTTCAAAGTCATCGATATAAGTAGTTCCTCTTTTTCCAATGGATCTGCTGTGTCCGGGAACAAAGTGGGCAAACTCTCCCTCCACTTGAAATGTGGATTCTGTAGTTGTACTATGAAATGGAAGGAGGTCAACCAATTTAGTAACCCATGGCACTTTCGTTTTATAAGCAAAATTCATCCCCCATATCATATTGTTAATGGGTTCATTGCCATAATTCACTTTAGGGGTCATAGGGCGCTCACTCATATTTAAAAGGGTAGCGCCAATAACAAAATTGTCAGAGAATTTATATTCGGCATTCACACCAAAAAAACGTTTTTTATTAATTCCAAACATGGAATTGCTTTCAAGCGAGATTTGTATAGGGGTTCCCGATTTTAAAATGCCTTCGTTGGTGATCGTTACTTTTCCCATGCTGTAGTTAACCGTATAGTCCACATTTTCTGTCAGTTTCATTCCGCCGGCATTCACAGTAACCGAGCCTTCAGGAATATTCCATGCGTTTAGGTCATATTCGGCGCCGTATGAAGAACGATATTGTCCTTCAAGGTAATATTTGTTTTTGCTGGTAAATTGTTGCGCCATGGTTTTGGTCATTGTATAGAGCGAGTCGAAAGCGTATTTGGTTGCCCAAATCTCATTTTCTACATTAGGCGCGTCGGGGGGATTTATGGCATCTCTTAAATCTTTTCCAAAGGGTTCAATGGTGGGAAAAAAGATTTTTCCTGTTCTGGAAACCATAGTACCTCCTTCTAAGTCAGCGCCATCAATAAAATCAAAAACGCCATCGGGATACGGATCCAATTGGATATTCAATCTATCAAAGCCCATCAAACGAATCAACGGAGTTCCTTTTTGAGAGCTATTGGTAAAAAAGCCGTTTGGAACGCCCTCTTCATCACCGGTAAACAGAATATTTAATCTGAATTTTTCTGACGATATCTGGTATCCGCCAATGCTGTAAACGTTTTTCATCATCAACTTCCAGAGGGGTCCTTTCGTATTCGTATTCGTGCTTCTCAGCAATTTTACGCGAAGTGCTCTAGGCGCAGACACTTCATTAGAAAACTCCCCTACTTGATATACTACATCATTGTCTCCAATTACCTGATATTGGAAAGCAACCGCCAACACCTGATCGGCATTCAGCGCCGTATTCAAGGAGATGAAACCTAATTTTGAGTTATAGGTATATTCATTGGGAGAAAGTAAACGCGCGCTTTCTACCTTTTCGTAGTCTCCACCGGCATTCAAGCCTTTTCCTCTCAAAATCTGCGTCACAGTGCTAATATCTCTTATCATAGAGGTATCCACTTGCACACACAAAGAGTTGCTTTCATTGTCCGGAAACCCTACATAGCCAGTTCCAAAGTCGCTATGTAAAGGATCTGCTTCTCCTAAATCTGTAAATGCTACGATATTGCGGTTTTCGTCAGTAGCCGCGCCTATTTTCGTGCGCCATACTTCAATCTTAGTAATTACAACATTAGACCTTATCAAGGGCAATCCTGACATTGAATGATTATAATTATCTCTAAAATATTGTGCAATAAAGAAGTGTCTGTTGTCTTCATATTCATCTGCGCGGAAGTAAAAATCTTGTGTTTGTGCACCTCCTGTAACATTGATAGTCTTTTTTTCTGAAGAGGTTTCCGATGCTACTGCGGTAATATTGAATTTTCCAAACTTCAACCCTACTTTAAGCCCAAACAATGTTTGGCTTCCGGTAATGAGCGAACTCGTCAAGGGGAGATTAACATCTCCAAATTCAAGCAATTGAAGGATGTCATCTTCTTTTCCTTCATATTTGAGTTTCATCTTGTTGTCAAACTCAAAATTTGATTCTGTATTATAATTTAAGTTAAAGCTGATTTTATCACCAATTTTCGCCATTAAACTCAATTGAATCTTGGCATCAAATTTAAAATCAGTATTCTTGCGCATACGTTCTGTAATATTCGGGTTTCTGTTGTTGTTGTGTACAACGCCGAACATCAGTTCCACGTTACCGGCAGGTCGGATATCAATAATATTGCTACCAAAAATAGTTTCAAAGACATCTCCACCAACACGGAGTTGGGGAATGATACCGCCACCGCCCCTTCTGTTAGGACCAGAAACATAAGAGGCGCCTTTTTCGCGCCAATAGTTTTTTATTTCTTGTTGTAAATCATAACCGATATACTCGTTCACATTCATGGAAGCCGCAGGACCAAAAGGGGTTGAGCCAATTTTGTTTTGAAAACGGTAGGAGTGGGTATTGGGGTCATACTCTATTTCACGGGTAAGCGAAGGAGGCGTATTGAGGTGAAACGGAGAGTAGAACTCAGTGTTAAGAGGATTATTAGTGGGGTTAGGTACATTTGAGCGCAAACCTGTATCTGGAGGCGAAGCAGGCAGTTCAAAAGCTAAGGTTGAACCACTGTCGTAGTCATCAACCTCATCCGATAGTAAAAAATCTGCTTTCTCCCTCTCACCAAAACGTGTAGTTTCCGGTACAGAGATTGCCCAAACAGCAGAGTAGAGGGCAAATACAATAAATGCAGGAATGAGATAAAATTTTGCTTGCTTCCCGAAAATCACGATAGTGTTATGTTAGTCTAAATTTTTATTATAATAAATTAAACGCTTTCTTATCAACCCTTCGATGGACAAATCCGTCCACACGAACAATCTTCTTCAACGCGCTGCCTGCTGAATTTTAGGTGAAATCCAACGAGACCAATGCAGATAACGCTTCCGCTTTGCTATTATTATAAGAAATTGAGATTTTTTCAATATTTGAGGAGGAAAGCTGCTCAACATATTGCATACAAATTTTTCTCATAACATGGTGGCAGGTGAACAAAACTTTTTCTTATTATTTCATCAAAAACTCTGGCAAAAAGAAAGCAATGCTGCTGCTTCCTGACTTCGACACTTTAAAATTTTATATTTTATTACATATGGTATATCATGTATTTATTTTATAGGTTGTATTGCCCGTCTAGAATGTGATTAAAGATTTCACCGTTTTAAGATCAAGTCAACAAAAATTGCAACAAACCCTACTAAAATACCCACTGTGAGCACTCCAAGCAAATAAGCAAAAAAAGCCTTGATATAAATTCCCGCTTTTTTCTTTTCAAAAAATTGCCCAATTGCCCAAATGTAATAGATCATTGTAACAAATAATGTGACACTTATCAAATGTAAATTTGCTACGCCTTGAATAATAAAAAGAATAGATGAGAATATGCTTACAATACCTGACAAATAACACATAAGAACAAAAAGTTCAAAAAGATTGTAAGCAGATTTTCTAAAAAACAATTTTAACCAAAATGCCATAAATAGCCCTGTTATGATGGTTGCATAACCGTTATGGTCTATTATCCAATTTGTTAAAAGGAGTTGTGTGGGAAGTACTTCTTGATCAGTTTCGCCAGACAGTTGGGTTTGAAATGTTTGGTAGTCAATTTGAAAAAAATGGCATACCAGTGTATAAGTCAATGAGGTAACAATAACAAACACGATGGGTTTAATATAGTGGTTTCTATTTTCAGTAATGTACTGTCTAACGCTTTCTCCCGGGCTCAAGAGCATTCTTTTTAGGGTAAAAATCCACCCTTTTTTTGCGTGAAAAAAGCCTGCAATTTCGCTAAGGATATAACGCCCATCAATTCGTTTAAAATGAGTAGGTGTTCCGCAGTTCGAACAATAGTTTCCATGTACCGGTTCGTTACAATTTTTGCAAATGTTCATTATTGTTAATAATTTGGGAGCAAAAATATATGAAATCTTAAATATTTAAACGCGAGAATAAAAATCAAAGCCGTAGAGGATTTAGCGGCTCATCTACCGGACTTACTTAATGGCTGACATAAACGAGCAATGACCAAATCTTACAATATGATATCATCGATGGCGTCAAATTTAAAGGTGTGACTACTTTTGTCAATAATGACTATGGTAGTGCTGCCTGATTTTTTTTTCTTACTTACAAACATACATGCAAAGGAAGTAATTTTTCATTGAGGCACCCAAATCGGTGCCTCGATTTCCATAATAATTTGAATTATAATGTATTATAAAACTGCGTTTTGGAAACTGTCGAAGTCAGGAGATTCAATAAGTTTACCCTAACTTTGGAATAGCGTCAATTAATTTTCGGGTATATTCCGTTTGCGGGTTTTGGTAAATCGCTTCAGCATTGTTCAGTTCCACAATTTTGCCGTGCTGCATTACTGCAATTCTGTCCGACATATATTTCACTACCGATAAATCGTGAGAAATAAACAGATAGGTAAGACGAAACTCCTGTTTTAAATCGTTGAGGAGGTTGAGCACTTGGGCTTGCACGGAAACATCTAATGCTGAGACCGATTCATCGCAGATGATAAATTTTGGGTTGATGGTGAGGGCGCGGGCAATGGCAATACGCTGGCGCTGTCCGCCCGAAAACTCATGTGGATAACGGTGCAGGTGTGTTTCACTCAGTCCCACACGCTCCAACAGTTCTATCGCTCTCCTCCTTCGCGCTGCATCGTTGCTTAAAATATGATGCACTTGCATGGGTTCTATCAACATTTGCCCTATGGTTAATCGTTGATTTAAAGAAGAGTAGGGGTCTTGCAGCACCATCTGTATCTCTTTTCTTAAACGGCGCAAAGCTTTATCGGAGAGCGCCGTCAGGTTGGTGTTTTTGTAGTAAATGGTACCGGAATCGGGCTCAATGAGTCGCAGCAACGTTCTGCCCAGCGTGGTTTTTCCGCATCCCGATTCCCCAACCAGTCCTAATGTTTCTCCTTCGTAAATGGTGAGATTTATATCTTCTAATGCCTGAAACCATGTTTGAGCCTCAAACAGGCTTTTTTTGCGGATAGGGTAGCGCTTGGTGAGGTTCTGAATTTTAAACACTTCCTCCCTTCTCCCTTCTCCCTTCTCTGTTTCTGCCTTATGCTCGCGTGCTTTCGCGCCTTCGTGCTTTCTGCTTTCTGCCTTCTGCATTTCTCCTTCTACTGTTGGCAGTCGGTGAGGCTTCTCATCCAACTTCGGGCGGCAAGCCAACAACCCCCTTGTGTAAGGATGTTGTGGATTTTTGAAGAGGGTCTGGGCATCGCCCTGTTCTACGATAGCGCCTTTGTACATCACCAATACGCGGTGTGCAATTTGGGCAACTACCCCCAAGTCGTGCGAAATGAAAATAATGCTCATGCCATACTTCTCCTGCAGCAGTTTAAGGAGTTCTATAATGTTTTTTTGCACGGTAACGTCTAATGCAGTGGTGGGTTCATCGGCAATTAAAATATCAGGGTTGCAACTCATAGCCATGGCAATCATGATGCGCTGTTTTTGTCCGCCGGAAAGCTCGTGCGGGTATGCCCGAAACACCTTTTCAGGGTTAGGAAGTTGCACATCGCGAAAGAGCTCCAGTGTTTTTTGTCGCGCCTCTTTTTTTGAAAGATTTGTATGCAACAACAACGCCTCCGTAATCTGCTTCCCACATTTTATAACAGGATTTAAGGAAGTCATCGGCTCCTGAAAAATCATTGCAATTCTATTCCCGCGAATTTGCTGTAACTCATTTTCAGAGGTTTGGGTGAGGTTTAAAGGAGTGTGAGGTGAGGAATGAGAGGTGGGGGGCTCCATCATCACATCAAAAAAAATTCCGCCCTCCGTAATCTTTGCACTCTTCTTTGTCAGTAACTGCATGATTGATAGAGCTGTTACTGATTTCCCTGAGCCTGATTCTCCCACTACGCCAATGGTTTCTCCTTTTTTTAATGAAAATGAAACAGAAGATAAGATTTGATTCCAACTTTCATCGTTTTTAAGTTTTAAGGAGAAATTTTTTACTTCAAGAAGTGGGGTCATGTTATCTTCCATAAAACTTAATTTCTTTTTTTTATTGCAGGTGATTTGATAGTTGGGGCAAAAATACATTTTTGTAATCTTTTTTTTATCTTTCGCAAAGATTTATATAAATAAATTTTCTTTCTTTGCACCCTTGCAAATTAATATTAATTTAATACATTAAAATTTATGAAAAAAGTTGTTATTCTTTTAATTGCTGCGATCGCCTTGTTTTCTTTTTCCTGCAATAAATATTGCAATTGCGACCGATATATTAATGGTAAATTGGATAAAGACTATAACAAAGAGTATAAAGGTGAATTTGTAAAGGAATCCAGTAAAAAATGTTCCGAATTTAGTAGAGAAGAGTATGATGCGGACGGCGTACTTTACGAAGTAAAATGTAAATAGCCTGCATTTTCAGCGTTCAGCAGTTCTATCTTCTTTTCGATTCCCCAGTAAAATCCTCCCATTTTTCCATTTTGCGCAATCACGCGGTGGCAAGGAATAAGATATAGTATTGGATTCCATCCCACGGCAGATCCTGTTGCACGTTGAGCTTTTGGAGAACCAACCGTCATGGCGATTTTGCTATATGTTGATAATGTGCCTGTTGGAATTTGCAACAGGGCTTCCCATACTTTCAATTGAAATACCGTTCCTTTTGCACACACTAATAATTTCTTACCTCTTTCCCAGTTTCCGGAAAAGAGCTTTTTAACATGTTCGTGTTGTTTGTTTGTATGCTGCCGCAAAGTTACATCGGGAAATCTATGGTGCAATTCTTGAAGAACAATTTCTAATGAGCGTGCATAACCCACATAGCAAACGCCTTGTGGCACAGAGGCTACCGCTATTTTTCCAAAAGGAGAAGAAAAAAAACTATAAGAGACGGTGCTCTTTTTCCCAAAATCTGTTTTAGAAGCAGGCTTGATTCTAACAAATGCCTTATTGGGAACCCCTCTGTTTGGAAGCTCTTTCTTCTTTTTCATATCATTATTATTGATGAAAAAATTAAGAGCATTCGCCCCATTCTTCTCCGGAGTATGCGCTGCAACTTTCCGAAGGGTCAATTTCAAGCTCTTGTGCGTTACTGTTGGGTTTTATGCACGTGCAGGTTTTTATACAGGAGTGTAAAAAAAGAGCGGCGCATCCAAGAAAAATAATCAGGATAATTTTTTTCATAAAAGAGTAATTATGATTGTAATATATTTTCAATTTCAGTTACGGATTTGGGTAAGTGAGAACCTAAAACCTTGTGCCCATTCTCTGTAATTAACACACTGTCTTCAATTCTTATACCGCCGAAGTTTCTATACATTTCCACTTTATCATAATTGATATACGCCTCAAATTTCTTTTCATTTTTCCAAATATCAATAAGATGCGGAATAAAGTAGATACCGGGCTCTACGGTAATAACGTGCCCGGGTTTTAAGGTTTTAGCCATGCGTAAAGAACCCCATCCAAAGATCTTGCTACGTTGGATTGTTTCGTCGTAGCCCACAAAATTTTCTCCCAGATCTTCCATATCGTGCACATCAAGCCCCACTTGGTGCCCCAAGCCGTGCGGCATGAACAACGCGTGTGCGCCCAAAGCCACCGATTCTTCAATGTTGCCCTTCATAAGTCCTATCTTTTGCAGCCCTTCAGTAATAATAGTTACTGCAATTCTGTGGTTTTCAATATGCTGGATTCCCGGTTTACAGTTGGCAATAGCTGCCATATTGGCTTGATACACAGTTTCGTAAATCTCTTTTTGCAGGGGAGAAAATTTTCCGGAAACGGGCAGCGTGCGTGTGTGGTCGGAGCAGTAGTTCATCACATTTTCGGCGCCGGCATCCATGACGAGCAATCTGCCTTTTTCCAAGATCAAACTATGGTCATGATTGTGAAGTGTTTGTCCGTTTTGTGAAAGGATGATTGGAAATGAGGTGCCATTGCCCATACCTAAGGCTATCCCTTCTGCAACGCCGAAAAGTTCCCGCTCGGCAACACCCGGTTTGCAATGTTTCATTACCATGGTGTGCATGTTCACGCCGATCTCATTCGCTTCTTCCATTTGAACAATCTCTTCGGGCGATTTGAGTTCGCGCAATGCCACAATACGTTTAATTAATTCTATGGAAGGCGTTAATTCTTCAAGGTTTTTGCCCAGCAGGCGCGCCAACTCAATTTTGTTGTCTGCGCGGTAGGGTGGCGTAAAATGCACTTGTTTATTTTTTAAAAAAGAAGCTAATTCTGACAGTGGACGCACCTCATCTACTGCAATATGCGCTGCCAAATCACTTAATTTCGGTTGATTTCCCATCCAAATAATATCATCAATCGTAAAATCATCGCCAAACAAAAGTGATCTGTTTTGTTCAAAATCAATAACTCCTACCATATTAGGAAGCGATAATCCGAAAAAATACAAAAAGTTGCTGTCTTGTCGATAGTGATAGGTATTTGCCGGATAGTTGGCAGGTGATTCATTATTGGATAAAAAAAGCGCTGTACCAGAAGAGAATGCAGCGTTTAGTTGGGCTCTTCTTTTTTGATAAATGGGTGATGGAAATAACGGGTTCATAGGGAAATATTATGTGAATAAAAACATTGACAAAAAAACAAAAATTTTATTACACGCCTAATCATAATAAAAATATATTTTTGCTGTTTACTAAAAATAGACTTATAACGATGTCAGGAATAAGGACTTTTTTCTTCTCTCCCAAAAAATTAGGTTTTCATATCTTGCTGGCGACAGGCATATTTGTCGCTATGTTTATTGTTGCCCTTTTTGTATTAAATTCCTATACCCGTCATGGAACCGAAGTGATGATGCCCAATTTTATTGGCATGGACTCGCAGGAGCTACTGAAAAAAGAGGATATTGCAAAAGACTATATTATTGTTGTTTCCGATTATATCTTTGATAGGAAAACATTGCCCGGAACGGTGTTGAAACAAGACCCTCACGTGGGCGAAATGGTGAAAACAGGGAGAAAAGTATATCTCACCGTGGCATCAAGCACCCCCCCAAAAGTAACTATGCCCCAATTAGAAGATGTTTCTTTGAGGCAGGCAGAAATTATGTTGAAAGCGATTGGGCTGGAATTAGGCACTGTTATCTATAAACCAAGCCCTTATGAAAATGCCGTTTTAGAACAGCTTTACAAAGGAAGAGCCATTAATCCGGGAACAGAAATCAGTGCGGGGGAAACAATTACTTTAGTGGTCGGAAAAAATCCCGACGAATTGTCTAATGAAAATGAAATTGAAAACGAAATCATAGAATAAATGAATACACGTACTTTTATATTTAAACATTTTATATATGGAACATTCATAATGTTTCTGTTGTGTGGGCTGAGCGTTTCTGTTCAAGCACAGGAGTTTTTAACAGGTATCAAAGCCAGTCCTCAGGTTTACAAGGCAGAGAAACACAATCCAAATATTTTTTTAAGCAGTAAAGCTGAACCCTTGCCGTTATTACTTCCCTTCTTTGATGATTTTTCAAAGGGCATCGGTGCGCCGAATGAAAAATTTTATGAGAACAAGCAAGCGTTCGTAAATCAAACGTTTCCCGTTTTCCCTCCCACTATCGGCGTGGTTACTTTAGATGCTTTAGATGAACATGGAGCGATCTATTCCCATTTGAATGCTACTTCTAAGGGAGCCGATACACTCACGTCGCGTTTTATCAGGTTAGATTCCTTGTTTGTTGAAGGAGGAGGTCGCCAAATTTCAGCGGCAGACTCTATATATTTCAGCTTTTACTTTCAACCGGGTGGCGCTGGTGTTGCAGATAACCTTGCAGGCGAACGAATTGGAAACCAACCCAACACTAACGACTCGCTCGTACTGGAATTTGGATATACCAAACCATTGGGAGATACCTTAGTTACCATTTGGGATCATATTTGGTCAACTCCCGGATTCAACCTGAAAATATGGCTTTCTGAAAATCCCTATCAGTATTTTAAGCAAGTGATGATTCCTATTACTGAGGAAAAATATTTGTGCGAAAATTTCCAATTCAGATTTAGAAACTATGCAAGTCTTGAGCCGCAAGTAGGCATTACCGGCTGGGAAGGCAATGTGGATCAATGGCACATTGATTATATTCGTTTGAATGTAAATAGAAGATATGATGACTTTTTTACGAATGACCTGGCATTTGTAGCACCCACAACTTCTTTCTTGCAAAAATATCAAGCCATGCCGTGGAAGCAGTTTCAAAATGCAGATATGAAATCGCATTTTACAAACCAACTTTCCAATCTCAGCGACGGAAGTCGTACATCTGAATATCAATATACCATTATGCATAATGGAAATGTAGTAGGCGCTTCTGAGCCCAGCAGCGCGCTTGATATTGAGCCTTTTTTAACAAGCGGAATTCAAACAAAAGCGGGACAGGCTTCTCCGCTCATTACATATGAGCCTGGTAATTTGACTGATACAACTGTTTTTGTGGTTACCCACATTTTTAAGAATGCAGCAGGTTTAGACTTTGCGCCCGTAAACGACACCTGCGTGTATGAACAGCAATTTTTAAACTATTATGCTTATGACGATGGTACGGCAGAGTACGGATATTGTCTCAACAACCAATTTAATATTGCCTATTTTGCAATGAAGTTTTCATTGCGTGTTCAAGATGATTTAAGCGCCGTGCGGATGTGGTTCAACCATACTAAAAATGATGAAAACAGCAATGCTACATTTTCTATTATTGTTTGGAAAGATGCGCAGGGAGTGCCCGGAGACACAATTTATAAACAGGAAAACATTAAACCCGAATTTTCAGAACAATTTCTTGATTTCGTGGAATATAGATTTAATAAAAAACTTTCAGTATCCGGAGATATTTGGATAGGTTTTGAACAACAAGGCAATGTACAACTAAATATAGGATTTGACCAAAGTAATGATTCACGAGAATATTTTAAATACAATACCCGTGGCAAATGGGAAACCTCCATTTATAAAGGCACACCCATGTTGAGACCGGTGTTCGGTGAACTCACCCAAATTGACCCTCCGGTTGCACCGAGCCCTAGTACAGTAATAGGTCCAAACCCTGCAAACAACACTATTTCAATTACGAATAATAAATTACGAATTACGAAAGTAGAACTGTATAATATTACCGGCATGAAAATGGATGAAAAACAATGTAGAGATAATGTTGTGAATATGAATGTTGCAAACTATCCTACCGGAATCTATTTTGTAAGAGTTATTAAAGAAAATAACACTTTTGAAACATTTAAACTAATTAAGAATTAGGAATTACGAATTAGGAATTAATTTTGTACTGTCCTTTTTTTCCAAAAAATTTAACCACTAACCACTAACCACTAATCACTAATGAATTTATCCCTCACCCGTCCCATCGTATTTTTTGACGTAGAAACCACCGGTTTAAATATCGGAAAAGATAAAATTATTGAATTGGCTTTACTTAAAGTAAATCCCGATGGGAGCGAAGCGACCAAGGTGTGGCGTGTCAATCCCGAAATCCCTATAGCGAAAGAAGCGGAAGCCATACACGGAATCAGTAATGCCGACCTCAAAGATGCGCCTGTATTTGCAGAGGTTGCTGATGAAGTGCACCACTTTCTTGAAAACTGTGATTTGGCAGGCTATAACTCCAACAAATTTGACCTGCCGCTTTTGGTAGAAGAATTTTTAAGAGTGGGGAAAGATTTTGACTTGAGAGACAAGAAATGTATAGATGTTCAAAATATTTTCCATAAAATGGAGCCTCGAAATTTAAGTGCAGCCTATCGTTTTTATTGTCAAAAAGAGTTAATTGATGCCCATCAGGCACTTGCCGATACGCGCGCTACCTTTGAAATACTTAAAGGACAATTAGAAAAATATGATGGCGAAACGCATGAAGATGCCAAAACAGGAAAAATTACAAAATTGGAAAACAATATTAAGGTGCTTAGTGATTTTTCGCGCGAAGTGCGTACCGTAGATTTTGCCGGACATATTGTTTTTAATGAAAAAGATGAAGAGGTCTTTAACTTTGGAAAATATAAAGGAGTTCCTGTTGTAAAGGTTTTTACCATAGAACCTCCCTACTACGATTGGATGATGAAAGCCGACTTTCCTCTTTATACTAAAAAAATTATCACAAGAATCTATAAAGGATTGAAAATAAAATAGTTTATACAACTTAAAACAATAAATAATAATGGATATAGAAAAAATAATATTTATCGTATTGGCAATTGCTTTTTCCATTGTTAGCATGTTTTTTAAATCGAAAAAAAAACAACCATATACTCACAATAAGCAAGCAGGCAGAGATTTTTCGTACGAATCAGATCCCTTCCAGAGTGTAGATTCAGATGACTTTTCTATGCAGTCTGCCATTCAGAATTTGCAGAATAATTCCAATATTGCTTCAAAAAAGGAGAGAAAAAAGCAAAAAATACAAAATATTGAAAAGAAAAATTTACAGTCAGATAATTCCCAAAACTTTTCGCAAGATTTTGATTTAGAAAATGAAAACGGTTTATTGGAAGACTTTGAAGGGACTGAATTGCAAAAAGCGTTTTTGCTCAGTGAAATTTTTAAAAATACTAAAAATCAACAAATTACATAGTTTTTTTAAATTTTTCATAATTTCTTTGTAATAGAAAAGAAATAATAATATCTTTACGCCCTTAAAAGTATTTACAAATTTTTATGTTTAATATAATTTAATGGCTATGATTAAAAAATTACTCTTTACACTTTTTTTGTGTATGCTTGCCGGGAGCGTTCTTTACGCCCAAAGTACCATTAAAGGAGAAGTAAAAGACCAAAACGGTAACCCCGTCATGGTTCAGATCCTTTTAAAACAAGATGGTAGGGTTGTAAATGGCGCTTATTCGGATGATCTCGGCGCTTATCAAATCTTTGGCGTTCCTGCCGGTACGTATGACATTACGGCCCAGGGAATGATGACCTGCTTGACCACTCATACCGAAAAAGGTATCTATGTGCCAAGTTCTGAGGTGAAGTTTGTCAATCTTAAAATTGACTGTTCTTCAACCGAATTGAAGGTAGTAGAAGTAGTGTATGTACCTCCGGTTTTTGCCGCCGACAACACAACTTCTTCCGACAAACTAACAGGAGATGAAGTACGGAAAGCACCTGGACGTTCTATAGCGGGCGTTCTTTCAAATTTAGGAGGGGTTGCCAGTACGGACGGAACTACAATCTCATCGGTACGTGGTAATCGTAGCGACGGTCAACAAACCATTATTGACGGTGTGCGTGTACGTGGAGGTAGTGGTGTTGCCATGCAATCTTTAGAAGGCTTTGAGCTTATACAAGGCGGGGTTCCTGCTGAGTATGGCGATGGTACAAGTTTTACAATCCTTACAACACGCGGGGTGGCTAAAGACTTTCACGGAAGTTTTGAGATTCGCAGTTCGTTGGAAGGTTATGGGCAAATGTTAGCTGCTGCCAGTTTATCCGGACCTATTATTAAAGGTAAAACTCCCCAAGAACCTGCACGAATGGGCTTCTTACTTTCTGCAGAAGGAACCTATAATAAGGATAGACGTCCTGTAATTGGTGGCTCGTGGATTGCAAAACCGGAAGTAATTCAGGATATTATTGCAAAACCAGTGGACTATAGATATATTGGTGAGTCTTATGTTTCTTACTATAGGGCAAACTTTCTTGGTGCTAACGATTTTAAAAAAATTAGAGTACACGAAAATACCCAGGATTGGGGATTTCTTGCTCATGGTAAAATTGATATTATGGGTGGTGGAAAAGATGCCCGTGGAAAATCAAAAAATAACCTTAGGCTTTCGATAGGAGGATCGTACGAATATAATAGCGGACTTGATGGATTGAACCAAGCATGGTCATTATTTAATGCTGCAAATAACTCTAAATATACAAACAATACGCTTCGTGTAAATGCAAGATTGAATCACCGCGTAAAAACAGATACTGCCGCAAATGCAATCCTTAAAAATGTAATGTATGACATTAATGTAAGTTATACATTATATAATTTTAAACGAGAAGATAAAAACCATAAAGATAATTTCTTTAATTATGGTTATATTGGTAAATTCTCTACAGAAAGAGAAAATTTTTATGCCTTTGAAGAAAGGAGAATAGTAGTTCAGCCTGGAGATACTGTTGATGCTACGGTGACAACACTAAATATTTATCAACAACCAGTTTGGGTTGATTTTGATAAAAACGGATTTACCAATAACGGCAACTATTTTAATCCTGGTTTAGTACCCTATACCCAAGGATTTATTGATTTTATTAAAGAGAAAACAGGAGTAGATATTAATAATGCAACTCAAGAAGGAAGAAGTATTGTTCAACAATTTTTGGGAGGATTTTTGCAGCAAAGTCAGTATCAAAGCTATTATGGACTTTTAAATGGAGATAATCCTTTTACTATTGCAAACGGATTATATATACCGCCGGGTGCCCTTAGCTACGGTTTCGATAGTTTTAGAGCCCAGTATGAGAAAACAAAATCTGAAACATTTGGAGCAAAAGCCAGTTTATCTCTAAACATTAAAGATCATGAAATCAAATTTGGATTTGAAGTTGATAAACTTACGCTCAGAAATTACACTATTGCTGCTCGAGAGTTATGGGGATTGATGAGAGGTTATACATATAATGATGCTTACTTTCAGTTTGATTTTGCAAACCCCTATTGGAAAAGTGGAGGACTCTATCCTAGAATTGATGAATTTGGAATGTTAATGGACACAATAATGTACCCCATCATCCCAAATCTAACAAACTTTGATAAAAACTTGAGAAATCGTAGAGGTATTACGGATAATACGGTATTTCTTGATATTGACAGCTACGACCCCAATGATTTTTCTTTAGACCTGTTCTCTAATTATGAGTTGTTAAATTCAGGTAATAATGTTGTTTCTTATAGAGGTTATGATTATACTGGCAAACTTTCAAGAAAAAAATTGGATTTAAACACTTTCTTTAATGGTGAAGACTTACATTCTAATGATAAATATGCTATTGGCGCTTATGAACCCATTTATTTAGCATTTTTCTTACAAGATAAATTTTCTATTTCAAATCTTATTTTTAACTTGGGACTACGTTTTGACTATTTTAATGCCAATCAACCTGTTTTAAAAGATCCGTTCCTGCTAAGAGATGCTTGCACGGTGCAGGATTTGGTTAATGCAGGCTGGACAATTCCTATTGATAACTACAAACCCGAATGGATTCCATACGTTGCGGTAGCCAATGAAGACTTGGATAACGCTTCTCATTCAATTGTGGCATATAGAAATGGTAAGACATGGTATAATGACTTTGGGCAGGAAGTAGCTGATCCTACCTCATATTTGGGTGCAGGTGGTCCGGTACTGGTAAATTATCTTGAACCCGATGCTTTAACAAAAGTTTCAAGCGATGCGTTTACAAAATATAAACCTTATTTAAGTTTAATGCCTCGTATCTCTTTTTCTTTTCCGGTTTCTACTAATTCCGTATTTTATGCACACTATAACATTATTACTTATAGACCCCAAAACTTACAAATCAATCCTATTGCCTATTTGTTTATTTCTGAAAGTAAGTATCGAAATGAAACAATTGACAATCCCAATTTGCGTTCACAACGTACAGTGGACTACGAGATAGGATTTCGCCAAAAAGTTGGAGAAAATGCTGCCATTAACTTTGGAGCTTATTACTCTGAAAAGAAAGACCAATTACAAACCTATCGTTATATGGGAGCTTATCCAAATAGCTACTATTCTTATGAAAATATAGATTTTGGTACCACTCAAGGATTTATGTTTGGATTCACAATGAGGGGTGCAAAGAATTTAACATTCCGTGCCAATTATACGCTACAGTTTGCTAAAGGAACAGGATCAAGCGCGACCTCAAATAAAGCAATTCTTGCTTCAGGTCAACCCAATTTAAGAACACTCACAAATTTGGAATATGACCAACGCCATAACATTTCAGCCAGTATTGACCTTCGTTATGGTAGTGGCACCGACTATAATGGACCAATTACAAGAAAGCAGAAAAAAGGCACAGACACTACAAAAGAGATCAGATGGTTTGAAAATGCAGGTGTAACATTGATGATTAATGCTGCTTCTGGTATGCCTTATTCACGCTCAAGTATTGTATATTCTGCATTAAGGTGGGGTGAAAGCACTGAGCCTCGGTTAAAAGGAACCATCAATGGAGCGAATATGCCTTGGATTTTCAGATGCGACTTACGTGTTGATAAATCTTTTATGCTTAATTTGGCAAGTAAAAAGAAAACCAATGACAGTGGAAAACGTGAGTATAAACAGGGTATGTTAACGGTATATTTAGATTTCCAAAACCTTTTGAACCTTAAAACTGTTGTAGATGTTTATCGTTACACAGGTAGCCCGATTGATGACGGTTATATATCATCCTTATTATTTCAAAATATTATAGCTAACGGAATGGCTTTTAATATTATGCCTTCTTCTTCGGCTACTAATTACTATAATATGTCTGTGGCAGATCCTTTTAATTATAATCGACCCTTTACAGTTGCTTTAGGCGTATCGTTTTCATTTTAATATTTCACCTTTAAAATATAGATATTATGAATAATAAATGTAAATTTTTAACTGTTTTATTCCTTATTTTCATGTTTTCATGTTTGCAAGTGCAAGCAGAAAAAAATAAAGGATCCTATGTAAAAAAATCAACGAAAGCTGATGCCATTTGTTTTGGTCCGGCAAAATCTACTGAACTTAAATTGAATAATGTACGCGCCTATTTAAAAACCAACGGTACTATGTGGTTTGATGTAAATGCAGAGTATGAAATACCTAAAGGATCGCGCAAAACCTCGTTGTTTTCTTCTTCACTTTGGATAGGTGGATATAGTATGCCTAAAAAAGAAGGAACTCTGTATATGGCTGCCATGAGATTTGCACAGAGAGGAAATGACTATTGGACGGGTCCTCTTCACATGATGGAAGCTACGATTTCTCCTGCCTCTTGCAGTTTTTACGATAAATTCTATCACATATTGCGCACTGATGTGGAAAGACATAAAGCAAATAGTATTGTTCCTGATCCCTCCTATGAAGTACCACCTTCTATTTTAAATTGGCCCGCTCATGGACGTGAGTCATACGGCGAGTCGTACTTCCTTGCGCCCTATATGGATGTTGCCGGAGATCCCAATAAGTATGAACCCCTATTGGGAGACTATCCTTATTATGATTTTGACAACGATCTTTGTCCCTGGACTCCTATAAATAAACAACGTGCAAGAGAATGTCCCTGGATTAATGAGCAAGGTGAGTGTGATCCTCTCAGTAGCATTCGCAACCCAAAAGCATTGCCAATGCCTAGAGAGAGAGAAGAAACAAAGCGTAATCAAGGATGGGATAACATGATGATTGCCGCAGATCATGTTCTCAAAGGCGATGAAACTATTTTTTGGTTTTTAAATGATAAAGGTGGTCCTCATTCAGAAACAAAAGGCAATCCAATTGGACTTGAAATAAGGGTACAGGCTTTTGCTTTTGCAACCAATGATGAACTTAACAAGATGACTTTCTATTCTTATGAGATCATTAATAGAGGTTCTGTTACACTTTATGATACCTATTTTTCGCAATGGTGTGACCCTGACTTGGGATATTCACACGATGACTTTGTAGGGTGTGATGTAATTAGAGGTTTGGGGTATTGTTATAATGGAAAATTAATAGATGGTAGTGGTGAAATATATGCGTATGGCGCAAATCCTCCGGCTGTCGGTTTAGACTTTTTCCAAGGACCCTATTTGGATCCTGATGGTGTTGACAATCCCCTATTTAACAGAAGGTTGGCAGATATTAATGGCAATCAGGAAGAACAAGAATATTGTAAAAGATTTGTACATTACATTTTTGAAAATTTCTCAGCCACGGATGATAATTTACTTGATAAAATTTATATAAATCCCACTACATTAGATACATTACGCTGGAACGACCAATTTGCGATCAATGGCGTAAATTTTGGAGATACTATTGTTGATAATGAACGCTTTGGAATGCGTGCCTTTACCTATCATAATAATGGACAAGGACCAAGAACAGATCCGGATCTTGCTTTTGAATACTATAATTATTTAACAGGAACATGGAAAGATGGGACTCCATTTACTTATGGAAGCGATGGCTATGATGCTGGCGGACCTCAATGTGACTTTGTGTTTCCCCAAGGTAGCGATTATTGCAATTGGGGTACTAAAGGTGCAAATCCCGGTGCAGATTATAATAATGGAGGTAAAACAGGAAATTGGTCGGAAATGAGTCCTAAAGGCAATAATTCCTCAGGCGGAAATACGCCTGATGACCGTCGTTTTATGCAATCCGCAGGACCTTTTACCCTAAAACAGGGCGCTTGCAACTATATCACTGTGGGAGTTCCATGGGCTCGCGCTACAACGGGTGGTTTGGAAGCTTCAGTTAATTTGTTATTGATAGCTGACGATAAGTGCCAAGCGCTTTTCGAAAACTGTTTTAAATTACTTGATGGTCCAGATGCCCCAAATTTGACTATTAGAGAATATGACCAAAAGTTGATCCTCTTATTAAGCAATAGCCTGCTAAGTAATAATGCTAATGAAGATTACATTGAATTCGACAATCAAATTACTAAAGAAAGAGTTGATATTATTAAGGGTCAACCCTATATCGCTTATGATAGTATAAACGAAAAAGATACTATTTTATATCATCCGGACACCAAAATAATAGTACCTTATGACCAATTTTATCGTTTTGAAGGATATCAAATATTTCAGGTAGCAAGACCTGATGTTGCTGCCGGAGATTTGGATGACCCAAGTGTAGCTCGTTTGGTGAAGCAATACGATATAGTTAATTTTGATGAGAACAGTAATCCTATAGGAAGACTGATCAATTGGGAGTTTAATAATGAATTACAGTTATCTATTCCTGTTGAAAAAGTAGCCGGTAGCAACACGGGAATAGAGCACTCCTTTGAAATTACTCAAGATCTTTTTGCTACTGGTAACCGGCAATTAGTAAATTATAAAACTTATTATTTTGTTGCTGTTGCGTATGCCTTTAATGAATTTTTACCCTATAGTGTTAATCCTGATGATCCATTGGCTTTGATTGGACAACAAACCCCCTATTTAAGAGGTAGAAAAACGGCTGAAGGAAGAGCTGTAACGGCAATTGCAGCGGTACCTCACCCCCCATCAGTGCATGGCGGTGGCGCTACTCTTAACTGCGACTATGGTTCAATTCCATATATTACTCGCATTGATGGACAAGGAAATGGTGGTATTGCTCTTGATCTTACTAATGAAACTATTGATAAAATTATGAGCGGTGGTGATAAGGGAGATTGGAGAGTAAGAGAATTGAAGTATGAAAAAAATGCAGGTCCGCTTAACGTTAAGATAATAGATCCTTTGCGTGTTAAACCATTTGACTATATCCTCGTTATTAAAGATACTCTTTTGAATAATGACAAAGTCTCAACGTCTATTAAAAACAAAGCTGATATCACCAATGAGGCTTACTGGATACTTACGATTAGTCCAACGGTAAGCGATCAGGAACTAAGAGATGCTGGTTTGCTGGATATTAATGGAGAACCTATTCGTGAGTTTATTTCTCAAACTTCAATTGGACAATCTTATGAACAGATTATCTTTCCTTTGGGTATTTCTATAAATATTCATAATAAAGATTTTGCTGCTACGGATCCTAAAGTTCAAAAATTCTATCAAAAACTACAAAAGAAATATACTCTAAGTACAAAACCTGACATGTATAGAATAAAATATGCGTATCATCAAACAGAAAAAATTGATATGGATAATGATGTTGTTTTTGAAAATAATGCTCCTCAATGGATTACAGGATTAGTGGATGATAATAAAAATCTTCCTTCAAATTGGATTCGTGCGGGAAGTAATAGTATGGGAGCATGGACTGGTGATGGTGCAACAGTTAGAGGTAATTATGATAAAGAACGATTAGAAGATTTTTTCTTCCCCTCTAACAGTATCCTTGAAATAAAACCAGGAGGCGGGGCTAGCGAAGATAGAGCCTTTAAGGATCCTTCTGGAAAATTCGGCTCTGTTTGTGGTGGAAAGTGGGCGCCGTATGTATTAGCTTCCCCTTACGACAACGGTCCACAAGTAAAATATACTGTACCTGAACCCATATTTGCTTTTCCTCCTACCGCAGAAAGACAATTTGAAGAGCCTCCTTACCCTAATACTGTCAATCCAACGACTGAATTTTATGCATCCGGACTACATAATTATTATAATTTTAGAGCATTAACCGCGCCCTATAACCAGCCCGGCTATAACCAAACTATGACAAATTTATACTCTGTTAACGTTGTTCTAACTCCAGATAAGAGTAAATGGACAAGAGCTATTGTATTAGAATCTTGTCAAGATAGGAATAATTCAGAAGGAGGAGCGCTAAGAGGCGAACCCAGAAAAGCAAAATCAGTTAACAAGGATGGTAAACCTGATAATTCTACAGATGGTTTCGGAACGAATGGAGATGAAGGTATGGGATGGTTTCCCGGTTATGCTATCAATGTTGAAACTGGAGAACGTCTTAATATTATGTTTTCTGAAAATTCTGATAAGACTTTAAATGAAAAGTTTGGCAATCTTGTGAGAGGAAATGATATGGTTTTTAATCCTACTTCTACTTATGCTATTGCTAAATATGATGTATTTGATTATTTTGCGATTGATTTTCCTGAAGGAAGTGTTATCTCAAAATCAATGTACGATGTAATGTATGAAGATGCAAGTGGCAAAATAGGTGGCATAGAGGAATTATTTAATTTGGGGATAGAAAGAGTATGGGGTGGCATGCATTATGTGTATGTTTGTAATAGCTCAGGAAATACTTCTCCGGCACATTATTTGCACCAACCAGTATCAACTATTTTTGTTGATTCAACTTTCTTAAATCCCGGAAGGCGGAACTTTAACATAAGAGATACCGTTTTCACTATAAATCACCAATTACTTACACCTGCCAACAATATTACATGGGGTGGATTTGAGGGTTATCTTGATCCTGAGAAAAAATATCCTTTTTATGAATGTGGACCTTATGACGAGGGAAAATGGTTGGTTCAAAAATTTAAAAAAGTACTTTCTTACCCTGAAGTGCTTGGAAATCATGCTTCAACTATTGTAGCCAGAAAACATACAAAGATGCAATTATTCAATAATGTAATGTATACGAGTATCCCAATGCAACCGGAAGATCCGGCTATGCATTCCTTATGGCTGAGTAGCGACGTTACTTATAAAATCCGTGTTACGCGCCCTTATTTGAGATATATCTCCAGATGGTACGAAACACCTGAATTAAGAGAAAATGACTATTCAGTACCAAGTGAATTCGCACAATATCAGGGATATCCTGTATATCAACTTACTACAAAAGGATTGGCGCCCACATTTAATGATACAAGGCTTTATCAATCAATATTGGATAAAATCAATATTGTGCCGAATCCTTATTATGGCGCCTCTCTATATGAAATTGATGCTCTTCAAACGATGGTTAAAATTATCAATTTGCCTACAGATTTGAAAAACCAAGCTCCTGTAACTATTAATATCTATACAGTAAGTGGAATTTTGGTTCGTTCATTAACCAAAGGGGATAGCGAAACTTCTTACGTAAATTGGGATTTGAAAAACTATGCAAATATTCCAATTTCAAGCGGTGTGTATATTATTCATGTGAATTGCCCTGGTATTGGCGAAAGAATGTTAAAATTCTTCTGTTCAATGCGTCAAACCGACTTGAATCAATTCTAATCCATTATTAAGTTAGTAACATTAAAAAATTTAGATTATGACAAAAACATATAAAACTTTACTAATTTGCATTATGCTTGGGTTCTTCACCGTTGCTTTTACAGCGATGGCAGGTAATAAAGACCGTTCTGGTCAATCCGGAGCACAGCACCTACTTATTGACCCATGGGCACGCTCATCTGGTTGGGCTTCATGCGGTGTAGCAGAAACTCGTGGATTGGAATCCGTATTTGGTAATGTAGCTGGGATAGCTTTTACTAAAAAAACGGAAGTTTCTTATTCACGTACTCAATATTTTACAGGGTCCAGCGGTGGAATCAATATCAATGCTGTGGGTATAGCACAAGGACTTACTGCACGAAATAAAGAAACTGGTCGCAAAGTTGACTTGGGAACAGTTGCTGTTTCTGTATTTGCTATGGGTTTCGGAGATATTATGACAACAACTGTTGGTAACCCAGACGGAGATGGTTCCATTTTCTCTCCCAAATTAAACTATATTGGCGTTCACTATGCCAAATCGTTTAATAAGTATATTCATGGAGGTATCTCTTTTAAAATTATTAATGAAAGTACATCCGATCTTCGTGCTAATGGTGTTGGAATAGACATTGGCGTACAATATCTTTCTGGCGCTTATGAAAACTTTAAAATTGGAGTTGCTCTTAAAAATTTCGGATTAGCCATGCGCTATAAAGGAGACGGACTCTCCATTAAAGCTGTTCAACAAGGTACTGATTATGTTGCTACCGTAGAACACAGGGCTGCCGAGTATGAATTGCCTACTTTACTTACCATAGGATTATCATACGATTTTCTTTTCTTTTCTCAAGAGTACCAACTCATGAGTAAACAAGACAGAAAAGAGGAAGGGTTGACCCGTACTGATGCTATTCATCGTGTAACGTTAGCAGGCTCTTTTATTGCTAATGCTTATTCCAGAGACAATTTTGCTATCGGTATTGAATACGGATTTATGAAATTCTTACAAATTCGTGCAGGATATCTTGCTGAAACTTTTACAAAAAGAAATATTGATGGTAATAATATGATATTTGCTAATCACGAAAGTATGTATTTAGGACCCAGCGCAGGTGTTACCGTAGGGGTTCCATTGGCAAAAAAAGGCAAAGGAAACCAAATGCTGTGGTTTGATTATGCTTATAGATTTACCAACTTCTGGAAAGGAAACCACTACATTGGAGTGAAAATCTCATTGTAAAAAATAGTTTCCCTTTTTACATTCAAAATTAAAGAGGCTTTTCAGAAGCCTCTTTAATTTCTTATTTTACCCGATATACAATAAACATTTATAAATATGAATAACATTAAGTACTATTCTGAAGAAAGCTTAAATGCGCTAAAAAAAGAACTTCACCATTTAGAAACCGTTGAACGTAAAAAAATTTCAGCAGCTATTGCAGAGGCAAGAGATAAAGGCGACTTGTCGGAAAATGCAGAATACGACGCCGCAAAAGAAGCGCAGGGACTCTTGGAACTCAAAATTGGGAAATTAAAAGACCTCATCGCTAATGCGCGTATTTTGGATGAATCTAAGATAGATGTCTCTAAAATTTTGATTTATTCAATTGTAACTATAAAAAATATAGCCAATAATATGGAAATGACCTATACTATTGTGCCGGAGTCAGAAGCTGATTTTAAGGCAGGAAAAATTTCTGTTTCTTCCCCAATAGCCAAAGGTTTGCTCGGAAAAGGAAAAAATGATACCGCAACAATCCAAGCCCCTGCTGGAACGTTAGAGTTTAAAATTATTAATATATCAAGATAATATGGATACTATCTTCACCAAAATTATTAAAGGGGAGATCCCTTGCTATAAAATAGCAGAAAACAATGATTATTTTGCATTCTTAGACATTCGCCCCACTTCAAAAGGGCATACTTTGGTAATCCCGAAAATTCAAAATGATTATATTTTTGATCTTGATGATGAACAACTTTGCGGCTTAATCCTTTTCGCAAAGAAAATAGCAAAAGCCTTAAAAAACAGTATCCCCTGCGAGAGAATCGGAATTAAGGTGATTGGCTTGGAAGTCCCACATACCCATATCCACTTGATTCCCATTAGAGTTGAAGGTGACATGAATCATGGAAAAGAAATACTCAAATTCACAGACGAAGAATATAAGGAGATAGCGGAGGCGATTAGGGGTAAGATTTAAAAATTTAATAATTAAAAAAAATTAAGATTTTCATGATGGAGATAATGAGTAGTTTTGAATTGGAACAGATTGCACAACAAGTGCGACGCGATATTATTCGCATGGTTCATGCAGCAAAATCGGGGCACCCCGGTGGATCTCTTGGTTGTGCCGACTTTATGACCGCCCTGTTTTTTAATATCCTAAATTGTACACCTGAAAATATCTCAGAAAACGGAATGGATCAGGATATGTTTTTTCTATCGAATGGTCATATTTCTCCGGTTTTATACAGCGTTATGGCACGCAGAGGCTATTTTCCTGTAAGTGAACTGGCATCATTTCGCTTTTTGGGAACTCGTTTACAGGGACACCCCTCGCCACTCTACAAACTGCCCGGAATTAGAGTTGCTTCAGGCTCTTTAGGACAAGGAATTTCAATAGCCATAGGCGCAGCATTAGCCAAAAAAGCAAACCAAGACGAAAATCTTATTTATGTGCTTTGTGGTGACGGTGAACTGCAGGAAGGTCAAAATTGGGAAGCTATCCTTTTTGCTGCTGCTAAAAAGGTTGATAACCTCGTTTTGATTATAGATTATAATCAAAAACAGATTGACGGCGCTATTGAAGAGGTGTGCAATCTGGGAAGTTTACAAGCCAAATTCAAAGCATTTGACTGGGAGGTAGTGGAAATGCAGGGAAATAGTATGGAGGATATACTGAAACAAATGAGCTGCGTAAAAACACACAGGCTCAATTCAAAACCCGTTGCAGTAATTATGCACACAGAAATGGGTATGGGGGTAGATTTTATGATGGGTACCCATAAATGGCATGGCTCTCCTCCAAATGATGAACAAGCTCAAAATGCACTGAACCAACTCCAAGAAACCTTAGGCGATTATTAATAAATATTTAAGGTCGTGAAAATAATTTATAAGTACCTCTTTAAAAAGTTTTTAGGACCTTTTGCCCTCACTTTTTTCTTTGCATTATTTATTCTCTTAATGCAATTTTTATGGAAATATGTAGATGATCTCGTAGGAAAAGGTCTCGAAATCTCCATTATTCTTGAGTTTCTTTTTTATGCTTCCGCTACTTTTGTCTCTTTAGCGGCGCCCTTGGCAGTGTTGTTATCTTCGCTTATGACTTTTGGTTCGCTGGGAGAGCAATATGAGATCATTGCCATGAAATCGGCAGGGATCTCCATAAGAAAACTTATTTTTTCTCTTGCCCTCTGTTCTTTCCTTATTGCTTGCGGATCTTTTTGGTTTGCTGATCAGGTTGCTCCTAAAGCACACTTTAAAATGAAGTCATTACTAAGAAATATTAAAGACCAAAAACCAACATTAAGTATTGAAGAAGGGGTTTTTTATGATGGTTTTGATAATTACAGTATTAGGGTAGGGAAGAAGGACCGCAACAATGTTGATATTTATGATGTTTTATTATTTGACCACACTAAATATCAAGGAAGCAGTACATTTACTTATGCAAAAAAAGGCAGAATGCAAATAACTGATGACCAAATGTATATGCTTTTCTACCTATTTGATGGCTTTCACTGGGATGAGAGCAACAATTCAAAATCAACGGATAATAATCAATTGCTACGATTCAAATTTTCAGAACATTACAAAAGACTTGATATTTCTTCTTTTAAGTTTGAGAAATCAGAAGAGAGTTTTTATTCAAAACAAAATCAGGCGCTCTCTAATGCAGAAATTAAAAAAATGATAGATACTGTAAAGTGCTCTGTTGAAAATAATAACAATGATATTTTAGCAACCTTTCTATCCTCCAGTTATAGTTTTAAACACTTTATTCTTCCCGAAAATCTTTTTCTCACAGATTCCATTCCTCCAAACATTCCTTACAGTGAGTTAAGCGCCAAAGAAAAAACAGAAATGCTTGATAAAGTCATTGCCCTAAAGAATGAATTTAAAAATGGATTGAATGTGAACAGGGAATATAAAAAGTTTTTATATACCAATATGGCGTCGTGTCGTATAGAGTGGTTAAGAAAATATATTTTTTCCATAGCATGTATTGTATTCTTTTTCGTGGGGGCTCCGTTAGGGTCTATCATTCGGAAAGGGGGCATTGCTGTGCCTTTAGTAATTACGGTGGCTTTCTTTTCCAGCTATTTTATGCTTTCCATTTTTGGAGAAAAAATTGCCAAAGGAGGCGTGGTATCTCCGTGGTTCGGCATGTGGCTCTCCACTTTTGTCCTCCTTCCCATTTGCACCTTCCTCACCTATCAGGCATCCGTTGATTCTGCATTATTATCTTCAGAAGAACTTCAGAAAAGAATACGACAACTTAACCTGAAAAAAATATTTGTAAGAAAAAAAAATGAAAGTACTACAACTCACCCATAAACCTCCGGTTCCAAGCATTGACGGCGGCTGTGTGGCTATGCGCCAAATTACCGCCTCCCTTTTAGATGCCGATATAGAAGTGAAAGTAGTATCTATTGCTACGCCTAAACATCCCATTGTTTTCTCCGAGGAATTTTCTGACTATCAAACTAAGACCCGATTAGAATCGGTTTTTATCAACACCAAGATAACGGTGCTAACCGTTCTTAAGGCTTTCCTCAAAAGAACCTCCTTGCAAGTAAACCGATTCTTTTCTAAAAAGATGGTTCAAAAATTAGAAACTATCCTTTTGCAAGAAAAATTTGATGTAGTCATCTTAGAATCTATCTTTGTTGGAAGCTACATGGAGACCTTAAAAAAACACACTCAGGCACGCATTTTGTTGCGCGTACATAATGTCGAATATTTAATTTGGGAAAGACTCTCCCAACAGGTAAAAAAACCGCTAAAAAAAGCTATTTATAAGTACCTTGCCTTCTCACTCAAGCGCTTTGAATTATCTTTATTCAAAAAAATTGATGGCTATATGCCCATCACGGAAATAGACCACCGCTTTTTTAAAGAAAAATTTCCTGCGCTATGCAGCAAAGTGATTCCTTTTGCCATAAATTTGCCTGATTATCCAATTAAAAACCATACCATTGATGAAAACCACATCTCCTTTTTTCACCTCAGTAGCATGAATTGGCAACCTAATGTGGAAGGTATGGGATGGTTTTTAGAAAATGTTTGGAAGAAAATTGCCGAACAAAACCCCAACATAAGGTTAGTCCTTGCCGGAAAAGGCAACAAAGCCATTTTTGGTGATATTAATATGCCCAATGTTCAAGTTTTCGATTTTGTAGAAAGTGCACAACAGTTTATAAATGAGTATGATATTATGATTGTGCCTTTGCTATCAGGCAGCGGCATGCGTATTAAAATTATGGAAGGTATGGCTTTAGGAAAACCGATTATTACAACCGCACTTGGCGCAGAAGGGATAGAGATTACCGATAAAGAAAACATTTTTATTGCAAATACTCCGGAAGAAATGGTACAAACAATAATCTTTTGTGCAACCCATGTACGACAATGCGAAGAGATGGGCAGAAATGCTCGAAAATTGATAGAAAACAAATATACGCAGGAGGTTATTGTTAAAGATTTGCTGGAATTGGTAAATAGGTAGCAAATAACCTGTTTTGGTGATGCATTGTCAAAGCCAGGTGATGGTTACTGTAGATAAATAAGGAAATTTGGGGGTAATGGACAAAATTTAGGCTGCAAATTGGTATAAAACGTTGAAATACTTAATTTTGCGCACAAAAAAATATATGAGTAAAAAAAATGCT
>JGI24696J40584_12961688_pt1 | contig 36660 bp, 33 predicted proteins | sample TergutCo191P4_FD_40584 | JGI IMG/M metagenome (IMG submission 40584)
TCTACCCCAAAAATACTCACGCAATATGTGGATTATGGTTCGGGTAAAATGTCGGTCTATCCCAATCCGGTGTATTCGGGTGTAGCACTTACCATTGCAGGTATTAAAAAAGGTGAGCTTCTGCAAGTGTATAATCAATATGGCGCTTGTGTTTACAACGCTATGGTTCACGATACTACGATGAAACTTACGCTGCATCTTTCTTCTGGACTTTATTTGGTGCGTGCCGGAGACAGTATTACAAAAATTTTGGTGTTGGAATGAGAAAAATAATTACATTATGTTATATAACAAAAACAAATTGACAATCAGAACAAAGACTTGGACAACCTTGTTAATGCTCATTTTTATCTCAGGGTTTTCCATCTGCCATTCGCCCATCATGGCGCAACGATTCCCCTACGAGCTTTCGCTCTATGGAGGAGGCGCTTATTCTTTTTTAAATCACTCCCTATCGGCAAGTTCCACCACTACGGGCTATGGTGCGGATGCAGGAGTGGGCTTTACCTGCTTCTTTGGTCCGTTATGGGGGCTACATGTGGGAGCAGGGTTTGGACTTTATGATGTGCAAACAAAAGTGAAAACTGTAAATAACATTGCTTCAGGATTTTTCGACAGCAATGGGTATGAATATGAACTGCACTCTACTTATTATGGCTATAAAGAATCTCAACAGGCAATGTTTTTAAATATCCCTGTGCTGTTTCAAGTGCAATCCACAAAGAATCAGGCATATCAACAGAGGAAAGGACAAAGAATAGGTCTCTATGCCATGACGGGCTTTAAAATATGTTTTGTAGTAAAAAATAATTATCAGGCGCAAATAGACAGGCTTTATAATGCAGGCTATTATCCATTTTTCAACAATTGGTTAGACACCCAAACCTTTGCAGGATTGGGCAATTTTGACGGCGCTAATTCTTCGGGAAAACAGAGTTTTAATGTATTAGCCATCTATACCTTAGAAGCAGGTTGTAAATTATTGGTTAGCAATTCACTTTTTCTTTATATCGGAGCATATTACGACTGTGGGTTGCATGACCTCCTAAAAAAATCTCGACAACCGTTAGATTACTATGCATCGAAGGTAGAAAACCTTGCAGATTTTACGTTACTCTCTTTTGCAAAAAGAGTTAACTATATGGCAGTTGGGCTTAAAGTGAGATTGGCGTTTACACCGAGTAAGAAAAAAGGAATGTTACCTTGTTCTTTTTGATGATTTTAACAATACGTTACCCTACAGAGATTTCCCCAAAAAGGTATTCTTGCGAATACTATTTTAAAACGCCACTTTTTTTAACTACTTCATCATAAAAAGTTCCCTGCAATTTATATTTTTCCTGTGGAAATTTCCATGAAAGTTTCTGAAGAACAGATAATTGCTTCATTATCTCTAGATGCTTTGTTTCATATTTTTCGAAAAGTCTTTGCTCTAAAAGATTCTTGTTGATACAATCAACATGAGGCATCGAATTCCATAAAGATTCCATTTTCGGTGAGCTGTGAATTGCCATAGCAAGACATATTGATGTGATCGTGTATGATACTGTTCGTTTTTCATTTTTCCAATATTCCAACAATAAAGCGATTGTTTTGCGAATAATTGGGTGGTGAGGTTCTGCAGCCATCACATTTATGCTGGAGATGGTTTTATTAACAATATGTTTGTGAAAGAAAATATCTGCAAATCGAATATAATCAGGTATATTACCCAATAAAAAGATGGTACTGTCCAACCATAATCCACCATATTTTTCAATAAGAAAAAAACGAATTATATCAGAATAATGGGTATTCGTGATGATTCCTTCTTTATTTTTTTCAACAATAAAATCAGGAATATCCAAAAAATGCGTAATATTTTCATTTGTAAGCACAATAACGTCATCTCCATATTGCTTTTGGAGAACCATTATACATTTTTGAACAACCTCTGGTGCATTGTCAAAACCTTGCAACCATAAAGTCCAAATTTTATTTGGATAAGGATTAACAAAATGGGTTGAAATAGTATCAAGAGGAAAATCTAATGCATACTTATATTTTTGTACATAATCGTAAGCACCATTAATGGCAATTAAGCTGGTTATATTTTCATCGTTAATGAAAATACGTCTTTTAATTTTTTTCAGTGCACAAGACAAACCGCTTTTTTTTATTACATGAATTATGTTGGACATGATGATTTATTATTAAAATTAAACAGAATCAAGTTGATAGAGATACATAGATTTATCAAATCCCAATGGGGCTAAAACATCTTCTTTTATCACTAAAAGAGGTTTGGGAAGATAAAAAGGTTTTTTTCGCAAATTTAATGCACGGTAATCGCCATCATAAATATCATAATTTCTCCAAGTTTTAGGATATGACGTTACTAATAAATATTTTGAACCGCTACTTATAAAATTCTCGATCGCATTTTTTACGTTATCGTTAGAGAGGTGCTGCAAACATTCTCTGCAAAAAATCAAATCCACTTTTGGAAGAATATCTTTTGTTATATCTATGACTTTGAACCGAACATTATCGGATCCGTACAATTTTTGGTTGTTTTCTATCAGTTCGGGTACAATATCGCCTCCAATGTAAGAACATTGTTTTACAACAGTTTTCATCCAATTATAGTCGCCACAAGGTACATCTAACAAGGATGTAATTGAATATTTTTCAATAATAAGAGATAGTTTTTCACGTAAAATAGCAGTTGCTTCCATTGTAGAACCTCCGCCGGATTTAGATTCTTGCTGTCCCCAAAGGTTGGTTTTTCCGGCATAAATTTCACTAAAAACATTATCGGATTTAAAAGCAAAATCCTCTTTGTTGTAAAAATAGCTTCTCATAAGCCGTTTAAAAGAGGATTCCGGCACCAACTTCCAAACGAAACTGATCATTTTCTTTTTTATTGATTTCATAATTTTATTGTTTAATACTGGATTTTGTTGTAATTTTCCTCTTGTTTTTTGCCAAAGGAGATATCTGTATTTTTTCAAAATGTTTTGGTAATTATCTCTATAGAAATCTCTGAAAGCGTTTTATTCCAATCCATACCCCAAAATTGTGCAATCACCTCTTCCCGTTTTTCCTCATTGAGGGCATAGTTGCTTTCTTGCAGACATTCTTGTAATTCTGTAAAAGAAGAACATATTTTTCCGGGAATGTAGTGTAAAAATTCGGGATAGAAGTCGCGTTGATTTGCATATTCATCATAATCATATACATAGAGAACAAGTTCTTTTTGGGGCATAAGAATAAAGTCATAGAGAATAGATGAATAATCGGTAATTAGCACATCGGTATAGGGTAACACAGGATAAATATCCATATTTTTATCAGCAAACAGAATGTTTTCAAATGCTTTATATTTTTCGCTATCTACCAGCGTGTTCGCATGAGGTTTTAGAAGCATCAAACTGTTTTTTTCTTTCATGATGTTGTTTAGGATATTCAAATCCATACTTTCCGAAAAAAGATTGCGTTGTGAATCGCGCCAAGTGGGCATATATATAAACACCTTGTCGTATGTTTTCAGTTTGTTAATAAGTGCTATCACTTTCGGATTTTCATATTTATTGATAAACTCCTGACGTTCTTCTTCATTAGCTAACAAAATGGTATTACGGGGATAACCAATATTCAACAACTTATGGATAGGTATCCGAAACGCTTCCGCAAACATTGCCGACTGAAGCGGCGTTGATGAAAGCATATAATCGGGACGGCGAAAGTTTTCAGGATGAAAGAAACGTTCTTTCAAAGTTTTTTGCACAAAGCGTTTTGCCAATTCTCCCTCTGTAATGCTAAATTCAATTTTTTTGTTCAGCCCCACCCCATGCCAAAGGTTAATGCAGGTAGCTCCGCCTGAAGCAAAAAACAATATATCAGAGCTATACGAATTATAGAACCAATGTTTTGCCCGCAGAGCAAACCATAATCCTTTGAAACTGCCTATAAATTCAGCTTTTAATCCCAAGTTGCGAACGTGTTGCACCGTTTTTTTGTCGGCGCTTATCCACACCTTTTGAATATGGGGCATAGATTCCGACAAGCCGATAAAGAGATATTTGGCATTGTCGTTAAACGCATTACGAAAACTTCCAAAAGCCCATTTTTGTTTGCTACGCGGCACGAGAAACGAAAAGGCATAAACCATATATCCAAATAGAAAAATAAAAAACTTGCCTTTCATATTATTCTTTTTTTCTACATTTCATACTTTCAATCATGCGACGATAGGCTTCTTCAAGTCCCACTTCAGCTTTCCAACCAAGCGCTTCAAGTTTGTCGGTGTTTAAAATAAGATGAAGATCCTGATTAAAGCCATTTTCTTTTAGATTTGTAATATCATATTTTATATTGATCTTATTTTCGGCGATTTGGCTTGCAACCAATTCAGCTATTTCTCGAATGGAGATAGAAGTTTTTTTGTTGGCAATGGTATAGGCTTCGCCATTATTGCCCGCAAATAGTATGGTTAAAATACCTAAAATGGCATCACGGGTATATAAACTCGGGCGAAGCGTTTTTCCTGCCGTATGCAATACAATATCTTTTAGTTCAATTACGCAACGAGCAAGTTGCGCTGTAATTCTCGGGTCATCGTAATCAATACCTGTGCCAAATGTTTGTGCCAATCGGGCAATTTTTACCGGAACGCCAAATTCAGCAGCATAACAGGCACATAAACATTCACATAGCCGTTTGCTTTCGGAGTAAGAACTGCGGGGATTCAGAATGTCAATATAACCGTAATCGTTTTCCGTTACTTCCAAAAGTTGAGGGGCGGTAACACCAAAAACTTCCATACTGGACAAATAAACTACACTCTTTACTTGTTTTTGACGGGCAAATTCCAACATATTGCGTGTGCCAAAGTATGCCGTATCCATAGTTTCTACAGGATGTTCAACAAAGGCGCGGCTCTGTGTAATGCTTGCCCCATGAATCATATAATCAATCTCATCAGTCAGCACAAGAGGTTGCCGAACATCGTTTACAACAAATGTAATATCTGCATTACCAAAAACTGTTTTTGCTTTTTGTTCGCTACGCACCAACGCATAAATTTTAATATTGGCATTTTTATTTTCATTGAGATACTGCAACAAAAAAACCAACTGTTTTCCAATCAAGCCTGTAGCGCCGGTTATGAGTATGGATGTGTTTTGCAATGCCGACCAATTGAACTGTTCAGCAAGGAGTTCCATATCTTCTTGAATAATTTTGTCGTTGAACGTCATAATTTTTGTAAATTTTCTTGCGCCTCAAACAAAGCACGAAACAGGTAAAAATCGGTGGGGGTAGTAATTTTTATGTTTTCGTATCCACCCTCTACAGTATAGAGTTCATGTCCGTAATGTGCCATGAGCGAGGCGGAATCAATCACGTTGTTCAAACCTTCTTCTTTGGCGTGCAAGTGCGCAGCGTAAATATCGTTCAATCTGAAGCATTGTGGTGCTTTGGCGTGGTAACAAGTACTGCGATCGGTAATGGAAATAATTTTTTTGTGATTGTCGAGCGCCACCACTGTTTCAATTTCGGGCGTAACCGTAATTGCCGAGCCATATTTTTCTACCGAATCTATACAATGGGTAATTAATTCGCTATTGATAAGCGGACGCACACCGTCGTGTATCAATACCACTGCATTTTCTTCTCTGTAATCATTCTTAATCGCTGTTAAAATTTTGCAAATGGACTCTTGTCCCGTTTTGCCGCCTTCAACCACCCATTTGACTTTCTTTATTTGATATTTTTCGAGCAAAGATTGAAGAAACGGTATCCATTTTTTGATACACGCCACGGCAATGGCATCAACGGCAGGATGTTGTTCAAACTGTTCGATGGTATAAATAATAACCTCTTTCCCATGTAATTGTAAAAACTGTTTGGGCAACGCATGAGTGTTCATCCTGATACCTGAACCGCCAGCAAAAATGGTAGCTATGTTATTCATAAAAAATTAAATTTGATTGATTTCCCTAACCAGAAAAGGTTGGTTGTTAGTTGCGTTTTGACAGATTTTACATTGAAAATTTTGCGTCATACTTCTTAAATTTGTTGTATTGTTCCCATTATCACCTTCTCATAAAACGTCCCCTCGCTTCGCGCAAGAAGTTCCGCAGAAACTTTGTAATTTAGCTTGTGCACGGCAGAAAAAGCGTATATTTCATTCAATCTCTGTTCATTATAGGGATCAAATAATTCAAATTGCAATACGTGCGGGTTCAAGTTATTAAAGTAATGAATTGATTTCCACTGTTTTTTGTTTATTTCATCCGATTCACTTGCTATGGAAAAAAATAGATGAAACAGAAAATAGTGTTTCAAAAAATTGTTCCGCCTCCAATATTCATATAGTAAACTGCGGGTTTCTAATAATATCTTGTTTTGTGCCTCTGCTGCAATAAACCAACTGGACGCTTTTCCTTTTCCACTAGATAATAGGGAATTTTTAAAGCAAAATAATGGAGATTGAAAAATATAATCGGGCAACGGCGCCGACAGGAAAACAGTGGCATCAATCCAAATCCCACCATATTCAGCTAACAAATTAATTCTGAGGATATCAGAAAAATGAGTCATGGTGATTTGTCCTTTTTTATACTTATTGTTGATATAGTCGGGAAATGTTATGTATTTACTCAGATTTTCTTCATTTAGCTCAATCACTTCGCGCCCTGCACTGTTTTTCCGGATAGATTCCAAACATCTTTTTACCAATTCAGGGGCATGCTCAAACCCTTGCAGCCAGCAAACCCATATTTTGTCAGGAAAGGGATTCTCTGAAACAGCTTTATTTTGAGGCGTTTGCTTTAGCACATATTTGTATTTATGCAGAAGACGATATACTTTGTCTTCATACTCCATTGCCAAAATATGATGATCTCGAATCCAATGTAAGCGTTGTATCTGTTTCCAAAATTCATGAATTGAATATCTGAATCCTTTTCTCTTTAATATATCAAGGTACGTTTTAATAGATCTCATCGGATTTCAATATTTTCATTTATAATACAAGCACGCATAATTTTTTGTTATTTTTCCATTATTTTCCAATACCCACCTTTATCATGACCTATACGCTCAATGATATTAAGTTCTTTTAATCGCGTAATTCTTAGTTTGGTTGGTGTCATAGATCTTTTAATGATACTACTTATTTCTGACATGGAGATATATTGGTTATCGATCATTAAACCAATTATTTGCTCGTCAATTACATCTATTTTCTGGTCTATTTTCTGGTCTATTTTCTGGTCTATTTTCTGGTCTATTTTCTGGTCTATTTTCTGGTCTATTGCTAAATTTTCTATGATATTTTCAATGTCAGCAGCAAAAACCGTAATCATAATTCCTCCTGAAATAGTACGAATTTCAGGTAACGGAAGATTGTCTTCTTTAAAATAATCTAAAATGCGTTTTACGCCTGTGCCAACTTTTTCTATCAGTTTCATATCTTTAAAAAAATCGGCAATCACTTTGTTTCGCGGGTTAGATCTGTAATTGTTGTTCCACAAATCTTCAATGGTAATCTCAGGGGGCAAAGTACCTGGGTTGTAAAATTCAATTTTATTATTAAAAATTTTTACGATAGAATCTGCGGTGGCTCGATAATCGCGGTGCACAATCATATTGACTACAATTTCTCTCAATGCTTCCAAAGGATATTGCCACCTTTCTGTAGTTCTAGGTTCTCCCTTGAAGATTAATTCCTTGTTGATATGTTTTTTTACAAACTCCAGCACTTGTTCCACTTGTGAGATAAGATCATCTTTGGTTCTGGCAGTATCTTTAATCACAATTTCATTTTGAAACCGTCCTAATTCTATTGCCGTTTCATAAGTATCCACTTTTTTGAACAACAAATAGGCTGCATTAGTAATTTTGCCGTTGCGTACCAAATTATATTTCTGTAGAAAAAGCATGGGATTGTTTCCCACAGAAATGCCGTTATTTCTAATGATCTCCATTGCCGATAAAATCTTTTCCAAAGAAATATCATTTTCGGAATGATTGGGATCCTGATACGCATCCCAACTTGTATTAAGAGATTGTAAATGAATGTTCACCACTTCTGAAATAGAGAGTAAATGATTTGAATTTTCCACTCTTTTATAACAACGTCCTTTTACCGAAATGGGTTTTATAGGATAAGATGCAATGGACAAGGCTACTATTTGCTTTGAGTCGCATTTAAAAACTTCGGCGCCAGCAATCAAAAAAGGCTCTGTTTTACTTTTAATTTCGTTAAGCCATTGCTGTACGGTTTCTTTTCCGATAGCTACTCCTGATATTTTTCCATTGTTGGTTACTCCAATATAAACGGTTCCGCCCTTAGTATTGGCAAAAGCACACAAGGTTTCAATAACATCTTCATTAAACGACTGTTTAAATTCAACGTATTGATTTTCTCCTTGTTGAATAATACTTTCAATACTCATAGATGCATCGTTTTAATTATTGTAATAAACTTCCTTTTTTTCTCCCTCTCACCAACGCCAAAACAATTCCCCCAATAATAGTAGCATACAAAATTGCAAAGCAAATGTAAGAGATAGGCTCGCTTTTTTTGAGGGCGTCAGGTAAAAACTCAAAGCGGATATGGTGCTCTCCTGCAGGCACATTCAAAGCTCGTAAAGTATAGTTTACCCTGAAGTGTTCTACCGGCTGGTCGTCAATGTACGCTTTCCACCCATAAGGATAATAGATTTCGGAGAAAACGATTATGCCGTTTTGTGTAGCTTGAGATTGGTATTCGAGTGCATTAGGGGCGTATGAAAGCAGTTTTACTTGCGCGGTAGAATCTTTACCTGGGGCAAACTCTTTTACAAAATCGGCAAAATTAGCATCCAACACGGCGGTGTTTTTCAGGTTAATGACATTTAACGCATCACTTTCTTCATTGGGTGTGTTTACAACAAGCACAGAGTCAATGTACCACGCATTCCCCATAGCATTAGAGTTGTATTGCGGCATCGGCTCACCGTTTTGCCCTTTTACAATAAAATATTTCGTATTCAGCATGTTGATTACCTCCATGTTCATTTTAAAGATGTGCTCGGAGATTAAATCCTGATACCTTCGCAACTTGGCAGCATGGTAACCGCCAATAGATTTCAAGTAGTAGGAAGTTCTCGATTCATTAAAGCTGTTGGTAGTGAGGTTGAAAACTCTGAAATGCGGATCAGTATCCTGCAAAATGTACTCTTCATAAGGTAGTTTTTTAAAGTATGCCGTTTCAGATTTGGAAGAAACGAAATGGTCGTTATTCAAAAACCGTTTCCCCACGGTCCACATATCTGCCAAAATCAAGATGGCTAATGCTCCCAGAAAATAAGGGAGTTTTATTTTCTCTTTCACGAAGAGCCACAATGCTCCAGCACCTAACAGGATGAAAGCAAATGAACGGAATGCATCGGCGCGCATCATGGAAGCTCTTTCGGCAATGATGGCGCTGCCCAACCATTCCGGAAATTGTGCAAAAATAGATTCATCATTGGGAGAACTGAAATTGTAGAACATAGTTCCAAACAAAGCAACGAAGAGGCAAATTCCGGCAGTAATTCCGGCAGAGATATAGATACTCTTAATTAATCTTTCTTTCTTAATTTGTTTATCCATAATGGCTTTAATTGCCAAAATGCCGAGCAAAGGCATAGTTACTTCCGCCACAACCAAAATAGAAGAAACCGCTCGAAATTTGTTATACATAGGGAAATAGCTGAAAAACAACTCTGTAAGCGGCATGAAGTTTTTTCCCCAAGAAAGCAGAATGGAGAAAATCGTTGCCACCAACAAAGCCCATTTATAAGGACCTTTCACAATACATAAGCCTAAAACAAATAAGAAACAAATAATAGCGCCCATATAAACCGGACCGGAGGTAAAGGGTTGTGTTCCCCAATAGGTAGGCACATTTTTACAAAATTCAGCAGCATTTTTTTTGGGAACACCGTTATTCATCAATTCTTTATAAACTATAGAGTTTGTACCCACATCATAATGAGAAGATGCTCCCATATAGTTGGGTATCAACAAAGTCATGGTTTCATCAATGCCGTAGCTCCATTGGGTGGCATAATCCAAATCTAAGCCGGCAGTTTTATTTTGGGTGTCGGTTTCTTTTTCTAATTCGGAGTGTCCGCCTCTCATGGTTTCTTTCACATACTCTTGATTTAGTGCTGTTTTTGTATAACGAGCTCCTATACCCACCCCAACGGAAACGCCAAACAAGAGGGTAGCTATTAGAAAATCTTTAATTCTTTTTTCTTTAATATGAATAAACAGTTCCGCAAGAAAAAAACAGCCAATGAGAAGAAAGTAATAGTAAGACATTTGCGGATGTGTCATAAGACCTAACGTGCAAAAAACCATGGTAAATATAAGTCCCCAGATATATTTCTTGTTGTAAATCAGTATGAATCCGGCAATCACCGGCGCCATCTGAGCAATGGTGTCGGCTTTTGCATTGTGTCCGGCTTCTAAAATGATGAAAAAATAGGAGGAGAGCGTAATTGCCATTGACCCAATGATGCTCAACCATGTGTTAACCTTGAAAGATTTCAACAGAATAAAAAAACATAATAAGTAACTAAATATCAAAGCTAAAACGCCAGGGAATCCTAATTTTAAAAAAGATAGTGGCATTAATAGTTTTTGAGATGGAATACGCATTTGTCCAATCTGGTATGTGGGCATTCCACAGAACATAGAACCAGTCCAATAGGTACTATTTCCTTCTGTTTTCTGAAACGCTATCGTTTCCTGCACCATGCCTTTCCAACTCATTGTATCTGCGCCCTGAACGCTTTTACCTTCCAAAACAGGAGAACAATAAATTATGGAAAATAGAATAAAAATGACTACAGCTGCGACGTAGGGGAATAGTTTCTTTAATAAATCTTTATTCATAAATTGAGGTATTTTTTGGCTTGAAAAATTTAAGGGTGCGAAAATAGTATTTAAAGTTTATAAAACGAATTTGCAGATGTAACCTTTCCATAAATTTCATCCGAAAGCGTAGCCGAAAAAACAATCACTTTCTAATTTTTTTCAGAAAGTAAAACCTGTATTTTCTCTCCGATCTCCTCAATTGCTAAAAAATTTCTTGGAGAAATTAAGTCAATCCATCCGGATTTAATGGGGTACACACGATTTTCTTTTACGGCATCCAACAAATTATAAGGATATGTTTTTACAAAATGAGGCAATTCCTCTGTGCGAATAAAAATAAGATCAGGATTTTGAGTAAACAAATACTCACGGCTGATGTTCCACGTGGATAGCGTGTCTCCAATGTTTCTTCCGCCTGCATACCGGATTATTTCGTTGATGTGGGAGTTTGCGGGCGCTGTGAAATCGCCGGCTGCGCCAAAACCGACCACGTAATATACGGTGGGGTTCTGGTGTCCAGTATAAATTGCGCCATCTGTGTTTTTTTTAAACCGTTCTAATTGAGCACTATAAAACTGAACAATAGAATCGGCACCCTGAGGGTTATCTACAATTTTTCCAAGTGTTTCCATTACTTTTAACACCCCCTCTAAGTTTTCTTCCTGTTTCAGGGCAATTACCGTAAGCCCCGATTTTTCCAACTTTTCTACCTCTTTTTTGGGGATAATAGAGCCAATGAGCACCACATCTGGTTGTAGTGAAATGATAGTTTCGATATTGATATTTTGCAAACCACCAACTTTTCTCATGTTTTCAGTTTCTTCTGGAAAATTGCAATAATCGGAGATGCCAATCAATTTATCTTCGGCATGCAGCAGAAATATCATTTCCGTAATGCCGGGCGAAAGCGAAATAATCTTTTCCGGCGCTTTGTCTAATTTTATCTCCCGTTGATAAGAATCGGTAAGGCACAAAAAAGTACCTGCCTTATCCTTAGAGGACAGGCAGGCACCACACAGAGAAATAAAATAAAAATATACTAATGCCTTTAACAGGCGGTTAGTCATGAAATATAACACGGCGAAAATAACATTTTATTGTATTGGTTCAGCTTTTCTATAACATTATTTTTCACGTGGATGTAGTCATCAACACCTGCTTCATTCAGTGTATCAATGATTTCAGTTGGATTTCCGGCAATTAAAACCGGTATTTTTTTTGTTATTTTCTTTATTTTTTGAGCGATTTCAACCCCCATAGTAGCGTATTCTTCATCTGAACTACACAAAACGATGAGGTCGGGAACAGCATTTAGGGCAACTTTTACGCTTTCATCGGCGCAGGAGAATCCTGCATTGTCCAAAATCTCGTAACCTGCACAGCCGAAAAAGTTGGTAATGAAACCGGCTCTTGCCTGACGCATTGCCAAATTACCCACTTTCAGCAAAAATACCTTAGGACGGTGGTTTTGCTTTGCATAGGCTTCTGTTTGCAAACGTAATGTTTCAAACGCTGCTGCACCGCGATATGACTTCAAACCCTCGGCATTACACGTTTTAGCCTCTACAATTTTATCCAGCATACTTTCATTGATATTTGGGTATTGGTTTGTTCCCAGCAAAATATACTTGCGTGTTGCAATATCCATGTCGCGTTTTTGTGCACTTTGTTCAATATCAGCTTTCACCTTGCCTGCCTCCATAGAAACGATAAAACCGCCTCCGATTTCCACATCCTGAAACAATTTCCAAGCGTGTTCAATAATGGAATGTGTTAGATTTTCAATATAATATGAACCTGCTGCAGGATCAACAACCTTATCAAAATACGACTCCTCTTTTAAGATAATTTGCGTATTCCTGCTGATTCTGCTTGAAAATTCATCTTCTTGTTTATAAGCCACATCAAAAGGCTTTAGGGCAATAGAGTCGGCACCACCCAAAGCAGCGGACATAGCCTCTGTGGTAGAGCGCAACATATTCACATACGGGTCGTACAATGTCTTATTCCACGAAGATGCTACCGTATTGAGAGTTAATTGGTAAGCGCAATCGCAAGCCGGATGGTACTGCTCAATTAAGGTTGCCCATAACAAACGCACAGCCCTCAATTTGGCAATTTCCATAAAATAGTTGGACCCTACTGAAAGCGTAAATTGCATTTTAGATGCCATCTTTTCTGAAGTAATTCCTTTGTTGGTGGCAAATGCCATATATTCATTGGCAACAGCCAGTGTGTAGCCCAATTCCTGAACAATGGTGGCGCCTGCATTGTGCATTGCCAAACCATTAACATTCACAATTTTAAAATGAGGAAATTCCGACGTTAAGGCAATCAATTCTACAATTTCCTGTAAATCTGCATCTTTATCTTTGTAGAATTTTCCTTTTTTTAAAGCAAAAACGATGGCATCAAAATCAATGGCAGCGGTTATTTTTTTCTTATCAAATTTTTGTTCTTCAACAAATTGAATGAACCATTTCACCAATTCAATATAGGAAACGGCGCACCTGAATTGTACGCCTTTGGTTTCCAAATCAATATGGTGTAATAATGTTTTTACATCTTGATAAGAGGTAACATTTTTTGTGCAAAACGAAACGGTATCTGCGCCTTTATTCAGTGCATTTTTGGCGATGGCGTTTGCCTTTTGCGGATCTTTTTCGGTAATTTCCTGCACAATATTCCATTGGTTATTTTTCGTTTTAAAACCACGTGTATAAGGAAATTGATTGGGCAGTGTTTCCAAATAGTCTAACGAATTGAGATCTTCGGCGCGATAGTAGGGACGCACTTGAAACCCCTCATCGGTGCGCCATACCAATTTTTTTTGATAATCGGCGCCTTTTAAATCTTTGATAATCACTTCTTCCCATTGCTCGGTGCGTACCGGCGGAAACTCTTGAAACAGTTTGTTTTCAACACTCATTAGAACTATATTAATGTAGGGTGCAAATATGCACGAAATTTTATTTCATCGACTTCAACGCCCGCGCCAGTTGATCGGGGCAAGAAGTAGGTTTTTCCCGACACATAATCCCATCCAATTTGGCAATGGCGTCATCTATGTGCATTCCTTCAATTAAATGAGATACAGCTAATGTGTTGCCCGGACAACCTTTCGTAAATACCACACTGCGGATGGTGTCGTTTACTACAGAAATGTCAATTTGCTGACTGCAAACACCTTCCGGAATAAAAATAATATCTTTTGTAATCATCTCTTTTTGATTTAATTCGTTGTGAATCTCTTTTTTGCTATTACAACCAAACACGCATAAAGCGCTTACAATAAGCGATAAAACAATAAGTTTCTTCATGTTATTATGATCTTCTTGGAGGACGACTTCTGTTGTTATTGCCGTTATTGCCGGCGGGACGTCTATCACCCCTATCACCCCTATCACCCCTATCACCTCTATCGCTCCTTGGCGCTCTTGGCGGCGCTTCTACCCAGCCTTCAGGTTTCGGTAACAGCGCTCTAAGCGAAAGTTTGAATTTACCCTTATCATCAATGGCAACGAGTTTCACTTTCACCTCATCTCCTTCTTTCAGTACATCACTCACATTCTCAATGCGTTGATATGCGATTTCAGAAACGTGAAGCAAACCTTCAACGTTAGGCAAAAATTCAACAAATGCGCCGAAGGTCTGGATACCTTTCACCACGCCGTCATACACTTCGCCCACTTCGGGAGCTGTGCTCAGCCCTTTAATTCTGGCTACGGCACGCTCAATATCTTCAAGATTGGCAGCAGCCACATCTACAATACCCATGCCGTCTTTTTCTTCAATATTGATCACCGTATTGGTTTCGCGTTGTAACTCCTGAATCACTTTGCCGCCTGTTCCAATCACTGCGCCAATAAACTCTTTCTGAATAATTACTTGTACAATACGCGGTACAAACGGTTTGTAGTCTTCGCGTGGCGCCGGCATCGCTTCATTTATTTTGTCTAAGATGTACAGACGACCTTTGCGTGCCTGTTCCAACGCTTCTGCCATAATTTCGGAAGATAAACCGTTGATTTTGATATCCATTTGGCAAGCGGTAATACCATCTTTGGTGCCACAAACTTTAAAATCCATGTCGCCCAAGTGGTCTTCGTCGCCCAAAATATCTGATAAAATGGCGTAATTTCCGGTTTTTTCATCCGTAATTAAACCCATGGCAATTCCTGAAACCGGTTTTTTTATCTTCACACCGCAATCCATCAAAGCTAATGTTCCGGCACAAACAGTTGCCATAGAAGAACTTCCGTTCGATTCCAAGATATCGGAAACGAGGCGCACGGTATATGGAAAATCAGTGCTTTCAAAAGGAATCATCGGTTTTAAAGCGCGGTGCGCCAAATTTCCGTGTCCAATTTCGCGGCGTCCTGCGCTGCCCACTCTTTTCACTTCGCCTACCGAAAACGGCGGGAAGTTGTAATGCAGGATAAAGCGGCTGGAACCTTCAATCACAGCACCGTCAATGGTTTGTTCGTCTAATTTTGTTCCTAATGTACAAGTAGTTAGCGATTGTGTTTCACCTCTTGTGAAAATGGCAGAGCCATGTACAGAAGGTAAATAGTTGGTTTCAATCCATATCGGGCGAATTTGATCCAACGTACGACCGTCTAAACGGGTTCTGTCGTTTAAAATCATATTGCGCATTGCATCATACTCAACGTCATGATAATAGCGTTTCACCAACGGCAACTTTTCGTCGCGTTCCTCTTCGGAAATTGTTTCAATAAATTCATCTAAAACGGCAGTAAAAGCGTCGGCTCTTTCATGTTTTGTGGTTTGTGCCTTGGCAATGGCATATACCTTGTCGTAAGTGGCTTTGTGCACCAGTTCGCGCAAATCTTCATCGTTCTTTTCATGGCAATATTCGCGTTTGGGGTTTGCCTTTTCCACCATTGCTGCCAAATCTAATTGCGCTTGGCACTGTATTTTAATGGCTTCGTGTGCAAAATTGAGCGCGGCTACCATATCGGCTTCCGAAATCTCTTTCATTTCACCTTCCACCATCATGATATTTTCCATTGATGCAGCAACAATCATGTCAATATCAGAGTTTTCCATTTCCTGAACGGTGGGGTTGATTACCATTTTTCCATTAATCCTTCCCACGCGGGCTTCCGAAATTGGTCCCAAGAACGGGATATTGGAAACTGCTAATGCAGAGGATGCTGCCAAGCAAGCTAACGCATCGGGGAGGTTGTTTTTGTCGCCTGAAATGAGGGTTACCAACACTTGTGTTTCTGCGTGAAAGTTATCGGGGAAAAGTGGGCGCAGGGCTCTGTCCACCAAACGGGCAATCAGAATTTCGTATTCCGAAGGTCTGCTTTCGCGTTTGAAGAAGCCGCCTGGGAATCTTCCCAAAGCCGCATACTTCTCTTGATATTCAACTTGCAAAGGCATAAAGTCTGTATTCTCTACCGCTTCTTTTTTGCAGCATACTGTAGCCAGCAACATCGTATCTCCCATTCTCACTACGGCTGATCCGTCGGCTTGTTTTGCTAATTTTCCTGTTTCAATGGTAACTTCTCGTCCGTCACCTAAATCAAATTTTTTTGTAATTCCAATCATACTTATTATTCTTGTTAAATCAGTTTAATATTTCTTGTGTGTTTAAAATAGTGATTATTAATGCAAAAAAAGGCACTTTCAAAATGAAATGCCTTTTTTGATATTTTTTGTCTCATTTATTACTTTCTAATTCCTAACTTCTTGATAATCGCTCTGTAACGTTCAATATCTTGTTGCTTGAGATATTCTAACATCCTTCTACGTTTCCCTACCAAGTTAATCAGCGAACGTTTAGTAGATAAGTCTTTTTTATTTTTCTTCAAATGTTCGGTAAGGTGCTTAATTCTGTGTGTGAACAAAGCCACTTGGCTTTCTGCGGAGCCGGTATCCGTTGTGCCGTTTCCAAAATCGGCAAAAATTTGTTGTTTAATTTCCGGTGTCAAATACATGATAATCTTCTACTTAATTAAATAATTATTTTTCTTTATAATAGTCGGCAAAAATATATAAAAAACAATATGGAATAAAATGATTAAGAAAAAAATACCATATTTTTTTCAAGGGTAACTTAGAAAAACTGTCCTTTCTGTTGCCTTATCTTAATAAAGAAACCTATTCCTTAAATATTTTACCTCTAAATTATTAATCTAAATCACCCAAAATACCCCATTATAATGCACCCTTTTATTCTTCCCTTTGTAATAAAAAGAATAAAAATAAACTCCTGCATCCAAAATCGTAACACTTAATGAATGAACACCTTCTACAATAACATTATTTTTGATATATGAATCGTAATTTTTCTGCTCATATACCATCTTTCCCATATCATTATAAACAAACAAGTGGTTGGTTCTAAATTGGTCTGGGTCATTTTGGGGAATGTGCGTGTTGAGGTTGTTAATAGCAAAAATGTCAGGAGTAGTGGAAAAAAGTTTTCTCAAAGTATCCGGAAAAAACAGGTCAGCCTCAATAGTTACCGTTTTGGTTAGCGCTACTTTGCAACCGTTTTTGGTTTTTAAATGAAAAGTGGTGTGATAATCTCCCCACATACTGAAAAGATGCAGCGGCGAGCGGGCATTCATGTTGGTAACAGAATCGCCCATGTCCCAGTACCATTGCACTGTGGAGTCGTTTAAAAGTTTGGGATCGGTGAGGTTCGTAAATTCCACTTCTCCAAAATATTCTGCAAACAGGGCATTTTCGGGAGAAAAAGTAAAGTCTATATGGGGAATTTTATCTAAGACAATTACATTGTGTTTCACTAATGTGTCGGAGCACCCTTGTTTATTGGTAGCAATCAATGCAATATGATAATTTCCCGGATAGTAAAGAAAAACATCGGGATCTTCTTCGGTAAAAATAAGATAGAGACTTGCATCATCATTAAACACTTTCCATATATAGGATAGCGAGTCTTCCAAAAGATAGGTTGTTTTATTCAGTAATTGTGTAATAATAAATTCACAGCCCGATTTTTGACTCACATCAAAATCAACCACTATGAATTCATAATAATGCGAACAAAGCGTATCTTTTTCATTTTTAACGATATAGTGTTTATTTTCTTCTTGAGCGTGAGAAAGAAACAAACATGAGGTAAAGAACAACAGAGACAGCGTTTTTTTTATCATATTAAGATTACAAAAAACGAATTTCAATATCCAGTCCCACTTTAATGTCGGCGATTGCGGCAATGTTTCCATTAAATAAAGTGATTTCCAAAAAACCTAACTGATTGTAAGTCAGAAATAAATCTGATTCTTTAGCATTATAAAAAGGATGACAGCGGGTAATTCTTAACGGACGATTGGTAGCCACAATGGCGGTGAAATCTTTTTTTCCAACCGCCTCAAACATGGCAATGGGGATGTTGGTTACCGCATTGCAACAAGAATCAATATAGGCAATTTTTCCGCATATTATTTTTTTTTCCGTATTATAATCAGGTTCAGATAGATGGCTAATTTGGAGTTTTAATTCAGGATAAGGCGTTGTATGCTCAAGATAGGAATTTTGGAACACCCACGCAGCCATCGTCACCATTTTTTCAGTAATACTAAGCACCATATCTCCTGCATATTGATAGGCATTCCAATTTGTTTCAGCATAAAACATCATGGAAAAGACGCCGGTGTCTTCTCCTAAAAAAAAGTGCCCATTATGAACAAGCAGTATGGGTTTTGTGTCTTTAGAAAACGATAATCCCGAAAGAATGATATGCAGGCTCTCTTCAGGAAAAAAAGAGTAGCTGTTTTTAGCAATAAATGCAGTTTGCGAGAGGTTATACAACTCTAAATTATGGGTAATATCCACAATTTGGGTGTTGGGTAATTGTTTTAACAGTTGCCCTTTAAAAATACCGATATAAGGATCTCGTAATTTCCAGTCACTCAATAATGTAATCATGTTTAAGAGATTTGTTAGGTGCAGCAAAAATATTAAAAAATATTATTTAGTAATTTTACGGATTAAAAGGTGTTTATTGGTTTAGCACTTTCATAACAAAGAAAACACTTGGAGTGCTGTTAAATGGTTTTAACAGTAATCCCCACGCTCATGCACCAACTCATAGCCGATAGCAGCCATGCTGTCGGCTAATTTTTGTACACCCTCTGCAGCTTCCAAGCCTGTAGCTATTTTATTGTTATACAGCATATATTGTTTGCGGACAGATAATGGCGAGAGGTTCGGCATCACCACATTAGCGCCTGCCAGTACGGCTTTTTCGCGCCCCTGCGGGTCTAACGTGCCCATTGCAGTGGTCGCAGGAAGCAATACCTGCGGCAACAGTAAGCGCGAAAGCGCCAGCAGAAACAGCGTGAGTTCCACACTGCCTGCAGGAAAATCAGCAAAAGGCGTATCCTCATGGGGAATAAACGGACCGATCCCCAACATCTGAGGCTGAAAATCGGCAATAAAGAGCATATCGTCCGCCAAATTTTCAATAGTTTGATACGGAGAACCAACCATGAAACCTGTGCCTGTTTGAAACCCAATTTGTTTTAAATCAAGTAAGCATTGTTTACGGGGGATATCCGACAGGTTTTTGGGATGCAGTTGACGGTAGTGTTTCGAATTTGCAGTTTCATGGCGCAACAAATAGCGGTCTGCTCCTGCATTTTTAAACGCCAAATAGGAGGCGAAACTCCTTTCACCAAAAGATAGCGTGAGCGCATGATCAGGAAACGCTTGCTTTATGGTGGAGATGATTTCCAAGATGCGTTCGTCGGTAAAAAAAGGGTCTTCACCGCCTTGCAATACAAAGGTTTTGAAGCCTAATTCATTGCCATTTCTGCAGCAAGCTAAGATTTCCTCTTTGGTCAATCTGTAGCGTTCCACCTTTCTATTTTCGCAACGGATGCCACAGTAGAAGCAGTTGTTTTTACAATAATTGGTAAACTCAATTAACCCGCGTGCAAAGACCTTGTTGCCATAGTGTTGTATAACAACTTGTCGTGCTTTTTCAAAAGTGTATGTTTCTAGTTCACTGTTTCTGTTCGAAAGTAAAAAAATCCATTCCTCTTTTTGAAGAATGGATTTTTGTGAAAGTTTATCTATTAAATTTTTTAATGAAGATAACACCGTTTAAATAAATATTTTTATTCTTTAATTTTAACGTAAACTGTTACCAATTTTTTAAATTCGGGACTATTTTTGATCCGTTTAAATTCAGCATCTTTTTGAGCATCAGAAATATAGGTTTTATCCAATTCAATAGCTTTAGAAAGATTGTTAATAGCGCTGTTTTCATCTTTTTGACGTGCATCAATAATAGCAGCCAAGTAGTATGCTTTAGCATCTTTGGGTTGCACACAATCAATAGTTGCTTTAGCAGCCTGATAGTCTTTTTGCAAGAGTTGAGTTAGTGCTACGCCGTAGTCGCAACTGCGAGAACCCATAGCTTGTTTTGCTTCTGCATAATTACCTTCTAAAACTTTGAAAAGTCCCAAGTTATAATCTTGTTTAACAGGTTCTATCTGTGCTTTTTGAGAACTTTCAAACGTTTTTTTGGCTTCATTCTTTTTACCATCAAGGAAATACAGAATAGCTGCATTGTTTAATGCTATACCATTATTAGGAGAGATGGCATTTGCTTTATCTAAGTAATTTTGAGCAAGTTCAAGATTAGATTTTTGGGCAGTTTGCAAATATTCATTAATAGCAAGAATACCCAAGTTGTTATAAGCTCTCCAGTCGTTTTGTGATCCTTCATCTGTGATAATATCCAAATAGATAGTTTCTTTATTTTTTAAGTTATCGTTTAAGGCAGCAGCATACATTTTTTCATTGGCAGACAATTTTGAAGGATCAGTGAGCGCCAATTTTGCAATCTCTTCATCTGTGTAGTTGTGTTTATTGCAAGTTATTGCAATTTCAGCGCGGCGGAGCGGAGGAAGTATTACATTAGCAATTTCGGTATAAATGTCGGTCATTTCTCTGATTTTTTGTTCTCTTGCAGAAGATTCTCTTTGAGAACGAACGACATTTAATATTTGGTTTTTTTCTTTGATGCTTGATTTTTCAACAGCAACTTCAAAACCTGACCAGTCTTCGCCTTTGGCAGCATTATCAAAAACTATTTCAGGAGCATGTACATCTTTCAGTTTCAGTTTGTTTTTCTTAGCGTATTCTTTTCTCCAGTCTTCAATTTGATTGTCTAACCATTTTTTACCTTGATCAAAACGTTTTTCAGAAAGTCCTTGATTTAAAGATTCTTCACCTTCCGGAGAAGCCCAGCCGGAGATAGCAATTTTTTGAATCTTTTTATGCGTTTCAAATGCGTTGATGATATAGTCTTTAAGATCTGCTAATACTTGTTTTGCCTCCTTGCTTTTATTCAATGGTAAATTCCAGTTTAAATTTGATTGATTTACTTCAAAGTAAATATTACCGGTTTGTGTTTCAAATTCAGGTTTGTAGTTATGAGCTGCGTATAAAAGGGAAGTACCATTTCCGGCTTTATCGCTCAAGGTTGGGTTCAATCCAATACGTGCAGAGGTATTTGAGATTCCTTCACCAATTCTAATAGGCGGGTACGTAAACTCTTTTTTTCCGGCTCTTGCTGTTCCTATTCCGTAAATGCCCTTATCTTCCAATTTATTATTGAAAGGGAAGTTTCCTGAAACGGTGAAAGAGCCTCCGGTTTTAAACGGTATAACAGTACCTTGTTCTTTCGATTTCTCGCCTACCAATTTTATTGTCTTGATTTCTGTTTTATCATTACCATCATCACTCATAAACACTGGCACTTGAAACTCAACAGAAGCTTTCTTCTTGATAAATTTAGGAGGAACCTCTCCTTTCACTACGTATTCAACCTTACCTCCATGGTTTTCCAAGTCTGGATTTTCGAGTTTTAAAGCAATTTTATTAGTAGGAACCATTTTTCCTAATCCACAACTACTTAAAATAAGTGCAATAAATGCAGTAAATGATAATAGAGCTAATTTTCTCATATTTTTAAACTTTTTTAATAATGAATAATTATGTTTTATTAGTCGGCAAAAATATAAAAAATGTGATAGTAGGAGTTTTAGCCTGAGATTTTAGCATTTTTTTAAGAAACACAAACCGGCGAGACTTTATAGATTCCACCTCTATGCGATTTGTTGAAAAACCCTCTCAACATTTTCCGTCGTACATTCCAATACCTCTTTTACAGAAACTTCTAACACTTCGGCAACCTTCTCCGCAATAATCGGAATATAAGCGCTTTCGTTGCGTTTGCCGCGATAAGGGTCAGGCGCTAAGAACGGTGCGTCGGTTTCTAATGCTAAAGCAGTAATGCCTACCTCTTTTACAATATCTTGCAATTTGTTTTTCTTGAAGGTAACTACGCCGCTGATGCCCAGGAGAAAGCCATTGTCAATCGCCCATTTGGCTTCTTGGATGCCTCCGGAAAAACAGTGCAGGATACCCCGCAAAGGAGCATTTTTAAATTTTTTTAACACAGACAGGGCTTCGTTAAATCCATCTCTAATATGGATGGAAAGTGGCAACTGCATCTCTTTCGCCCAATTCAGTTGGGTCTCAAAGGCAACAAGTTGTTCTGCATAATATGTGGTGTCGTGATAGAGATCGATGCCGGTTTCTCCAATACCCACTACAGATGGGTGGGTTAAATGTTTTTCCAAAATTGCCAGTTGGCTTTTAAAATCTTGATTCACATCGGTGGGGTGTAGTCCTATGAGCGGGAAAAGATGCTTTGGAAATTGTTCCACCGCCTCAAAAATATCAGGTAGCGATTCGGCAGAGACACAAGGCAAAATGACCTTTTCTACCTGCTGTTCCACAGCACGCTGCATCACTTCCTGAAAGTCGTTGGGGTAATATTCCCTGTAGAGATGTGCGTGAGAATCAATATAATAACTGTTAGTCATACATCAACTTGTTGATAATATCTTCTACGCTGATGCCCTCAGCTTCCGCTTTATAGTTTTTGATAATACGGTGTCGTAAAATGTTGTGAGCCACGGCTCTTACGTCTTCAATATCGGGAGAGAGTTTTCCCGACAGGATGGCATGGGTGCGCGCGCCAATGATAAGGAATTGCGAGGCGCGCGGACCTGACCCCCAAGCCAAATAATCTTTTGCCCACTGGTGCCCAGTCCCTGTAAATGGGCGCGTAAGCGTTGCCAAACGCACCGCATATTCATACACATTCTCGGCAATAGGCACTTTTTGAAGCAGTTTTTGATAATAGATAATCTCCTCAATAGACAAAATCTGGTTTGGCTCGTTCATGTCTCCGTGAATCGTTGTTTTCACAATATCTACTTCTTCATTAAAAGCAGGATAATCTAAATATATGTTAAACATGAAGCGGTCTTGTTGTGCTTCGGGGAGTGGGTAGGTACCTTCCTGTTCAATAGGGTTTTGCGTTGCCAGCACAAAAAATGGATCGGGCAAAGCATAGGTTACGGCATTCATACTCACGGAGCGCTCCTGCATCGCTTCCAGCAAAGCCGACTGCGTTTTGGGAGGCGTACGGTTGATCTCATCCGCCAAAATAATATTGGCAAAAACGGGTCCTTTCACAAACTTAAACTTGCGGTTTTCATCCAAAATCTCTGTTCCCATAATGTCTGACGGCATCAGGTCGGGGGTGAATTGGATACGGTTATAAGTTAAGTTAATTGTTTTTGCAATAGTAGTAATCATCAATGTTTTAGCCAATCCGGGCACGCCTATGAGTAAGGCATGGCTACGGCTAAAGAGCACCATGAGTACATTCTTCACAATTTCATCCTGTCCCACAATCACTTTGGCAATCTCTTTTCTCAGGGCAGCATATTTGTCCACAAAAGCCTCAATAGCTTCTACATCATTTTTAAATTGAATATTCATAAGTTTTTTAGGTTAGTTAATTTGCCAACGTATAACGAAGTCGCAATTTTTATATTTTTCATCAATTTTAATACTTGTAACTTTTACTTTATTCACTACCCATTTCTCAAGGGCGCTGTTTTTCTTTTCCTCCAAAGCGGCGTTTTTAATCACGTCATAGTCTTCCACCAAATTGGCTTTATGGGGCGCTACTTTGCTTTTTAAATACAGGAGGCGATAGGAGAGTACTCCGTCATCATTAATATATACAATCGGTGAGGAAAGTTCTCCGGAAATCAGTTTGTCTAAAGTAGCGAAAGTTGCTTGATCTAACGATTCTTTATCAAATTTTGTTGAGAGAGAATAAGGGTTGATCACCCATCCGCCGCTCAATCTGTTAGGGTCTTCAGAAAAAAGCAGTGCAGCTTCGCTGAACTCCATTTTATTGTCTTTAATCACCTGTTTCACGCTGTCTAAATATTCAATAGCATTCACCTGCGCTTCTGCAGAGGGCTTGGGTTGTATCAAGATATGTGATAACTTTATTGATTCTCCTCTGCGTTCGTGGAGCATAATGATGTGGTATCCTGCGCGGGTTTTCACTACGTGAGAAATTTCGCCGGACTTGAGGTTAAATGCAACAGCCTCAAACTCAGGATAGAGTACGCCGCGTTCTACAAAACCTAAATCTCCACCTTTAGAGGCGCTTCCTGGGTCATCGGAATACAAGCGTGCTAACATTGAAAATCTGTTTTTCGGATTATCATCACGAAGCGCTTGTTCTCTGTAACTCTCTAATTTAGCTTTTATGTCAGCAATTTCAACTTCACTGACCGGAGGGGTTTTCAGGATGTGCCCAAACTCGTAAGTGGCAGGCACCACAGGCATACTGTCAATTCCTAACTTATTTACAAAAGATTTTACTTCTGAAGGAGTTATGGCAATATTTGAGGTAATGCTATTTTGAACTTCCTCAATATAGATTTGGTCGCGCACAACCTCGCGCATATCTTTTCTTATTTCCGCCATACTTTTTCCAAAATGTTTTTCAATCAACCTGGAGTCTCCGCCAGCAACTTGCATAAAATAGTTCATCCTCCAGTTGAGCGTAGCTTCTATTTGTTGTTCGGTAACTACAATACTATCCACATCTGCTTGGTGCAGCATCAGTTTGGTATATACAAGATGCTCAAGAACCATACATCTTTCATCTTCATCTTCATCTTTTACTGTAAATTGTGCACTATATTCGGCGTATGCTTGCTCTAAATCCGATTGAAGAATAATTTCTTTGCCAATGGTGGCAATAATCTTGTCTATTGAAGTTTGTGCATTTACAAAACAAAAACTAATGGCAAAAAAAATACATAAAGGAAGCAAACGTCTCATACAAATTATAAAAAGGGTGCAAAAATATGCTTTTTTCATTATACGGTACAATCAACATTTTAAAATTTCCTATTAATTTGCGCCCCAAAATTTTAATCTAAAATATGATCAATCAAAAACTATTAAATCCTAAAAGTATTGTCGTAATAGGTGCATCAAACGATGTGCAAAAGCCCGGTGGCAAGGTGTTTAAACATTTGTTGGAAAGTTCGTTTGCAGGAAATGTGTATGCCGTAAATCCCAAAGAAACCAACGTACAGGGCGTGCCTTGTCTTTCCCAAGTGGAAGATTTGCCGCAAGTGGATTGCGCCATTTTAGCTGTTGCCGCAAAGTTTTGCCCACACGCCGTGGAGGTGTTGGCGCGCCAAAAAGAAACCGGCGGCTTTATCATCCTCTCCGCAGGTTTCTCTGAAGAAAACGAGGAGGGCGCCAAGTTAGAAAAACAGATTGTTGATACCATTAACAGTGTGGACGGAACGTTGATTGGTCCCAACTGCACAGGATTTTTAAACAGAAACTATAACGGTAATTTTGCCAAGCCGGTGCCACAACTGCAATCCAAAGGGATTGACTTTGTAACCGGTTCGGGCGCTACCGCCGTCTTCATTTCAGAGTGGGGCATCACCAACGGTTTGCCCTTCAACAGCATCTGGGCAGTGGGAAACTCTGCACAAACCGGCATCGAAGACGTGTTGGAGCACTTGGACGAAACGTTCAACCCCACCACAAGTTCTCGCGTCATTATGTTGTACATGGAAAATGTGCGAAATCCGAAAAAACTGTTGAAACACGCTGTTTCTCTGTATCATAAGGGTGTGCGCCTTGCTGCCATAAAATCAGGAGGTTCTGCTGCGGGAAGTCGCGCCGCCTCGTCTCACACGGGCGCGCTGGCAACCAACGATGTTGCTGTGGATGCGCTCTTCAGAAAAGCCGGCATTGTGCGCTGCAACAACCGCGAAGAACTCACCACTGTGTGCTCTATCTTTATGCACCCCGAAGTGAAAGGGAAAAACATCGCCATTATCACTCACGCAGGCGGTCCCGCAGTGATGCTCACCGATACGCTCTCCAACAACGGGTTGGAAGTGCCGCACCTTGAAGGTGAAAAAGCTAATGCGCTGTTGACTAAACTTTTCCCAGGCTCATCCGTAGCCAATCCAATCGACTTCCTTGCCACCGGCACGGCAGAACAACTGGGTTACATTATTGATGCCTGCGAAAACGACTTCGATAATATTGACGCCATGGCGGTGATTTTTGGCTCGCCCGGACTGTTCCCCAACTGGGATGTTTATGAGTTGTTAGATAACAAGATGAAAACCTGCAAAAAGCCCATCTTTCCCATTCTTCCTTCCATCTTAAATGTAAAAGAAGAGATTGCCGATTTCATTGAAAATAAACACCGTATTAATTTTCCTGAGGAATGTGTGTTTGGAAACGCATTAGCAAAAATAGTGAACAGCCCCAAACCGCAACCGCTACAGCCCGAACTGCCAAAAGTGGATCGCGACGCCATCAGAAAAGTGATTGACCACTGCGAAAACGGCTACCTGCGCCTTGACGAAATTAGCGCGCTGTTAGATGCAGCAGGTATTTCACGCAAACAGGAAATGGAAGTTACCACAGGAGAAGCTGCCGTAGCTGCTGCCCAACAAATGGGTTTTCCGTTGGTAATGAAAGTGGTGGGTCCCGTGCATAAATCCGATGTGGGCGGCGTAGTTTTAAATGTGAAAGATGAAGCTACCGTTGCTCGTGAATTTGAACGTCTCATAAAAATAAAAGACACCTACGCCGTTGAAATTTGCCCTATGTATTACGGCACGGAAATCTTCATCGGCGCCTCAAAAGAGGAAAAATTTGGACATCAAATTCTGTTCGGCTTGGGCGGCATCTTCATTGAAGTGCTCAAAGATGTGAAAGCCGCTTTAGTTCCCGTTGGAAAACAGGAAGCGTTGGATTTAATGCAATTGCTGCGCGGCTACAAAATCTTGAAAGGCGTTCGGGGACAAGAACCCGTAAACGAAGAACGGTTTGCAGATACTATTACACGCGTTTCGGCGTTAGTAGAAATAGCGCCGGAAATTGCCGAAATGGACTTAAACCCTTTATTAGGAACCTCAAAAAGTATAATCGCAGTTGATGCACGCATTAGAGTAGAAAAATGAATCTGTTAGTTCTTCTTCCCCGCGTTCCCTACCCGCTTGAAAAAGGAGATAAATTAAGGGCATTCTACCAAATTAAAGAGTTGTCGGAATACCACGACATCTACTTGGTGGCTTTGCAAGATAGTGCGTTGCACCACGAAGCATTGGAAAAAATAGAACCTTATTGCAAAGAGATTCACATCATTCGACTGACTTTGTTTTCTAAACTGCGCGGCATTATTCGGGCATTCTTCAAAGGTTTGCCGATGCAATGCGGCTACTTCTACAGTTATAAAGCCAAAAGAACCATTGATGACCTCATCCACAAAATATACCCCGACCACATCTATTGTTTTATGATTAGAATGGCGGAATATGTAAAAAAACACAAAGATTGCCATACTACATTAGATTATCAGGATGTGTTATCCATGGGCATGAAACGTCGGTATGAAAAAGCATCGTTTTTTAAAAAACCGATTTTTTTGTATGAATATCAAGCATTAAGACGTTACGAAAAAAATATCTTCTCCTGTTTTACTAACAAAACCATCATCACGAGCATTGATCGTGAGTTGATTCCGCATCCTCAGAGGCAGTATATTCACGTAATTCCGAATGGTATTGATTTTGAGAAATTTAACTATATTAAAACAGAAAAAAAGTATGATTTGATTTTTACCGGCAACATGTCCTATTCGCCCAATGTGGATGCGGCGTTATTTCTGGCAAAATCTATTTTCCCCAAACTGCTTCGCCAGCATCCAGATTTAAAATTATGCATTTGCGGAGTTGCTCCCGTACCGGCAATTAGAGCGTTAGATTCTGATAATATTCGTGTTACCGGTTGGGTAGATGACATTTCTGTTTTTTATGCAGCATCGAAAATTTTCATTGCCCCCATGCGTATAGGTACAGGCTTGCAAAACAAAGTGCTGGAAGCCATGGCGATGAAGTTGCCGAGCATCACCTCTGCCCTTGCCGGACAACCCATTGAAGGCGCTACCCACAACAACGAACTGCTCATTTGCAATAATCTAGACGAATACGTAGCCGCCGTTTCCAACCTGCTCACCGACAAAAAATTCTACAAAACCATCTCCGAAAACGGCTACCAATTTGTGAAAACCCACTACGATTGGAAAGAGATCGGAAAAGTACTGGAGGAGGTGGTGAATGAGGATGTTAATGATTAATGTAGATCGCAAGTTGTTACAATATTTTGTGTAGTTTTGCACACTAATTAATAAATTGAGTTGGACAATGGAAACAACAGTCATTAAAATTGGAAATTCATTAGGGTTTAAAGTCCCTGAAGCAATTATCAAGGATTTTAATCTTAAAGCCGGAGTAAAAGTTAAGATGGACTTAAAACAAGATGGAGCTCTCATTTTTCGGAAAAGATCAAAAATAAGAGAAGGCTGGAGCAGTGCATTTGCGATGTATGCCTTAAACGGGGAGGATAAACCACTTTTGCCTGATTTTCTTGATTCAGAAATAAATGTACTTTTATAGAATTATGAAAAGGTACGAATTATATGCTGTAAATCTTGACCCTACGATTGGAGTTGAAATGAAGAAGACAAGACCTTGCCTAATCATATCTCCAGACGAAATGAATAAACATCTGCAAAGTGTTATTGTTGCTCCATTAACTACTCAATTTAAGATTATTCCTACTAGAATTAAAATTGAAGCTAACCATTCTAATGGTTTGTTAGAAACAAGTTATGTAGCTTTAGATCAACTTAAAACTATTGATAAAATACGCTGTGTTACTAAAATAGGAATAATCTCAGATATAGATGCTATGAGAGTAGCAGATATATTAGTGGAGATTTTTCAATATTAAATAACAATAAAAAACAAAACTTCGAACCTTAAAAAATCCCCCCCCCTATGATTCAACGCAAACAAACCCTCTACCTTTTCTTCGCAGGATTAATCCCTTTAGTACTGCTTTTCATCTCTTTAGGACACGTTTCTACAGAGGTGAGCTATTATGAATACTCTGCTTTTGCAGTTCGGGAAGCTACTCCTGATCAAACATTTATACTAAGCACAGTAGGAAATGCGCTGCTGCTCATTACCACTTCAGTATTGTCTTTTATTACCATTTTTCTGTATAAAAACCGCAAAATGCAACTCAACCTCATATCGCTTAACATGTTGATAATCTTGTTAGCCATCTTTTCTGTCATGTATATTTATCCGAAATTTATTTTTGAAAGAAATATAAATTTAAATGGTGCAACCGTAGAATACAATTACACCATTTTAATTATTTTCATTTCAGCCATCGGGTATTATTTAGCGAAGAAAGCGATTGCCAAAGATGAGGCGCTTATAAGAAGCGCGGATAGATTGCGATAATCTATTTCTTTTCCACTACTTTTACAGAGACTATTTTAATATCAGTTACGGGGCGGTCGCCTTGGTCTTTGGGTTGTGCGGCAATTTTATCCACAACATCCATTCCGTTAGTTACTTCACCGAAAATGGTGTATTGACCATCCAAGAAGTGTGCGCCGGCAGGATTGTCCACGATATAAAACTGCGAACCTGAGGAAGCGCGTTGGGGGTTAACCTGGTCGCCTTGACGAGCAGCTGCTACCGCGCCGCGTTTGTGTGTGTACTGGGGCAAAAATTCGGCAGGGATAGTGTAGCCGGGACCGCCCGAACCCAAACGTTGTCCTTTAGCCGCCTTTTTAGAATCAGGATCGCCGGTTTGAATCATAAAATTTTGAATAATTCTGTGGAACAGCACGCCATCATAAAAACCGTCGTTTGCCAACTTAATAAAATTGTCGCGGTGCAGCGGTGTTTCATTGAAAAGCACCATGGTAATAGTGCCCAAAGAGGTTTCAATAACTACTTCTTTCATAACATTTTCTACTTTTTTTAAAACTTCTTTTTGAGGTTCTGCTGTTGTGGTTGCAGTTTGTTCTGCTTTTGCATCTGTTTTTTTCGTTTGCGCAGTACAACTTACTGACAGCATTAAAGATAAGATTAATAATAAACTGATGTTTTTCATACTTTATAAAATTTATGGATTTATTTTTACAAATGACATTTCAACATTGTAATTGATAAAATATTTTATTTCTCTAAACCTTAGTAGCGGGGGCAGGACTCGAACCTACGACCTCCGGGTTATGAGCCCGACGAGCTACCACTGCTCTACCCCGCAATGTGGCGGCAAAAATAATATTTTTTTTATATCAATGTAATTACCCAATAAATAAATCCTACCGGAACAGCAAATAGCATAGAATCAATACGATCCAATATACCACCATGACCAGGGAGGATGCCGCCGCTATCTTTTTGTTGGGCATAGCGTTTCACCATAGACTCCGCAAAATCTCCAAAAGTGCCTGCTATGATCACGGCAAAGGCAAAACCAACCCAAATATAGGAGGTTGAAAAAGTATTGTTTTGGAAATAGGGAATTTTAATAAAGAACCAGCTGACTGCCATTGTGGAGACCAACCCGCCCCAAAAACCTTCCCAACTTTTTTTTGGCGACACCTTGACCCACAATTTATGCTTTCCAAACAGTGAACCAAACACATACGCTAAACTGTCATTTACACATATTATTATAAATATGGCAACTACAAAAGGTGTAGCATTCAAGCCGATGCACCAATATTCCAATAATAATATGGGTGAAACGATCCAAACTAAAGGTAACAATAATTTTCTGACGAATTTTTTTTGGGACAAATTCGGAACGTTTTCCGGTTCAGGAAACTTTTGCGCCAACAAAATATATTCCACAAGTGCAATCAGCATAAAAACAGTGAACACAGCAAGCAATGCATATTTTGAGCAAAAGAATGCAAATCCCAAAATGGACAAATAAATTATCCCTGTTAAAGTTCTTGTAATCAGGGTTTTCATTCTCTTATTGAATTAACAGTAAAATAAAACGAGGGTCAAGGGGTGAATAATTTTCTTCACCTTTTTCGTTAACCGGCTTGGTAGGGGTAATGATTTCAACGAAATCGTAAAGAATTCCTTGATTCTTTTCCTGCTGCAACTGGTACGCATCTTTTAAATCAAGCACTAAATTTTTCTCAAAAGCAACAACAATAATATCTTTGGTAATATTTCTAACAGAAGGATATAGAGAGAATTTTTGGGTAAACAACATGCTTCCGGTTCTGGCAATCAGCAGGTCGGAATATACAATGGCAACATCTACCTGTTGATGGCTGTCAATGCAGGTGATATAGCTCAAATTTCTTTTGGTAAGCGCCGGTGAGATGGAATGGTTCGTATTTAGGATCGTAGCATAACGTTGCCCTACAATTAATTTATGTAAAATATCTACAAAATTATCCTTATTGCAAACAATAAATTTTCCTCCTGCATCTCTAAAATTGTTACAAAATTCGGCAAGCAAGTTTTCGGGTTTTTCAAAGATATCTGCGTGAATATCGATATAGGGGAATTTGCTCGTACTCTTCTGGGTAAGGGCATGGCGAATTTCGCGCCGCATGTTCTCTTTTGCAGTAGTATTCAATGAATCGAAAGTTACACTTTGTGCCATTTTATGCTAATTTTTCTGGTTGATGCTTACGTGCTCCGAAAATTGCTTCTAAATCTTCGGCAAAAATAACTTCTTTTTCAATTAAGATTTCAGCCAATTGGGTTAATTTCTCCTTATTCTCATTTAAAATATCTTTGGCGCGTTTATAAGCCGATTCTATTATTTTGCTAATCTCTTCATCTATTTGCTGTGCTGTTTTTTCACTGTAGGGTTTGGTAAGTGCATACTCCTGTTGTCCTGTGGAGTCGTAGAAACTCATATTTCCAATAGTTTCGTTCAGTCCGTAGAACACTACCATAGCATACGCCTGTTTGGTTACTTTTTCGAGGTCGCTGAGTGCGCCGGTAGAGATTTTTCCGAATACCACTTCTTCGGCAGCCCTTCCGCCCAGCGTGGCGGTCAGTTCATCCAACATTTGCTCGGTAGTGGTAATATGGCGTTCTTCGGGCAAATACCATGCAGCCCCCAAAGATTTGCCGCGCGGCACAATCGTAACTTTTACCAATGGGGAGGCGTGTTCCAACAGCCAACCCACAGCGGCATGCCCCGATTCGTGATAGGCAATCACTTTCTTCTCTTCGAGGGAGATCATGCTACCGCGCCGCTCCAATCCTCCAACAATTCGGTCAATAGCCGCCAACAAGTCCTCTTTTTCAACTATTTTTTTACCGTGTCGTGCAGCAATCAACGCTGATTCGTTGCATACATTGGCAATGTCGGCGCCTGAAAAGCCGGGCGTTTGTTTGGCAAAATATTCCAAATCTACTTCAGGGCTGAGTTTCAGATTTCTTACATGCACTTCAAAAATGCCCTTGCGTTCGTTGGCATTGGGCAGTTCCACGTGAATTTGGCGGTCGAAGCGTCCTGCCCGTAACAGCGCCCTGTCTAAAATATCGGCTCTGTTGGTGGCGGCTAAGATGATTACGCCGGTATTGGTAGAGAAACCGTCCATCTCTGTAAGCAGCTGGTTCAATGTATTTTCACGTTCATCGTTAGCGCCCGACATCACGTTTCTGCCGCGGGCGCGTCCAATGGCGTCAATTTCATCAATAAAAATGATGCACGGCGCTTTGGTTTTGGCGGTTTGGAACAGGTCGCGCACACGTGAAGCGCCCACACCTACAAACATCTCCACAAAATCGGAGCCTGAGAGCGAAAAGAACGGCACTTTAGCTTCGCCGGCTACGGCTTTCGCTAATAAGGTCTTACCCGTTCCGGGAGGACCTACAAGCAAGGCGCCCTTAGGGATTTTTCCACCCAACTCAGTATATTTTTTCGGGTTTTTTAAAAAATCAACAATCTCTTCCACTTCATATTTCGCGCCTTCCAAACCGGCAACATCTTTAAAAGACACATTGTCGTTGGTTTTACTGTCGAACAGTTGCGCCCGCGATTTTCCAATATTGAAGATCCCACCGGGACCACCGCCACGCATTCCTCTGAAAGAAGAAAACATGAAAAACAGGAATAGAATCATCAACCCAATCCAAAAAATTTCAATGCCCCAACTTTTACTTGTATCTTGTTTTATGTCAAAATTATAATCGTTTCTAACGGCACTTTCATCAACTTCAGGATTAGTTTTTAAATAATCTTGAACAATATTATTTTGAACATCTTTAACATTCTCATTAAAAACTTTAAAGTCAGCGATAGTGATAAAAAACTGTGGTCCTTTTTCATTTTTCTCGCGAAACTTTTCAAATTCCGCTTTAGTTTTTATGGATCTCTCTTTCAGCGTAATTTCCACCATATTATCCTTTTGAATATAACGAGCCGACTCGATATCTTTGTTCGCAATCAATCGTTCTAATTTTACGCTGCCAATCTCTTCCCGCACCTTTGAAGTATTTTGATTGGGATTCATAAAGAACAGCAAGGCAACTACCATTGCTAAATAAATCCATAAATAATTGAATTTAGGTTGTTTTCTTTTTTTATTGGGTTGTGTGGGATTTTTCTTTTTCTTGTTGGAATCTGTTGGAGGCATAATAATAAAATGATCGCTAATGGCTTTGTAACGTAAAAATTACTTATTTCTTTTTGGGTGGCAAAAATAAAAAAAGTTCTTTGTACATTTTATTTCAGTTTTCTGTCTTTTTTTTTATTTTTTTGCCACAAATTTTAACCCTCGTGCTCAGCCCCTCGCAAATTTCAGAAATTCACAAAAAATTAGTAGAAAGTAAAAAAATTGCAGTTTGTACACATTATAACCCTGATGGTGATGCCATCGGGGCTTCTTTAGCCTTGCGTTCCTATTTTACTACACAAGGGTTTGAAGTAATATGTGTGATACCCAACAATATGCCGGAGTTTTACCAATGGATGCCAGGTGCAGAAACGATCTTGAATGCACAAAAATCGTTTAAGGAAGCAAAAAAAGTTTTGCAGGATGCAGATATTCTCTTTTTGGTGGATATGAGTGCCGAACATCGTAGTGGCGTTGATTTGGAAAACATATTGTTGACAACTTCTGCATATAAAATATTGATTGATCACCATCCCAACCCTACAGCCCAATGTGCAGTTGTCTATTCTATTACAAATACGACATCAACTTGCGAAAATGTGCATCGTTTTTTAGATGAAATAACAGACCAACCATTTCTAAATCAAGAAATTGCAACCTGTATCTATACCGGAATTATTACCGATACAGGCTCTTTAAGTTTTGCGTGTAACAATGCCGAAACTTACTCTTTGTTGGCGGAATTAATGAAAACAGGCATAGATGGTGAAGAGATTCACCGTGAAATATACGATAACTATTCCGAAAGCCGGATCCGCTTGTTGGGGATAACTTTGAATAAATTAAAAGTGTTTCCTCACTTGGGTACTTCCTATATGTATGTTACCCAAGAAGAAATGAAAATAAATTATTTTAAAGATGGCGATACTGAGGGGTTTGTTAACTACGGCATCTCTTTAAAGGGGATTATCTTTACGGCGTTTTTTATTGAAAGAGACAAGCGCATTCGCATATCTTTCCGCTCAAAAGGCGATTTTGATGTCAATAAATTTGCACAAACCTATTTTCAAGGTGGAGGGCACCGCAACGCCGCAGCCTCATATCACTACGACACATTAGAAAATACAATAAAACGCTTCGAAGAAATTATTCAAACCCATCCGGAATTGAACCATAAGAAATAGTATGCAAGAAGTTCAAAGATATAAAGATATAAAGATTCAAAAAATCAATCATCAAATCCCGGAACCATCTCATCATTTGGTTACTCTCTGCTTTCTGCATTTTGCATTCTGCTTTCTTCTCTCATGCAATAATATTGCTCCTACGGGCGTTATCGGAACTTCATCAACGAAAACTGAAGAAACTGATCCATTCATTTTAGGAAATAGAAAAATGATTGAACTTGAAAATGAAGATATTGAACTTTTTTTAAAACGTTATGAATGGAAGATGAAACAAACCAATACCGGACTACGATATGAAATTACGAAAAAAGGAAGTGGAAAAAAAATTGAAAAAGGAGAAACCGTTTCTTTAGAATATCGCACATGGTTGCTGAATGGAATAGAGATTTATAACTCTGATAATGACGGCTTAAAACAGTTTGCCATAGAAAAATCAACTGAAATAGCAGGTTTGCACGAAGCAGTACTACTGATGAACAAGGACGCAGAAGCCCGCTTGATTATTCCTTCATATTTAGCGTACGGAGTCTCAGGAGATGGAAACAAGGTTTTGCCGTACCAAACGATAGTGATGTATGTGAAAGTAGTGAATAAAGATTAGTGATTAATGATTAATTGCCGTCAGTTTTAACTGACGGACAACATAAATGATAAAAGAAAAAAATTGTGTTTTTAAAAATAATTATTCAAATTTTATAGTAATGAAAAATGTAACAAAATTAATGATTGCCTTCTTGGCATTCGCAGTGTTGGGGACAGCCTGTTCAAAGTATCCCGGATTTAAAAAAGACAAACAAGGCTTCTATTACAAGTTCTATATTGAAAATAAGAAGGAAGTGCAGCCACAAATAGGCGACCTTGTGGAGATGGTTCACGCTATGGAATTAAAAGACTCTGTTTTATTTGAAAATGAACCTCTTACCCTTAAAATTTTAGAATCGTTGTTCGCCGGAGATGTTTTTGCCGCCATTCAGAAAATGCATTTGGGTGATAGCGCGATTTTTATTATCGATGGTAAAAAATTCTTTGAATATTTTATAGAGCAAGATTATCCGTTCGACAGTAATGATTTGTATTTCACCTTTAAGTTGAATAAAATTCTCCCTAAAGAAGAATTTGAAGCCATGCAAGCAGAAAGAACACGTCAATACGAAGCGATAATGGAAGAATACAGGCTTGCGGAAGACAGTTTGATAAATAATTATATTACAACAAACAAAATAAAAGTAAAACCTACCGAAGAGGGTATCTATTTTGTAAAGAAAGTTTCTGGCAACGGCAAAGCCATTACGAATGGCTCGACGGTTTCGGTTCACTATACTGGAAAATTTTTAGACGGTTATGTTTTCGACAGTTCCATTGATTCGGGAGCGCCCTTTACTTTAACGGTAGGCAATGGTCAAGTGATTCCCGGTTGGGAAAAAACACTATTGCTCATGAAGGGTGGAGATAAAGCTACAGTACTGATTCCCTCTAAATTAGCTTATGGTAGCAGGGGGGCTGATTATGTAATTCCACCTTATACTCCATTAATTTTTGATATGGAGATCATGTCGGTTGAATAATTTTTCTACATTTGCCGCCCATTTCAGGATGGGGCGTTAGCTCAGTTGGCTAGAGTGTCAGACTGGCAGTCTGAAGGTCACGGGTTCGACTCCCGTACGCTCCACA
>JGI24696J40584_12961687_pt1 | contig 36323 bp, 28 predicted proteins | sample TergutCo191P4_FD_40584 | JGI IMG/M metagenome (IMG submission 40584)
ATGCCCTACTGCCAATGGCACTATCCCTTTGAAAACAAGGAACTTTTCGAGAAAAAATTCCCTGCCGATTTTATTGCGGAAGGGGTGGACCAAACGCGCGGCTGGTTCTTTACGCTGCATGCCATCGCCACGATGATTTCCGACAGCGTTTCTTTTAAAACAGTAGTATCCAACGGATTGGTGTTAGACAAAGAGGGCAATAAAATGTCGAAACGTCTGGGCAATGCCGTTGACCCCTTTGAGACACTTGAAAAGTACGGCGCTGATGCCACCCGCTGGTATATGCTCACCAACGCGCAACCTTGGGATAACCTCAAATTTGACGAAGAGGGCATTAAAGAGGTGCAACGAAAATTCTTCGGCACGCTTTACAATACCTACAATTTCTTTGCCTTATATGCTAATATTGATAATTTTACCTACATAGAAGCAGAAATTGCAATAGAGAAACGCCCCGAAATTGATCGCTGGATTTTATCGGAATTAAACACTTTAGTGAAAAACTGCGATGTCAATTACGCAGATTATGAACCCACCAAAGCGGGACGCGATATTCAGCAGTTTGTGGATGAATATTTGAGCAACTGGTATGTACGCCTCTGTCGTAGAAGATTTTGGAAAGGCGATTACAGCGAAGATAAGATCTCGGCTTACCAAACGCTCTACACTTGCATGGTAACGATTGCCAAGTTGGCATCACCCATTGCGCCGTTTTTTATGGACAAACTGTTTATGGATTTGAACGCGGTTACCCATAAAGAAAACGTGGAATCAATCCATCTTTCCGACTTTCCAAAGGTGATTGAAGCATTGATTGACAAACCGTTGGAAGAAAGAATGGAGTTGGCGCAAGAGATTTGTTCCATGACACTTTCGTTGCGCAAAAAATCGAACATTCGCGTACGCCAGCCTTTACAAAAAATTATGATTCCGGTGTTGGAAACCTCCAACTTTGTGGCGCAAATAGAAAAAGTAAAACCGTTAATCTTGCACGAAGTTAACATAAAAGAGATTGAATTTGTGGAAGATAGCGAAGGTATTTTGGTTAAAAAAATAAAACCCAATTTCAAAACATTAGGTCCAAAATATGGCAAGATCATGAAGGCGATTGCCGCCAAAGTAGCTGAATTTACTCAAAAAGAGATTGCTCAAATAGAAAAAGAGGGACAAATCTCTCTCCAAATCGAAGGCGAACAAGCCGACCTGCTTCTCTCTGATGTAGAGATCATTGCTGAGGACATTCCGGGTTGGGTAGTTACCAACCAAGACACGCTGACAGTGGCATTGGATATTACCATTACACAAGAATTAAAAGAGGAGGGTTACGCCCGTGAGTTGGTGAATCGTATTCAGAACTACCGTAAAGACAGCGATTTGGAGGTTACAGATACCATTACTGTTACCTTGCAAAGCCACCCTGAAACCGATGCCGCCTTCCGCAAATTTGAAGAATACATAAAATCGGAAACTTTGTGCAGGAAGCTCGAAATCATTCCAGAAATGTATAGTTGTGAAAGACTTAGTTTTGTAATTGTGGAGGAGATTATGATTGATGTGGTGATTGGCAGGTAAAATATGCATATTAACCTAAAATGGCTTGAGATTGAAGTGCTGTAATAAGATTAAACTGTTTTCTTTACAGCCAACTGCCCGCATGCAGCTGCAATATCCTTTCCCTTGCTTTGCCGCACATTAACAATAAGGTTTTTAGATTCTAAATGCGCTGTAAACGCCGCCTTTCTTTCAGGGCTGGAGGGTTGAAATTGCGTCTCGGTGGCGTTATATTCAATAATGTTGATTTTCACAGGAAATGCTTTGCAAAAGCGGCACAATTTTTCGGCATCTTCCAAACTGTCATTGAGATTATGCAGTAATACATATTCTAAGGTAATGCGTTGGTTGGTTTTTTCCACATAGTAGCGCAATGCGTCTTGAAGTTCTTGCAGCGGATTAGTTTGATTTGCAGGAATTAACAGAGAACGTTTCTTATTATCGGCAATATGCAGCGACACTGCCAAACCCGCTTTGAAGCCATCATCCGCCAATTTTCTGATGCCAGTGGTGATGCCCACGGTGGAGAGTGTGATGCGCGAAGGCGAAAGCCCGTTTCCATTGGGCGAAGTCAGTATGTCGATGGCTTTGATTACATTATCGTAATTCAGTAGCGGTTCGCCCATGCCCATAAACACGATATTACTGATAGGGATTTCGAATGTTTCTACGGCACGCCGGTTCATCAACACATATTGGTCAATGATTTCCCAAAAGCGGAGATTTCGTTTGAAACCGAGCGTTCCAGTGGCGCAAAACGAGCATTTGAGAGGACAACCCACCTGCGAGGATACACATGCCGTTACCCGCCCTTGCGACGGAATGAGCACCCCCTCAATCTGCTCATCATCAAACAGACGAAACAGAAATTTCATTGTTTTATCGGTACTCACCACCTCTGTTGCTATTTTTGTTTGCAAAAAAGAGAAATTTTGCCCCAACTTTTCTTGCAGATTTTTGGGGATATTGATCATTTCTTCAAAAGAGATTACATTTTTTTTCCACAACCAATCGTGCAATTGCTTGGCACGAAACGGTTTTTCATTATGTTGTTGCAAAAATGTTAAAAGTTGTTCGGGAGGGGTTTCTCTAATATCCATGTTTTATTTAAGAAAAACGCAAAGAAAGGTTTTTTTGGAAAACCATTGTAAAAAAAGTAGATATTTGCGCCCATTCTATAAAAACATAATTCATGCTAAGAACTCATACCTGCGGAGAATTAACAATTAGTAATATAAATCAAGAAGTTACCCTTTGTGGCTGGGTGCAAAAAAACAGAAAATTGGGCGGGATGCTCTTTGTGGATTTGCGCGATAGATACGGCATCACCCAATTGGTCTTTAACAGCGAACTCAATGCCGAACTGTGTCAAACCGCCGAACATTTCGGCAGAGAATGGGTCATTCAGGCGAAAGGCGTAGTGGCTGAACGCTACAACAAAAATAAAAATATTCCAACCGGCGATATCGAAATCTTTGTGAATGAGGTTGCTGTGCTGAATAAATCGGAAATACCCCCATTCACTATTGAGGACGAATCGGACGGCGGGGACGAACTGCGCATGAAATACCGCTACCTGGATTTGCGCCGTAATCCTGTGAAAAACAACATCATCTTCCGCCATCAACTCGGCATTGAGGTACGAAACTATATGAACAGCATTGGCTTTCTGGAAATTGAAACGCCTTTTTTGATTAAATCAACTCCAGAAGGGGCGCGCGATTTTATTGTGCCCTCCCGAATGAATCAAGGGGAGTTTTATGCTTTGCCGCAATCGCCGCAAACCTTTAAGCAGTTATTGATGATTTCTGGGTATGACCGCTATTTTCAAATTGTGCGCTGCTTCAGGGATGAGGACTTGCGCGCCGACCGCCAACCCGAATTTACGCAAATTGACTGCGAAATGTCGTTCGTTGAACAAAACGATATTTTGCAAACGTTTGAAGGTTTGGTAAAACATATCTTTAGAAAAGTTAAAGATATTGAAATAGAAGAGATTCCACGCATGACGTTTGAAGAAGCCATGCGCTTATATGGTTGCGACAAGCCCGATATCCGTTTTGACATGCAGTTTGTGGAATTGAATGAACAATTGAAACATCGCGATTTTTCGGTGTTTAATAATGCGGAATTGGTGGTGGGCATTGTTGCCAAAGGCTGCGCTCAATATACACGCAAACAATTAGATGCTTTGACCGATTTTGTGAAACGCCCCCAAGTGGGCGCCGGCGGGTTGGTGTATCTGCTTTGCCAGGAAGAGGGTACGTTTAAATCCTCTGTGGATAAGTTTTATGATCAAAACGACTTAAAATCAGTGGCGGCAAAATGTGGTGCGGAAGCAGGCGACCTCATCCTGATCATGTCGGGAGAAAAAGATAAAGTGCGTAAACAGCTGTGTGAATTGCGTTTAGAAATGGGAAAACAACTTGGTTTGAGAAAAGCCGGAGTATATAAACCGCTCTGGGTGGTTGATTTTCCATTATTAGAATGGGATGAAGAAACCCAACGCTACTACGCTAAACATCACCCGTTTACTTCGCCCAAACCGGAACAGATTCCCCTTTTGGATACTGATCCGGGTGCTGTAAATGCCAACGCTTACGATTTGGTAATAAACGGATCTGAAATTGGAGGCGGTTCTATCCGTATCTATAACAAAGAGTTGCAGCAAAAGATGTTCTCCGTTTTAGGATTTTCAGCAGAAGAAGCGCAACATCAATTCGGATTTTTGATGAATGCTTTCCAATACGGTTGCCCGCCACACGGCGGCATCGCCTTTGGTTTCGACAGAATGTGCTCTATCTTGTGCGATTCCGAATCTATCCGCGACTTTATCGCCTTCCCCAAAAACAACTCAGGCCGCGACACCATGTTAGACGCGCCCTCCACAGTTGCTGAAACACAACTGAAGGAATTAGGAATTAAGAATTAGAAATTACGAATTAGGAATTACGAATAAACTTAGCCCCATACACTTTACACCTATCCACCTTTACACCCATCCACCTTAACACTTTAAAACCTTAAACTAAATTATATGGACCCCAACGAATTTAACTCATTCAGTCTGATCAATTACATTTGGCGATGGAGAAAACTTTTTTTAATTGTTTGCTTTGCTGCCGGAGTATTATCCATTATTTTTACTACAAAAACATTTATTCCTCCGCAATTTAAAGCCACAACGGTTATTTATGCACCCAGAACCAACTCTGTTTCAAAGATTTTAAATAATGAACACAATGCAAATGAAAGGCTCGACATTAAAGCCTACGCCATTGAGGAGGAAACTGAGCAAATGATGGAAATACTTAACTCCAGAGAAATAAAAGACATGCTTATTGAAAAATATGACTTGGCAGGTTATTATGGTATTAATAAAAATAGAAAAGCTTGGAAAGATAAGCTTTATGAAACAGTGAAAGGGTTTATGGATATTAAACGAACCCAATATGGCGCTATTTCCATTTCAATGACAGATTGGAAACCGGAGCAGGCAGCTCAAATGGCGAATGACATTGCTGCCGAGTTAGATACCATTAAAAACAGAATTGAAAGCGAACGCGCACTGGCTGCCTGCAAAGTGCTGGAGATGCAAATTAAAGAAGCAGAAATACAACGGCAACAGGTTGGCGATTCATTAGACGCGTTGGCTAAAAATGGAGTCTTTATCTTAGATTTTCAGGTGGATAGAGTAATGCAACAGTATGCTATTGCACTTGCTCAGGGAAATATGGCAGGCGCGCAACGCTTGCAAAAAGAAATTGAAAAACTGGAAAAATGGGGACATATTGCCAACGCACTGAGGAGAGAACAGTTCTATTTAAGCGACCAAATCGCTTCTGCCAAAATAAAATTACTCAATGCCCAAATGGATGCGTATGGAACAATGCCGGTGAAGTTTGTGATTCAAAAAGCTGCTGCCCCTGATAAAAAAAGTTACCCTAAGAAAATTATTTTTGGCCTCATGTCTGTGATCGGTACTTTCATTGCAACTCTGATGATACTTTTATTTGTAGACAAGATAAGACGAGAAATTAAAGTTGAGCGTGCCAACCATACAACAAAGCAGGAATGAACAAGAAATTCTTTATTGCGTTGGGAGGAAGCGTAGTGTTTATTTTGCTGAATACTATTGCATTAAGTTATGAGCTTTTTTTCGTTCCCTTTCTTAGCGCAGTGGCTGTGATCTTATACTTTCTTCTTTTTAGAGTGGATTTATTAATCTACTTGATGGCTTTTGTTACGCCGTTTTCTATCAATTTCACCGACACAAAAATTGACGTGGGGCTTTCCATTCCGGCAGAAATCATTATGCTGCTGCTTACACTGCTCTTTTTCATACGATTGTTGTATGATGTTAAGTTAGAGCGAAAGATAGTGTTGCACCCCATTTCCATATTAATTTACATCTACTTGGGGTGGATGCTTATGACGTCTATTACAAGCGAAATCCCTTTAGTTTCTTTTAAATTCCTCGCTTCAAAAATTTGGTTTATCACCGCTTGTTATTTTTGTGTAATTCAATTAATTAGAAATGATTTAAAAAAAATAATAACATTTTTTAATTGCTATGCCGTAGCTTTAGGAATAGTCATAATCATTACGAGCATAAAATTTGCAATTTCCGGATTTTCAAAGCATAACATGCACTGGATCATGAATCCGTTCTACAATGACCACACGGCTTACGGCGCCGCCATTGCTTTTTTTATTCCATTAATCATTGCACTTTTTATTGTAGATGGAAAAACGACATGGAAAAAAGTGCATTATCTGTTGTTAACGGCGGTGTTGCTGTTAGGTTTCTATTTCTCGTATTGCCGTGCTGCATGGCTCAGCATTATAGCGGCGTTTTCCGTACTTGTGGCAATAAAACTCCGTATTAAATTCTCGTGGTTGTTCTTGGGATTGGCGTTGCTCGGCTCAACCCTCTACTATTTTTCGGATGATATTCTCTACAAAATGGGAAGAAACACCCAAGATTCTTCGGGAGAATTTACAGAGCATCTTAAATCCATAAGTAACATTAGTACAGATGCTTCTAACGTTGAACGTTTAAACAGGTGGAATTCCGCTTTTGGGATGATTCAAGACCGTCCCATATTGGGCTGGGGACCGGGAACTTACCAATTTGTCTATGCAGGTTATCAAAAAAGCAAATACAAAACAATCATTACCACCAACTTCGGTGATGGAGGAAACGCCCACAGCGAATATATTGGTCCCTGTGCCGAAATGGGATTTCCGGGCGTTATCATAGTGATTGTCTTAATGATAACCGTATGCTCAGTAGGCATAAAAGCATACGTTAGAGCTCGGGAAAAACTCCCTAAAACTTTAGCCCTTTTTGCCGTCATTGCTTTAATATCCTATTACATTCACGGCATCATGAACAACTTCTTAGATACCGACAAACTCTCCCTCCCATTCTGGTCTGCCATTGCAGTGATTGTTGTGGTTGATGTGATGAGTAAGGAAAAGAACTTAAAAGACTATTAGCTAAATTCTTATTTTCTTTTCTTCGACCCACTCTCCTATTTCTTCATCTGCCTCACCTCCAGATAAGGAAAAAGTTCTCCGATAGCACTAAGGGACGAGAATTTTTACTATTATCGCGCATTGAAAAAAATTCTTAGTTTGTTTTATTTTTACACCGCAACCATAGTAAATTTTCATTTGATTTTCAACAAACTAAGGGTTTTCTTCGCTTGATTTGTGAATAATGCAGGTTAACAAGTAATTATTACTTAAAATTTAATAAATATGAAAAAAATTTACCTCTTAAATTTATTTATCCTTATTGTTTTTTCAGGTTGCCATAGAAGCGCCTCTACAAATGAAGGAAATAATCTTGGTTTTGTTCAAACGGACGACACCCAACTTACCTACATTTTGCCCGCACCAAATACTGATGGTACGATAAGTGTAGAAAAAGCATTAGCCCATAGGCGATCTCACAGGCAATTCACCAATGAGGCGCTTTCTCCCGCGCAACTGTCGCAAATTTTATGGGCTGCATACGGCATTACCGAGCCGAGAGAGAATCCAGCATTTTTAAGAGGCGGCTTTAGAACGGCTCCTTCCGCCGGCGCTTTGTACCCTTTTGAGATCTACGCCATAGTGGGCAATGTGAAAGATATTGAATCCGGAGTGTATAAATATATCTCTGAAGAAAATAAAATAGTGAGAATGATTGAAGGAAATGTAAGAGAACAACTTTGTGTAGCTTGCTGGGGACAAAAGATGGTACAAGAAGCTCCTGCAACTATCTTTTACAGTGCTATTTACAGTAGAACGACCAACAAGTATGGCGATCGAGGTCGCGAAAGATATGTGTGCATGGATTTAGGACACTCTGCCCAAAATATTTACCTGCAAGCAGAAGCCATGCAGTTAGGCACCTGCGCTATCGGAGCTTTTGTTGACGAGGAGGTGAGCAAAGTATTGCAACTTCCTGACGAAGAGGAACCGCTATATTTAATGCCGGTAGGGTATTGGGAGGAGAAATAATGTTAGAAAAATGACAACAAACATAATAGTTCTATTATTGAAAAAAAACAGTTGTTAACCCTAAAAAAAAGCAGAAAAATTCTTGTCAATTTTTTTCTATTTTTGCTGGCTGTAAAAAAAACGTTTACCGATAATCAAATTAATTAATCAATAGTATGAAAGTTAAAACTTTATTCAACATTTTATTAGTTATAGTTGCGTTAATTCTTGCGCTTCTTGCCACTCGTAGTATTTTACGTCCGGAAAAATACAAAGCAGTTTACAATCAACGTTCTGAAGAAGTTAGATCCCGTTTGGTAACTATTCGCGCCGTTCAGGCTGTGTATCGTAATGAGTTTAAAAAATATGCCGGAAACGTAGATACTTTAGTTTACTTCGTTAACCATGGTGTGGTGAAAATTACTAAAATCACAGGAGAAATTCCGGAAAATATGACCGAAGAAGCCGCTTTTAAAGCCGGCTTGATCAAGAAAGTTGAGGAAAGAATCTCCGCAAAAGATAAAATTATTGAATCCGATCCTAATGTGAATTCTGAAAGTTTGAAGAACTTTCAATTAATACCCTACGCAGATGGCAGAAAATTTGAAATTCAATTAGGAAAATTATCGAGCAAAACTTATGAAATTCCTGTTTATAGAATTGATGTACCGTTGGATGACATCTTAATTAACTTAGATAGAACGATTACGCCCAAAGAATCCAGTTTCTCTGATAAGGTTTTCAATAAATTGTTTTATAGTGGATTAGCTGAAGAAACGCAGTTTAAAGAAAAATATCGTCCTTTATCCTTAGGCTCACTTACTGATGCCAGTACATCAGGAAGTTGGGAAAAATAATCTTTTCCATTTATGCCTACTGTCATTCGCAATACTCCATCAGGATTAATTCCGCAAGAATTGTTTAAAGAAGAAAAGATTCAAGAGTATTGGAACGTCTTGTATCCTGAACAACAACAGGTAAACATAGGCACTGATGATTTAAAGGAGTTTTTTCTACTCTACCCAAAACCCAAAGATACAGACACAGTTCATGTTATTAGCCTCATGTACAATAATTTACGTGAAAAACACCCCAAGCAAACAGAGGCAATCTGTTTAGAAATTGCTGATAATAACTTTAATCTGTTAGTATTGCAAAATATAGAGATTGTCTTTGCCGGATATTTTCTTTTTTCTGTAAAAGAAGATATTGTATATCATCTTGCCAATGTTTCCCAACAATTCTTTGATGACATATCTCAAATAATATTCTATTACAATTCATTAACTCCTAAAATGCTATCTTTTTTAAATGAATATTTTGAGATGAAACAATTATAGTATCATGAAAAAAATAATTTTATTCTTTCTCATTTTCTTTGTCGCATTAACTACCGTGTTTTCACAGGAATATTTTAAACGCGACCTTAAGTATGTGGATACCGCCACCTTTATGATTTGGGCGAGCCCTAAATTCGCTGTGCAGGTTCCATTTGGAGAAGGTTATTTAGCGAAAACCTTTAACTTTAACTATGATATAGGGCTCGATTTTACCATAAAAACAAAATCAAACTGGACTATTGAAATCGCTTTTGATTATATGTTTGGAAGTAAAGTAAGAAAACCGTGTTCGGAGATATTAGGTGAAAATGTGTTAGTTTTTGACGGAACTAAAGACTCTGTGCCTTTTAATGTTGCTGGAAATACTAGTGTAGCGCTTGCTTATGAAGGAAGATACTGGTATGTTGGCGCTACAGTGGGAAAAATTTTTCCTTTAGACCGGTGGAAAAACTCCGGTCTTTGGCTCAAAGTGAGTGCAGGCTATTTCGGACATAAAATCCATTTTACAGACCCCAATCACTACTTTCCTCAAATAGACCAAAAAGATTATCGTTTAGGATACGACCAACGCTCTTCGGCAATAGCCTTGAATCAGTTTTTTGGTTATTTGTTTATGCAAAAAAGAAGAGTCTTGAGCTTTTATATTGGCGTTGAAGTATGGGAAATATTTTCAAAACCAGATAGAGGCTATATTTTTGTGGGAGACTATAAAGGTCCTACCGATAAATTACCCCGAAAATTCAGCGGTTTAGTGGGAATTAAATTAGGTTGGGTTTTACCCTTTTACGAGAAAAAGCGCGTAACTACATATTATTACTATTAAATTTCATGCGATTTATTTATTCGCTCTTTATTTCAATTTTTGCTTGCCTCATAAAAATTGCAGCTTTCTACTCAAAAAAAGCATATTTATGGTGTAACGGAAGAAAAAATATTTTCCTTTTTCTTGAGAAAAAATGCTCGGGAATAAACAATATTATATGGTTTCACTGTGCCTCTCTAGGAGAATTTGAACAGGGAAAACCATTAATGGAAAAAATAAAGCAAAATGAAAATGTTACACTTTTACTCACTTTTTTTTCACCGTCCGGATTTGAAATCAAGAAAGATGATCCTATTGCAGATATTATTACCTATCTACCAGTTGATACACCGAAAAATGCAAGAAAATTCATTCATATTATAAAACCTCAAAAAGTTTTCTTTGTAAAATATGAATATTGGTATAATTATATGCATGAACTTTCTCAAGCAAATATCCCATTTTATTATGTTTCAGCTATTTTTAGAAGAAATCAATATTTTTTTAAGAATTATGGAACATGGTTTTTGAATGAGTTAAAAAAATGCAGCTACTTTTTTGTGCAAAATAAAGACTCAAAAAATATCTTAATGCAACATGGTATTCAAAACGTTGCTGTTACCGGAGATACCCGATTCGACAGAGTTTATGAAATTGCACAACAACCCTATACATTGAATGAGTGTCTCTCTTTTAAAAATGATAAGAAATTGTTAGTGGCGGGCAGTACATGGATGCCTGATGAAAAATTATTAGCCCAACTGTTTGAACAAATCCATCTCCACTACAAAATGGTAATAGCGCCTCATAATGTAGAGAAGAAACATATTGAACAAATAAAGAAGTTATTTCACTCATTCTCAGTGGTTTGTTTTTCTGAAAAAGAAGAAAAAAACCTGCTAAATGCTCAAATATTGATTATTGACAGTGTCGGGCTGTTAAGCAAAATTTACAAATATGCTGATATTTCGTACATTGGCGGCGCTTTTCAAACAGGATTGCATAATATTTTGGAAGCTGCTGTTTTTGAAAAACCCATTTTTTTCGGACCTCATTTTCATAAATTTAACGAAGCAGTTGAGTTAGTGGGAAACGGCGCTGCATTCTCCATCACCCATGCAAAAGAAATGGAGAAAAAACTAATTGAATTTGAGAATGATCCTGCCTATTATAAAAACACTTGCAAGATTTGCAAAGATTATATCACCCAAAACCTCGGCGCTACAGATAAAATTTTGAACATTATTTATAATTCATAAAAATTCTATTTTTGCAAATTAATAATTCATAGTCCGTTGGCTAAAGCCAACGGCAAATAGTTAAACACTAATCACTATCTTATGCCCCTCATCTCTCCCCAAGACATTCTGCACCAATCAACCAAATTTAGAAGATATGTTTCTAAAGTTATGATGAATGTATTGGGGTTCAACAAGCTAAACGATTCTTATGCGGCAACGGCAGAATATTTGGGAAACGATGTTACCGCCCACTACCTCTTTCAACACAATATTAAATATGTAGTAGATGAAACAAACTTAAAAAACATCCCTGAGAAAGGGAGCTGTGTTTTCATTTGCAACCACCCCACCGGAATGTTGGATGGCATTGTGCTCATTGACTTAATTTCGCGTGTTCGCCCTGATGTTAAGTTCTTAGGCAATTTTCTTTTAGGCAGAATGGATGTTTTGAGTAAGTTTTTTATTGAAGTAGATCCATTTGATGCAAAAAACACTCAGAATATTAAAGGAATAAAAGCTGCGTTGCGCCATGTGAAAGAGGGCAATTGTTTGGCGCTGTTTCCTGCAGGAGAAGTCTCTACTGTTCATGGATTTAGGGTACAGGATAAGAGATGGCCCAACTCCATAATGAAGTTCATTCGCAAAGTCAATGTACCGATTGTTCCTATGTTTATGTCGGGAAAAAATACTCCCTCCTTTCACATTTTGGGCTTTTTCCATCCACTTTTACGTACCATTCAGTTGGTTCGCCAATTTAACAGAAAAGATAATTCCACAGTAAAGGTGGCAATTGGTGCACCCATCTTTCCGGTTCGTACCGTGTCGCTAAATGAAAAAGAATATGCAAATTTTGTGAGGATGAATGTGGATTTGCTTCGCAAAACACTTGCAAACAAGACCGATACGCCAAAAGCAACTAACATTACCATTGCACCTGTTGCCCCATCTCAAAACAAAGATTTAATTGTTGAAGAAATTAATCGGTTAAAGAAAGAACATACCCTTTTCCGGCAAGGTCCTTTCACACTGTTGTTTGCACATCCAAATGAACTAAAATATGTGATGGAGGAGATTGGGCGGCTACGCGAAATTACATTCAGAGAAGTGGGCGAAGGCACCAACAAAGCGCTCGACCTTGACAAGTATGACACTTATTATCACCAGCTTTTTATATGGGATGACGAACAGGAAACTATTGTAGGCGCCTACCGCATTGGTATGGGTAAAGAGATTATTACAACGTACGGCAGAAATGGGTTTTACACAGATTCGATCTTTCAACTGGGCAAACCGCTCAATCCTATTCTGCATAAAACCATTGAATTAGGACGTTCATTCATCATCAAACCCTATCAAGGGAATTCCGTAACACTTATGTTGCTGTGGAAAGGCATTTTACAAATTTTAATCCAAAATGAAGAATATGAGCACCTCTTAGGTCCCGTTTCTATTTCTAATGATTACTCTGATATTTCTAAAACATTGATTGAGAGATATATTAGAAGACATCATTTTGATTATTATCATGGAAAATTTGTTACGCCTGTTCACGAATTATCGAAAGAAAAGTTTCGTTTTGTGAAAAGTTATCTCAAAGATGTTAATAATTTGGAATTGTTGGAAAAACTGATTATCGATTTGGAGAACAAACAGCGCGGACTCCCTGTCTTGGTGAAACGCTATTTGCAATTGAAAGGCAATGTGTTAGCATTTAATATTGATGTAGATTTTAACAATTGTTTAGATGCCCTCATGTTGTTGAACTTAAAAGATGTTCCCGAAAAAACATTATTAATGCTTTCTAAAGATATGAATGTTAATGTAATAGAACGATTTAAAAAATAAAACACAAGATGAAAGATTTTTTTTATTTGGGTGTGGTTACGAAAACTTTTGGTTATAAAGGACAAGTAGTTATTTATTTAGACACCGACGAACCCGAGAAATACAAAACTTTGGATGCCGTGTTTGTTCAAGAGGAGGATGAGATGTTGCCCTACATGATTGAAGAATTTATTTACAAAGGCGCGAACCAAGCCATCCTTAAATTTGCAGATGTGGACGGAGAAACTGCAAAAAGTTTTGTAAAAGCGGAACTTTACCTGCCTTTGAGTTTTCTACCACCGTTAACCGGCAATAAGTTCTATTTTCATGAAGTAATTGGTTTTGATGTGATTGACAAAGCTAAAGGGAATATAGGAAAATGCGTTGATTTTATGGAGATTAGCAAGCAACCCATTATGCAAATAGATTACAACGGCAAAGAGATCTTAATCCCCGCCGTGGACGAGATTTTCGACACAGTGGACAGGGTAAATAAAACGATTACAATTAATGCGCCGGAAGGGTTGGTGGATCTATATTTGGAGTAGAAGGAGGTAGCTACCCAATATTCATTAAATTCAAAAAAACAGTTATACCACAACCATTTAAAGTTAGAGGTAAAAAAAAATTTTTACCTCTTACCCGGCGCATTCAGCATATTCATTAATCCTTTGGCTTTTCCGCCGGAGACCATGCGCATCATCTTGCGCATATCGTCAAACTGCTTAATAAGTTTGTTTACTTCCTGCACGTCGTTGCCACTACCGTTTGCAATTCTTTTTTTACGGCTTCCGTTCAGCACATCGGGGTGGGTGCGTTCATAAGGCGTCATGGATAAGATGATGGCTTCCACACCTTTAAAGGCGTTGTCATCAATATCCATATCTTTCACAGCTTTTCCAACGCCCGGAATCATGCTCATCATATCTTTCAAATTGCCCATTTTTTTAATTTGTGCTATTTGTGATAAAAAGTCGTTAAAGTCAAACTGGTCTTTCGCTAATTTACGTTGCAGTTTCAACGCTTCTTCTTCATCAAATTGTTCTTGGGCTTTTTCAACAAACGAACGGATATCGCCCATACCGAGGATACGTTCTGCTAAACGGTCGGGGTGAAACACATCCAAAGCATCCATCTTCTCTCCCACCCCAATAAATTTAATGGGCTTGTTCACCACCGACTTAATGGTGAGCGCAGCTCCACCTCTGGTATCGCCATCCATTTTGGTAAGAATCACACCATCGAAGTTAAGCTTGTCGTTAAATGCTTTAGCAGTATTTACGGCGTCCTGTCCGGTCATGGCATCTACAACAAACAGGATTTCATGAGGATTCACGGCGCTTTTTATGTTGCCGATTTCGTTCATCATCTCCTGATCAATGGCAAGACGTCCTGCCGTATCTATAATCACCACATTGTATCCCCAATCTTTGGCATGTTGCACGGCGCGTTTGGCAATATCCACGGGTTTTTTAGAGTTTTCATCTGTAAACACCTCTACTTCAATCTGTCCGCCAAGCGTTTTCAACTGTTCGATCGCTGCGGGGCGATACACGTCGCACGCCACCAGCAACGGATTTTTTCCGCGTTTGCTTTTCAGCATCTTGGCTAACTTGGCAGCATGGGTTGTTTTTCCCGAACCTTGCAACCCTGCCATCAAAATAATGGCAGGATTCGCTTTCACATTGATATCCACTGCTTCCCGTCCCATAAGTTCAATAAACTCATCGTAAGTAATTTTTACCATGAGTTGGCTGGGCGACACGGCTTTCAGCACGTTTTGCCCCAACGCCTTCTTCTTCACCTCATCGGTAAACTCTTTTGCAATCTTATAGTTTACGTCTGCATCCAAGAGCGCCTTTCGCACCTCTTTCATCGTTTCCGCCACATTAATCTCGGTAATGTAACCTTGTCCTTTCAGTACTTTAAACGCCCTGTCTAATTTTGAACTTAAACTTTCAAACATGATAATAGTGGTTAGTGATTAGTGTTAATCCTTTCTGCATTTTTCCTTTTTCTTTTTTTGGGGCGCGAAAATAGAGATTTTTGCCTTTAAAAAAATTGTATTATTGCAACTGTTTTTAAAAAGCCAATTAAACCTTTTAATTATGAAAAAAAATTTTCTACTAACTATTTGTATATTATTCATTTCCTTTGTTTCTTTTGCCGGAAAGTTTGTGATAATACCTGTTACGCCAACTCAGAATCTGGAAACTTTATTTGCAGATCAGAATTTAAAAATTAATTACTACTGCGATCATTATGTGCTGGCAACTACTGATGTTTTGGGTTTTGCCGGTACTATTGTGCTTGATGAAAATGCTTTCGCAGATGTATCAGCTTATGCCATTGTGTATTGCTTTGAGAGTCAAAAAGAGAATTATCTTGCAGGAATGAGCAAAAAAGATAAAGTACTTTATTCCGGAGATGACTTTTTGGTAATGAAAATTTTGTCAAACGACTTTATGCCGGCGAAAAACGATGGAATGGTTGCAATTAGAGATGTGGAAGCCAAATTGTCGAAATCAACTTTTGACTTTCCTGTGATTACAGAGCAGGATGAAACAATTCTGGATTGGATGTCTCAAATTTCGACCGAAAGCCTTCTTGCTACAGTTCAAACGCTGGAAAACTTTGAAACAAGGTTTTGCAGTCACCCTAATTCTGTTTTAGCTCAAAACTGGATAAAAGAACAATACGATGCTTTAGATTTGGAGGTGTTCATTCACCAGTTTAGCCATAATCCGTGGTGGGGAGGTACCTGCTTGTCTCATAATGTTATTGCAATTCAATATGGAACAGAATTTCCTGATGAGTATATTGTTTGTGGAGGGCACTATGATTCATTTTCCTACAATTCATCTACAGGGTCAATTTATCTCAATGATGCGCCCGGCGCCGACGACAATGCTACAGGAACTGCCGGCGTTCTTGAAACAGCAAGAATACTGAGTCAGTATGATTTTAAACGTTCAATCATTTATTGCGCGTTCTCGGCAGAAGAATCCGGACTTTGGGGAAGCGATTATTATGCGCAAAAATGTAAGAATCAAGGTATGAACATAATTGGATATTTCAATATTGATATGAGTGGCTACTTAGCTCCCGAAACGAATCCTCATATAGATTTGATTCATCCTGCCACTGCCGCTCCTTTGGCAAATTATTACAAGAATGTTGCCACTATTTATTTCCCTGAAATCCCTGTTACTTCATACTCGGGATTATCTGGCGGCGATAGCGATCATACTTCTTTCAATAAATATGGATTTCTTGGAATTTTTCCTTTTGAGGACAGATATAACTATACTCCCTATATTCATAGTCCTAATGATAAAATTGGTCCCAGTTTAAACAATCCTGAACAAATGAATCTGTTTACGCAGCTAAATCTTGCAAGTATTGCTACTTTAGCTGTTTTTGATAAAGGAAGACCTAAACCCACCAATTGCCTTGCCGAATATAATGAATCCTCAGGCATTCAAGTTTCTTGGGAGGCTCCCGAAACAGAGTTGCCCGTTGATTATTACGTATATAGAAACGGTGTAAAACTTCTACAAACTGGAGATTTGCAACTTATTGATTCTGTTGAAGATTATTATTTATTTTGCTATAAAATAACCGCAGTTTACAACATTGATGATGAACTGATTGAAAGCGGTTTTAGCAACGAATCCTGTACCTCTATGCCAATTCCGGTTCCCACGAATTGTGTTGCCCAATATATTGGTGAATGTCTTGAAAATCAAGGATGCATTCAAATCACTTGGGATGCGCCGGAAGGAAATACCCCTGAGGGATATAACCTGTATAGAGACTCGACGCTATTAGCATCATCTTTTACTGAACATTCTTATCGTGACGACTGTGCCGCGCCCGGTTTGCACTGCTACTTTGTGGAGGCTATCTATAATGATGTTGTGAGCGATCCCAGCAATAGCTCCTGCGATTCTATTTCGATTACCCATAACATTATTGAATATCACTCAAATTATAAAATCTACCCAAACCCAACCAATGGAGAATTACGAATTACAAATTACGAATTACGAATGAGTGATGTGGAGGTTTTTGATATGATGGGGAAAAGGCAGAAAGCTGAAGGCAAAAGGCTGGATGGGGAATTTGTAATGGATGTGGCGCATCTGCCTGAAGGGGTTTATTTTATTAGAATTAAGGGAGAAGTTGTGGGGAAGTTTGTTAAGAATTAATTTTCAACTATGTCCCGCATCCTTACCCTCATCCTTTGCACTTTTATGTTGGCTGCTAATGCGCAGCCTGTATATCAAATTAGAATAAAAACAGATAAGATTCATGCGGATTCGCTGTTTGTTAAGTCGTATGATGTTAAAAATAAGAAATTCACTAATTTTATTTCTTTAAAATTTGAAAACGACATCACAATTAAAGATAAAACTGCTTTGGATGCCGGTATTTATATTATTGAGACCGATTCTGTTGTACTTTCCGAGTTTTTGATTTCGAATGCTAAAAATCAGAACTTTACGATTAATATTTTAGAAGATGACATTAAGGTGGAAGGGAGCAAAGAGAACAGTGCAAACAGAGCGTACATGAAAGAAATGCTGGAGTTCAGTCAGCAAATGAAGGCATTAAACACCGAGTTTCAACAGGTACAACAAAAGGATTTGCCTAACTCAATGATGCAAGCATATATAGATACATTTGTAATAAAATTGGATCATCTCAACAGCGAGAAAAAAAACTATCAGGAAAAAATTATCGCTGAAAACAAAGGGCTTTTGTTAGCCTCCATTATTCGGGCTTCAATAGAGGTGCCGCCACCACCTCAAGATTATTACCGAGACCGAACGAAACTATTCTCCTATTTGGCGGAACATCATTTTGATGCATTTCCTTGGGAAGATGAGCGATTGTTGAATACGCCCGTTTTATACAACAAGTTTAAAACCTTTGCTCAACAAATCCTGCCATTAGATTCAAAAATTACGATTCCTATTGTGCTTAAAGTTCTTGGAGACAGTAAGAAAAATAGAAACTTGTGTTATGCTTTTTTCGATTATATGGAACATGAGTTTGGCAATGTAAAATCGCCCTATCGTGATGAACTGTTGTATATTGCCATGTTGTCAGATATTTTAGAGCTGCCCAACTTGGAGGAAACGCGCCAGCCACGCTACGAATATGAGTTAAACCTCATCACCAAAAATCAACCCGGCGAGCAGACAATAGATTTCAACATTTTAATGGATAATGGAGATACAACTACCCTGTATGCTGTTGATGCCGAGATATTAATCATCTATTTTCAAAATCCCGATTGTCCCACTTGCGGCGAGTTTCGTGAGAAGATGAAAAACATGGAGGTGCTCTACCATGCCCTTGTTGCGGGCAAAGTAAAAGTACTCACAATTTATTTTGAAAAGAATGAAGCATTATGGCGTAATTACCTCAATACAAAAGCCTTTAAAACTTGGATGCACGGTTGGAACTACGACCTCAAAATTTCCGAAGAACATCTTTACGACGTGCGTATTATTCCCACCATCATGGTGTTGGATAAAAACAAAAAGGTGATTGAAAAAGATTTGTTTCCAAATGAATTGGAGGCGTGGTTGAAGAAGAACTTGTAGAGAAAACTAAAGTTTTTTTAAGAAAAAACCTTATTTTTGCCGCCTTTAGCAAAAAACTCATTTCATTATGATTAAAGAAATTCTACAATCCCCTGAAAAGTTTGGTGTGGGAAACCAAGTGGAAGTGAAAGGCTGGGTGCGCACCAAACGTGGCAACAACGCCGTGGCATTCATTGCGTTAAACGACGGTTCTATTGTGCATAACATTCAAGTGGTTGCCGACCTCGCCAATTTTTCCGAAGAACTTATGAAACAAATTTCTACCGGTGCGTGCTTGCGCGTTGTTGGAAAGTTGGTAGAATCGCAAGGAAAAGGACAAGCCGTAGAAGTTCAGGCAGAAGAGATTGAAATCTACGGTGTTGCAGATCCGGAGATTTATCCGCTGCAAAAGAAAGGGCACAGCATGGAGTTTCTTCGAGAGATCGCGCATTTGCGTCCGCGCACCAACTATTTCGGTTGTGTGTTGCGTTTGCGTCATGCCTTGTCGTATGCCATTCACACCTACTTTAACAATCACGGCTACTTTTATATGCATACGCCCATTATCACCGCCTCTGATGCGGAGGGCGCCGGCGCAATGTTCAACGTAACGACACTTGATTTGAACAACTTACCTAAAAATGCAGAGGGAGAAATAGATTTTACGCAAGACTTCTTTGGCAAACACACCAGTTTGACGGTTTCCGGTCAATTGGAGGGAGAACTTGGCGCCATGGCCTTAGGCAGAATCTATACTTTCGGACCTACTTTTAGAGCCGAGAATAGCAACACCCCCAGACACTTAGCCGAGTTTTGGATGATAGAACCCGAAGTGGCGTTTTTCGATATTACGGACAACATGAACCTTGCGGAAGATTTCATTAAATCTTTGGTTAATTATGTATTGGAACACAACTATGATGATATCCAATTTTTAAACGATATGTTTGATAAAGAACTTATTGAAAGACTGCGTTTTGTGGTGGATAACAAATTTGTGCGCTTAAGCTATACCGAAGCAATTGATATTTTGAAAGCCTCCGGCAAAAAGTTTGAGTTTAAGGTGGATTGGGGCGTGGATTTACAATCGGAACACGAAAGATATTTAGTTGAAAATCATTTTAAAAAGCCGGTAATATTAACCGACTATCCAAAAGATATCAAGGCGTTTTACATGAAACAGAATGAGGATGGCAAGACGGTGCGCGCCATGGATGTGCTCTTCCCAAAAATTGGAGAAATTATTGGCGGATCGGAGCGCGAAGCCGACTACAACAAACTGCTTGACCGTATCCGCGAGTTGCAGATTCCGGAAAAAGATGTGTGGTGGTATTTGGAAACACGCAAGTTTGGGACGGCTCCCCATGCCGGATTTGGACTTGGATTTGAGCGTATGATGCTCTTTATCACCGGAATGGGCAACATCCGCGATGTGATCCCGTTTCCGAGGACGCCCCAAAATGCAGATTTTTAAGATGATGGACAATTCTTACATTGAAAAAACATTTATTGAAATGATTCAGCAGCATGAGCGGCTCATTTACAAAGTGTGTTCAATGTATCTTTCGGAGGAGTTTCCCATGGCAGACCTTTATCAAGAAGTGGTTTACAACTTATGGAAAAGTTTCCCCAAATTTCGAAACGAGTCTTCTATCTCCACTTGGATCTATAGGATTGCATTAAATGTTTGTATCACAGGCATGAGAAAAGAGCTGAGACGCCCACAGCATGTCTCGATTGTTGAATTTGAAGAACATTTTATTGCACCGGAATCTATGGAAGAAGAGCTCAAAGAAATGTACAAACTGATTCACAGCCTCAAAACGCTGGAGCGTGCCATTATCCTTCTTTATTTAGAAGAAAAATCATATCAGGAGATTGCGGATATTACAGGCTTGACATTGAACAATGTTGCTGTTAAAATTAATCGCATCAAAGAAAAACTAAAAAAAATGTCTAACAATTAAAAAAGTAACATTATGGAATTAGACGAACTAAAAAACAGATGGACAGTATTAGAAAAACAGCTCAAGAAAAATGAGATATTAAATAAACAGCTCGTATTAGGGATGTTACATAAGAAATCGGATAAATCACTAAACAGATTAATCAATACGGATGTGATCAGTATTATTATCTATTTTTTACTCATTCCTGTTGGGATATGGTATTATAATGTAAAGTTCCCCTCAATGGGCGCACTTCTTTCATTAAAGATTTTCGCCATCGCAGTAATTAGTGTAGCTGTTATGGGCATAATTTGGATTTCCTATAAATTGAGATATCTAAAAAAAATAGATTTCTTAAAGAGTATAAAAGATAATATGTATTGTATAACAAAATATGCCATGATGATTAAACAGGAAAAATTGGCAAGCTATTATCTTGTGGCTCCTGTAATATTTATTTCAGGCGCATTTGTTTATTATGAACTTAAAGTAACCCTCTCATTTTGGTCCATATTAATCGTTGCCCTCATCGCAGGCTTAATCATTTCCGTTTGGATGTATAAAAAGATCTACGACAGCAATATTCAATCCATTAAATTAAACTTAGAGGAGCTGAGGGAGTTGGAAGAGGAGGAAGAGAAACACATACAGAAAAATGGATGATCATTAATAATTAAATTTATTATGAATATACTTCGCTCTCTCCTCCTCCCCTTCTCGCTCATCTTCGGCGCCATCGCCCTCCTCCGAAGACGAAAGTTCAAAAACGCCCCCCACTCCCCTATCCCCACCATCTGCATCGGAAACCTCCGCGTGGGCGGAACCGGAAAAACACCATTTGTGGAGTATCTTGCAAAGTTTTTGTCGCAAAACCACCAAATTGCCATTTTAAGCAGAGGCTACGGCAGAAAAACTAAAGGCTATCTCAATGTAAAAGAAATAGAAATCCTTAGTAGTGAAGTTATTGGGGATGAGCCAATGATGTACGCCACGCATTTTCCCAATGTGGAGGTCGTGGTGTGCGAGAAAAGAAAAATCGGCATAGAAAAGTTGTTGCAGAAAAATCCAAACTTGGAGGCGATCATTTTAGATGATGCGTTTCAACATTTATCCGTAAATTACTCATTGCGAATACTTTTAACCGAGTATGAACGTCCGTTTTTTAAAGATTTTCCACTTCCGGCAGGAAATTTACGAGAGTTTAGATCCGCCGCAAAGTATGCAGATATCATCGTGGTTACCAAATGCCCGGAGGAATTGTCAACGGAAGAAAAAGAGCGCTTTTTACTGGCGCTAAAGCCAAGAAAAGGGCAACAGGTTTATTTTGTGGGGATTCGGTATGATGATGAGATGATGAGACGATTAGATGATGAGATGCTGAAAGATAATTCTCAAATCCCAAATCTCACCTCTCATTCCTCACCTCTCCTCATCACCGGCATTGCCAACCCCGCCCCCTTAGTGCGTTATTTAGAGGCGCAGTACGGAACGGTGCACAAACTGCATTTTCCCGATCATCACGAGTTTACAAAAAAAGATATTGATAAAATTATTCGCTTGAAAGAACAGTTGGGTGGGGAAAACTGCACGCTGCTCACCACCGAAAAAGATGCGGTTCGCCTGCAGGCGTTTAAGAACATGCCTGAGTATCACACTGTTTCCATCGAAATTGTTTTTTTGGAAAATGAAACCGTGTTTAAAGAAAAACTTCTTTCTTTGCTCTCATAAAAATGATGCGTAAATTTATACTGTTTTTCGGGCTCTTTCTCTTATGCCATGCGGGGTTTGCCACACACCAGCGTGCAGGCGAAATTACATATAAGCACGTGAGCAAACTAACCTACGAATTTACAATCATTACCTACACTTACACGCCAAGCGCCGCTGACCGCCCTGAAATAGAGGTGTTTTGGGGTGATAAATCCAGTTCAACCATTCCCCGACAATCAAAAACATCGGTAGGTAAGGATATTTCCAAGAATATTTACGTGGCGCAACACACCTTTTCTTCTAACAGCACCTATAAGGTTACTTTTGAAGATCCTAACCGCAACTACGGCATTCTTAACATTCCCAAGTCGGATAATATCCCGTTTTTTATAGAAACAATCATTGTTATTGATCCTTCTTTAGGTACTAATAATTCAATACAACTTCTTAATCCTCCGTTAGATAATGGCTGTGAGGGGGTTACCTATTATCACAATGTTGGCGCTTATGATGTTGATGGCGATTCACTATCTTATGAATTGATTGATTGTCGCGGCTTGGATGGGCTTCCCATTCCGGGATATAAATTGCCGGAGGCATCGCAATATATTAAAATGGATGCAGTTACGGGCGATTTGATTTGGGAAACGCCTAAAACACAAGGTGAGTATAATATTGCCATTCTAATTTCCGAGTATAGGAAAGGACAATTTATGGGGAGCGTAGTGCGCGATATGCAAATTACCATTGCTATTTGCAATAATAAACCACCAAAAGTAGATTGTTCAGATACTTGCGTGATTGCCGGAACCTTCATAAATTTGGATATTTTGGTAACCGATGAAACCTCCTCGCAGGTAACGCTCACAGCTACAGGCAGTCCGTTTATGGTAGCCTCTTCTCCCGCCATTCCCATCAATGTGTCGGGAACGCCGCCGCTGCAAGCCAGTTTTATGTGGCAAACCAACTGTTCCCACATCAGAAAATCGCCTCATCAAATGTTGCTGAAAGCGATTGACAATGGACCGCAAGTAAATTTAGCTAACTTCAAAACAGTGAATATCAAGGTGATTGCTCCTGCACCGCAAAATTTAACTTCAAATCCTGTGAAAAATTCTATTGCCTTAGAATGGGAGCCTTACGCTTGTTCTAACGCCAAAGAGATTCACATTTATAAAAAATCGGGAAACTCTCTTTTTAATCCGGATATTTGCGAAACGGGCATCCCGTCCAGCACGGGCTTTGAACTGTTAACCAAGGTAAATACCTCAGATACTTCCTATTTGGACGACGGCACGATTACCCCCGTGCATCACGGACGCCAGTACTGCTACCGCATTGTGGCTGTTTTTTACGACGGCGCCGAAAGTATCGCCTCGAACGAAACCTGCGCCGCCATTGCCAACGACGCCCCCATGATTACACAAGTGGATATTTCACAAACTTCTGAAAATGAGGGCAAAATATTTGTTGCATGGCTCTCTCCGCCGGAAATTGATACCGTTAATTTCCCCGGTCCCAACTATGAATACCGCGTATTGCGCGCAACTAACGATAAAACCAATTTTGAATATATCACCTCAACTTATTCATTATTTGACACTTCATTTTTAGATAATGCATTAAATACAAAAGAGATACAATATTATTACAAGATTGAATTTTGGGGTGAAAATAAAATCGGAACCAAGGAGCACATTGAAACCTCCGACCCCGCTTCTTCTATTTTTTTAACCATGGTTGAAACCGATAAACAGTTGAAATTAAAATGGATAGATGATGTTCCATGGGAAAATAATCTTCACATTATTTATCGCTTTAATGAAGCAACGCAATTGTTTGATTATATTGCTGCTACTACAGAACAACAATATGAGGATTCTGATTTAACAAACGAAATGGAATACTGTTATTATGTGAAATCTGTGGGACAATACTTGCTTCCCGACACGGTTGCGCCGCTTTATAACCGTTCGCAGGTGCAATGCGGAACGCCCTATGATAACGTGCCCCCCGAAACCCCCGAAACGAAAATTGAAACCGATTGCAAAAATGTTACCTTTAGCTGGAAATTCAGTAACGAAGAATCTTATTTGGATGTTTATCAATACTATATATACTATCAACCCAACTACAAAACGCCGCTGTTTTGCATCGACTCTTTTTACAGTTCGGCATCTTGTCTTTCGTGGTGTCCTCATATCATTCAAAATCTCCCCTCAATTACAGGCTGTTATGCCATGCTCATCAAAGATGAAAAGGGCAACTATTCTGAAATGACCTCCAAACTTTGTTTTGATGCCGATCAATGTGTAAGCTACTCATTGCCCAATGTGTTCACGCCCGATGGAGATGAATATAATGAACTTTGGAGACCGTTTCCTTATTCAAATGTAGAAAAGATTGCCTTGGATGTGCACGACCGATGGGGCAAACGCGTTTTTAGGACAGAAGATCCTGATATTAAGTGGGATGGAAAAGATCAACACACACATCGACCGCTTCCGGAGGGCACTTACTACTACGGCTGCGATGTGTTTTTATACACGCTGGAGGGCGTAAAAAAGAGATTCCTCAACGGCGTTGTGGTGATTTTGAGGGATAGCAGGGCGAAACAGAACTATTAGCCGTTTAGGGAAAGCATTGAAGTTGGGAGTAGCTAACAAGAGAATTTTTTTAGACATTCTTTTTTAATTATAATTTATATTTTTGTAACGTGAAATTTGTTTCAAATTATTGCTCTATAATTGACAAAAATATGATAAAAGTGGGTAAAAAATTTAAAAGAACTGTTGCTAAAAATTTGTCTTATAAAGGAAAAATTTCTTTGTTAACAATTTCTTCTCTTAAAGAAATTGGACAAGGAAGGGCTGCTACCGAACAATTGCAAAAAAAAAAGAGGCATTATTGCTTGAAAAAAGAGAGAAAATCATTTATGATGCAGGATTTTACCTGAGTGGATTTAAATTATTATTTTAAAACAAATTGATTGGAAAATAAAACAACTTAATGACCAAAGGAACAACATAGAATGACTAAATTAATCCTCTCCCTCTACAATTATTTCTCCAAACGCAAAATACTGTTATTAGGACTGTTGGTTGCATTGATTATAGCACTTGCCTACTCAGCCTCCCGCGTTGCTTTTAAAGAAGATATTTCTGCTTTTTTACCCAAAGGTCATGATACAGACCGCATTAATTATGTATATCAGAATATTGGTTCGGCAAATAAACTGTTGGTTACCGTGAGCATGGCAGATACTGCTACCACCCCTGATGAGGAATTAATCATTGATGCTGTTAGTCAACTTGTTGAATATCTGCAACAAGTTGATTCGACACAAAGTTATTTCAAAAAAATTGAATATCTAATTGACCAGCAGCAGATTCTTGCCATGTCGCAGTTTTTAACGGAAAATATGCCCTATTTCCTTACAGAACAGGACTATTGCCGTATAGACTCGTTGCTGACCATTGAAAATATCACGCTTCAAATGAACAACAACAAACGCATGTTGATGTCGCCCATTGGCATGGTGATGAAGCAAAGCATTATGTCAGACCCGCTGCATTTTTCCGCACCGCTTTTGTCGGGATTGCGCGAGTTTCAAGCCAGCGACCAGTTTCAACTCTATAACGATTTCATTTTTTCAAAAGATAGAAAAGAGGGCGTGATTACAATTGAATCGCAGTTTTCTAATAGCGAAACCCGACAAAATGCTGTTTTATTGAAGCTTATAGATGAAGCGGCGGCTCAAATTCACGCACAGTTTGACAATAATGTTAAAGTACATTATTTTGGTTCGGTGGATATTGCCGTTACCAACGCCAATCGCATCAAAAAAGACAGTTTGCTTTCATCTTCTATTGCTATTATTCTTATTTTAAGTATTTTAATTTATGCTTTTAGAAGTATGAGAAGTGTCATGTTAATGTTGGTTTCATTACTTTTCGGATGGTTATTCGCCATTGGGTTGCTCTCTTTTTTTCGGGGCGAAGTTTCGATTATTGCCGTTGGTATCAGCTCCATCATTATTGGAATTGCGGTAAATTATCCGTTGCACCTCATCATGAATCGCAAACATGAGCCTCACGTCCCCAATGTCATAAAAAACATTGTTACGCCGCTCACCATTGGTAATATTACCACCATAGGCGCCTTTCTGAGTCTTTTGTTTATCAGCAGTGATGCCATGCGCGACCTTGGACTTTTTGCCGCATTGCTACTGGCAGGCACCATCTGTTTTGTCCTGATTTTTCTGCCACACTGGCTCGAAAAAAGCGCAAAAATAGATTCAAATCTCCATGAAGAAAACCTCACTTTTGGAAAACTCCTCTCTTGGAAACCCAAACGCAACAAGTGGTTTGCACTCATTTTTATAGGGTTGTCTATTCTGTTTTGCATACTTAGTTTCAACACCAAGTTTGATTCGAATATGCAAAATATCAATTATATGACTGAAACTCAAAAGGCTGACTTTAAGAAACTTCTCTCCACGCTGGAGCAAGGACAGCAAACTATTTATTACGTTTCTACAGGCGAAAACAGGGAAGAGGCTTTAACAGCTTATGAAAATTCGAGAGTCATATTAGACAGTTTGCAAACGGCAGGAGTTTTCACAAAGATAAGTGGATTAGGCGTTTACTTGCCCTCAAAAGCCATGCAGCAACAACGCCTTGAACGGTGGCAGCAGTTTTGCGAATCTAATATGGAGATGCTTTCAAAAATTGACGAAATTGGCGTTGAAACCGGTTTTAAACCCAACGCATTCAGTCGTTTTAACGCCATTATTAATGAAGATTTTGAAACCCAAGATATTGATTATTTTGAACCTATTATTTCATCGTTTGCCAATAATTATATACTGAGTGAAAAAGATGAATATATGGTAATGACCATTCTGCATACGGAGCAAAAGGAATTGGATATGCTGGAAGCGGAGTTGAATACCATTAATAATCAATCGTTTTCGTTTGATGCGGGAACAATCGGGCGCGGCATGGTGAATACACTTTCCAAAGATTTTGACAAGGTGCTTTTTATTTGCGGATTTGTGGTTTTTGTGTTCCTGCTTTTCACTTTGGGACGCATTGAACTCACACTACTTGCTTTTTTACCACTTGCGCTCGGCTGGTTTTGGATATTAGGAATAATGGACATTTTCGATGTGCGTTTCAACATCGTCAATATTATTTTGGCGACCTTTATTTTTGGGCAAGGCGACGACTACACCATTTTTATGACAGAAGGTTTGATGTATGAATACACTTACAGACGCAAGTTGCTGGCTTCCTACAAAAACACTATTGCCCTGTCGTCGCTCATCATGTTTGTGGGAATAGGTTCGCTTATTTTGGCGCAACACCCCGCTTTGCGTTCATTGGCGGAGATTACCATTATTGGCATGGGTTCGGTGGTTCTGATGGCGTTTCTGCTGCCACCCATTATTTTTAAATGGATTACGCAACACAACGGAAAACAAAGACTTATGCCGCTTACATTGCGCAATTTGATTTCATCTATTTATGTTTTTACAGTATTTCTTTTCGGCTGCTTTGTCATTACTATGGCAGGATTTTTCCTATTTGCATTTGGCAAGTTGACATTAAAAAAGAAGTTGCGTTATCATAAATTAATGTGTTGGGTGGCACGGTTTGTGGTGGTTCGCATTCCGCATGTAAAAACCACGTATAACCATTACGACAAAAACATTTTTGACAAACCCGCTGTAATTATTTGTAACCACCAGTCACACATTGACTTAATGTGTGTCATGAGTCTTACTCCGAAACTGATTATTTTGACTAATGATTGGGTGTGGAATTCGCCATTTTTCGGACGGATGATTAAATATGCCGATTATTACCCCGTATCGAATGGAATAGAAAATGCAATGGAGCAACTGCAAGACATTGTTGAAAAGGGTTATTCTGTAATGGTTTTCCCTGAAGGTTCGCGCTCCGAAGATTGCTCAATACAACGCTTTCACCGTGGCGCATTTTATTTGGCAGAGCAACTCAATTTGGATATTATCCCTGTGCTTATTCACGGCGTTGGACATTTTCTACCCAAAAAAGAGTTTATGTTGCGCAAAGGTGAAATTCACATTAACGTGTTGCCTCGCATAGCGTATAATGCTATGGGAGAGACTTATGTGGAATGTTCTAAAAGCATGCGAAAGTTCTACATCAACGAATACTCAAAATTGGCTACCCAAGTGGAAACCGCTGATTATTATGCTGATTTGGTAAAGCATAACTATATTTATAAAGGACCTTCGGTGGAACGTACTGTGCGGCGCAACCTCAAAAAACACCACAACTACAGGATGTTAATTGATAGTTTAGCCAGCAAAAACAGAGTTTTAATTAAGAATTGCGGTTATGGAGAGTTCCCGTTGCTGCTGTCGCTTGTTTATAAAAAAATGGAGATAACGGCAATTGAAAGAGACCCCGATCTGTTAGCTTTGGCTGCTAATTGTGGCTCTGTTCCTGCACATTTGCGCTACGCCTCTTGCATTGATGATGAAGAGATTGCTCAATACGATGCCGTTGTTAGAATTGATCCGGCAGAACAACAGATTTTCTTTGACTAAAATGTATATTTTTGCTTTTCAATTTTTAAAGCAACAAAAAGAAGTGCAATGAATAACAAAGTAGTGATTATGGGAAGTGGATTGGGAGGATTGGTGTGTGGTTATGTTCTTGCTAAAAATGGTTACGAAATTGTTGTGTTAGAGAAGAATAACCAAATTGGAGGGTGCCTGCAAACATTCAAAAGGAAAGGTGCTAAGTTTGATACGGGAATGCACTACATTGGAAGTATGGATGAAGGACAAATTCTCCATCGTTTTTTTAAATATCTAAATCTGTTAAATGATGTTAAAATAAGCCGGTTGGATCCCACCGGGTATGACCTCATTTCTATTGCAGGAGATCAGTATAAGTTTGCATCAGGATATGAGAACTTTGTAGAAACGTTATCTCAACAATTCCCGCAGCATCGTGAAGATATTCAGTTGTATGTAAAGAAAATAAGTGAAATTGCAGCAGCTTCACCGTTGTATAATCTTCAAAAAATTAATAATCACGTGTTTATTGAAACCGATTATATTAAAACAGGGGTCAATGAATTTATGGCTTCTATTACAAAAAACACGCGGTTGCAAGATGTGTTAACGGGAAATCTTCCGCTGTATGGCGGCATCAAAGGCAAAACGCCAACCTATATACATGCTTTAATTAACAATTTTTACATTCAAAGTGCTTTTAGAATTATTGGCGGGAGCGATTCTATTGCCCACTCGTTAGCCCATTCTATTCAATCTTTTGGCGGAAAAATAATGACAAATGCCGAAGTGGTAAAAATAGATTGTAATGCCGAAAAGGTAACCTCCGTAACACTCTCCAACGGCGATGTGATTGAAGCTAATTCGTTTATTTCCAACATTCACCCGCAAGCCACTTTAGAGAAAATTGATTCGCCGCTGATTCGAAAGGTTTACAGAACCCGCATCAGCGAGTTGGAAAATACAATCTCCAATTTTACGGTTTATATCAAGTTTAAAGAGAATGCAACGCCTTATCTGAATTATAATTACTACTTCTACGAACACGATGACGTTTGGCAAAATCAGTATTATGATGCCACAAAAGGACCGGAAAGTTATTTGTATATGCATCAATGTGTTGAAGACAAAGCGTTTTTTGCAGACAGTGCAGAGCTCATCGCTTATATGCGCTATGATGAGGTGAAAAAATGGGAAGCCACTCGCATTGGAAACAGGGGAAGTGATTATTTGGAATTTAAAGAGGAAAAAGCATATCAATTATTGCAAAAATTGGAACAATCTTTTCCCGGAATAAATGCTGCCATTGACACTTACTATACTTCTTCCCCTCTTACGTATCGCGATTATACGGCAACGAAAGAGGGCTCCATGTATGGAATCGTAAGAGATAAAAATTTTCCTACCCAAACACTGGTTTCCCAACGCACAAAACTGCCTAATCTTTTTATGACCGGTCAAAATATTAATTCTCATGGAATTTTGGGCGTAACCATAGGTGCCATAATTACTTGTGCCGAATTTTTGGGGATAAATCCGATTATTGGGCAGATTGAGCGGGCGAATCAGTAATAATTAATAATGAACAATGAATAATTAATAGTGAATGATGAATGATTTTGAGATGAAGTTTAAGTTAATATATCCTAAATGGGCAAAATTGCCCGGTCAAACTACTTTTAATTTGCCGCCGCACGGACCTGTAGTGTTTGCCGCTACACTGCCAAAAGAGGTGCAAGTGTCGTTTACCGATGAAAATGTAGAAGCCATAGATTTTGATGAAGCGTGCGATTTTGTGGGAATCTCTATGATGCTCAGCACACAGGTGAAACGAGGCTGGGCAATTGCCGACGAGTTTCGTAAACGTGGGAAAAAAGTAATTTTTGGAGGTATTTCCACCATGCTGCACGCAGAAGAAACAATGGAACATGCTGATTCTGTTTTTCTTGGTGAAGCAGAGGGACGTTCGGATGAAATTATGAAAGATTTTAAACAGGGAACTCTCAAGAAAGTGTATAACTTTATGGGCAATCATCCTCCCATTGAACTGGTGGGTCCTGCGCGGCGCGACTTGTACAAACGTGATTTGTACAACCACAAAGGCGTGCAAATGGTTGACCTGTTTCACGCTTCGCGCGGGTGTCGCTTTAGCTGTTATCCGTGCGCCGTCTCCTATTTGGGAGGTAGGGTGTTTCGCCCACGCCCCGTGGATAAGGTGATTGAAGAATTGGCAACTATTGACAACAACAGGCTTTTTATTGTTGATAATTCCCTGGCTCAGAACGATGAATGGGAAATTGAACTTTTCAAGGAGATGATTCCGTTCAAGAAAAAATGGATTAGCCACACCATTGAAGATGATCCCAAAATTTTGGATTTGGCAGCGCAAGCCGGCGCATGGTACGTATATCAAGCTGTTTACGACACTTCCGATTATATCAAGGAACGCGTGAAACGCTATCACGATTACGGCATTGGCGTTGAAGGAACAATACTGTTAGGGCTTGACAATCAAAGTGAAGACGACATAAAACGCCTTATTGACTTTTTGCTCGAAATTGATTTGGATTTGGCAGAATTTACCGTAATGACACCGTTTCCGCACACCAAAGGTTACGATGACCTGTTGCGAGAAAACCGTATTTTCGACAACGACTGGAATCATTACAATGCAGGTCAGGTAGTTTTTCATCCCAAACAGATGAGCGCCGACAAGTTGCAAGAGTTGTACAACTACGCATGGGATACTTTTTACGCAGATGAAACGCAGGAGTCGAAAATGTTCCGCCTTTTCTGCAATGTTGCCTTGCGTGAAATGAACGAAGGAACTTACCGACCGCGCGACAGACGGTTGGCTAATAAATCATTTGGAAAAGAAGTTGTTAGAAATTTACAATATGAAAGTTAGCGAAAAATATTATGATGAAATTTTTGACTTCAAAGGTCAATGGGATATTCCCTCCAAATGTGGTTTAAAAATTATTGAAAAAGAGAATGAAAAGTATGTGATTGTTACAGAATTGTATCAGGAAAATCCCGGAACTTCGGTAACATACGCAGGAAAATCCTTACAGCAACAGATTTGCGAAAAAAAAGGGCTTAACTTGCCAGATATCATATATTTGGAATGCACACCCGACACCAACTCCGTGCTTTCCTTTTACGATGAACAATACTATGAAGTAACATTCGATGCCAATTCAAAAGCTGCTTATCGCAAATTGTTGAAAGAAGAGATAGAATATTTATTTAATTAATACAATATTATTAACCAAAAAAAAAATATTATGAAATTACGAGCAGTTTTTTTAGTATTGCTTTCATTAGTAGCAATGAGTGTTTCGGCACAAAAATTTAAACCATCTCCTGCATTCTTGAAGGGAGAAACCCAAATTAATGTAATTTTTGACTACAGTCAAGTAAAATTTGATGGAGACTCTCAAGCAGAGTACTATAAAGATAAAGGGCAAAGATGGGTAGAGGAGTGGGAAAGTAAACGGAGAGACAATAATGCTAACGCTTTTATCTCTAATATTAATGATGAATTGAAAAAAGTAGGTACCAATGTTGACACCTACCCAAGTACGCCATACACCATGATTGTTGATGTGCTTGACTGCGATTTTGGGGCGTATGCCGGTCCAATGTCAGTGCCTGCAAAACTCAAATGTACGATTAAAATTGTGAAAACGGGTACAACAGAAGTTCTTGCGTTAGTCACTTTAAAAGAATCGCAAAATCCGTACACTACAATAGGAACTCCTGTTGATTTTGACAGGATGTATCTTGCATTCGGCGAAATGGGGGAAGAAGTAGGCGAATTGCTTGTTAAAGCATTGAAATAATGTAAGATGACTTTTAAAAAAAATATTTTACTGTTTTTTTTATTAGCGTTATTTATCTTTGTTTCAGCTCAAAACAGTATTAAACTTTGGGATGGAACAGAGATGACGCAGAAACAGAAATGGAACGAACTGTTCGTTTTTTTACCTGAAAGACAGAACAATTCCGGCATTTCCGTTATTATTTGTCCGGGCGGCAGCTACTATTGGTTAGATATGGACAATGAAGGGTTTTCTGTAGCAAGATATCTTAATAAACAAGGCATTACGGCATTTGTTTTGAAATACCGGACAGCAAAACGTGGCAACCATCACCCTGCCATGATACAAGATTTGCAGCGTGCCACGCAATTAGTGCAAGCAAACAGTAAAAAATATGGCATTGACCCCGAAAAAATCGGTATTATGGGATTTTCGGCAGGCGGGCACTTGGCAGGAATAGCTGCTATTTATGCAAAACCCTACTTCTCTGCCATGATCTACCCCGTTGTTTCTATGGAAGATAGCATTGGTCACAAAAAATCACGCAAAAATTTATTGGGCAAAAACTATTCGGATGACTTAAAACAAACGATGAGTTTGGAGAAAAATGTTCATGCCGATATGCCCCCAATTTTTCTTTTGCACTGCACGGGCGACAAAACCGTAGATTACCGAAACAGCGTGGTCTTTGCTAAAGCGTTAACAGAAAAGAATATAAAACATCAATTCTTACTCATTGATGAATATGGGCACGGTGGGCATGGCTTCGGCATACAACCCAACGGCAAAGCAACGGGATGGATTGAAATATTTTTAAAATGGCTATGTACCCAAAAATAGAATATACTTCAAAGTCAGAAATCACCCATTTTCAAGAAGAAAAATTGAAAATCGCACTTCAATATTTGCAAGCAAACTCACCCTTTTACAAACGGATGTTTTTACAACATAATATTGATATTCAGAAAATTAAAACTATTAATGATCTGCAACAACTTCCCTTTACCAATAAAAGTGATTTGCAACATTATAACGAATCATTCCTCTGTGTTCCGAAAGAAAAGATCATTGACTATATCACCACTTCCGGTACGCTCAGCGATCCGGTAACTTTTGCCATGACCGAAGCTGACTTGGAACGTTTGGCTTACAACGAGCAGATCTCTTTTGAGTGCGCCGGCGCTAAAAAGGGAGATATTTTTCAACTGATGACAACTATGGATAAGCGTTTTATGGCAGGGTTGGCTTACTTTTTGGGTATTAGAAAGTTAGGAGCAAGTATTATTCGTGTAGGAAACGGTATTGCTGAACTACAATGGGATACAATTCAACGGATTAAGCCAAATGTCGCCATAGTGGTTCCCTCTTTCATTCTGAAACTCATTAAATATGCAGAAGAAAATGGCATTGATTACCAAAGTTCAAGCATAAAAAAATTAGTTTGTATTGGTGAAAACCTTAGAGAACCGGATTTTTCGCTGAACCTGCTCGGTCAAAGCATCAAAGAAAAATGGGATGTTGAGCTTTATTCCACCTATGCTTCCACTGAAATGGCAACCACTTTCACCGAGTGTGAGTATGGTTGCGGCGGACATCATCACCCTGAACTCATCATTTGTGAGTTGGTTGATGAAAAAGGAGACGTTGTTCCTGAGGGAGAAATGGGAGAACTCACCATCACTACTCTTGGCGTTGAGGGGATGCCGCTACTAAGGTTTAGAACAGGGGATTTGGCGAAATTCTATTATGAGCCTTGTCGATGTGGGCGAAACACCATGAGAATAAGCCCTATTATTGGCAGACTAAACCAAATGATAAAATACAAAGGCACAACACTCTATCCACCAGCAATTTTTGATCTGCTTGACAACGTTTCCTACCTTGAAAACTATTTGGTGGAAGTAACCGAAAACGAATGCGGAAATGATGACCTTATTATCAAAATAGGGTTGCGTGAATATCCTGATTTTGACGTTGTTAAAGAATTGAAAGATCGCTTTAGAGCGCGTATTCGCGTAGCGCCCGATATAGTTATTTGTCCGGCAAGCCAAATCAGAACTGTCACTATGCCTGAAATGAGCCGCAAACCCATTAAATTAATAGACAAACGAAGAAAATAATCTGTATGACATCACACTTTGATAACATTCGTCCGTACACCGATGCAGAAGTACCTGCGGCGATGAGACGAATTGCAGGGAGCGAATACTTGCCTGCCCTTTGTAAATTTGTATTTCATGAAAAAACGTTGAGCGAAGTGCAAGAGATATTGCTTGCTTGTAAAAACACTGACGACTTTCAGGTTAATGTGATGCATCAATTTAATAAACAAGTGATTATACAAACAATAAAACAATTTACTTGTAGCGGTTTAGAATATTTAGACCCCAAGAAAACTTATCTTTTTGTGTCTAATCATCGGGATATTGTGTTAGATGCTTCTTTACTGCAATCGGCTTTGCATAATGAGGGATTCCGCACAACCGAAATCACTTTTGGCAGCAATCTCATGAACCCGCAGTTGGTAGTTGATATTGGAAAATCTAATAAAATGTTTAAGGTGATCAGAGAGGGAAATGCCAGAGAGTTTTATAATAATTCTGTGCATTTATCTGAATATATACGTTTTACATTAATTCAAAAAGGAGAATCTGTTTGGATTGCTCAGAGAAATGGACGTACAAAAGACGGCAATGACGCTACTGATCAAGGAATTATCAGAATGTTTTGCATGAGCAACCGAAAAAATTTAGTGGAATCACTGGCAGAATTAAACATTGTACCTATTGCTGTTTCTTATCAATGGGAATCTTGTGATATGTTTAAAACCAAAGAGTTATACTTCTCCAAGGAAGGTGCGAAATATGTTAAACAAAAAAACGAAGATCTAACAAGCATATTAACCGGCATCACCCAACAAAAGGGAAATGTACATTTTTCGATTTGTAAACCTATTGAAAAAGAAGAATATAATGCTTTTTCTTTGGAGGCGGAAAATAAATTCTACAACCATATAGCGCACTTAATCGATGAAAAGATTTACCGTAACTACAAACTATGGAACACTAACTACATAGCCCATGATTTACGTTCCGGAACAAGCAAATTTTCAGCACATTATACACCGGAAGAAAAAGACCGTTTTCTTCAAAGGTTTCATCATATTTTAAACCAGATTGAGGGAGACAAAGTGCGTATCGGTTCATCTTTTTTAGGAATTTATGCGAATCCTGTGGATAAACTATATAATGTGTAAATTTGTTATACATTTCCTTTAGTTGATTCTGTCATTACCCAACATAATTCTTTGCCTTCTTTTTGAATATCCTTATGTAGTCGCTCCTTACGATCACTGTAATATATTTTAAATCAATAAAATAAATTAAAAAAGTGTAGTATTTTTCGACCAAAAAGTGTATCTTTGC
>JGI24696J40584_12961686_pt1 | contig 35834 bp, 30 predicted proteins | sample TergutCo191P4_FD_40584 | JGI IMG/M metagenome (IMG submission 40584)
ACTGACGGCGGGTATTTTTACGAATATCGTGGCGAATGCTAACGAAGAGCGCGATGGTAAAAATCCGACTGCTTGGTGGCGAACGCTGAAAGCGGATGGTGAACTTAATCCGAAATACCCGAATTTTCCAGACATGCAGAAACAACTTTTAGAGCAAGAAGGTCACACAATTATTCAAAAGGGTAAACGATATTTCGTGGCTGATTTTGAGAAAAAACTTTATAACTTTTCATAGATTTTGTTTTTCGTAAGGTGAGTTTGATACGACGGTTGCCTTATCGGCCGTCTCGCTCGTTCGTTCAGAAAAATTAAATGTCCCCCGATGGGGAACATTTAATTTCAATCTGGTACGCCCGATACGATGGTTCGCTACGCGAACGCTACGCCCGAACTACGTTCAAATCGTAACTCGATATATCGAGTTTGAAATAAAAACACCCCCACAAAAGCGGGGATGCTTTCATTTCAATCTGGTACGCCCGATACGATTCGAACGTACGACCTTTGGCTCCGCAAGCCAACGCTCTATCCAGCTGAGCTACGGGCGCGTACTTTGATTGTAAATCCACGCCGTTTCGGAACTTTTTCCACGTTGACGCTAACGCTGTTCAACTTGCGTTTCACGCAGCAGCTGAGCTACGGGCACGCATGTGATTAAACCTGGGGTCGATTATAGCAGTTTTGTCGTCGCGGAGCAAGCTTGACTGTTAATGGTAAAACGTGGTATAATCAGCGTTGATGAAAAAACTGGGTGAAAAAACAAACAAAAAATCAAAATGGTTCATGCTCGGGCTTCTGGCGGTATTTATTAGTGCGCCGAACCCGATGCTAACACGAGTGGCGCTCAGCGGCGATGCTAGTACTAACAGTCTGACTTTGATATTAGTCAAGTACACTATTTTGTTGACAGTTTTCTTTGTTCCACTATATCGATTTGTCCGTGCTAAAAATTCAATTTTTCGAGCAGCGCTCAAAAACTTAGTGATTTATGCTGTTTGTACGGCAGTGTCGACATATCTATGGATGGCGGCGATAGAGCAAAGCAATGCTAGTTATGCATCCATTATTAATCTATTATCACCGATTATTCTGGTGATATTGTCGGCCAAGTTAGTTAAGGATCGCATAACACGACGAGCGACTGCGGGGATTGTCTTAGCAGCGATTGGCGGTATATTAATAGTGATTCTGCCGACAATACTCCAAGGCTCAGTGATGTCAAACTTTTACCCATTAGCTACCATACTGTTACTTCTTGTGTGTGTTTTGACTCCGTTGAACATTATTTATCAAAGACGTACTAATGAACAAGGTGTGCCGTTCACGGTGTCGACTGGTTTCATGACTCTACTAACTGTGCCACTAATCGCAACAATTTACATTTTAACGCGCGGAGGTACTGTGATGATTGAAACTATTAGCAGTCTGCCATGGCAAGTTTGGTTAGTAGCGATCTACTCGGCTCTGATGGTAACTTACGTTTCGCGCAGTTTAGCAATCAAAAGTTACGAATACACTGGCGCGGCGGTCAAGGGCAGCCTATCATATCTCGAAACATTGATGGCGATTACCTTACCATTAATAATTTTGGGTGAACAATTATCAATCGAAATAGTAGCTGGCATGATGCTGATCTTGGTCGGCGTGTTTTTGGCTGAATCGGGCGGCAAGCATCATTTACTGAAATTGGGCTTTACGGGGCATCCACATCTCTTGCATCATCACGGGAGGATACGTTGAACATTTATTTTACTGATGGTTCAGCTAGTCCTAATCCGGGGCCGGGCGGTTTTGCGGTGATCAAGGATGGTCAGCCGTGGTTGGTCGGCGGCGAAAGAATGACGACCAATATTCGGATGGAAGGATTAGCGCTGCTAACGGCGCTGGAGGACGCGAGTGGTGAGCGCTGCGAAATCATTACTGACAGCGAATTTTGGGTGAATGTCTTGACTAAATGGGCACCGCTTTGGGCGACGAATGGTTGGCAAAAGAAGGGTGGGATCAAAAACTTGGACATCGTACAACCGCTGTTTGAAAAATATGAAAAATCGCGGGCCAAACTGATTTGGACACGCGGTCACGTTGGTACTAAGCTGAACGAACTGGCGGACGAATGGGCCAACAAAGCCCGACAGTTGCATTTGCGCGATGTGGTAAAAATTGATACAATTATACTTAGTTAAACTTATGTCCAGTGAAGTTAAATTTGAATATCGGACGGCAGAATCAGTGTCGCCAAAACATCCCGACAAGTTGTGTGATCAAATCTCGGACGCGATTTTGGATGCGCATTTAGCTCAAGATAAGAATGCGCGCGTAGCGGTCGACGTAGCGGGCGGTCACGGTAAAGTTTTCATCACTGGTGAAGTAACGTCGCGAGCAACAGGGGTAAACGTGGAGAAAATCGCTCGTAGAATCGCCGGTGACGTCGAAGTTATCGCTAAGTTGGCCGAGCAAAGTCCCGAAATCGCGCAGGGCGTCGACACAGGTGGGGCGGGTGATCAGGGTATCATGATTGGCTATGCTTGTGACGAAACGCCGGAACTTTTACCGTTGGAAGTAGTGTTATCGCGTCGTCTGAATCAATTTATTTTCGCTAAATTCCCATTTGATGGTAAAACTCAAGTGACGTTAAAGGACGATCAAATCGACTCGATTGTGGCGAGTTTTCAAAATGCCACTGGGGTCGAATTGAAACAAGAAATTGAAAAATGGCTGAAAACCCCCCTTGCAGGGTCGTTCCTTGCAAAGGATATCAAAATTTTCGCCAATCCGGCGGGTGATTGGAGTAGGGGTGGTTTTGACTCTGATGCTGGCCTAACGGGGCGCAAATTAGCGGTGGATAATTACGGTCCGCGCATCGCGGTGGGTGGTGGATGTTTTAGCGGCAAAGATCCGTCCAAAGTTGACCGTAGCGCGGCCTACATGGCGCGTCGTATCGCGGTGGATTATCTACGCGAACGAAGTGCACACGAAGTTTTTGTGCGGTTGGCTTACGCGATCGGTGTGGCTGAACCTTTGGAAAAATCAATTATCGTCGACGGTCAGCACGAAATTATCACTGATACTTATGATCTGACACCGCGCGGAATTATTGAATTTCTAAATCTGAAACGGCCAATCTACGAACCAACCGCTCGGTATGGTCATTTCGGCGAAGGTTTTGATTGGGACTCGACCGAAACATGATTCGCGAAAGATTTCAAGTTTTTACTCAAAAAACAAAGGGAGTTTATTTTCCGCTCGTTTTGTAGTAAAATAGAACTCAATGGAAAAAATTCACGGTGCAAAGATTGTGGTTATCGGAGGTGGTACGGGTTCATTCGTGGTACTGTCGGGACTAAAAAATTACACAACCAACTTGACTGCGCTGGTTAGTATGGCGGACGATGGTGGTTCAACTGGCGCATTGCGCGACGAACTTGGCGTGTTACCGCCGGGTGATGTTCGTCAGTGTTTGGTGGCGCTGAGTCATTCGCCGCGAGTACGAGATTTGTTCAACTATCGCTTTGAAGAAGGTAGTTTCGCGGGGCACTCTTTTGGTAACTTGTTTTTAGCGGCCACCGAAAGGATGACGGGCAATTTCCGTGCTGGTGTGGCGTTGGCTAGCGAAATCCTTAACGTAACTGGTCGTGTCGAACCGATTACTACGAACCAAGTGACCTTACTGCTGGATGATGGCGAACAGGTGCTGCGTGGTGAAGACACAGTCGATAACGGTCAATTCGCACCGCGGCCAAGAATTTGGTTAGAACCGATACCAGAGGTCAATCCAGCTGCTATCGTCGCTATCGAACAGGCCGACGTGGTGGTGTTAGCACCAGGCAGCCTATATGAAAGTTTGGGCACTATTCTAATTACGCCGGGGGTCAGCAAAGCGTTGGCCAATACTTCGGCAAAAGTGGTTTATGTCTGTAACTTGGTTAATAAATTAGGACAAACGGACGACTTTTTTGTCCATGATTATGCGAGTGAGTTAGAACGAATCGCGGGACAAACGTTCATTGATTACGTGATTTACAATACTAACGAACCGAGCGATAGACTGTTAGAATTGTATGCTACTGAGGGTGGTCGACCAGTTCAAGTTGACATTAAAACACTAAAAACAGCGCATTATCGGGCCAAGGGTGCGAATCTGTTGGCTGATCAAGTTTGGCAGAATCCAGGCGGTAAGGTTGATCGCAAAGCTAAACAACGAACACTAATTCGTCACGATCCTGATGCAGTGGCGCGCATAATAATGAAAATTTATTTCTCTTGATTTAATGATAATAGGATTATAACGTATGGGAAGAACCTTAGTGCTGTCGGATTGGGACGACACCTTATATAAAACTGATGAATTTGTAGATGAAGTATTAAGAATTCTAGAAGAGCAAGGTTTAGAGCAGTTAGCGAATGAGATAAAAGGGGAAATCCAGCAACAACGAGATCTAAATGGTACGAGTGCTGGTTATGATTTAGTTCACAAGTTGCAAGATCACTGTGATATGTTAATGGAAAAACTAGCGCTTACTAACTCGGAAAGAATTTTTGATGACGCGGGTCGATTTTATAACAAAATAACAGAGATGCCAAACGTTGATTTTCGGGTTTGGACACGTGGACAAGAATTATTGCAACAACTAAAGTTAACTGGCACGCCCTTTGCCGAGAAAGTTGAAATATTCTCTGATAAGGATAAGACCACACGATTTATTGATAAAATCACCATAAAGAATAGCAACTTTTTGTTTGAGGGGATTTGGTATAGTAGATTGATTATGATCGACAACGATGCGAAGTATCTCGAGGATTTTTATCGTCTTAGGGACGCTGGCGTCCGAGCTCAGGGTTTCTTGGTTCATCACAATAATGAGCGGTTTATAGATGGGTTCGTAGAAGAAGGTGTGGAAAAAATGGCCAGTTTTGATGAAATTGATCCTAAACTATTAGTGGAAGATCAAACAGCCTAGTTAGTGTTAATACGTAGGGGTTTTTGATCTGTAAATTCAGACTTTTCCACAGTTTTTGTGGAAATTCTTAAAAATGTGGGTAAAAAGTGGAAAAAAGGGCTTGCATGTGGGTGGTAGTGGGTAGTATAATATGGTCAGTGGAAAATAAACAAACACCACTGAACCAAAAAATATCAACCTAAACCTGGAAAGGCGATGAGCGAAATCGATTACTTTGAACGAAAACTCGACGACAAACGGCGCTTGACCGTGCCAGTAGAGTTGCGTGCAGAGTTCGAGGGCGGCATCGTTATCACGCGTGGTTTTGGCCAATACCTCCACCTCTATCCAAAAGCTATTTGGAACGAGGAAATGGAAACAGCATTGGCCGGCGACATCTTGGATGAGCGAATTGCTGATCTGAACGACAAGTTCCGTACCGGCAAAAGCGAAGCTGAGCTGGATCTCAAACAGGGACGAATCACGCTAGAACGACACCTAGTCAATTACGCGCACATTGGCCGAAGTGTCGTCGCCGTGCGGGTTGGTAAATATTGGCGCCTACGGGCAAAAAATCAGGGAGACATTGGTTCTGTAACTCCCTGAGTGGTTTCGACGAGGGAAATCTCGAACGAACCAGATAAGCACCTTAACAAAAACAGAGGACACCTACGCGACAATCAGCCAGAAATCGATCGCTGGCTAAAAGGATCGTCGCACTTGGTTTACTCCCCAGTAAACCTCCCCCAAAACTCCACCTCACACATAAGTCTCTCATATGATTACACTGCCGCATTTCGGCGACAGCGTGAACATCTTGAAACTATAAAACAAACAATCAGAAAACAAACACTGGTTGTCGCATAGGTGACCTCCGTAAAAAGAATATGAAAAATACACCACAACAACTCCATATTCCAGTTCTACTCGACGCGGTTTTAGATTTGCTAAAACCCAAGGCGGGCGAACGCTACTTGGATTTGACGGCCGGTTATGGCGGTCATGCTCAGGCAGTTATTGCTCGCATTGGCGATGGTCATTTGGCCACGCTGGTTGATCGTGACGAATTGGCGATCACTGAACTGAAAAATCTAGAACGTAACGGCGCAAAACTGATACATTCTGACTTTCATAGAGCGACTAAAAATTTAGCCGCAGCGGGCGAACAATTTGATATGATTTTGTTGGATCTTGGTGTTAGTTCGCCGCAACTTGATATGGCGGAGCGAGGATTTTCGTTTAGTCACAACGGTGCACTCGATATGCGTATGGATCGTCGTCAGAGTTTAACAGCTGCGGAAATCGTTAATCGCTATTCAGAAAAAGACTTGGCGGACCTGATTCAAAAGTATGGAGAAGAATCACCAAAAGTGGCGTCCAAAATCGCAAATAACATCGTGCGGAGTAGAACAAAAAATTTGTTCAAAACTACCAACGAACTAGCCGATTTAATCGCCAAGATTTCGTCGCGGCGGAACAAAATCCATCCCGCGACGCGCACTTTCCAAGCTCTCAGGATCGAGATCAACGATGAACTCGGACAGTTAGAAAAGACATTGCCGTTTCTGCCACGTCTGCTGAAACCGGGTGGGCGATTAGCGATAATATCTTTTCATAGCCTAGAAGATCGTTTGGTCAAAAACTTCTTCCGGGAGCAACAAACCGCTGGGTACGAGGCCGAACTGGCTGTCATAACTAAACATCCCATCCCCGGCATCAATGATGTTCACAATCCGCGTGCACGTAGTGCAAAACTACGTGTCGCCGCAAAAATAAATAAATAGAAAGGACTTGTCATGTCAATCCGGATTATCGACAAGTCGCGCGCCCGAAAAGTTGTGGTTCGCCACAAATAACTAACTAACGCGCGAATCGGTGAGCCACCCATAGTGGTGGCTCACCAAGGGTTCTTTTGATGCGAGTAAAAAAGGAAAAATAAAAATATGACACAAAATCGACAACAGTTCGTTTCAACGCGTAAGCGACAACTAGCAACCGTTTCGGTTGGGGGGTGGGGGCGTAATCAAAACCTAACAGCTTTTACTAGCGGGATACGACTCGGACCAATCACTAATGTAGTTTTGATCGTACTGTTAGTCGCTTTCTTGGGTTTGCTGTATTTGACGCAACTGACCAAAACATCAACTTTTGGTTACGAAATGAATCAGATTAATATCGAAAAATCACAATTAGCGGCTGAACAGAATGATTTAAAACTTGAGAACGCGCGTTTACAATCGCTGATGCACGTACAAGATTCAACAGTTGCGACAACCATGACAACTCCAGTTGATACTAATCACGTGGAGTAATCCGTGGAAGAAAAGTCAACAAAATCTCGTGCTCAATGGCTGACCATTGGTCTGTTTTTGGTGCTGATTATTTTTGTTGTTCGACTTTTCTATATTCAGGTAATTGAGTATGACAAGTACGCAGCTCAGGCCGACCAAATGCAAATTAGTAAACGCACTATCAACCCGACGCGAGGTGAATTTTTTGTACTCGACAAAGACGGCATATTATCACCACTAGTGCTTAATCAAACAGTTTACACAGTGTTTGCTGACCCAACTCAGATTGGTGATGGTAACATCGAAAAAATTCGCAATCTTATTCAGGACGTAGCTGGTGGACAAGCCATCACAAGTAATTTTGAAAAACTAAACGACACTGCTATGCAATACGTAGTGTTGGCCAGGCAGGTCACACACACTCAGGCTGAAAAGATTCGCGATGCTAACCTGAAGGGTGTAGGATTACAAGCAACATCGCGACGCGTTTATCCTGAAGGTAGCTTAGCGGCACAAGTGCTGGGTTTCGTGAATGTCGATGGCGAAGGACAATATGGTCTTGAGCAATTCTTAAATAAAGAACTAGCTGGTGAACCGGGTGTGCTGCAGTCGGTAACCGATGTGCGTCATATCCCATTAACGATTGGCGTACATGATGTGTCAATTCCGGCGAAAAATGGCACGAACTATGTTTTGTCGATTGATCGCGCTGTTCAAGCACACGTGGAACATTCCTTGGCGGATGGTCTGAAAAGAGTTAGTGCGACAAAAGGTAGTATCGTTATTATGGAGGTCGACACTGGTAGAGTTATAGCGATGGCTAACTTACCCTCTTATGATCCGGCCAATTATAACAAAGTGGATGATTCAGCAGTTTTTCAAAATACTATCACTATGTGGCCGTATGAACCTGGTTCGGTAATCAAACCATTCACTATCGGCGCAGCGATGGACACGGGTTCAATCGGCCGTTATTCAACTTTTCATAACACTGGTTGCGTAATGGTAGCAGATGCCAAGATTTGCAATCTCTATCGACAAGTCGACGGTGAAACAATAGACGTCGCTAACATCTTAAGATACTCACTAAACACTGGGGCAATTTGGGCTCTGGAACAAATGGGTGGTGGTGATATTAATTTAATAGCTCGTCAACGATTATATAATTACTTTGCTGACAACTATCGATTTACTGAAAAAACGAACATCGAATCTACCGGCGAAGCTGTTGGTCTAATGATGAAACCGGATAATCCGAATGGAGCTAGAGTGACTTATTCAAACATGACATTTGGGCAGGGTATGAATGTCACAATGATTCAAGTAGTCGCGGCTTTTGCAGCAACAATTAACGGAGGTACTTATTATCAACCAACTCTAATTTTAGGTACAATTAACAAAAATGGCAAACTGGTTGAACAAAAACCAAAAGTCATAGCTAATGGAGTTTTGAAAACTGAAACATCCAAAAACTTAAAAGAAATGTTAAGAGCAATCCGTGCTGGGAGCGTCTCAATGTCACAGATAGACCGAGGATATTATGTTGGTGGTAAGTCGGGTACTGCTGAGACAATTGATCCAGCAACTGGCAAGTATGGTGGACCAACAATCGGATCATATTTGGGTTTCGTTGGGGACGAGACAGGTAATCCAAAATATGCGATAATGGTACGGGTAGATGATGGGCACGTGGCAGCCGGTTCGACCACAGGGTCAGCTGCGGCACAACCAATCTTTGATGCAATTAGTCGATTCATAATAGAATACGAAGGAGTAACAAAATGAATGAACTATTAAGCCAACTAATCCCAGTAGCAACCAGAATATTTTTGCTCGGCGGTATAGCGTTTGTTATTGCCATGATCTTAACACCAATTTACACGTACTTTGCGTACAAGTATAAATTTTGGAAAAAACAAAAAACCGTAGCGTTCGACGGCCGAAAATTAACGGTAGTTAGTAAATTGCACGCTGCTAAAATTGCTCACCACGTACCAACTATGGCTGGGTGCATTTTTGTGCTGGCTATTACCATTACTACGCTATTTTTTAACCTCAGCCGACCGCAAACTTGGTTACCACTAGCGGCTTTAATTGGTGGGGCACTGGTTGGGTTGATTGATGATATCTTGAACTTGCGCGGACATAGCGCAGTGGCTGGCCTTCGTGCGCCGGTGAAGTTTACGATGATCACAATTCTGGGATTAGGACTTGGTTGGTTCTTCTGGTACAAACTAGGTTTTACTGCAGTGCACATACCATTTATCGGCGAATGGGACACGGGTATTTTCATAATACCACTCTTTGCTTTTGCGGTAGTAGCGGCTGGTAATGCGGTCAATATCAGCGATGGTCTAGATGGTTTAGCTGGCGGGTTAGCAGCCTCAGCTTTTTCGATGTTTGCGGTCATTGCTATTTTGGGTGAACAATTTGGTTTAGCTGGTTTTTGTTTAACAATAGTTGGCGCGCTACTGTCGTATTTATGGTTCAATGTTTATCCAGCACGTTTTTTCATGGGCGACATTGGTTCATTTGCACTTGGCGTAAGCTTGGGTGTGGTAGCAATGCTGACAGACTGTCTGTTCATCTTGCCAATTATTGGTGCAGTATTTGTTGTGGAAACTGGTTCAGTAATTATTCAACAAATCAGCAAAAAGTTGCGCGGCGGTAAAAAAATTTGGTCAGCAACACCAATCCACCATCATTTTGAAGCCAAAGGTTGGCCAGAGACCAAAGTCACAATGCGCTTCTGGGTAATCGGCAATATCGTCGGTATCGTCGGTATCATCGTAGCGTTAGCTGGAGGTAGCGTTTAATGGGTCGTTGGACTACGACTGACCATAATCAAAATAGTTCGGCGCGTCGAACTAAGTTAAATCTATCCAAAATTCGAACACTGTTTTTTGAGACGACTGATAGTTTAGAACTCAGTAGAAAACACCGACCAGATTACTTGTTGGTGGTGTTAATTATGGCCTTGGCGTTAATTGGTTTGATTGTTTTGTTTTCGATCACACCAGCATTAACTAACGGCAATGATGCAGAATCGCTGAACTTCATGTTGCGTCAAGGTTTGTTTTTGACGATAGGTTTAGTAGCTTTTTTTATTGCCAGTAAAATCCCATTAGATTTTTGGCGAAAGCATGGTGTAAAAGTGTTCATCCTGGCGTTTTTTGTCTGTTTTATCCTGCCAATTATGGGTTGGTTAAATATTTCACTAGCACGTTGCACTTATGGCGCTTGTCGATGGTACAGTTTGGGTAATATTGGTACGTTTCAGCCAGCTGAATTTTTAAAGTTTGGCACAGTACTTTTCGTAGCTGGATTTTTGGCAGTGCGAACAGCACAAAGTAAATTAAACTCAATTAAGGAATCGTTGTTACCACTCGGTTTGATAACCTTTATGTCACTGTTTGTGATTGTTGTCATGCAAAAAGATCTTGGTACTGGTATATCGCTGGTGGCAATTGTCTTAACTCAGTTAATAATTGCTGGTGTCAAATTAAAGATGATTTTTCTATCGATAGCATCTCTTAGTATAACTGGTATAATGGCTATTTTAATTGCACCGCATCGTTTGGCGCGCATCGCGACATTTCTAGGGCAGGGCAATGAAACGGCGGATTATCATATTAACCAAGCAATGATTGCGCTAGGGTCGGGCGGTATGACTGGACGAGGTCTCGGTCAGTCAGTACAGGCCTTTGGCTGGTTACCAGAAGCGATCCACGATTCAATTTTTGCAATTTTAGGAGAAACGTTAGGCTTTATCGGATTAGTCGTAATCATTTTGATTTTTGCAATGTTGTTGAGACGAATTATCAGCAAAGTTGATTTTCTGGAAAATACTTATCTCAGACTAATAGTAGCTGGTATATTTGGCTGGCTGGTAGCACATGTAGTGATGAACATTGGTGCGATGACGTACCTGTTGCCACTGACTGGCATTACTTTACCACTAGTTAGTTTTGGCGGCACTTCAATGTTATTCATCATGATGAGTTTAGGTGTAGTATTTGGAATTTCGCGCTACACACTACATAATAAAGTGAAACTAGAGGAAGGAGGCGAACATGCGAGTTCTGTGCGTGGGCGGCGGTTCGGGCGGCCACATTACACCAATCGTAGCGATAGTCGATGAATTACGAAAACGAAAACCCGACGCTGATATTCGAGTGTGGTGCGATCGCAAATTCATTTCTCAAACGCGACAACTACTTAGTGCAGATGTACCCATTAATGTTATTACCAGCGGTAAATATCGACGCTACACCAATCTCTCATTATGGTCGCACATTCGTTACCACCTGATAAAAACACATCTTGCGAATATAGTTGATATATTTAAAGTTGGTTTTGGTTTTTTGCAAAGCTTATTCAAGTTAATTATTTGGCGACCAAACGTAGTTTTTTTGAAAGGTGGATTTGTCTGTGTGCCAGTCGGCATAGCAGCGCACGTTTTGCGGATTCCATTAGTGATTCACGATTCGGACGCTGTGCCGGGCCTAGCTAATCGCATTTTAGCACGATATGCTAACCGAATAGGAACTGGCTTGCCAGTCGAAAATTATCCTAATTATAAAAAAGACATAACCAAATATGTCGGCATTCCAGTTAGGAAAAACTTCAAAATCTTGAATACAAAACAAAAAGCAGATGTAAAAAAAGTGTTCAATTTCTCACCTAATAAAAAATTAGTTGTTATCATTGGCGGCGGGCTCGGTTCTCATAGTTTAAACAAAACTGCTTTAATAATCGCGCCAGACATCGCCAGAGCAGATCTACAGATGCTGATTGTTAGTGGTGCGGATGAATCGTTGACAATAGAAGATGATTTGACGATAAATATTCACACAGTACCATTTGTAACTGATGGAATGTCGGAACTTCTGGGTGCAGCTGACGTTGTAGTAACACGAGCTGGTGCGACTTTTTTAGCGGAACTAGCAACTGTCGCTGCATCGGTTATCATTGTGCCTAATCACCATTTGGCCGGCGATCATCAAACAAAAAATGCGGCAATTTATGAGATGGCTGGAGCGGCTCTAGTTATTGATCCGCGTGAATTAGAAAAATCAGCGACAGTGCTAAAAGATAACATCTTAAAAGTAGTGAACGACGAAAACTATAGTAAAAAACTTAGTCAAAATCTACATAAATTTGCTAAAGCTGATGCACTTGAACGAATGGTTGAAATGATTTTAGGGGCTATAAAATGACAAAACCCAAACGTCGTGGTCAGTACAGCGACGAAATGCGCGCAGAACTGAACACAAATTTTACTCGTGGCATCACGTTATCAACTTTTCATGCAACTAAACACGAAAAGTCTGATCGTCAGAAAGAACATGATTTACGCGTCTGGCGACGCAAACTAGGTGGTGTTCTGCTAATCATAATATTAGTTTGTGGGTTAGGACTGCTGATTTTAACGCAGCTCAGCAGCTCTTTTTCGGATGTTACTAGTAATGTGTCAACTTTAAAAACTGCTGATGCTGACAGATATAAAGAAATTATTAACGAATACTTATCAAAAAATCCATTCGAACGATTTGAATTTGCCAGACGTAATGACAACATGATTAACTATGTGGCCGAACAAGCTCCTGAAGTAAAAACAGTCGTAATCAAACAAGCCGGCATATTAACAGGTAAGTTGCACTTAGACTTTCGTGAACCCATAGCTATGTGGTCCATGGCTGACACCACCAGCTATGTTGACGCTGAGGGAGTTGTCTTTTCGCGTAATTATTTTGCAGCACCCACAATAACAATTGCCGATAACAGCGGCGCAACGGCCAGTAGCGACACGGTGGCTTCATCGCGATTCTTGGGTTTCGTGGGGCAGGTGACTGCCGAGCTGAAAAAAAATAGTGGTGGCATAGTGGAACGGGTAATCATTCCGACTGGCGCTATTCGCTATGTTGAACTTTACTTGATGGACCGCAATTATCCATTTAAAACGCAAATTGATCGTGATGCTACTGCGCAGGCAGCGGACATCGCAGCAGTTATTAAATATCTTGATGCTAATTACTTAACACCTACTTATGTGGACGTTAGGGTAGCAGGGAAAGCTTACTGGAAATAGATTTGTTTTGTGACTTTCGTCTAACCTCCCCACCCCTGTTATAACAGAGGTGAGAAGACGTAATAGAGAATATATTTCATTAAATAACATTTTTTTAAAAAGTCAAATTACCAATAGTGATATGAGTGGGGGAGGGTAGAAAAGTATGAAATAACAATATAATAGAAAATTGTCAAATATCATACCGACCAACCGAAACGTGGGGCTGTGGAAAACTATTTTTATAATAAAATAAATAAAAATGCAAATAATCAAACTTCATACAAAATCGTTGCAATTTTTGCTACAATGAAGTTACCTGTCCATTAAGTAATTAAATAAGGCTCGAAAAATAATATTAAATAGTTAATTATTTAATACGTCAGGAAAACCACACTCCCTATAAGAGCCCTGCTTAAAAATACCTTATATAAGTAAAATTAGTAAAACGAAATCACTCGTCGAAGAACCTTTGATTGTCTTAGCGATATTTCTTATATGTCGTAAAAGATATATTGTGCGACATTACGTATTTGTACAAAAGACGATTCTCTATCCATTGTTGTTGGGACTATTTTTTCGTGTATCGGCAGTTTTTATTTTGAAATATATATTTTATCAAATTCCTACCCGACCCGATCATGCCATTGGTGTTTTGTTTGGTTTTAGGCCCTCTTTTGGCACCTCATGCTGTACTGGCCGTTCTGAGCGACTGCGAAGTAGTTATCTACAGGGGTGCAACAGAGATGACAGAATATAGAATATGAAGACCCCAACATCGTCATTAACGGGGGTGGGAAGTTGTGGCGACAGGGAAGAGTTATCGGTAGAATTAGCAAAATTACTTCCCCGCTCTTATCTTTTCTATGTCGACGGAATTTTCACCAAAGAATTTTTGGATACGAAGGGCGACGGAAACTGGAGAACGTCCGAGGGTTTTTACGAGTTGATCGATATTTTTACCAGATTTGAAATCCGTTTGCAAAGTTGCGTCGTCATCAGGTTTCCATTTTGTCCAAGCGTTGGGCCATTTGGCGCGATCGGACGCTTGACGTTTGGCGAAATCGGAATTTGGATTCGAAGTTTTCTTCTTAGTGGACAAACGAGCTGACTTTTCCCTTCTCTGTTTATTAACACGTAAATATTCATATTTATTTTTGGCAATTTCCGCCGACTGGCGAAATTTTTGATCATGTTCTAATACTTCGGGGTGGATTTTGAAAGCATTGCTATGTAGTCCTAAAATTGATAATGAATTCAGCGAACGTACGCGCGATAACGCTACGTACCCCATACCCGGTTCAAAAACATTTTTCAGATTAATTTTGGCAGAATCGAGTGTCATACCTTGGGACTTATGCACAGTGATAGCATAGGCTGGACGCAAAGGGATTTGAGTTATCGAAGCACGTTTTTTATCACCATCGCGCAGTTCCCAACTAACTTCGTGAACAGTGATTTTTCGACCGTTACGAAACTCTACGATTGGATTATTAAATGGACCACCAAAACCCGTGATAACACCGATTGAACCATTAACGAAACCTTGTTCAGGATCGTTTTTGAGCGCCATAACCAGAGCTCCTTTTTTGAGTCGCAAAATCTCGGGTGCTAGACATGATTTCTTTAAACGATCAACGTAATTAGACGAACCAGTATGACTCATTTCGAACGATAAAAAATCTCCCGGTAGAGCGTTCATTTTGCGATCGTTGATAGAATCAACATCGCGGTTGGTAGTATGTAACTCAGTAATTTCCTGCGCGTCATCTAACTCTGCTTGAAATCGTTTGGCGATTTTTTCAGCGTCGGATCGTACGATTTCATCGCGACGAATTTTACCCAGGATTTCGAGAAACTCATCATCGTTTTGACGATGTTGTGAATCGAGATAAAGTATCACTGGGTCGGCGTTTTGCCAAGAAAGTGCGTTATAAGCAAATTCAGTGCGCGGGATTTCATCATCGAATTCGGGTCGGTCGGTTGAACGTGTGACGGGTGGTAATTGGAAAAAATCTCCACAAAATACAACTTGTAAACCACCGAATGATTCGTCGACACCACGGACAGTGCGACAAACTGTGTCGATTAAATCCAATCGGTAATCATGCAACATCGAAATTTCGTCGATAATCAAAATGTCAGCTTTTTCGATTTGTTCACGACGACCTTTGGGTAATTTATCGAAAAAATATCGTGGTAAATTATCCAAAACACCCAAACCGCTCCAGGCATGAATCGTGTTTCCGTTTAAGTGTGTCGCTGCGATTCCAGTCGTGGCGGTGACCGCGACTTTTTTACCGGATTTTTTCGCTAGTCGCACAAATTCGTTCAGAGTGTATGTTTTTCCTGCCCCCGCTGGGCCGGTCAGAAACACGTTGTGCCCATCGAGCATAATTTCAAGTGCTAACTCTTGATCCATAACACACAAAATTTCTAATTAATTAACGACGACCCTTCTTTTTATTTTGACGTTGTTTTTTGCGCGCTTTAGCGGCTGTTTTTTTGCGATTTGGCAGAACTTTTTTTGGTTTAAAACTATCACTGGATTTTCTAGCTTCTGGTAAACCAACCTCGTTAACACCGCGCTCAACAGCCGATTCTGCTGCGCGCGTTAATTCACTTTCGTATTCGTCATCTTCAACTTTTTCTTCATTGATATCAGTTTTCTTGAGATGAAAAACAACTTTCAAAATTTCATTTTGTAAAGTTTCTTGGAGACTGTCGAACAATTTTTGTGATTCACTGCGATACTCAACCAGTGGATCGCGTTGACCGACTGACCGCCAGTGAATACCTTCGCGCAGATGTTGCATGTTTTCCAAATGTTGCATCCAAAGAACGTCCAGAACTTGCATGTAAATTTCGCGTTCAGCGCCACGCAACAATTCTGAACCAATTTCTTTTTCCTGTTGATTATAAAGTTTCAAAACTGCACTACGTGCTTCTGCTAAACGCTTTTTGTCATTTTTAATGCGTACAATTCTTTCGAGATTATCACGTAGGATCGGTAAAACTGCTAAAAATTCCTCAGCTACTTTATCATCAATTTTGCGTAGACGATGTGCGAAAAAGTTTTTAAGATGCGCATCAATCAAACGGAAAATTTCCGGACTAATATCATCACCCCCCAAGATTTTTCGACGGATGGCATATACAACTTTGCGATGACGATTGATAACATTGTCATATTGAACGACATTTTTTCTAGTATCAAAGTTATAACCTTCAACGCGCTTTTGCGCCGCTTCGAGCGTTTTACTGACGGCTTTGTTCTCGATAGCTTTATCTTCTTCAACACCCAATCGATCCATTAATGTGGAAATACGTTCACCTTGAAAAATACGCATCAAATCATCTTCAGTTGAAACGTAAAACACCGAGTCGCCTGGATCGCCCTGACGACCACCACGACCGCGCAGCTGGTTATCGATACGTCGTGCTTCGTGTCGTTCAGAACCGATCACTACTAGTCCGCCCTTCCCCGCGATACCTTCACCCAGCATAATGTCCGTGCCGCGTCCAGCGATATTGGTGGCTAAAGTAATCGCACCCTTTTGTCCAGCGCGAGCGACAATCTCAGCTTCACGTTCGTTATTCTTCGCGTTTAGCATTTCGTGTTTCAGGCCAGCCTTATCCAGAGCTTTGGAAATCATTTCATTTTTCGCGATTGATGCTGAACCAATTAAAACTGGACGACCCGCTTTATGGTATTCACCGACATCATCAACGAGTGCTTTGATTTTACCTTTCTCCGTTCGAAAAATTTTATCATTGTGGTCGCGCCGAACCATTGGTTTGTTGGTTGGAATTTGGATGACATCCAAACCATAAATTTGCTGAAATTCTTCAGCTTCAGTAAAAGCGGTGCCAGTCATGCCAGACAGCTTGTCGTATAAACGAAAGTAATTTTGAAACGAAATCGTTGCTAAAGTTTGCGATTCTTCACGCACTGTAACGTGTTCTTTGGCCTCGATAGCTTGGTGTAAACCTTCGTTATAACGACGACCATGCATCAAGCGTCCAGTGAATTCATCAACGATAATTACCTCGCCATCATTCGTCACTACGTAATCTTTATCACGCTTGAACAAAGTTTGGGCTTTCAGCGCTTGATCCATATGATAAACAGCGCGAACGTGTTCTGGTGAGTACAGGTTGTTGAGCCCCAACATTTTCTGCACTTTTTCAACACCAGCATCAGTCAAAGTAACACTGTGTCGTTTTTCATCCAGTTCGTAGTCGCCATCGCTTTCCTCGTCTTCGCCATCAAGGCGCTTGCCAGTTAAAGGATTCTTCAACCCAATGTTCAATCTAGTCTTGGTCGGTGGCGTTAATCCAGTGGCTACGGCGGCAAACTTGATGTACATATCAGGATTTTCCATTGCTGGTGCAGAAATAATCAACGGTGTGCGGGCTTCATCAATCAAAATCGAGTCGACTTCGTCAACGATAGCAAAATTCAATTCGCGTTGACGTAATAGTTCTGGCTCAGAAACCATGTTATCGCGCAGATAATCAAAACCGAACTCATTATTTGTTCCGTAAGTGATATCAGCGGCGTAAGCTTCTTTGCGTGAGCACGGCTTTAGGTGACTCATGCGTTTGTCGAAATGATCGGTATTCTCAAAATCCGGATCGTAAATAAATGACTGATCGTTGATGATCACACCAGTGCTGAGACCGAGCGCGTGATACAGCGAACCCATCCAACCACCATGCAACTGCGCTAAATAATCGTTGACTGTTACTAAATGCGCTCCTCTACCGGTCAAAGCGTTAAGGTAAAGTGGTGCGGTCGCCACTAAAGTTTTACCCTCACCAGTCTTCATTTCTGCCACATTACCCTCATGCATAACGATACCACCAATCAACTGAACATCAAAATGGCGCTGCTTTAAAACTCTCGAGGCCATCTCGCGAATAACAGCGAAAGCTTCTGGTAGAATTTCATCCAGGGCATTTTTACGTTTCAGAGAAGAACGACGCTGACGAATAGCATCGAGTGCATTGAAATCGTCAATCGTGGCTGTTCCAACGCGAGCATATTTTTCGCGGTCGCTATCACTCAGTTTATTAATAATTTTGCGCTCTAAAGTAACATCATCCTTGTCTGATTTAGCTGTCGCTTTGCTAACTTTTCCGCCCTTTTTTTCTTTAGTAGCAACTTGTTTAGCTAGTTTTCGATATTTTTTCTTTAGAATTTCGGTCTGTTTGGCTAACTCATCGTCACTCATCTCAGCGTATTTTGATCCCAACGAGTTGATCTCGTTAATTTTTTTGTCAAGACGCCGCAAAATTTTCTTTTGCGGATCACCAAAAATTTTACCAAGAAGTCGCTGCTGACGCGAAGTTGGTGTTGCACCTGCCCCTGTTTCCACTTTATTTCTTGCCATAATTAAAATCCTTAGTTCCCTCATTTCGTTAACATGCAGCTATTTTAGCAGATTTTTTGAGGAAATACTAGGATATATTCGCCGAGACATGAAGTTTATCGTTATCTTCTCCTAATGACCAATCGCACTGATTAGGTTGAAAGGATTATAACCACTTCCTGGTTTGTAGAATCGTGATTTTGGCGTATTTGTCGTGATCTCGCGGGGCGCATCATTATTATTAGACGTGATGGGCCGTTGCATAATAATACTAAAACCCGGACATCTGCCGAAAGCTCGTTCATCGCACATATTACAATTCACTTCATTGCCAGCACATTTAAAATCATTGTTATTTTCCATTTTTTACTCCTTATTAAACTTAAAAAGACTTCCTGATCGAAGCCTATTTTTCTGGCTGTGTTATGCGAGTTTACGCTCGGGCTTCAATCAAACTAAAACACAGCCTTGGCAACATAAGGCCTAGCAACAAGCTGTTATTTAGTTGATTAAAACCAATCATAAGAACGATTCTAGCACGGGTTTAATTCTTTGTAAATAGGTAAATTTCAAGTTGTTGTTAACCCGCTCCCCCAACATTCCCCCAGCAAGCCCGTCTCCTCCTCGCTTCGCCTCGTCGTCAACTGTCTGGCGGTTTGGCGCCAGACTAGGCATGCTGGGAGAAGTTGGGGTCGCTCTCGAAGAGAGATTTGGTGGCGCTCTGGTCTATCGATTTTTTCGTCGTAATAGAACATTTTTAGCACGTGCAACAATTCCACCACGTCTAACATTTTCAGTACGTTCGGTTTTGTAACGACGAATTTGACTGCGCAATTTGGCCTCAACGATATCAATAGCTGCGAGAACATTGGGCGCAGCGTCCCCAGCTACTAGTTTTTTATCTGGCAAAGTTAAGACCACTTCACATTCGTATTTATTGTTATTTTTCTGGTTAATTTGTTCAATTCGGATAGCCGCGAAAGCTACATCACGAGCTTTGCGCGGAATATAATCAACCAACTTGGTCATTTTCTTTCGTATATAATTGCGCGATTTTTTATCGACCTCCAGGTGGATTCCAGTAATTTCGATATTCAAACCTTTGTTGCTCATTGATCCTCCGACTGATATTAAACTTAGATAATTTTTTTACCACCCAAGTATGGTTGTAAAACTTTCGGCACGTTAACTGTCGCATCTTGGTTTTGAAAATTCTCAATGATGCCAATTAGCGGTCGCTCAGAATAAGCTGTAGCGTCATTAGTGTGTGCTAATTCTAACGTACCATTAACGCGGCGCACACGAGTTTTCATAGCGCGCGCCTGGAAATCAGTGATGTAATCAGCAGTATGAGTTTCACGATATTTACCCTGCGACGGCAACCAAACTTCGATGTCAACACCCTTAGCGTTCGGTCGACCAATATCGAAAGTACATTTCTCAAGCACGCGATACGGCAACCCGAGCGCGGCGGTTAAGTATTCTTGGATAGCCACCATAAACAGATGTTCGTGATAACTCATTTCAGCCGCAGTGAAACTTTCCATTTCTAATTTGTTGAATTGATGCAAACGAAACATCCCCTCAGTATCTTTACCATAAGTGCCAGCTTCGCGTCGAAAGGCGGTAGTATAACCAAGAAGTCGAATCGGTAAATCCTTTTCGTCAAGAATTTCATCCATAAACATCGGACTCAAAGTGTGTTCGGCGCTGGCGTTGAGCCACAAATCTTCTTCTTCAACTTTATAAGTTTGCTCCAGTTTATTCAGTCGACCAGTTGCTTCAAACACGGCGGTTTTAGCAACGGCTGGCGGTAAAACAAAAGTAAAAGCCCGATCGGAAACTTTATCAGTTAGATCAGCGTCAGCGATAATTTCGCGGATTTTTTCCTGGTTGGTCAGAGTATCAATACCAAACTGCCACAGAGCAAACTCTAATCGCGCTAAATCACCTTTAACATAAACGAAGCGTGAACCAGCAATTTTAACAGCACGATCAACATCTAACCAACCACGCTTCTCGGCTAACTCTGCGTGCGATAATGGTGCGAAGTTGAATTTTGGTAAATCACCAACGATTTTGACAGCGACGTTCTCGTCTTCAGAAAAACCAACTGGCACTGAGTCCAACGCCATATTTGGGAATTTTTTCAATAATTCGATAAACTTTTCCTCAGTTGCGCGTAAATATTCTTCACGCTCAGCCAGCGCAATCTTGATTTGTTTTCCTTGATTAACTAAGTTCTGATCAGGTTTACCCTTCTTGATTTTAGTTGACACGACATTACGCTGTTCTCTTAGTTCGTCAACCTGCATCTGCAGATCACGTTTTTCAGCATCGAGCGTTAAGAGTTCTTTGACAGATAAATCGTTATAACCTTTATTGACAGCATTTTTTTGAACTTTCTCTGGATTTTCACGAATATACTTAATATCTAACATAAAGATATTCTACCATGGTTGGTAAAATGCTACAATGTATTTATGGTCAAAGTTCTTAAAAACCCTAACCAGGATTGGCGTCGACCGCAGTTTTGGCGCAACCTGTTCCTCTATTTCTGGGGATTTTCGTTTGTTGGGCATATTGTTGAGGTTTTTTGGGCGCTATTTGGTAATGCAGTCGGCCTACGCAGTGTGCCAGCCAGCACTATCCCGTTGTTTTCCATTGCTGTTCCCTACGGTCTAGGGGCGGTGGCGCTGTTTCTTCTACTTTATCCATTAGCCAAGAAAAAACGAATCGGTCCAGTTATGATTTTCATTGCTGGTGCACTAGTTACGACAACTATCGAATTTACTTGTGCAGCCCTGTTGGTAGCGTTTACTGGACACAACTATTTTTGGAATTACTCTGATCGTTTTATGAATCTATATGGTTATATTTGTCTGGGCAATAGTCTGTTATTTGGTCTGGGTTCGGTAGTGATAGTTTGGTGGATATTTCCAATGCTTGAAAAAATACTAAAGTGCACCAAAGAACGCTACATTAACATCATCTTCTGGATTTTATTCATCGGTTATATTTTGTCACAAATCTACTTGCGAATTTTAATAACCTAAGTCATCCCCTTCGCATTTACGCAAAACTTCTACGCCGGATCGACTGATATTAATTTGACAAACATCTTCATAAAAGCGCTGAATATGATGTGTCAAGTTCATCGGCAGTTGATAGTCGCGTGGAATATTCCACAACCAAACTACCATAAACATCGACGCAATAAAACCGAACATCACAGTCCCACTGATTGTGCCAGCGATGTTAGTGGCGAAGTTACGACGCTGGTTGCGATTCATTAGAGCCTGACCGATTAGCACGAGAAAACCGACCATAGACAACCCGGAAATGACCGCGGCGCCAACCGCCAACCATAACCAAATCTCTTGCGGGAACACTTCTTGCGCTAGAATAACGATAGCAATTACACCAAGGGCTATCACAGTGGCCATCGTCAAAACACCAATGATTCTAAAGATGACCCCAAAAATGATCGCCAGCGGATGAGCGCGCTCGGGACGATTAACTTCGTGACGCTCGCGAATGCGCTTTTCTGGCACGGGGGCGCTGATCTCTTCTTCCTCGATTTCAGATTCAACATCAGCGGTAGAAGTTTTAACTTTACTTTTCTTAGCTTTGACTTTGACGGTATCGACTTTTTCTTTGACATCATCGACAAAAGCTTCAGCGTTATCGCGACTTTTTTTGGCAAAATCAGAGTTCTTTAAACTTTTGAGAGTGATTGGTTCACCGTGCATCTCGAGTTTTTCCGAAGCAGTTCGCGCTGGCGGTGTCGCAACCCAAGCGATAATATAAGCTAAAATTGCCCAACCGATAGAAAGAACGGCCACTAGTACAAAAGCCACACGCACTAGCGTCAAATCCCAGCCGGTATAAGCTGACAAACCAGCTGCCACACCACCCAAAATACCATTTTCTTCGTCACGATAGTATTTACGAGAATTGTTTCTGTTGCCGTCTTGACCGCGAGTGAACAAGTTATTGCGCCAATCTTCGTTCGTGTCGCCATCATCGGCGAAATCGTGCGGTTCGCCCAACTGCGCGCGGATGGCCGCAACGTCACTGGCGGTGATAACATCGTCTTTTTCAACGCCCCGCTCGGCCAAAATTTCGCTCATCCTTAGTTCGATATCATCTATAATTTCGGCATCGTTAAGCATTTTTTTGATCGCCGCGATGTACTTTTCTAAATCTTTTTTAGCGTCGATGTCGATTTCGTACGTCGTGCGATACAAATATATACGAGTAACTTCGTTCATTTCTTTTCCTCCTTTTCTAAATTACTAATGGTTTTGGTCAAAAGACGCATTTCCTTCTTTAGTTCCGCAGTGACCGCTATGCCCAGCTCAGTCGCGGTGTAAAATTTGCGCGGCGGTCCGCCCGAACTATCGCGCCACTCGTGCCGCAGCAACCCATCGCGTTGCAATCTGAGTAGTAACGGATAAATCGTGCCCTCCACCACTGTTGTTCCGGCCTCGTGCAGACGTCGAATAATATCCGACGGATTAGCCGGTTTACGCGTGATAATCAGAACCAAATAACTCAGGAGACCCTTGCGCATTTGCGTGGCCAACTGTTCGGCATATCGCCTTGCTATACCATATTCCTTGTATTCCATACCTCTATGTTATACAAGATAGTGAAAAAAGTCAAGAGTTTTTTTTCGACTATTTTTACCGCACTGATTCTCTACTACTAGTTCCACCCGGATTCGTATGGACGAGATATGGGCCTGCGCCAGTCCTGGTCAAACTTTATGATCGCGCTAAGCCGTCGCGACAACTTGCCATTAACATCACCATTAATACCATCACCCAGTATTTGTTCGCAATGCGCTGCAGTGATACCTATTCCAACAATGCTTTGAATTCTTTCCCGTTCATTAGTTGGTGGTAGTTCAAACATTTCCATTTCTTACTCCTTATCACCCAGCTCTCGAAACGTTCCGTTCGCCGGACAAACCAGCAAGTGACGGGGTTTGAGGGTGGGCTTATTAAACTTAAAAAGACTTCTCGATCGAAGCCCCTTCTCTGTCGGCTGTGTGGGTGGGCCTCAGGCCCGGGCTTCAATCAATTCTAAACACAGCCGCCGGTATCCGTAAGTTAGATAATATCGATGATTGAAACTCATGCCAGACATTTTAGCACGTCATTCGGCAGGATGCAAGAGTTTAAAAAACGATTTTAATATGATACAATTAAGCTTATGGATAAAGAAATTCTCGCTCACGCTGAATTTATCAAAGGCGAAATCGCCAAATTAAAGAAATCGCCGAATCGCGAAACCACTTCTGCCCTGTTAAATTATCACGATATAATGACACGTAATTTTCAGCACGAACGGCAAATTCACCTCTATATCACACTATTTTTCGCTTGTTTGATGATGGGTTCGTGGGCGCTCGTTGTCGCAACGATGCTGGCGCTTAGTGGGCCAGAGATGGTGCTTTGGCCACTGTGGCTGCTAGCGGCGATTCTAACGGTGTTGGAGGGTTTTTATATTCGTCATTATTACTATCTCGAAAATCGAACGGAAAAACTGTACAAGTTGACACGCGAAATTTACGATTTGATTATCTGAGATTAAAAGTATGTTCATCCGAGTCGACGAAGGTCGGTGGTGGTGGCAGGTTGGGCTGACTTGTTAGATCGCTAGTAGCGACTTTTTTACGACGACCACGTGCACGCTTGTGTTTCGGTGGTGGTGTTTCGTCTGGTGGTGCAACTGGTTTTGGCGCAGGTGATTTAGCTGGCGTTAAATGTTCGATACCCTGCGGGCTTAGGTCGGCAGCCGCTCGAGCGGCGGCGATTAAACTACCAAGGTTGACGGGTGGCGCCGCGCTGGGTGTTGATGGCGGTATCATGGCAGCAGTTACCTTAGCTCCAACTGCAGCGTGATCGCGAGCATAACAGCTGCGGGTATTTTCAATCACCTGAGGCAAATAATTCACTTGCGCTGGCGGCAATTTTAGTGTTGTTCCCGAAAAAGCGGGTGTTTTTTCGCCCTGAATAATCATCGAACAAATAAAAGCTCGATTACTCATCTGAAGAACATCGTTAACCTCGAATTGCGGTGCGAACTGAGCGGTAAGTAACGGTGCATCCTCGGCTGAGACGCGCATACTAATAATCGTACCAACATTACCAAAAACGGCGTTTCTAACGGATTCACTCATCTGGGAAACATATTGATTAGCCACTGTTAAGTTCAGTCCGTATTTGCGCGCTTCGGATAAAATCACGGCGAAACTATCAGTCGCGAAATTCTGAAATTCATCAACGTAAAGGTAAAACGGTCGGCGATTCTCTAAATCTGGGATATCGCTGCGACTCATAGCGGCCAGTTGGATTTTGGTGACCATCAGCGCGCCAAGAATCGCGGCGTTGTCGTCACCGATTAAACCCTTGTTCAAATTAACAATCAAGATTTTTCCTTGATCCATAATTTCACGAATATTAAAAGTCGATTTCGGCTGCCCGATGATATTTCGAATAATCGGATTAGCGACGAACGCGCCGACCTTGTTCAGGACGGGTGCGATAGCTTCAGCGGCGAAACGATCATTCCATGAAGCAAATTCGGCGCGCCAAAATTGCAAAACCACAGTGTCGGTCACCTGCTCCAGCACTTTCTCACGGAACTTTTTATCAGTTAGCATGCGCGTAATATCAAGCATCGTCGTGTCAGGATATTCGAGCAGCGCCAGAATCGTGTAACGCAAAATATATTCGAGTCGCGGACCCCAACTATCACCAAACATACGTTTTAAAACACCAATAATTTCTGATGAAATATTGTTGCGCTGACTGGGATTATAAACTTCCATCGGGTTAAAACCGAGCGGATAGGCCGTGTCAGCCGGATTAAAATAAACTACATCCTGGATTCGATTCGGCGGAATAAATTTAAGGTTGTTAACCGCGAAATCGCCGTGCGGATCGATGATAGCGTAACCCTCATTATGGAAAATATCCGATAGTGCGAACAGTTCGAGCAGCGCGCTTTTGCCAGTGCCAGTCTGACCGATGATATAAACGTGGCGGCTACGATCAGAACGCCACATACCAAACTGTCGCTGCACACCATCAACGTCAGCTACGCCAAAAGCAGAAATCTGATCATCGTGAGTACGATCACCACTCAAAAGTGGTAACTTGCTCGGAGATTCAGCGTTATCAGCATCTGCCCAGACGATGCTCTGAATATCAGAATCAGTGTGTGGTAAGTGAAAAATGCTGGCCAATTCTTCAGTGTTCAAAATAAAACCATTATCAGTGAAGAAACGCGAAACATATTTTTGCAGATCTTCACGCTTGAACGAGGGGCTGGCATCCGGACGAAAACCATTCAAATGCACCGCGTTAAACTGTTTAAAGGTAGAAGCGATGGCATTTAGTTGTGAACGTGCGGAGCTGGAATTATCGCCAAGATAAGCCAGACGGATTTTTACTCGATAACCAGTTTTTTGAGCTTTCTTTTCCACCTCAGAAACACGCAGTTTGTCGGTCTCGCTCATTTCGCGAGTGGTCGCCTGGTCAGCACCACTAGTTGGTGGTTTCCAGAGAGCTTCAATCATTTGAGCGAACCAAACCCAAGCGCCAGAACTAATTCTAGTACCGTAATTGGACTTGATCCGAGAAACAAACTGAGTTGCCTGATCATGCCACTCGTCAGTAACTGGCCGTGCTAAAATCTGCAACCAAACTTCTTCTTTATCATGATTCAACTTGAGCATGGTCGCCACGACGCTAGCTAAAGAATCGGTCTCTTCCGCCTCGAACGTCTTGATTGGCAAAAATTCATTATCAGTCAAAGTTAATTCAGTCATACCAACCACCGGGTGATTACTAGACCTAGCGGTGTAATCACTAGCAACTTCGACGATCTGGACACTTGAATACTGAGCGTGAATTTGACCCTCAACGAAACTCTGCAAATGTTTCGGCATGCGCACATAGAAACGAATTTGCCCACCGATACTAGTTATTTCGAAACTAAGATGTTCTTGAATACCACCAGAAATACGAAGTTCTTGACGGTCGCGCAAAATACCGTGCAGTAGTGTGAAAAGTTGTTCAGCGGTGGATTCTTTTTTATCGTTATCACGAGGAACTTCCAACTCTAATAAAACATAACTATAAGCATCGAATACTCTAACTTTTCGGTAATTTTGCCAAGTCAAAAAAGCCAAAATACCCAGCAACGGCAACCAAATATACCACTGTAAAAGAAGTTGGAAAAACCATTCAAGCATTACCTTTTAATTATAGCACAACGAAGCGAAGAAGTCAAGCATAAACGCTTAACTTTGAGCGGGGTGATGCTACATCAAAACGTAGTTTTGTTATAGTGCACTTTGCTCGAAAAATCAAAATAGACTTATAGGAAATTCCAGATTCTAACTTTCATCCAACGCGTACTGCGCTTTGGCGACGCGTTTGAATTCTTTCTGATTCTGGAGGTTAAGAAGGATGGTGGCTTCGCGAACTTGACGAACTTTGAGCACACGACGAACGATTTCTTCGCGGTGCAATGGACTTTCTTCCTTTAGAATATCACGAATAACGTCAGTAATTGAACCCTTTTTATAACCCCATTCGCTCAGTGCATAAATACCGCGACCGACCAAAATAAAACGATCATCCTTGATCAGTTCATTGTGAATCGCCTGTTCGGTAACATTATTACGACGAAAATTCTGCGATTTCACAGCGATAGCGATGTCGCTAAAATGAGTCGGTTTACCGGCCTGTTGCAACACAATATAGATTTTGTCGCGGATATTGCGCGGATTAACCAAAGGCCATTTGATGAGACCCCATTTACCATCGAGACTGGCGATTTGCTTGCTGATACTAGCGATAGCGGCAGTTTCGTCGGGATGTTCGTACTTTAGGCCAATACTGCTAATTAGTTTGAACAGACCGTCTTTGCTCGTCGGTTCCCCGTGCTTTTTTAGCGCGTCGACAATTTTATCAACAGATTGCTTGATAGTTTTGTCCTCTTTGTCATCAGACAACACAATCGCCGGGTAATAACGATCATTTTCAGTCGTCACTACCATTTTATTAGACAACTCAGCCAAGAAAGTAATAACACCGCGAGCCTTGATGTCGCTAGCACCAAGCAACTTTTCGGCCAAAATATCAGTTTTAGCAGCACGGCCGAGTTCGTGCAAAGCCTTGACAATTTCCATTTCCACAGCGTCAAAAGCCAAGTTTTTACTATCATCGAGACTAATTTTAGTACGAATCAACGTAGCTTTTTCGATTTGTCGCACGCGCTCACGGGTAATGCCGAGCGTTTCGCCCACCGATTCTAGAGTCTCTCGTGTACCAGTCAGACCGAAACGGCGCTCAATAACTTCACGTTCGCGCGGCCGGTCAATTGCGGCTAAAACTTTCCTTGCAACACTTTCTAATTCTTGTTTGGTGACGTTCGCATCAGACATTCTGTCTCCCTTTGTTAAATTTGACTTAGTAAATTTTTCTCCCACATTGTATCTATTATACGATATATTGTATTTTCGTGCAAGAACTTTTTATAAGTGTTTTATTAGATGAAGTTTTGTGGTATGGCAAAATTCTTGACAAAAGCTTATGCATGATTAGTCAATATTGTTAATATTAAGGATATAACGTGAAAATAAAATAACCATAACTTGCGTATAGTAAAAATATGTGATATAATAAGATCCTATGACACATGAATTAAGCAAGGCTTGTTCGAAGTGCACGTGTGCCTATGACGTGGCGTATAATTGGCATATTAAACCTGTCTATGATGAAAAAAATGGGTTTAGGTGGGGGGGGCTGCGGATGATGTCGCAAAGGCATTTCGTGAAAATTGCGGACTTGTTTGCCCAAATAACCCGGTAAATGGTACGCCAGAGGAAAAGAACCTTGAATCAGAAGCTAGGCGTAGGTTTATATTTTGGACATCAATACGAGAATGGTATGATGATCGTGGTTTGGAAGTTAGCGAATATGTACACGAGCAGATAGCCGACGCGATCAAAGAAGTTGCACTCAATAGTATAAATCACAAATAATTATTTCTTCTTTCGACCGAATCGACCGCGTTTTGGTTTGTCGGGCGCGGTGGCGAGCATTTCTTTGGCCTGGTCGGCGGTGATTTTGCTGGGGTCGGTGTCTTTGGGGACGCGGACGTTTTTCTTACCATCGGTGATATATGGGCCATAGCGGCCGTTTAGGATCCTTAAACCACCGCCGAAATCAGCAATGTTTTTGGCTTGGTCGGCGGCTAATTTAGCGGTAATCAGGTCGCGAGCTTCGAACTCTGTTATGGTGAACGGATCGTGATCTTTGATGCTAACAAAAGTCGAACCGACCTTGACATATGGTCCAAAACGGCCGATGTTGGCGATAATTTCTTGTCCATCATCGGTAGTGCCGACGCTGCGCGGTAGTCGGAACATGGTCAATGCTTGGTCGAGCGTGATTGTTTCGAGTCGTGCGTCGGTCGGAAAGTTCGCGAAACGTGGTTTTTCGGATTTATCATCGGTCTCGCCCATCTGTAACATCGGACCGAATCGACCAATGCGCGCCAAAATGGGCCGACCGGTTTTCGGATCGACGCCGAGGTGCCTGGCGCCCGCGACGGCCGAACGGTCAATCGTCCGCGCACCATCGATTAATTTGTGAAACGGGCCGTAAAAATCGTGCAACATCTTGATTTTATCAAGTTTACTCTCGGCGATTTCGTCAAGTTCGGTTTCGATGCGCGCGGTAAAACCATAATCGACGATGTCGGTAAAGTGGTCGCCGAGGAAGTCGCTGAGCACCGTGCCGCTGGCCGACGGCAAGAGCTTGCCTTTGGTCGCGCCGGTTTTTTCGATAAGGATTTGACGTGCTAGAATAGGCTGTTTGGCCAGGGCCAAATCTCTCCCCTCAACACGCAATTTTCGCCCGTCGTCACGGGGGAAATCGCTCTCTCCTCGTCGTAACTGCGGACGGTTTCGGAGAGAAATCTGGCCCTGGCCAACTGGCGCTAGTCGAAGCTCAACCACCTCCCGCTCTACCCCGTCACTGTCGCCCCTCTCGGCGTAGCCGCGCGTCTGAATTGTGTCGATAATCGTGGCGTAAGTGCTAGGTCGGCCGATGCCTAATTCTTCTAATTTTTTAACCAAAGAACCTTCAGTATAACGCATCGGCGGCCGGGCGAAAGTCTGGCGCGCGATGATTTCTTTGGCATTCAGTTCGTCACCAGCGGCCAGCGGCGGTAAAATCTCTTCCTTATTCGTACCATACATTTTAAGGAAACCGTCGAATAGTACGACTTCGCCCTTAGCGGTAAATTTGGGCTGCTCCCCCAACATTCCCCCAGCAAGCCCGTCTCCTCCTCGCTTCGCCTCGTCGTCGACCGTCTGGCGATTTGGCGCCAGCCCAGCCTTGCTGGGAGAAGTTGGACTCGCTTGTCTCGAGTCGATTTCGATCGTTGCGGTTGTTCGCTCGATTCTCGCGTCGGCCATTTGGCTGGCCAGCGTGCGGCGGCGAATGAGGTCGTAGAGTTTTTGTGCGCGCGGATCGTCGCCGGCCGTTTCGCGAGCGGGGTCGGTCGGGCGGATGGCTTCGTGGGCCTCTTGGGCGCCAGCGGATTTGGTTTTGAATTTGCGAATCTTTAGATAATCTTCGCCAAAATTCTTTTCAATATATTTACCCGCTGCGCCCAAGAATTGATTCGACAAATTCGGCGAATCAGTACGCATATAGGTAATCATACCCGATTGATAGAGTTGTTGCGCCAGGCTCATCGTTGTCCGCGCCGACATGCCGAGCCGAGCGTTGGCGTCCTGTTGCAGCGTCGACGTGGTGAACGGCGGCAGGGGTTTTCGCGTCGCGGCGTTGGTTTCGATATCCGCCACGGTGAATTTGGCGTCGATCAAACTTTCCAAGAATTCTTTGGCGGAATTTTCGTCCGGAAAATCGGTCGAGAGGACGGCCTTGACCGGCGCGTCATTTTTCGTAAATTCACCACTGATTTTGAAAACAAAGTTCGATTCGAATTCGGCGATTTCCCTTTCGCGCTCGACCAATAATTTGACGGCCGGTGATTGAACGCGGCCGGCCGATTTACCGCCGGGGACTTTGCGCCACACTACTGGGGACAGTTCGAATCCGACCAGGCGGTCGAGAATCTGGCGGGCTTGCTGGGCTTTAACTAAATCCATGTCGATTTTACGGGGATTTTTGATCGCTTCATCGATGGCGGATTTGGTGATTTCGTGAAAAGCGATGCGGTTGGTTTTTATCGGGTCGAGTTTCAGCGCTTCGCACAAATGCCAAGCAATCGCCTCGCCTTCGCGGTCCTCGTCAGTGGCCAACCAAACGGTTTTTGCCTTCTTGGCGGCTGCGGCGAGCTGCACGACGGTTTTTTTCTTTTCCGAATCAACTGTGTAAATTGTGGCGAAATCATGGTCGGTATCGATGGCTTTTTGCCCCTTACCCAGCTCCTTGTCGGTCGGAATACTGCGAATGTGCCCGATGCTGCTCATCACCGTAAAATCCTTGCCCAAATAACCCGCAATAGTCCGAGCCTTGGCCGGGCTCTCAACGATAACCAAATTGTTTATGATTTCCGACATACGCGGAAAAGTTTAGCACGGTAGAGGGTTTTTGGCAAATGTGTATAGTTTAGGATGCTTTTTGGTGCGCCATACTCGCGGCTACCTCGTACATCTTCAGGACCTTTTCGGGGAACAAAGACGCGCCACCTATCAAACCCCCATCAATATCTGGCTGTTCGAGGAATGAGTGTATATTATCTTGGTCTACGCTACCGACACGATATGATCAACATGGTGGTCGATTGTATTAATACAGAAGGACCGATTGATTGGCATAAAATTAATGAAATATACAAGTCTACCAATGAATCCGGGCACGATATTTATTCGGCGATGATATTGCCTGAATATCGGATGGATCGACTTGACGTAACTATTTGAGCGCCCACATATTCGCTCCCAGCGCACGGATGCGACCGTTCACTTCGAGCATGGTCATAGCGACGTGGTAATCGGCCGCGGAAAGTTTGGTGGTGCGGAGGATTTCATCGCCGTCCGCAACACCGCCGGCTAAGCAACGCAAAATGGCGGTTTCAGCGTCAGTACGACCACGAATAGTTCGAACTAATTCGGCCGAAGATTGTTTGATAGTAGTTACGTCGGGAAAACTGGCGAGGAATTTCTCGGTGACAGGAGCGTTTCGACTAGCGTAAATGTCGCGCAACTTTTCCATCACATCGTCAACCGATAGGACTGGCGTCGCACCCTGAGCGATTAGGCGGTTGCAACCAATACTTAAGGGCGAAATGATGTTTCCCGGCACCGCCATCAACTCCTTGTTCTGGGTCAAAGCATGCGCCGCGGTGTTCAGTGTGCCAGATTGAGCGCCGGCCTCGACGACGATAACGACGTCACTAAGGGCGGTGATAAGGCGATTGCGCCACAAGAAATTACCGCGATAAACCGGCGTGTCGGGTTCGTATTCACTGATAACTGCCCCACCCTGTTTAATAATTTCTTCGCGCAGTGCCCAAGTTGTTCGCGGATATTTATTAGCCAGACCGTTACCGACGATGCCAATGGTGATGCCGTCGCCCTCGAGCGCACCCTGAGCCGCCAAACTGTCGTGACCAATTGCCAGGCCGCTGACGATGATAACACCGCGTGCCGCCAATGCCGCGCTGAGGCGCAGAGTCACCCCCCGACCATATTCAGTGGGTTTTCTCGACCCAACGATGGCCACAGATGGGCCTGGTTCAGGTAATTTTCCTTGATACCATAAACATTTTGGTGGTTTGTCAATAACAGAGGTGCGCTGGAGAAATTTATCGTCCTGGGGTGAGATTTTCTTGATATTATTCATAATTTATTGAAAAAAGTATTGACAAATTAACCCGGCTGTGATACAATGTTCGCGTGATCGTGTGATATTACACACGAGATGTACCTTATACCCCCATTTTAACCTCAAGCGCGAATGTTGGCAAGTCCACATTTCGCGCCTGATGTGTTAGGTTACGCGCGGAGAAAGTATCTACCCTCCACTTTTCGCTACATCAGTTCGCAGTTCAATAACGAATCGCGAGCGCTCACGGTAGCAATCGGCGCGTATCTAACCCTCTCGACCGGCGGGCCCCAAGTGTGAGGTGGGTCGCGCTTGCGTCTCGTTTCGATGCAGCCCCTATGGGGTGTGTCGAGAGGTCGAATAACCCGCTAGTCGGAGCGATGCCCACCCTTGCTCAGGCCGGCGGGTTTTTTGATGACTTGACACGCTGGGCTAACGTCTGCTAGAATACTGACCATGCTTAAACAAAATAACAACTTGTGGACCTGGCTCTGGCTTTTGCCGGACTAGGTTTGCTGTTGCTATTTTGCACCCACCGCGCGCCTAGTCTGGCCATAACTCGCCCAGACTATTTTAATTATAAGGAGAAAATTCATGAAAACTATTCCACACAAAATCTATTTAAGTGAAAACGAAATGCCGCGCCAATACTACAATCTGCGGGCTGATATGCCGAAAAAACCAGCGCCCATGTTGCACCCAAAAACGCTGAAACCGGTAGTTGCGGCTGATCTCACACCAGTGTTTTGCAAAGAGTTAGTTCGGCAAGAGTTAGATGATACAACTCGATATTTCAATATTCCAAGGGAGATTCGCGATTTTTACAAGATTTTTCGTCCGTCTCCACTCATTCGCGCTTATGGGTTGGAAAACGAACTTAACACACCAGCCAAAATCTACTATAAATTCGAGGGTAATAATACCAGCGGCAGCCACAAACTAAATTCGGCGGCGGCCCAAGTGTACTATGCACGAGCTGAGGGCGTCGCAGCGTTAACGACTGAAACTGGCGCTGGCCAATGGGGGACGGCACTGGCCGAAGCCTGCGCTCATTTTGGCATGCCGTTGACCGTTTACATGGTGCAAGGTTCGTACGAACAAAAACCATTTCGAAAAACTATTATGCGTACTTTTGGTGCAGAAATCATTGCCAGTCCCAGTAATACCACCAACATTGGTCGTGAAATGTTAAAGAAATTTCCGGGTACTAGCGGCAGCCTCGGCTGTGCGATTTCTGAGGCAGTAGAAAAAGCTGTTTCATCAGAAAATACACGCTATGTGCTAGGTTCGGTACTTAATCAGGTCTTGCTACATCAATCAATTATTGGGTTAGAAGCTGAAGCGGCCTTTAATAAAATTGGTGATTATCCAGATGTGATTGTTGGTTGTGCTGGCGGCGGCAGTAATTTAGGTGGACTAATTGCACCATTTATGCGTGATAAATTACTGGGACGTAAAGATATTGACATTGTGGCTGTCGAACCGAAAAGTTGTCCATCATTGACGCGTGGTCAGTTTACTTATGATTTTTGCGATACGGGACATCTGACACCACTAGCGAAAATGTATACTCTGGGTTCGGAATTTATCCCGGCGCGCGATCATGCTGGAGGATTACGTTATCATGGTATGTCGCCGATAGTTTCGCAACTCTACGCGGATGGCCAGTTGCGCGCTGAAGCTTACAAACAAACAGAAGTTTTTGAAGCGGCGACGTTGTTCGCTCGTGTTGAGCAAATCTTGCCAGCACCCGAGTCGGCTCATGCTATCAAAGGCGCAATTGAAATCGCTAAAAAATGTCGCGATAATAATCAGTCGAAAACGATTCTGTTTGGATTATCTGGTACTGGTAATTTTGATTTGTCAGCGTATGAGCAATTCCAAAATGGCAAAATGGTCGATATCATTCCGACTGATGCTGATATCGCGCGATCACTGAAAACTTTACCGAAGGTTTAGATTCTGATTCTACTAATATCCCGCTTTGCCCGCCTTAGCCCCGGGTCTCTCACCTTTGGCACGCAATTTTCGCCCGTCGTCACGGGGAAAATCGCTCTCTCCTCGTCGTAACGGCGGACGGTTTCGGAGAGAAACCCGGGGCTTGGCTCGTTTGGGGCGAGAGCAGGATTCTATAAAGTCAGATTTAATACCTTACTTATCAATTGGGCGAGTAATAAAATCTGCGATTTTATCAGCAGCCTCAGTCAGGACTTTGGATAATTGTGCGCGTTCGTCTTTGGAAAATTTACTGAGGACAAAATCAATATCGCCGATTTGGGCGCGCAGATCGTTATCAGTACCAATGCGCAAGCGAATGTAATTTTCGCCCAATATTGCCGAAATGGATTTAAGGCCGTTATTACCACCATCACTACCCTTTTCGCGCAAACGGTGCGTGCCGAACGGTAAATTAATATCGTCGCAAATTACCAATAAATTTTCCGGTGGGATTTTATAAAATTGCATGATTTTCGCAACACTCTGACCAGTCAAATTATAGAATAATTGCGGTTTGGTCAACAGAACATCGTCGTGACGCGCGATTTCCGCCGACAACTTTTTGTCAAATTTCCATTTAACGTTCCATTTATCGGCCAAATAATCGCCGACCATAAACCCGATATTATGACGAGTCTTGCGATACCCTAAACCCGGATTGCCGAGAAAAATGAGAAGTTTCATTTCTTGTCCTCGCGATTATTCTTGATTTGTTTTTCATCGCGAAAACTAAATTTGATTGGCGTGCCGCCCCACCCAAACGCGTCGCGGAATTGTCGTTCGAGATAACGTTTGTATGACCAATGAATGAATTTAAAATGACTGCCGTAAATAACGAACCACGGTGGCGACACATCAGTTTGGACGACGTAACGGAATTTCGGATGGGTGTTTTTGAGTCCCGCCGGCGGGTGGCGCAGCACGGCCTTTTGCAGGATTTTGTTCAGTTCACTCGTCGGAATTTTCTTTTCTCGTTCACGGGCGATGGCGGTCGCTAAGTCGAAAATTTTTGTAACGTTCTTTCCCGTTATGGAACTGGTAAAAATCACCGACGCCCACGGCACAAAATCAAAAGTCGCACTGATTTGGTGCAGAATTTCGTCGGACGATTGTTCGCCCACCATGTCCCATTTACTAATGACGATAATCAGACCGCGACCAGCATCGGCAATCATCCCGGCCAGTTTTTGATCAACGGCCGTGTTTAATTCGCCCACATCCATGATAAGGAGGCAAACGTCGGACTCTTCGATGGCGGCCACAGTACGAAGAACGCT
>JGI24696J40584_12961685_pt1 | contig 35700 bp, 35 predicted proteins | sample TergutCo191P4_FD_40584 | JGI IMG/M metagenome (IMG submission 40584)
GGGATATCAAAACGGTTCCCTCGGATATCCAGTGGGACCAGAAGTTCTTGATTCGAACGGGATTGTGTCTCAGGTTTATGAGCATGGTGTGATCCATTGCTCTGGCGTCTACTGCTGGTTTGACGTTAAGTGATTAAAGAGGTTCATCTAGTATTTGCTAGTTTGCTGATTAACCGGAAAACACCGTAGGGGCTAAAGAACGATTCCCCCTCGTTGCTGTTCGAGTCGCTCTCGCGTATCTTTATCGTGCCACGAAGCACCGAAATAATGCATCGTGTACGTATTGTCCGTAATTCTATCCTGCTTTGGTGAGTTCCAGTAGCGTGGACAAAAATATTCCTTTGGATACACTGTTATGTCTTTTAATTTCTGAAAAGAATCTTCTGGATTCATTCCCATTTTTATGAGCTCTTCTTGCATTCTGCTATTAATTGTCCTGAGATTGATTTCCCCATTCTCATCGATTAAGTGCTCGCGCTTGTAAAAATTCTTTATTATCTTTTTGATAAATGGGTGATGTTTTTTAGCTCCAAAAATACAGCCGGCGATATGATTGTCCTGTTCGAATCCCATGAACATATCTTCGTTCAAAAATTTGTCAAGGTTTTTGAATACTTTGGTATTAACATCCATATAAATTCCACCAAATTTATACATTTTTTCCAATCGACAGACATCCGCAATAAACGCCCATTTTTTCTTTTCGTAGGCTTCTTTTGCATAGTTATATTTGTTGATGTTAAAATTGCTCTCATCCCATCTCATTATTTTATAATCTGGACATTGTTCTTCCCACGTTTTCATGAGCTCCTTAGTTTCCTTTGAAAGTGGTTTGCCGCCGAACCAACAATAGTGAATGATTCTAGGAATTTTCTTTGTGCTCATTGCCTAGTCCTCCCATATCTAATGCGACGTTTAATGTTACCAGCAAGCAACCGCGCAGATCTTTTGATGGACAAAAAACTAGCCAGCTCGGTGGCCAAGCGGTCATTTTCGGCCTCGAGTCGCTCCACCTCGGGATTGCTACCAACTCTTTTCTTGGGCTTAGCCCTCTCAGCTTCCCATGGTAACTTTTCCACCGTAATAAATTTGTTATTTTTGACGTGCTCTATTTCTTTTTCGGTAATTTTACTCAATTCTTTTTTTGGATTTATAAACATTTTGACGAATTGGATTTTCGTTTGTCGAGGAACATCAGCCACGAGAGCAGAAAAAATGCCCGTTCTGATTGACCTTTTATACTTCTTCAGGTATTTTGCATACTTTTCTTCTTCGCCCTTTTTATAAATCATTCGAGCAATCGCAGCGTGATTATGCCAAACATGGCAATTGAAAGCTCGTTTTATTCTGTTATTCATAATTTTGGAATGTTTTTTCTGATAAGCATACGCGTCGAAACATGTTTCCCAACGCCTAATGTCTGTCGAGCGAGTTGCGGAGTCTGGGTTGAAACGCTGCAGATATAGTTTTTTCAAGCCAACCGCTACTGGGCCTGAGTGCTGGAAGGTCATGATATTAAAAGTCATGCCTTCAGCAGATAATAGTTCTGTGCGAAACCTCAGTTTATTTTCTTCAATGAGACTTCGTCTGTAAATCTTGTTCCAGACAGATTCGCGGAAAAACCATGCATATATACCCTCTATCGCTTTTTCTGGGGGCCACAACTGAAAATGATCATTCTCTATTGGCTTATCATCATTATACTCGTCGTAGCAATATAGCGAGGCGCCAATATTGGTATTCATATTCTCAATTAATCCAACCATATATTCTACAAAAGTTGGCGCGATAATATCATCACTATCCACGAAAATTACATATTCGCCTTTGGCGTTATCCAAACCAACGTTTCGAGCGGTTGAGAGTCCGCCATTTTCTTTGTGAATAACCATGATCCTAGAATCTTTTTTTGCATATTCATCAGCAATTTCTCCAGCTTTATCCGGTGTGCCGTCATCAACAATAATAATCTCGATATTTTGATAAGTTTGGGCAATGATGCTATCGAGACACTCTGCAATATATTTCTCAACATTATAAGCCGGCAAGAGCACTGAAACCAGCGGGCTATCTATGCGCAAACTATTATTCAAGTACTTTATGGATTTCTTTCTGCCCGCTTCAATCGCTCGGTGAGCGTTTCCGAGGTGGACATCAAAAGTGTATTTTTTTCTTACCGGTTCGTCATATCCAATTAACCTATCGCGTAAATTAACCAATTCAAGCAAATTGTGCACTCGAGAATTTTGCGATAATTTATCGTCACTTTTGAATCTATCAAAGACATAAAACGGTTTGGAACAAATAATGGAAAAAATTGCACCGTGGAATGAATCTGTTAAAACAATTTCAGCATCATCAATTAGGTTGAAAAACTCTTCGGGCCCAGCCCCGAGTTGAAACTCTCCGTAATTTGCATCCTTAGAAAAAATAGGTACTATTTTAATCGGTAATTTTTGCTCTTTCGCGATACGATCAACATGATTCCACGCATTTTCGTTTTCGCCAAGAAAATAACACAAGATATATTTATCACCACTCGACCGCTTGTTTTGTTTTATAACTTTTCTCCACTCAGAATAATCCAGTAAGAATGTCGGATCAAGAACAATACTAGCTTCTTTTTGAGTTAGGTCATGAATCAACTTCGCACCATGTGCCTCTCTGGCTGAAAGATGTGCGAACTGCGAAATCAAGCTAGTCATATTATTTCGCACGTGCTCGTTATCGATCGAAGTTACACCAAAGCTCGGCGCATATGATATTTTCTTCCTGTTATCTTCTACGAAATCCAAAAAATACCGCGAGTCGAAAACTATCGGCGACCATATCTGGTCAGAACCCGTAATAAACGCGTCGTATTTGGAATTTAGCTTATCGAAATCATCATCGTCCACACAACTATGAGTAAAAGAAAGTTGGTTTTTGATAAAATCATCAAATTTAGCATCGCGTTTTTTGTCGACGATCCGCTCCGCAGTCCCATAGTCGGTCGCATCATCTGCCTTGGCGCCTGTTGGGTATCTTTTGCCATGCGGGATGTAATTTATAATGTCAACATTATACCCTTCTGATTTCAATGTGTTGCTGAGTGCTACAACCTGCAGGGCTGTCCCATAATTGCGATAATGCCACCATGTGGTCAATGCCACTTTTTTGGTCATCGCCATTTGCCCCGATCAAATAATATCGCCCATTTCGCTTTGCTTTGCCCATAATCAGTTCTTCGCACTATAAATTTAGGGGAGGAAGCGTCTGGCAGATAACACAAGATATTACCGTCGCTATCCCACACCTCCCCCATAATTTTTATGGTGGAGTCGTTAATTTGCGACAGATCAAACGCGCCGGTATGGATAACTTCTGTATTTTTTTTACATAATTCCGTTTTTGTTCTCCCGCCAATTATCGAAACACTTCTATCCATATCCATCAGGCTCACTAGCGCGTTCGTTTCTATATCTTGCATAACCTTATAGCTAATCTTTATTTCTATCATTTCGTTTTGATTGACTTGCTTTGGACTGAGTAGTTCAATTTTAAAATCTTTAACAATAGAGTCTGAGGCCTCGTCCTTTTGGGTATTTGCAAATGATGGGTCTAGGTTTCTTAAGCTATACTCATTTGCTATATCTTCTGGCGCACCATTGATAATCATTTTGTTGCTGTCAATTAAAATCGCCTTGTTGCAATATTCTCGAACCGCATCCATCGAATGAGTGACTAACACGACCGTTTTCATTTTGTCTTTTTTTATATCGTCAAAAAACAAGTTGCACTTCCTCTGAAACGCCTCGTCCCCGACGGCGAGGACTTCGTCCAGGACCAGGATATCCGATTTGGCGCGGATGGCACAGGAGAAGGCCAGGCGGACCTGCATGCCGGAGGAATAATTCTTTAGTTTTTGATTCATGAATTCGCCCAGTTCGGCGAAATCGACAATATCATCGTACATTTCGTCGACTTCTTTTACCGAAAAACCCATCAGTGCACCATTTAAATAAACATTCTCGCGCCCCGTCAGTTCGGAGTTGAAACCAACGCCCAGTTCAATGAATGATACCAGAGAACCGTTGACTCGAACCGAACCACCATCTGGTTCGTAAATTCCTGAAATCAGTTTAAGTAGCGTCGATTTACCCGAACCGTTTCGTCCGACGATGCCGAAAAAGTCGCCCTTTTCGACGTTGAACGATACGTCGTGCAGCACGCGCTGTTTTTTGTAACCTTTGACTCCGCGCGTCCAATTCAAAAACGCTTGTTTGAGTCCGGCCGGTTTTTCCGTCGGTAGGCGAAAATGTTTGGATAAGTTCTTAACCTCAATAGCGATTTCTTTACTCATCACACTAACTCCGTAAATCGCCTAGACGCCTTGCGGAAATAAAGAATCGACACGGTTGTGATCGCGGCCGCGATTAACAGCGGTGCAATTTGGATAAGTGGATTATTAACTAAACTCCAAATTGTGTCAGTCGGCGCATAAGTTACAGCGCTGCGAGCATCCTGAATCACTTGCGCTACGGGGTTGAATAGCAGCGCCTTGGCCGCCAGCGGACTCATATTGATCACCATGGAAAGCGGATAAATAATCGGCGTGGCATAAAACAGCGCTTGCATAATCACTTCCCAAATATGCGCCAGGTCGCGAAACTTGACATAGAGCGCCGCCAGCAAAAACGCCACCGCCAGCGCAAAAATAAACAGTTCGACAACCAGCGGTACGAGCAGCAACGCCGTCCAACGAAATTGCACACCACTAAGCACCGCGAACACCAACACCACTAGCAAATTAATACCGAGATTGATCAACGCTGACATCGCTCGCGACACCACCACCACACTTTTCGGAATCTTTATTTTCCGGAGCAGCCCACCATTCTCCACAATAGCTCGCATTCCCATCCCCGTCGTTTCAGCAAAAAACGTCCACAGAACAATACCGAGAAGTAACGAAACCGGATAGTGCGGAATACCATTGCCCATTTTCAGAAAATGCACAAACACGACATACATCACCGTAAACAGCATCAGTGGTTTGAGCGCCGACCATAGCATACCGAGCGCTGAATCTTCGTAGCGCAATTTGAAATCTGTCCTCACCAGTTCACGCAGCAAAATAGTAGAATAGCGGTATTTCTCACGTATCTTTTTCATTACTAATAGTATATCATTTTCTTGATAATTATTCATTATAATCAGGGGTGCAGACGTTCGAACAATTCTAATGCACTAGCAAAAGTCTTGTCCATATCATAATAAGCATACTCGCCCAAACGTCCACCAAAAATGATGTTTTCGTCTTTTTTAGCGAGTTCTTGATATTTTGCCAAACGTTCTTGGTCCTTGATCGTATTGACTGGATAGTACGGTTCGTCGCCACGTTGCCAAGTTTTGCTGTATTCGCGCACGATGACGGTTTTGTCGTAATCCTCAGCGTAACCTGGCCATTTGTCGGGATCGTTTGCCCGTTCGGGATGGAAATGTTTGAATTCGTGAATACGCGTGTATTCTGGTATCAAATCGGCGTAATTCATGACTGGACAACCCTGGAAATCATGCACATCAACGATTTCCTTTTTCAGATCCAAACTGCGCCACTTCAATTCGCCAAATTGATAATCATAAAAACGATCGATCGGCCCAGTAAATATTGTTGTAATTTTCACATCTCTTAATTTTTGAATTTCTTCATCGTCAAAGTAATCAATCCCCAACCGTACTTCGACCGATCCTGCACCCCGATTGCCAACCGCGATCATATTCTTGAATAACTGTTCATAACCGTCCACCGGTAAACCTTCGTGTGAATTATTGAAATAGCGATTATCGTAATTATAACGCACTGGTAATCGTTTGATAATTTCGGGCGACAGTTCTTCGGCCGGCGTTTGCCACTGCTTGGCCGTGTAATTCATGATAAAAGCTTCGAACAGTGGTTTACCAATCAAAGAAATCCCTTGTTCTTTGAGATTCTTGGGTTTATCCGGCGCATCGGCCGCCTGCTCGATGATTTTGGCTCTGGCCTCGTCGGGCGTCATGGCCGAATGAAAAAACTGATTAATCGTACCGAGGTTAATCGGCATCGAAAAAACTTCGCTCTCATGTGTAGTGTAAACTTTGTGTACATAGTTGGTAAATTTGGTAAAACGATTAACATACTCCCACACCTTTTCGTCGCTGGTATGGAAAAGATGTGCGCCATATTTGTGACATTCGATACCCGTTTCTTTATCAAATTCCGAATAGGAATTACCACCAATGTGATCTCGTTTATCGATGACCAGCACGTTTCGACCCAGCTCGTTTGCCACCCGTTCAGCAATCGTCAGACCAAAAATCCCCGTTCCTACTACTAACAAATCTGGTTTCGTGTTCATAGTAAACTATTACAATTTCGCCGCAGCAGCAGCGTCGACGATCACAGTTACGTTGGGGTGTGATTGCAAAGCGCTGGCTGGCACATCTACGGTTTGCGGGCCATTGATCATCGCCGCAACTGCATCAGCTTTGTTCTCACCACTGGCAATAATTAAGATTTGCTTGGCTTGCATGATGCTGGCGATGCCCATCGTGATAGCCTGCTTTGGCACTTCATCAATCGAATTGAAAAAGCGCGCATTGTCCCTGAGAGTTGATTCGTTCAAATCGACTACATGAGTCTTAATACCAAACGATGTACCTGGTTCGTTAAAACCAATATGACCGTTCGAACCAATCCCTAGCAACTGCAGATCAACGTTCAGTCCATCCAAAATCGCGTCATATCGGCGACATTGTTCAGTTTGATCTGCGCCGTCTTCGGGCAGGTGGATATTATCAGTCGGGATATCTAACTTTGAAAATAGATTACGCTGCATAAATGAATAATAACTCTCGGGATGCTCTTGGGGTAATCCTAGATACTCGTCCAAATTAACGGTTTTAACCGCCCGATATGACGTGCCGTTTTGTTGGTGATCCGTTACCATGCGCTGGTACAGACCGACTGGACTAGATCCAGTAGCCAAACCCAGCACAGAGTCTGGTTTTGTCGTAACTATATTCTTGATAATATTAAAAGCTTGATCACTTAATTCATCATAATTTGCAGTTTTAATAATCTTAAACATCGTTGTTCCTCCTTTTAACGTTACAACCAGTATAACATTTTTTACAGTAAGTTCAAACTTCGTTACTATAGAGTAAAATGCTGGTGCGTGTTAAAATGTTTGTATGAACAAGTTGGTTACGATCGTTATTCCGGCTTATAACGAGGAGAAATCGTTGCCGTCGCTACTGGAACGTTTAGAAAATCTGGTCGAAGTTAGTCGTGATTATAATTTTGAATTCTTATTTATCGACGATGGTTCAAAAGACAAGACGTTGTCTATTTTACAACATGCATCCGAAATCGATCCGCATCTTTCTTATCTCAGTTTTTCCCGAAATTTCGGCAAAGAAATCGCCGTAGCCGCTGGTATCGACCACGCTGATGGTGATGCGGTGGTAATCATGGACGCCGACGGTCAAGAACCGCCCGAGATGATCCCCGCGATGATTAAATGGTGGGAAAAGGGTTACGACGATGTCTACGCCCGTCGCAGTTCGCGCCACCATAGTAGCTTTTTCAGGAGTTTGACCTCGAAACTGTATTATCGCACTCTGCAGAAAATGTCGCGTGTACCAATCCAGATCGATACTGGCGATTTCCGCTTATTTTCTCGTCGCTGCATTCTAGCGCTCAGACAATTTCGCGAATCAGCACGACAAAACAAAGCTCTGTTCAGCTGGATCGGTTATCGCAAAAAAGAACTTTCTTTCGAACAGGGCGAGCGCGGCGGTGGTAAAACCAAATGGAAATTGGGTGTTCTTTCCCCTGGCAACTCCCTGATCAACCTGGCGATCGACGGTTTTACATCGTTTACAACTATCCCCCTGCGCCTCGTTACGCTGTTTGGTCTGTTAATTAGCGCCAGCGCGGCTATTTACATCGTTGTTGTTCTGATTCAGGCGTTTATGGGTCTGCCGCGCCTCGGTGGTTATAACACGATGCTGATTATTATCCTGTTTTTGGGCGGCGTACAGATGGTTTCTCTCGGTATTATTGGCGAATATGTCGGTCGAATTTTCAGCGAGACCAAAAATCGCCCTCTTTATCTGATTGAGGAAATTCATAAAGCAAAGGTAGCTAGCAGTGGCAAAAAAGACGATCCCGAAAAACTTGATCAACAGTAAAGAGTTTCGCTTCGTTATCGTCGGCGGCGTCAACACTGTGATCGATTTCGCATTTTATAATTTTCTTAGCAAAATTTTCAGTCTGGCGCTACCCGTCGCTAACATGATTTCGAGTTTTATCGCTATGTTGTTTAGTTTTTTTATGAACAAAAAGTGGACATTTCGCTCGAGTGGGAAAAATTACCTCCGCGAAATCGTTTTGTTTTTCATTTTCACCATCATTAGCATTTGGGTGATCCAAAGCGGCCTGATTTGGCTAGTTGAAAATACCTTTTCCACCATCGATTGGCAAAATTTTTGGACCAAAAATCTGCTCAAAATCGCCGCGTCTATTCCATCGTTAATTTGGAATTATGTGACGTATAATCGTTTTGTGTTCAAGGATAAATAGTTATTGTAATTCTTGCGATAGTTTATTCTAATTCTAATAGTGATGTTCTATCGTCTGGGCTACTCATATTATAAAGATAGCCATTTGGAGAAATAAGTCTGTAATCACCTATTAAATATTCACTCGAATTATCAATTATTTCCATTCTAGGAAATTGCGCACGCATATCTGACACAATTCTCATGAACTGCGCATAACTCACTTCGTATAGGTGTTGATTTTCTACTGCTAGCCCTCTCACGGGAGTAAACTGAAGTAATTTCCACTTTGTAACACCTTTTTCCTGCAAAGAGTGTCCCACATCCCCAATTTTATCGAGATTGAGTCTAGTTATCACTGAATTGATTGATACTTCAATATCATTTTCCCTCACAAGGTCTATACTATTTAGAATATTTTGTTTATGATTTCCAGTTCGCCCAAGTAATTCGTTAATTCCATCATCTACTGAATCAATGGATAATGTAATTTTAGCAAGTCCATTTTTGATTTGTCCAATCTTTTTCGTTGTTAATAGGCTGCCGTTTGTTGTTAATTTATTTTTGATTCCATAACTATCTGATGTTTTTATTAGTTCGCCCAAATGGGGGACAAGAGTCGGCTCGCCTCCTTGAAATGTTAGGTCTGTTACACCAAGCTCGGCAAGTTTCGTAATAATTAAAAGATGTTGTTCTTTTGTTAAGTTGTTGTCTTCTAAATATCGAAAGCAATACCCGCACTTTTGATTGCATTTATCTGTTATTGCCCAAGCGACCTTAGAACTCTCTCTCTCTCTCTCTCATTTGCATTATCCGTTAATTATGGTTGACTAGTGGTTACTCCCTTGGTATCATATGTCGCTAATTTTCTTCAGCACAATGTGCCGGTCGCGGCCTTCGCCCTCGGATTCGGAGGTGAGTTGGGAGTAATCAGCCAGAACTTTGTGGACCACGCGACGTTCGGCGGCGTTCATGGGTTTGAGACTCATCGCTTCACCGGTGTCTAAAACTTCTTTGGCCCACTTTTCGGCTTGGTCGGCGATGCGATCATTGTGACGACGTTTGTAATCGGCCACATCCAAATTCACTCGGGTTAATTCAGCTTCTTTCTGAATTAAAGTGGTTCGCACTAAAAATTGCAAACTGCGCAAGGTATCACCATTCTTGCCAATCAACAAGTTCGATAAATAAGTATTCGGCACCGAAAGTTCGATCACATCCTCATCAGCCGTCGCATAAACATCAACGTTAATACCAAAAAACGATAGTACGTCCTCGACGTATTTTTTGGCAAATGTTATCGATTCTTCCCTATTCATTATAATTTTTCCTATTTCGCCTTGATCCTTCTCACAATCGTCTGGCCGCCACTGGGTTTTGGTGTTTTAACTTTGTAACTTTTATTCTTAGACGGTTTCTGGGTGATAATTTTTGCTTCGTGAATATCTTTGGGATTAAGTTTGGTAGTTTGAGCACGCGCGGATTTGGTAGCTAATTTTTCCATTTCGCCTAAATCTTGATTCAGAATAACGTGTTGTTGAATAATAGCGATAAGTGACGTTGTGGCATAATATAACATCACCGCGGCCGGTAGCGCTAAACCAATCATAAAAGTCATTACTGGAAAAAGATAGATCATTTTACCAGTAGTAGCCGCTGCCATTTCAGTTTGGTCGACTTCTTTGCCGGCAGCAGCTTCGCGAAACATGTCGCGTAGTTTTTTCTTTTCAGATGCTTGTGGCATAACTTGCTTGCTTTGGTAAAACTGAAAAGCGGCGGCTAGTGCGGCGATAATTAATGCGGGTAAATACGAGCCAGCTGTTTTGGTTAAATCAATTATGCCGAATAAGTGTGTTGTGTTATTAGTAAGTAACTCTGGAATCCGCCCGACTTGTTCCAAAAACGGATAAATGAAATCGCTGGGTACTACGTGTTGAGCTTGCTGATAAGTCGTTGAGAAAATCTGAATTACCCGAAAAATTGCGAAAAAAACTGGTAACTGAATTACCAACACAAGAATCGAGCCGAACGGTTTGATCCCTTTCTCGCGATAAAGTTCCATCATCATTTGGCTTTCCAGCATGCGGTTACCTTTAGCCTGGATTTTAATGCGCTTTAATTCAGGTTGAATCGAGCGCATTAGTTTGGTTTGGCGAAGTTGTTTTTTAACCAGCGGCCAGAGTAGAAAACGAATTAAAATTGTCAGGATAATAATCGCCACACCAAAATCCGCCACCAAGCTGTAGATTAGTGCCAGTACGTTAAAAATAGGTTGCGTCAGCAATCGATCAAAAATATTCATGAGGATAGTTTAGCAGATTTTACCAAGAAACGCTATTTATTTTGGGACTGCCTGTGTTTCCAGACCAGTCCCATGTAGTAGTGGCAAGAGTTGGATAGTCAACTCATCGTGTTTTGCGGCTAGAACATCAGCTGAATAAACACTAATGATGATATCAATCGCGGGTGAACCGGGCAGCAAATGTCGCGTGATTTCATAAATGCGACGACGAATACGATTGCGTTTGACTGCGCTTTTAAAGATTTTTTTACTTACTACAACTGCCACGCGCGGATGACGACGATGTTTGTTAACCGCCCATCGAACCGCAAAGAATTTACTATGCGCAACTTGACCATTCGACATAACATAACGCAAACTGTTATGACCGTGAAAACGATATTTCTGAGAAATCACGAAAATTCCTTTCGAGCTAATTCTGTCTCATTCGGAAAAATGCATAGATGTATTCTTCTCTCATTTCGTTGAATTATCATGCATCCATTCTATCACGAGGAGAAGGATCGTCGTGGCAATTTTCAATTTATACTGCGATTTTACCGCGTGCTTTGTTGCGTCGACGTTTTAGGACAGCCTGACCAGCTTTAGTGGCCATGCGAGCTCGAAAACCGTGTACTTTGACGCGTTTACGGGTTTTTGGTTGATAAGTTCTCTTTGGCATAATGTGGCACATTGTATCAAATTTAGTTGTTCTTGCCAAGTCTGACTGTCTTAAGAACATTTCTTCCACTGAAATCGATGACTTATCCACAATTTTACAGGGGGAAAATGAAATCTGTGGAAAAACTGACCACTAAATGTCCAAAAATTACGAGATTCGAAAAATCCAGATTGGGGGTTGTGGAAAAGTTGGTAAGTTTGTTATGATATTTGCCAGAAAGGTTTCCAAGTGGAGAAAAGTCAGGAAGAAGTTTTGTGGCAAACAATACTCGGCGAGATTGAACTTTCGATGTCGCATGCTACTTTCGCGACGTGGTTCAAACCAACAGAGTTATTGGCCATCCAAGGTCAAAATTTACAGGTTTTAGTTAATAATTTCTTCGCTAAAAATCAGTTCGAGAAGAAATTTGACGCGCAGATCAAACAAATTCTGCGAAAAAATGGTTTTTCATCCCCAACAATTGAATATATTATAAAAGGTAAGCACGCTACCAAAGAAGAAACTGTTGATGAAAAAACCATCCAAGCTCAAACAGAGGTTGAGCAACCAACAATCAAAAGTCCGACTGGTCTTAATCCAAAATATCGTTTCGATAATTTCATCGTTGGTACTTGTAATGATTTGGCGCACGCCGCTTCGCAGGCAGCAGCAGCAATGCCGGGTGAAAAATATAATCCAATTTTTATTTACGGTGGATCAGGTCTTGGTAAAACTCATTTAATTCAGGCGATTGGTAATGAAATTTTGGCAAAAAAACCGAGAACGCGTGTGTTATACGCTTCGGCTGAAACTTTTGGTAATGAATTTATCGATTATGTTCGATTTAAAAAGAATCGTGATTTCGGTAAAAAATATCGTGATGTTGATGTTTTGATTATTGATGATATTCAGTTTATCGCTGGTAAAAAATCAACTCAGGAGGAGTTTTTCAATACTTTCAATTCTCTACATCAATCAGATAAACAAATTATTCTATCATCTGACAAACCACCCGCCGAGATCCCTAGTTTGGCCGATCGTTTGCGTAGTCGTTTTCAAATGGGTATGGCAATTGACGTGTCACTGCCAGATTATGAAACACGTTGTGCGATTTTGGAGGCCAAAGCTGCAGCCTTGGGGGTTAGTTTACCAACTGAAATAACTGAGTTTTTGGCCGATCAAATTCGTACTAATATTCGTGAGTTGGAGGGTGCACTCAATCAAATTTTGGCTTATTGTGAAATGCGACGAGAAGAACCAACCTTGATGCTAACTAAGGGTTTATTGGGTGATATCAAGAACTCGCGTCCTAAACACATTACTGCGCGACAAATTATCGATAAAACTGCTAGTTATTTTGACTTGAAAGCTTCTGATATTTGTAGTCCGGCGCGCGATCGTCATATCGCCGAACCGCGTCAAATGGCGATGTACTTGCTACGTAGTGAGATAAAAATGAGTTTTCCTAAAATTGCTCATGAGCTCGGTCGCAAAGATCACACTACCGCTATTCACTCTGTTGAAAAAATTGAACGTGAGATAAAACTAAATGCTCGCGTTCGTGAGCAAATCTCAGATTTAAGGGAGAGACTTTATGCGTAAAATCTTTGGAAAACTTGTTGATAAACTGCGAAATACTTTTGGAAAACTTTGGTTTGTTTTGGTAAAAAAATCTTGTGTAAATTGTTTCTTGTGTAAAAGTCGCGTTTTCTTCACCAATTTTTACCAAACTTTTTCACATGGGTTTTTGTTATTTTGGCCTCATAAAATTTCGTGGTTTTACCCATTTTCCACACCATTTACTGTGATTACTAATTTAAATAAAGGAGTATTATAAATGAAAGCGGTTGTAACCCAAGAAAATCTAGCTAGAGCTTTGAATATTGTTAGTCGAATCGCTAGTAGTCGCACTACGTTGCCAATTTTGAGTAATATTTTAATCAAAGCTGAAGATGGAAAATTGATTTTATCAGCCACTAATTTAGAAGTTGCAATCACCGGATCTATCCCAGCTAAAATTAACCGCGAGGGGGTGTTAATTGCACCAGCCAGGTTAATTACTGAATTTATTGCGAATTTACCAAAAACTAATATTGAAATTAACGCTAGTGATAATAAAATCACCATCACAGCTGGTAATTATCACTCTGTGGTTAATACGGTAGCAGCTGACGAATTTCCTGTTTTACCTGAGCCGAAAACCAAAATATCAATTAAAATTCCAATTAGTGATTTTAAAAAAGCAGTAGCTGGAACAGCGTTAGTAGCTAGCAATGACACTACTCGCCCAATTTTAACAGGTGTTTATTTACATACTTTTAATAGTGTTTTATATATGGCGGCAACGGATGGTTATCGGTTGGCTGAGAAAAAAGTTTTACCACTTGATAAAGAAATTTCAGCGATAGTACCAGCTTCAACTTTGAGTGATGTAGTGCGGATTATTAGTGATGAGATAAAAGAAATAACTGTTAATTTTAGTGATGATCAAATTAGTTTTGTGATTGGTGACACAGTAGTAACTTCGCGATTAATTGATGGTAATTTTATTGATTATCGACAATTAATTCCCAACAAAACAGATGTTGTGGCAACGTTAAATCATGATGAATTTATTCGGATCACCAAAATTTCCGAATTATTTGCTCGCGAAACCGCTGGATCAATTACTCTCAAGGTCGATGCTGATACTTCAACTCTCAGTATTCGTTCCATTACGTCCGAACTGGGTGAAAATAATTCAGAAGCCGAAGCGACGGTCAAGGGTAGCGGCACAATCACCTTGAACTCAAAATTTTTACTGGATGCATTAAGTCAAATCGATGGCGATAATGTGAAACTTCAGTTCAGTGGTAAGTTAGCGCCAGCCTTACTAACCGCCGATGACGATGATACTTATAAACACATTATTATGCCGGTAAAGAGCTAATACTCGTGATAAAATGTTGTTATGATCAAAAATTTGCGCGTTCAAAATTTTCGAAAACATCAGGATTTCAAGGTAGATTTTAAATCTAGCGCGACAATTATCACGGGCACAAACGGCAGTGGTAAAACATCGCTAATTGAGGCGATTTATATTGCTCTTCAGGGTAAAAGTTGGCGGTCAAACTTTACAGAAATCTTGCGCGATGATGGTCAAAAAATTGCCGATTGGTGGCGAATTGATCTAGAATTTCTTGACGGTCAAAAACGAATTATTAAATTCAAACCTCATCCTGATCCCCAATCTTATTCTTCGAAACTTGTTTCGGGATCTATAAAATCATTCAATATTAATAATCAAACTTTTACACGTTTACCGGCAAAATTCAAAAAACCAACTATTTTATTTGAACCAAACGATTTGCAATTATTATACGGTTCGCCGACTCGTCGTCGCGATTTTTTTGATCGGTTTATTGGTCAAATCGAACCATCGCACGTGACTAATCTTAGGAAATTTGAACGGATTTTGCGTCAACGTAACAATCTTTTAAAATACGGCACTTCACTCGACGAATTGTTTGTTTGGGATCTGCAATTTGCTGATTTGGCCGAAAAAATTATTACCGCGCGCGATAAATGGCTCAAAGAAATTAATAACCATCTCAGTCATGAATATCAAAAAATCGTCGCTGGACACGATCAAATCACCATGAAATATACAGCGTTGCAAAAAACCCGTCAACAAATCCTGGATCAACTAAAGGACGATTTTGTGAAAAATTGGCCATGTACTAAAACTGGTCCGCAAACTCATGATATCAAGTTCAAAATCAACGATCATGATGCTAAATTAACCGCCTCGCGCGGTGAAAATCGTACCATCATCTTTGCGATTTTAGCGGTTATGACCAAAATATTGAACCAAGTTTTAAACGAAAAAGTCTACTTATTATTCGATGATATTGACAGCGAACTCGATGCCAATCGCCGGAATGAACTATATAAATCCATAACTTTCGCCGAAAATTATTTATTCGCAACAACCATCAAGATCGACAAAAATACTATGGATAGTGTTAATTTAATTTAATAATAGAGATCATATTTGTAGACCCAACAGGCGTCCACTTGAAAATCACTAGTGGGACAGGAGTAATATAAATTGACCACGTCGCCAGTTTTGAGCGGCGGCAACTTCTCATCTAGTTTGGGTACAAATTCACTGGTCAAAGTAACATCACGGGAGTTGATGTTGGTTGTGTTGGTGGGTAAGTTGTCACCGACGATGACGAAGTTTTTTGGCCAACCAGCAGTTGTCTTAAAGACAAGGCTGCGGCTGTCGTATAACTCAATATATGCCACATCGTATTTTTCGACAACATTAACTTCAATAGTAAGGTCGCCAGTTGTCCTGAAGTTTGATGTTTGCACTTGCGTCCACAGCATATCTCCGGTGCTATCTTTAGTTATTCTATTCCCAGCCAAAGTAATTCTTTCCAATTTGATGCCGTTTGAACGAGCATACAATTTCAAAGTAGCGGCAACCCCCCCAGCCCAATTATCTGTTCGATACTGCGCTAAAGTGGCTAAACCATTGAAAATAAATTCGTCCGAAACGTCCCTGTCGTAGGCCGGGCGGGAGAGCGTCCCGTTAGACCAGATATCGTTAAACTGAAAAACCAATTGGTCGCTGGAATCATAAATAGACACGTCGATGCTAACGTCATATTTATCTACTGTAACTTTATATTTTGATTCATCAACATTAACGACCACATTAAAAGAAAGTCGATTTTCCGACACATCAATACTGCTTGTTTGTAAACTAATACGTTTGACACCGCGCAGTTTATTATAAGCAAAATGTTCAATAATAATCTGTATATTGTTAACATCATTTAATCTCCAATCAGTGTCCAGCAGTTTAGAGAAACCTAACATCTCTGGTCCCAGAATTGGTCCACCACCAGTATCGCCATAAGATACACTCTCTCCCGAAGCTGGATCTGTGCCAAGATATTTGTCACCCTTGGGCCAAACTAATACGGCCGCTATTATCAATACCGCAAAAATAACAAACACCACGACGATAGCCAACAAGGGATTTTCACGAAACGCTACGGATGCCTTTTTAAACATTGTTGTTCTCCTATGGACTTATTATAATATAACTCATTAATCGACTCATCAGAATATCTGGACTCACAGCTCCCTTACCATTACTACTGGACGTAAGGGTGGTCTTGCTCGTGTTTGAAGACGAACCGTTTGGATCAGCAATAAGCCAGTTACCGCTAGCATCTATACCCATGAACGCTAAAAAGTGTCCTACCTGGGAATATCCATAATCGCCGCCCGCCACGACTCGCTTGCCTGTCTTTAGAGCATCGATAATCGCTTCTCTGTCACTTTCACTGTTACTATGTACTCTGTCGCTGGCTGTGACATTATAAAAACTTGCAATATTCTTGAAAGGAGCAAGAGTACCATCTGTCGTGCAATGATAAATATTAGCCGCATTCATTTCATCATTAACAGTTTTTGGCGTGACCTGTTTACCTGTCAAACTAGTAATAATAATAGCCATCGCAGTCATCCCGCAACCAGAATGATGAATATCACCATTACCGCAAAAAGTATCTCCTCCCCATCTATCATCCCACTGAGAGAACACTTCGTATTGATCAAGGGCGGTAATCACGCCCGGTCCACCACTACCAGAATCAGAACAACTGTCGCCACCACCACTAAACCCACCATTCCAACCAATCTCATTAATATAGGCTGTCAAAGAATCAACTGACTGTTTCATCCCCTCAATGGAGCCGTAACCTGCGCCGTTGATATTTCCCTGAACCCAAGTCGGGCCGATTTTTTCGAGATATTCTTTCGGGTCGGCGATGCCAATAGCTTGGTCATGATAACCGTTAGTTAATGTTTTACCATATTGGTCGAAACCTTCACCTAAATTCTTTCCCTGTATGCTCGCTCCACCCGCGCCTGTTCCTGGGGGGCAACCATTTCCCCAAAAATTATTTGCACCACAAATAGAGGTAGGATCTTCGTAGCGCATTTGGACCAAAACAGCTATATATGGCACATTGTATTTATTGCCCATGCGAACCGCTAACTCACCATAATTATCGAGCAACCGCTGCATCGTTTCTTTATCACCATCGCCCCATCTGGCAGATAATTCACTCGGGTTGCCGTTAAAGAAGGATAACTCGGCATTTTTCGCACTCATAATGTCAGTGCTACCGTCACTACCTGAACTACCACCCGCACCACACTCAACGCCAACGTTATAGTTTCTAATTCCAGCGCTAAAAATTGTCTTTTGATCTCGACTACTGGCCTGAACGTTTGTTGATAGCATCAATATGGCGAACAATGAAAACGCGCCGATGATTATCAAACTTTTCTTTTTCATCCGCCCGACTCCGTTTTCATCCTATCTGTGCATTTGAAATAATCATAAATCAATTCGTCTTGTTCTGGACACAAAACCAACGTGGTGTAATCAACTAACCCGGTTATTTCGGGGGGCAACGGCGAATAATAATCATTAATACGATAAGATTGTTGAAGATTCGAAATATCAACAATAAAAGTTGTGAAATAGATTTGTTTTGCTTGATCATAAGTAGTTTGTTCATATGAACCTTCACGAATCATCGCGCTGGTGGCAGATGGTATCCATGATAAATTTCCTTTAACAGTCCAGTACAGATTACTCTCAATATCTGCTTGCCTAGTGTTAGACAAATTTTTGACGTAGTTGCTGTAATTATTGATAGCTATAGTTTGCACTTCGGTAGTAGTAGTTGGCGGCGGCGGAGTATCTTCTGATGATCTTGATAACCGAGGCCACAACGATAATACCACCAAAACCACCATCACCAAGAAACCCACCAATGCAATCACTAGGGTTTGGTGTCGTTTGATGATTTGAGTAATCTTGTTCAACATATCTATATCCTATTATTTCAAGTGATCCCCAATATAAACAAAATCCATTTTACCCTTCCACTGATCGGCCGTCAGAGTATTCATAGCCGACCAAGAGCCATTTTTCGGGAAACCGAACCCAGCTCCAGTCTCTAGTATAGTTATATTATCACCATCGACTGATAAAACTAGACCGGTATGACCGCATTTTTCATTACCGCAATAAGAAACGGAGTTGTATTGAGTAGTGCTAAATATGGCCAAAGCTCGCGGAGTACTAGATAACTCTAGCCCAGAATTATTACTTACGAGATTTTTCGCCACATCCCTACCATCGCCACCGCCATATGTAAGGTCCGTATACAGGTCTATAAACCAGGCTGGAATAGTAGTGCAACCATTGATATTAACTCTAAACGTGTAATTGTTGCTACTTCGTGTATACGTTCCTCCGAGAGCATCAAAAGCTGCTTTAATTCCTTGAGTGCTGTACTCACCTAAATTATCGTCTTGTTGTGATGTGGAACTAGTGCTGCCAGTGGAGATGAACTCGAGCTCCCGAGCGATCTGCTGTTCGATTTCTTTGTCCTCAGGGCTATCACTAGCGCTGTACCAGGCGTAACCCTGTAAAATTGGATAATCCATACCAGCATATAACCCAATACGGAAATAACTATCGCGATTAATATCGGTAGTAACCCTTTCATTGCAGTGTTCTCCCTCCCATCGCCCACCTTTCATACCAACCAGCCGTGCTTCATTGGGGTCATTTGTCTCAAAAGCCCTAACGATATAACCATCTGACTCGCTACCAATTTCATAACCTAGGCAGTATTTGGCATAGTTCCGATAAACATTATTACTATCTCCGTCGAGCAACTTCTTGACATTGTTACTTACACGTATAATCGTACAATTACCATTATCGTCTATATCTTCAACACCACAGCCATAAAAATTAACATCCCAGTCGTAACTGAAATCACCAGTTATCGTCGCCATTTGATCCTGGCTCATCTCTATGGTTGGTGCGTTGATATCAGAAATGCTTGCGACAGCTGCTAGTGCCTGAGTTGATCTGTTATTGAACAATCCACCTAAAACGAAGTTTGGCACAGCACCAACCAACTTAGCAAAATTGGCAAAATAGTCCTGAATGCCGGATGGCATCGTGTTAATTTTAGCGCTGTTAACAACTCGAGCAATAGTTGAACGGTAATCCGATGCATCAAATAACCGCTCAGCTAACGGTCGTGATGTCCACTCGTGCTCTAACCACTCCTGGGCTGCTAATTGATTCTCGTAGGCTTGGCTTGGAGATAATTCACCCGCACCCGATGAAGCAAACGAAGTCATCGCATTATGCTTGCCGAAATAAAATGCAGTGTTGGCATTCTGCCCGTGATCATAAGCATATTTATCGTAAGCTATCCCTTGGCCAATTTGGAAGGCCCACGCCATGAGGCTGGCCATCGCATCAGCAGCGCCAAGAACATTAAATTTCAATATAACAGTCGTAATTAAACCAACAGGGTCGAGGCTGCCAACCACGTCCATCAAAAACTGAGCAGCATCATTGCAAAACACAAACGATAATCCATTAAAAAGACCACCTGCACCCACTGAGTTTAACCACGTTAGTAATTCAGCCGCCCAGCCACCAGCTTCCTTGTACATGTTTTTTACCTGATCGGGAGTATTGTCGGCAATAACCACCCCATTAATAGTTTCCTGGTATTTTGAGCTGTCTGTCCAGCTTGATTCTCGATATGAATTTACCTTAGTAATATTAAAGTTGTCGTCAACTTCATAATCGTCTGGTATATTGTTGCTATATAAAAATTCACCACGCAGTACACCTAGAACATCGAAATCAATAGCATCACCATCTAAACCCATAAAAGATGCTTGAATCTGCCCCCAGGTGCTAAGGGGCTCTTGATATATCGATGTCCCAGTTTGCTCTAGGCCAAGCATATTTTGTTTATGGGCATCTCCCGCAGCCTGTATCGAACAAAGACCGATCATTATAACACCCGCTATAGCAGCACCAGCACCAGCGATTTTTAACGCCTTGGTTATTTTGAGCCGGGTCTTTCCAGCCTTAGCCTCGGCAGCGTGTAGTTCTGCTTCTGCTATCTGATTTGTCGCCTCAGGCGTTTCTATTGAATTACCGTCGTCGCCGACGACTTTCTCTGCCCCCATATTATTTTTTGCTTGTTTTGTTCGTCCTATTTCACGAGTTATAATAAAGTCCTCAATCTTATCAAGTCCTAATCCCTTTAATTTCTCAATCGGGTGAAACCACGAATACGAGCCCAACATTTTACTGACCTTTCTAACCTTTATTTCTGTTCCCAGTACACTACCACCCGATGCCCTACCCGACGTTCGTAGTGCATTCAGCAGCTCTTTATGTGATAACCGTCGTCCGTTTGTCGATATTTTACCACTAGGGGAAATATCCACTATTTCATTAAGGCCGTAACTTTTGAGAGTGGACTCTATTTGTGGTTTGACTTGATTCTCAAAATTCCACTGAGCCTGAGTTCTTTCTGGACCAGCAGGCAACTCTTCGTAATTTACCAACTTCCAATTATCGTCACCAATGAGTGTCGCGTAATTAATTTCAATGCTTTCGAATGTGCCAAAAACGTTACTTGACTTGATGGTAATACCCGCGTCGGCAAGTTTATTAACGTAGTTCTTCCCTACCATCTGGCCAAAAGCGCCAACGCGACTGGTTTGGAAATGATCATGCACCGCTGTACTAACAGCTGATCTAGCTGCTACGGTGGCCGATCGTACCACATTTCGCATTGTCCTAGCTCCAGTTACTAACTCATGCACTGTCTGCGTGGTGTCCTTTAGCCAATTAGCCATTTGCCCAAACTCAGCAACAGCGATAGCCGGTAGCATGAAGATTGACATACCACCAGCAACTACGATACCGATTAACCAACCGATTATGCCCTTTTTGTGGCGAGCAAAGAAACCAGATTGTTTATTCTGCGATGCAGCAATAGCAGCGTCGCGTTTTTCAATCATATTGGTTAGCCAATCTAACTGTTTACCTTCACGCTCTTGTTTAGCAATATCTCTGGGCGATTTTTCTTTATCACTTTCCCCACCAGCGCTCTTTTCAGCTTTACCAAGAGCACCTCGGAGGTTATCGAATTTATCGTAATTATCACCTAACAAATCACGATACAGCTCCTCGCGGTTAGCGGGAGCTTTACTGCGCGTATCAGAATAATCGCGAGGACTAGAATAATCTGGTGCTTCATCACCCCTATCGTCTGAACTATACTGACCACCCCACGCCATTTAGGCTATCCTCTTAATCACTTTGATATTATAGCATAAGAGGGATTAATGAACAATAACCCTAGAAGCTACGCGTATCGAAAAAATTCTTATCAGTTCCCGCCTGTTTATAGAGAATGGCATAGCCATTCGGCTCATTTTCTCCAAATAGCTGTATTTCTAGTATTTCCGTTGCGCCAGAATGCCCGCTATCGCCGAGTTGCAATAAATCTCGCGCCCTCTCGATAGCTTGAGGTCCTACATACTCGACATTTGGATGGCTAGGGTTGTAATTAACTGGTTCAGGGATACGGTTATAATCAAATTCCCCACTCGCTACTGGCGGCAGATTGTCTGGTGAAGAGTCCCCTTGTGGTATCTCATCACTCGAATCCTCATTTACCACTCCCGGATTATCCACCGAATCTTCTGGCCCTATACTCGGATCTGTTCCTCCTGGTTCTGTCGCGACCGGTGTATTTCCTCCCGATGTTGCGCCGGCTGCCTCACCACCACACCCAGACGCACCACCACTTATAGTAGCTGCAAGGACGAGAGCTAACATTGCTTCTGCCCCTCTTTTTAATAAATTCTTTTTTTCTTTGTCTGGTTGGTTAGGATTCTTTTTCATAATGACACTTCTCCTTTCGTATCATTATTTAATCTACGTTCGGATTATATCACACTTGCTAAAATAATGCAAATCAAATTAATATAACAGAAACACGACCGGCGCATCACTGCCCCGATCGCGGTTTAGTGTATCTATTGTAGCATACATTTTGTCCGCGAGGTAGTGGATATGGACGAGCAACTTGCATTAACGCGCCATAAACGGTATAATTGATATGTATAAATGGTGAGGAAAGGGATCGTGGTGAGTAGGTATTGGGGACGACAAATCAACACTCTAAAAGTCGGTAGGTGTGGTTTTTGGCGTTGCCACAGATTTATTATCCTGCTCACGATATCTGCACTAGGTATTTTTATCGGGTATAGTTTAATCAGTTCAGGTCACATCAACGCTCTCGTTGCCGCTGATCCATCTACTATATCCACTTGTGGTGGTAATCCAGAATGTTTTGCATTTAGTATCGACACGCGTTTGACGCTCAATGGAGCGACTACTGGGACGAGCACAACTTTTGCTATACCGCTATCTGGTCAGCCAAACAACAATGCTAATCATCCACATAATTGGGTTATAAACTGGGGCGACGGAACACCCGACCAAACAAGCTCTGATACTGGCGCATCAAATGGGTTTGGCATCAGTCACAACTATGCAGCACCAGGACAATACCAAATAACCATACGACCTAACGGAGCTGCCACGGCTGGTTGGATGAACGCATTTGGGTTTGGCAACTACACTGACCACACTGGTGCTAATGTTACAGCCAACAGGCAAATGTTTCAGTCCGTTGATGTGCCTTTTACAGATTTAATGAAAACCAAAGGATCGACCCACCGCTTTGCCTATATGTTCCTTGAAACCGTGAATAGCATCGGCATCCCAGCTAACCTATTCACTAATGTATCGACAACTGGCGATACAAATCTCAGCTATATGTTTCATTATACTTTTAGGAGCTTCGCCGTCAATTCCACCGTCGCCACTATTCCATCGGGGCTGTTCGACGGCCTAGATACCAGCAGCAGTGCAAATTTTTCTTATATGTTTTATGGTACTTTCAGAAACTTTGCCACTAATTCCACTGCCTATACTATTCCGTCGGGGCTATTCGACGGCATAGATACGAGTAGCGGCACAACCTTGAACCGCATGTTCTACGAAACTTTTACTTCCCAGGGATCATTCCCGATTTCTACTGTTGCCACCGTCCCGCCCGACCTATTTAGCCACATCAGCACCGCGAGCGCGACCTCTGCTTCCTATATGTTTAACACCACCTTTTCGGGCTACGGCATGCGCACGGCCAACTTTTCGGTCAATGGTGCAATCGTACCGTCATTGACGCAATCTTTTTCGGCTCCTTATGTAACAAAGAACATTTCTACCAATAATATGCCCAGCACCAATCCGGTTGTCAACGCAGGCGACGTGATTGTACCAACCTACAATGACGCAATTCGTTCTATCGTTAAACCGGGAGGAACGTACTCTACCTATGATTGGTATTCAACGGACGGCACGTCTTGCGCATCCGCTACACCAACTCCGGATTGCGGTCCGCAGATTGCGCCAGTAACTTTTCCCGATGTTATCGAATGGACACCGACTGTGTCAACAGAAAAAGGCAACGTCGTGTTTTATGCTCCGCGATCGACCAAAATAGTTACATTTGAGTCTAATGGTGGTTCATCTGTATTTGATCAAAATTTGACTGTTGGTAGTACTGTGTCAGAACCGGCCGACCCGGTTCGCAGTGGGTATGACTTTAATGGTTGGTATATAGATTCTGCGCTAACTGTACTTTGGGATTTCACATATGATACTGTCGTAGATGATACGATATTATATGCGGGATGGCTTGTTGTTGCACCCCCACTACCAACCGATCCAAACACTCCAGGCATCCCAGACGTGCCGAATACTGGAGTCGGTCAAACAGAACATGATTTTGTAGTGATAGCTGGTATCGTTCTCAGCGTCATCGCGGTCTTGCTCAGCCTAATTACTGTCCAGAGTTTAGCACGTTTGGTCGGGAAAATCGATGCGAGTTGACGCACGGGGTGGTTATGAATAAACTTCGCGACGATGCGCGACAGTTATTAGCTCAAGGACTAGCTTGTCGTCGATTATCTCTACTAGTAGTCGATAGTCGCCAATTCGATAGCGCCAGTATTGCCTCAGAGTATGTTTGAGTTGCTTGCCGTGCGAGCGCGGGTCGTCTGTCCCCTCTAAATTATCGGCAATCCATTGGATGACGCGCTTGGCATTTACGCGGCCGATTTTACGCAGATCCTTTTCAAATCTAGCTGTCGGGACAATTTTATATGTCATATTGTGCCTTGAGCTCACTCCACGTTGCCGAGGTTTTGTGGCTGGCGTTGTATTTTTGGGCGCGATTGATGGCGGCCAGATCGACCTTGTCATCAGTGTTTTTGATGACAATTTCATCATTGCTAGCAGCGTTTTTAGCGACCATAATCACAAAAGAATTGAGCGACAATCCCAACCTGTCCGCAGCGCGCTTGATCAGCGTTTTGGTTGCGGCAGTAGTTTTGATCACCATAGTTGTGTCATTAGCCATAATTTAACCCTTTCTTTACCATTTATTACTATAATATTTACCATTTTATCACATTTCATAACAACACACAAACATTTTAACAGAAATAGCGTTAAACAATAAAACCTCGCCGAGCTGATGCGAGGTGTTTATGGAAGCAGTGTATCATACTTGCTAAAAATGCAAATCAAACATCCATACCCACCACCTTAACATTGCGCGATTGTTTAACTGCGCGGTTTAGTTGATTCTCAATTACCCAAAGATACGGATCGCGAATTAGTGTTGTGAAGGTGGCGGAGGGTTACACCATGTTGCCTTTATGAACTAAATGTTTCCAACCATAAAGATTAAATATCATATCAGACTGAACAGCTTTGTAGTCAACTGACATTTTTCTAGATATTCTTACATTTAGCTGCTTAGGCAGCTGCTTCAAACTCTTCAGTTGAAGTCGCAGTGTCGTTGGCGGAGGTGCTGTCCCCATAGCCAAGAAACTCAGTGCGGCTAGTAAAATCCCTAATCGCAGTCATGAGCTCTTCGCTTACTAGCTGAGTAACTGCAGGTGATTCTAATTGTTTTATTAGGTAGACAGCTTTCGTTCTTAATTCTCCCATTGTATTTCTCACGTTCTCTGTACTCTCTTTACCAGCCTTCAGTAGTCTAAGCATCATCATCGCATTTTGATCATACCACTCAATCTTTTCGTTAGATCCTTTTGCCAGCAATGAATATACGCGAAAAGCGTCAACCAATATACCCTGATCTGAGCCTGAAAATCCCTGAATTGTATCTAGAGCCTTGCCCTTTTTGAGCGTATTGGTGAACTCTATTATAGAATCAATTCGACCCTTCCCCGTACTGTTTAATGACGAATAGTTACTAGCATAGTCGATGTCCTCAGATTTACCAAATTTATCGAGTGTTTGGCTGATTCTTTTTGCACTTATGGGGGAATCTTCAAATACCTTTCGCCCATCATCTTTAAGCCTACTAAATAACACATACTGAATTTCTGGAGACGTTTTGTCGGCGTATCTTAGTGCCTTTTTACGGACAAAGCCACGACCTTGATATCCATCTGGCTTATCGCCACTAGCTGCGTAGTAGTCAGCATCAGCTTGAAGGATGCTGTACTGCGCATCAGCATTGACCATGTCCTCAGTAAGGCCCGGGTAAGCGTTGAACCCTATTTCATTCAGTAGGTTCTTAGCGAAGTAAACAGCAACTGACTTCTCTGTTTTACTGCCAGTTTTGATCAGATTGGCAAGTATAGATCGCATGATATAGCGTATATTGTCATCATAAAAACCTGATTTAATTAATTCAAGACTCAATCTGTGAGTAGGTTCACCCGATCTCGTTTTTAAGAGGGGATTGATATAAGTGGTTTCTTTACCATTAAGAAAGTCGATTCTGTCAGAGTTTAAAAATGCCCTTTTGTATAGTTCACCTCTTTTTTCTTCGGTTGATATAAATTCGGGATCATAATCATAAAGAGGGTTTTCTTTCTCGAAACGTTCATTCATGATATCCTGCATGCCCTGTTGTGCTTCCTTGCTACCTAGAATCCACGGAGGCATGTTATTGGCAAAATGCTTCTCATCTTCTCTAAACCAGTCAAGCCATTTCCTAACACTCCAATTTCGCTCCTCTTCGGTGAGCCGTCCTTTCCAGTATTCGTTGTTCCAGATGTAAGCGTCAGGACCACGATCACGATGTCGATCAACTTCAACAATAACGACTCCAGCAGCAACACTACCCACAATGGGCGAAACTTCAGGTGTTACCCCAGAGTCCACCGGGGCTTCTTCATGGTTACTGCCGCTGTCATTTAACATGCTACTACAATAACAAGCTTAAACAGTTTTGTCAATTATTAATTTGAATTAACCTCTCATGCCAGCATTCATGTCAGTATCACTACTATCATTTGGCGGATTTGATCCCCTTTCTGGTGCTTGCGTCTCTGTCTGTGTTGTTGATTCCACCTGTGGTGTGTAATTACGGCTCTCAATAAGAGCTTTTTGGTTTATAATGTTATTACCTAAAGTTTCAAGTAACCTTTGACCAGTAGTATTGTCTTTAAGATCAAGGTTCTTGAATTTATCGACAGCGTTTTGTAATATGCCTATATCATCCAAATTGTTAGTCTTCAACACCTGGTTTGAGAATGTTGTCAAAAGACTATTAACGTCATTATCACTAAGATTAGCGGCACTCAAATTGCCACCTTCTATAGTTTTCTTTTGACCTGTATCGGCACTCACGAATTCGATCCTGCTTTCGGGGTTTTGGCCGCCTATTACATTAGCCACACCCATAGGACTAATTGCGCTCGATACCCTTTGCGGGTTGCCATTCTCATCTTCTTCTAAAGCCCAAATTTGTCCAGTTTCTTCTATGAGTGATGTTGCTTCCTCTGTTAATTTACCTTGCATTTGGGCACCATAAGAAGCAGCGACTCCACTACCAGGGAACATCTCCAGCATTTTGCGAGAAACTTTCCAGGCCGGACTGTCGGTGCCAGACTCTGATGCAAGTTGAGCATGCTTCATCTTTGCCTCGTGCTCAATAACGTCACCCCTTCTCTTAAGGCTGATTTCGTATTCTTGTTCTGCTAGTTTGCGTCTCTGAGATTGCGCGGTATTCTCCAAGTCAAGCTTTTGTTTCGCAATCCTTTGAGTGCCCGCAGTATTGCTTTTAGCAATTTCAGCCAGATTTTTTGATCCTTCTACCAGATTGCCATTACCAAGGTCCGTTAGAAAACTAACAGCACCGCTTGCACCCTTTGCGACAGAACCAATCCTCGTTCTTGTCGCTCTATTTAGCTCCTGGGCTGCTAGAGACCGCTCTTCTTCAGTCTTAGCATTTCTTAATTTTTCCTGTGCGGCGTTTATAGCTTTAAGACGACTTCCAGAAACCTTTCTTCCGAATCGATTCAAATAATTCCCATCCTTATCTTGTTTGAGTTGCCACTTTTCTGCTGACGACTTGAGTCTGTCGCCAAGCGCCGTCCCCACTATATTTTTTCCGGCCTGTCCCAGACTATCCCCGATATCCTTGATCGGCGTTTTGTCCAGACCCTTTTGTACCAGACCCTGCAATTGGCTGAGTGCTTGACCGCCCATCTTCATGATTGGAATGATAGTTGCGACGGGTACTAGTTGGACCAAACAGATCATGAAAAATCCAATTAACGGGTGATCACCTAGAGATTTCATCATAATAAATGTCAGCAGTTCGGTTGCGCCCCAAACAAAAGCGATTACTGGATAGATGAACAAAACGCGTGCGAATTCAGTCACCCACTTTTTAAACCACTTTTCAGTATTGGGTAGTAAATACAAGACAAAAGCAATCGGCGAAATAATAATTAGAACAGTCACCAATACTTCTCGCAGAACCAGAACTGCAACAATTAGTAAAATCCCCACAAGCACTGTGCCCAAGTTAATAGCGATTAATATAATTGCGCCAACTCCCAGTGCGAAAAGTGACACACCACCAAGAATACCTCCCCCCACCTTTGCAAGAGGATTCATTTCAGCACCAGCGGCAGGTACGATATTGCTAATAAAATCACGTAAATTTGCACCTAGGACATTACTAATATCCACTGCGATGACACAAATATAGAACGACAAGTTCACCGCAATCGCAACAATAATCAAGCGAGGCAGAATTTTCTTGATAGTATAGTTGCTAAACATTATTGTTTAACACCCCCAATACCACCCCCCACGGCCGTAGAATAAATAATTATGAGAAAAACAATAGCAAAAGCAATATTAGCAATCGGGATAAATGCGCTCCAAACTTCCCGAATACTACTATCCGGATCATTGAGTGTCTGGTAATTCAACTGACCATTAATGGTATCCATTAATCCGTTAATCACCCACCCCATCGTTTCAACTATTGGACACATAATCCAACCAAAAGAACCGCCCTGTGAATAGCAATCGGCAGGCGGGTCAGTATTCTCACCACCGTAGGGATTGAACACGTAGCCGCCTCTTTCAGCCTGACCGGCCAAACAGGCATTTATGGTCTCACCAGCGGCCACTGGAATAATCTCTTTGCCCTCTATGGGTTGGTTTGAAGAAACGATAGACCCAGTCCCGAGGCCATTTTTCAGATCGCTACCGTATTTTGAAAGCTGGAAACCGCTAAGCGCCACCGAGTAGCAGTAATATTCTTCATTATTCCTCGAAAACCCATTTTTACACGCGGTGAATAGCGGATTTACAACTTCAGTCTCAGAGTTATCATCATAAATGGACTGAGGATATTTACTAGAACAGACCTCTACCGCTGCTTTACCCTGTAGCCAGTTGGCGTAGCTCTCAGCGAGTTCACTTACTCTTTTTAGGACATTTTCGCAGGTTATCTCGCTACTGCTCGTATACCTCGAAAATGCTTCACTGTTCGGCATCCTTGTTATTAGTTTGTTCCAATCAGTCGTCTGTGCGACCCCTCCAACCAGCTCAATACCATCAACATAGGAAATTTTTCTTTCATTAATTCCAGGTTCAGTTTTGGATTTCACGTCAGCCCCACATCCCCACGTCTTGTTGACCAACGTTTCCCAGTAAAAATAGTATCTATCCGCGGCGCTTAGTTCACCCGTGGTGAACCATTTTGGCCAAGATGGGTTCACGAGCTTGTTGACAGTATTGATAGATCCTTTTTCGTAAGACACCCCCACATCATTATTGGGCTCAAGCATTAGGTTGTTTATTAATGTTTCACAAGCTGACTTAGCACCGCTGCTGCTGTTATCTCCGGATGGTAAATCTCGCAAAACACTGCTGCTGTCAAAATAATACCATTTTCCATTTTTAAAATATATATTATATTGTTGTGGGCCGGAGTTACCCATGGTGTAGGGGCATGTAGCAAAAGCATCGTATACGTCTTTTGATTCACCAGCTTTATAAGCATCTCCGATAAAATCTCTTACAGTCTTGTTAAAATACGGTAAAGCAGCGAGGAGTGCTTCTTGGCAAGACATTTTCCCATCATTTGGTCCAACAAGTTTTGATACATTAAGAGTATTATTAGTTATAGGAAATAGCGCGAGCTCGTAGCCGCCATTTATCTGTATAACGATGGCATTTATCAGTTGGCTAACAGGTACGGCAGCGTTTCCATTACTCAACGTTTCGCTAAGCTTACACTGATTCCGAATAGCATCGACAAGTATATATTTCTTAACAGTTGAATCACTTTCTGCTAATCCTGGTATACCGTAGGCATTCGATGATGTAAATACGTTCATGAAAATCTGACAAACCAAAATCACCGCCATAAGGAACAGGCCGAATCTTTTGAGACGCGCCCTAATCACCGTGATCCCACCTATGTGTTTCATATGAATTATCATAACCGAAATCGCGATATTGCGCAAGTATTACCCAAAAACTATGCAGGTGTGGACGGAAAAATTTCACCCAGATCCATCCTGAGGAATTTTTGCCATTTTACACCCTTGTCGCCCACTAACAAAATTTCTGACTCAGGAAACTTTTCTTTAAATCGCATGGCGCTCGGCATGTTCATTTCGCTGTCACTACTTTTTACTTCGATACCTAAAATCTTTGCGCCATATTTTAAGACAAAGTCGACCTCTAATTCACCCTCACGCCAATAAAATAATTGAGCGTTAGTGTTGCAATTCACCAGATTAAGCAAATGTGCTCCTACTGCGCTCTCAACCAACCTGCCCCACCACAACTTGTCGGCCAAGGCATCTGAAAAAGTTTCTGTTTGCCCTGCCGAAACCAGACCCATGTTGAACACTTGAAATTTAGGGCTAGAGGATCTTGTCTTGATAACTTTTCTACTGAATGTTTCAAGTCCCGATAATAAACCAGCTTGTTCTAACAACTCCAAATACTTTGCCAGTGTCACGGTATTACCAGCATCTTGTAGCTGCCCGAGGAGCTTGTTATATGACAAAATTTGAGAATTGTATGAGCACCCTAATTCAAAAAGTTGTCTCAGTAATGCTGGCTTAACAATTTGCGTCAACATTAGGATGTCTTGGTTAATACTGGCCGATACTACAGAATCCTTGACATAATTTTTAAACCGCATTTCATCATCGATTAACGTTGCTGCTCCTGGGTAGCCACCAAACCACACAAACTGTTCAGGCGTGAAGTTAAAAACTTTTTCCATCTCTCGATAAGACCAGTGCCCAATCCGTATTAACTCATAACGCCCGAGCAGTGAATCGTGCAAGCCTCTCTGTAACAATAGTCGCGAAGAGCCAGAAAGTATCAGTTTAATGTTAATGCCGCTACTGGTGTCAGCATCCCAATTCTTTTTTACAGTTAAACTCCAATCATTGATTCGCTGGATTTCATCAATAATCAATAATGCTTCTTTTTTCCCCTGGGAACGCATCTCGACGCGTAATTTTTCCCAAACACCGTCAAGCCATTCGCCGTTCGCTGTTGAAATATCATCGACGGCATACTTTGCAGTATAAATTAAATTTTTCTTGAACAGTTGATTAAGGATTGTGGTCTTACCAACCTGTCTCGGGCCAACCACTACCTGCAAAAACTTGCGTGGTTCTAAAATCCGGTGTTTCAATATTTCTAACTGGGTGCGCTCATATTCTTTTGTCATACTTGCTCCTTTACTCAATGTACTGAGTAATATTTACTCAATGCACTGAGCATTATAACCGAAATCGCGATATTGCGCAAGTGTCACACGCAGAATCATATATTGGCGCGAACCGAATGCGATTCTTGCATTAAAACCGTTAGCATGTTACGATGATACTATGTTTACGAAGTTTTTCGCTGATTGTGGTACGACGACGTTCTTTCAATGGTGCGGCGGCAACGATAACGGCGGTATTATGGATCTACTAATGACTATTTTTAACTGGTTGTCGATGGGTGTGGCGATTGCGGTAGTTGGTGGAATCATTTATGGCGGAATTACCTACGCGACGTCGAGTGGTGATACTGGTAAAACTCAAGAAGCCGTTAAAAGAATTCGCGATGCTGTTATCGCACTAGTACTGTATTTTGCCATGTGGGCGATATTGAACTGGTTGTTACCGGGAGGAATTTTCAATTGATGAAGAAGATTTTAATCGGCATTTTTGCAATTACGATCGGTGTTTTCGAGTTGATAATTGCGATACCAGCACCGACGGCTGCCGCTTTGACTCTGAGCAATCCGGAATGTGAAGACCGGGCTAAATCCGCGTCAAATATTTTCCTGAACTTTCCAACTTGGTATCGCGGTCTGACTCTCGAAGCGAGCGGAGATACTTGTGTTTTGGCCAACGATGCTTTTGAAGGTGAAGAAATTGGTCCAATTATTTTTATGATTGCTCTCAACGTTGTTGATATTGTTTTGCGTTTTGCTGGTCTGATCGCGGTTGGTTTTGTCATATGGGGTGGATTTCATTATATGTTAGCTCGCGGCGAACCTGAACACGCCAAAAAATCTCTTAATATTATCAGAACTGCATTAATTGGTACGGTAATCTCAATGATTTCGGCTGTCGCGGTGAGCTTTCTCGTCTGGAGACTAAGTCAGATATGAAATTTCTCACCTGGTTTACAACGATCAGTGCCGATATCCCTAAAATGCCAGTGAGCGTTTTAATCAGAAACGGTCTTAACATTATTTATTTTGTCGGTGGTCTGATTGCGGTTGTTATCATGATCATCGCTGGGTATAGTTATCTGACCGCCGATGGTGATCCGCAGAAAGCTCAAAAAGGCATGCGAACGATCATTTACTGTGCTATTGGACTAGTGGTGATGATATCTGCCTTTGCTATAACTAATTTTGTTCTAGGAAGAGTTGAATGAAACGATTAAAACTAATAATTGTTGGTCTAGCGGTGGTCCTGAGCATTGGCCTAATGTGCGCACCGACCCCAACCTATGCGGTTGATTGTACGAAAGATCCGACGGCTAACGGCTGTCCGTGCGGTGATAAACTCGCTGATGGAGTAACAGACAACCCGGCCAAAAAAAATTCCGCTACCTGTGAAGACCTGACGGGACAATCAGGCGAGAGGGTCACTAGCATCTTTCAGAACATTGTTAACGTTCTGCTATTCGGCGCCGGGATTATAGCAGTTATCGTGATTATTGTTAGTGGTATTCGGTTTGTCACTTCGCGCGGCGATTCTAACGCTGTCACCAAAGCTCGACAATCACTGATTTACTCCGTAGCTGGATTAGTAATCACAGTCGCCGCATTCGCGATTGTTAATTTCGTATTTAGTCGATTGGGGACTAGTGATGGGGGTGGGGGGAATGGTAATAGCGGCGCGGAAAGATTTTGAAAAAATGTTGCTAAAATAGTATGCGTAGGTTATTATGGTAGCGTATATAAGGAGGAATTCATGAAAAAAATATTGACGATTGTCGCAAGTATGATAGCGGTGTTGGGATTAGCGTTAATGCCGGTGCTGCCAGCTAGAGCAGCCAACTGCGACAGCGTTTCCGGCACTAGTTTGGCAGCGTGTAGCGCTTGTATAGCCGAAGAGGGTGCTACGTGGGAGGATGGTAAATGTGTCAGAAAGAGTGGTGGTGATATCACCAGCATTATCCACACTGTAATCAACGCTATGCTATTTATTGTCGGTATTTTGGCAGTCATCATGATTGTCTTTGCCGGTATTCGTTATGTCACCTCGGCTGGCGACAAAGGTAAAGTTGATGCGGCTAAAAACACTATTATTTATTCAGTTGTTGGTTTGATTGTATCAGTCATAGCGTTCGCCCTAGTGCAATGGGTGTTTGATATTTTGAGTAAAAATTAGCGTTGTTCTTGCGGATTGGTGGTGATTAAATCAGTTTCAGTTTGGGAAGCAATAATTTGGATATGTACATGACTTTGTCCAGCAAAAAACAAACCCTGACCAACCGGAAAGTTAGCCAAACGTTTCAATTCTTCCTCAGTTAATTTGAAAACTTGACCCAGAACATCGATAGCCGAAGGAGATTGTTTAAGTAGAATTTGCATGCTAGCATTAGCAACAATCGCCCGCCCCATTTGACTGTTCATCATGTCTTCGACATCCTGGGAAATCGTGGTTAATCCGAGATAATATTTACGCGCACGTTTAGCGATCGAAAAGAGGAAATTCGCCGCATCCGGCCATTTCATCAGTTGCCAGGCCTCATCAACGATCAACATGCGTTTTTTCTTTTGTGTGCGCACAGTGTTCCAAATATGACTAAGGACGATATACATTGCTACCGGTCGTAATTCGTCCTCGAGATCGCGGATATTAAATACCACCATATGATTGTTAATATTAACGTTAGATTGTTGGGAAAAAATTCCAGCGAAAGTACCCGTCGTGTACTGACGAAGACGCTGCGCTAACTCTGGCCCATTACCACCCATATGAGCTAAAGTATCATACAAATCGGCCATGACTGGTGGGGGTGAATTATGGGTCAACGGATCAGACGTAATTCCAACACGCGCATAAGTATCAATCAAAGCTTGATCGAGATCAGCTTCCTCGGAAGGTGATAAGATGTTGACAATTTCACCGTTAGCGGCTACCTGTCCAGCACCTAACATCAACCTCAATAATCCATGCAAAGTTACCAAATTGGCCCTTAATGCATCGGCCGATTCGCCATCCTCATTGTCAATTACTCTCGGCAGATCAAACGGATTAACACGAGTATCAGAATTCAAACTGAGGTGAATATATGAACCACCAACCGCGTCGCAGAGTCTGTTATATTCGTTTTCTGGATCAATAATAATAATATCAGCTCCCATCATCATCGTGCGTAGTGCTTCAAGTTTAACAGTAAAAGATTTACCAGCACCAGATTTAGCAAATACCACCATATTGGCATTTTCGAGACTAAAACGATCGAAAATCACCAGACCATTATTGTGCATATTAACACCGTAAAGAATACCATTATCCTGAGTTAAATCAGCCGAAGTGAATGGAAAAGAAGTCGAAATCGCGCCAGTGTTCATATTACGACGAATTTTTAAATCATCAATAAACTGCGGGACTGTCGAATTCAAACCCTGTTCCTGTTGCGCCGAAGCAACCTTAGTCAAAACCATTTGCTGACCAAAGATAGTTTCAATTTTGTGGGTAGCGAATTCTAATTCATCCTGACTGTTAGCGTACAACGTCACATACAAACCAAAACGATAGAATTTCTCCATACCAGCCTGCAACTGATCGCGTAATTCTTCAGCATCCCGATACGCTGCTTCGAGCGCTGGATCACGAACCTTACCCCTTTCCGCATCAATCGACATACTAGCTTCGAGTTGAGTAACTTTCTTGCGCAAATTATTCATAACGATAAGACTATCAACTGGATAAATGAACATACTGATATCGATAACTTCGTCGAGATTAATAATCGAAGATAGCCAACCAGTATAGATACTGCGTGGATAAGCGTAAACATAAAGAGTTCTACACCAACGCGTACCGAGCATAAAATAACCAGATTTGAACTCAATCGAAGCTGGTGCTATCAAATCACGCAAAGTGGTGATACCTTTTTGGAACTCGGCTTCAACCTCAGCGGCTTCACGAGCACGTTGCTGAGTGGCGAGATCGACTCTGGAAGTTTGCTTTTTAGCCATCAGCTTTACCTCCAATGTCCGCAGTTGGTACTTGACCCTGACCTTTTTGCACTACCGCGGAAACGTAATTTCGAAAATCACCGATCGGCTCGCGTACGGCAGTATCAGGGTTATAAACGTTATACATCAACTCACCAATCTCTTTAGTTTTTAATTGTATC
>JGI24696J40584_12961684_pt1 | contig 35642 bp, 27 predicted proteins | sample TergutCo191P4_FD_40584 | JGI IMG/M metagenome (IMG submission 40584)
GCGGCCATTTTCCAAACCAGCTTTCGGGGGGCCAGCAGCAGAGGGTTGCCATTGCAAGGGCCTTGGTGAACGATCCTGTTATGCTTTTGGCAGATGAGGCAACGGGAAACCTAGACACCCGGACCAGCTATGAAATAATGGCTCTTTTTCAAGAGTTGAACAGTTTGGGAAAAACAATAGTTTTTGTAACTCACGAGCCAGACATCGCAACTTTCAGCAGCCGGACCGTGAAGCTTAAAGACGGTCTTTTGCATAGCGATTACATGAACGAGAACGTAGCTAACGCTGCGAAGGCGCTCGCAGAGCTGCCTATTCCTCAAGACGAAATTGTTTGAAGCCTCTACCCGCCGCTTATTGTGCTGACAATTTTTCCAATGCCAACAAAGCTGCCTATGGCTGTGAGCAGGCCCGGAAAAATGAATGCCAAAAACACTCTTGTAAAGCGATTTTTCCACCACCTAGCCGGCTTCCAAAGGTCTTCCGAGGCACTTTCCATTTCAAAGACTCTTGGCGGGCAAAAATAGGCTTGAATAAAAGCGGTGAACATTCCAACTCCGATTAAGGGGTGCAAGGTTGTTATCGGAGCGAGAAAGAATGCTGATATTATTGCGAATGGATGGGCTAGAGCGCACATTGTGCCGAATGCGGCGGGCACTCCTGTCGCAAGCACCCAAAAAAGAGCGTTGTCTGCGAATTTCCCAGGGCCAAGCTCAATTCCTATATAAGCAAGGGAGATAATTATAGCGGCTGGTATTCCCCAACCTATAATTGTTCCCCAATATGATGGCGGCGGTATTTTGCATAGCTCTTCTTCTGGCGGAGTCTCTAAGCCACCGTCAACTATGGCTTTTATTCCGGGCAAGTGCCCTGCGCCAACAACTGCCAAAACTTTTTTGCCTTCTGCTTTTAAAATTCTGCCGGCTAAAAACTGGTCTCTTTCGCTTATCAGAATTCGCTTGATTTCCGGGAAGGCTTTTCCAAAGTCGTCCATCATTGCTGAGAGGGTGTCTTGTTCGCGCATTTTGCTGAGTTCTTCTTCGCTCACTTTTTCCGTTTCAAATATTGTGCCTAGCAGAGTTGCGAGCAGTTTGAATTTGCGAAAAAACGGAGTGCTTGCCCAAGCACGGCGCAAGGTTGTTTTAACGTCTCTGTCTGCAAGTATAAGCTCGGCGTTGCAAGCTCTTGCTTCTTCAACTGCGGCTTTTAGTTCCGCACCCGGTTCCACTCCTGTGGACTCACCCATTCTTTTTTGGTAAGATGCCAAAATTAAATTGACAATAAGGGAAGACATTTGTTTTTTTTTCAGGACATTTTTAATATCGAGATTTTTCCAGCGGTTGCCGTCTTCCAAGGCTTTCAGGCGGCCTTCGTCAAGCTCAACGCAAACGGAGTCCGGTTTTTCCGCCGCTATTGTTTCACGGACCAAATTTATGGATTCCTGCGAAATATGCGCCGTTCCCAGCAAAACAATTTCTCGTTGCGGCGTTTGGATACGTATTATGTCTTTTGATTGCATTGCAGGCGTAATGTAGAAAATAAAATTTTCTAACTTCCTTTTGAATGAATTTTTTGAAAGCCTTTATGCGAGAATTCGCAATACCTGTAGCTGTTGCCCTTGTGGTGATAGCGTTTGCCATACAGGCGTTCAAAATACCCAGCGGCTCTATGGAAGATACCCTTTTTGAAGGCGACTTTCTTTTGGGCTTAAAATTTGTTTACGGCATTCCAATTCCGTTTTCAAACAGCAAAATCCCGATTTCCGAGCCGGACGTGGGCGAAGTCGTGATTTTTCGCTACCCAGGCGAGCCGGAATACCCAGACTACGACCGCAAACGCTATACCCACATAGCTAATGCCCTGATGTTCGGAAACTTTTTTTGGGACAACCAAGCCCCAAGTGGCAGCTCTAAGCTCGTTCACTACGCAGAAGGGCCAAAAGATTACATAAAAAGATGCGTCGCCAAAAGCGGGCAGAAAATTGCGGTTAAAGACGGCAAGCTGTTTTTGAACGGGGTTGAAGAGCCATTAAAAGGTCGCGGCAAATACACGGAAAGGCACAGAAGAAACACGCCTCGCGACTACTTGAAAGAGATAAAAGTGCCGGAACCCGGCGAAACAATACGCTTTGACACTCTTTCCACCCACGACTTATGGTGGATACGCTCCCTTATGGTTCAGGAAATGCCGGATAGCCTTGTTGAATTCCGCATATCTTTAAACCAAAGCGACTCGGATTACACTTTTGAAGATTTCCGAGTGCCCATAGAAGATCACAAACTCCTTCTTATCAACACCATTTTCAGCAAAAACGGCATTGTCCCCCAAGGCTTAAGCTATGGAGATACAATAAGCGGCAAAATAAACCTGAACTTCTTTCGCAAATCCGCCCGCACAGGCTTCTTGCCGCTCCACAACCCAAACAATCCTCAAAAAAGCTTGTTCGGCAGCCGCTTGGTGGCTTACGATGCTTTCAACGGCTCCCAGTTAGAAGACTTAGAGAACAACGTAGCTTTGCAAAACTCTCAACTCTCAACTCTCAACTCTCAACTCAAGTACGAGATCCTAGTCAACGGCAACCCGGTTTCCGAATACACAGTTAAAGACATGGTTTATTTTATGATGGGCGACAATCGCGACAATTCCCTGGACAGCCGCTATTGGGGCTTTGTAAGCGCAAGGAATATCAAGGCAAAAGCGTTCATAGTATATTACAGCCTAGACAAAAAATCAAAAGTTGAGCTTTTAAAGCCTTGGACTTGGATTTTTCTGCCAACAGACATTCGCTGGAGCCGCATAGCGAGGGTTATACACCTAATTTGAGTTTTTTAATTTTTTATCTTTACCCTTATGCGTTACTTTGCCTTTTCCAGTAAAATTTTGCTTTGTCTGCTTTGGGCAATGGCTTTTTTCTTTGTTTCTTGCGAAGACAAAGCTCCCGTAGCAGAAGAAACAGAAGTTGCGACAGATGAATACATTGAACCGGCCCTAGAGCAGTTCAAAGAACCTGATGATCTCAAAATAACCCACAAAAAAGCTCGCAATTTCAATAAGGCAAGCGAAGCTCTTGTTATTATGGGGCAAGAATGGAGCGAGGCAATGGCAGAAGTTGACGATGAAGAGAAATTAAAAATGCTCGCTATTTACGAAAAAGCACAGGACGATTTAATACGCAAATTCGGAATAGCAGGCAAAGATGAATTTATGTGGATTCAAACTAAAGCGTTGCCGGAGCCTTCAAATAAAAGTACTTTTGCCAAAGCTGGAGTTTGGTCTAATAGATAGAAGGAATTTAAAATAGGAGTCTTCATGTCAATGAAAGGGAAAAAAGGTATTATTTTTGGCGTAGCCAACGATCGTTCCATAGCTTGGGGCATTGCGAAAAAACTGCTAAGCGAAGGCGCAGAAGTGGCATTCAGCTATAATGGAGAGCGCTTAAAGCGTAATTTGGACAAGCTGCTAGCCGATTATTACCCAGTTTGCAAGCTCTATGACTGCGATGTTGCCAGCGAAGAAAATATTTTGAAAGTTGCCGAGCAATACAGAGCCGATGTTGGCCAGTGCGATTTTTTGGTTCACGGCATTGGCTTTGCCGATAAAACTTATTTGGAAGGCCAGTTTTTGCCAACGCCAAAAGATGTGTTTTTGCAGGCAATGGATATTTCGGCGTATTCCCTTGTTTCCCTGACCCGTGCCTTCAAGCCCATGATGGTGAGCGGAAGTTCAATTTTGGCTTTGACATATTTGGGTAGCGAAAAAGTTGTTCAAAACTATAATGTGATGGGCGTTGCCAAAGCTGCGCTGGAATCCATAGTTCGCTACCTGGCTTACGACCTTGGCCCCGAGGGTATCAGGGTAAATGCCATCAGCGCAGGCCCTGTGAACACGCTTGCTGCCAGAGGCATCAGCGATTTTACCGATTTGCTGAAAATCCATCGCAAAATAGCTCCGCTTCGTGAAAACACAACGCCAGAACATGTAGGCGGTGCGGCATACTTCCTTTTGAGCGATCTCTCTTTTGGAGTGACTTCGGAAATCATGTATGTTGATGGAGGCTACAATACCGTTACCGTAGGCCCGATTTCGGCATACGATAAGGAATGATTCCTCTTGTAATAATTTTTTTCGGCATTGTCTCTGACCCGGACTTTGCCTCAAGCGATTCGCTGCAAATTGAAGTGCTTGAGACAGGGGCAACAGTTAACACAAAATTTAACAAGCAATTCAAGCTTGAGTTGCCGACAGACACGGCGTGGAATATTTGCGTAAATTCCGAAAAATGTTATGAATTGAAATATTTTGGAAAGGATTCTGTTTTTTCCGCTGAAATTTCAGGAAAAGAAAATGTTGTGTGGTTTGAAGAAAATGATAGTCCACTAGCCACTAGCCACTCCCCACTAGCCAAGGAATCATTTGTTGATACTGTTGCTCAGAGCGCAGCAGTCGAGCAGGTTACTGAGCTTAGGAAGGTTGTGGTGCAACTACGCAAAAAACCTAAGAGAAAGCTGGGGGAATCTGTTGTAAGCGCAAAGAATATAAAAAGAATGCCGGGGCTTGCGGAGGCAGATGTTATGCGAAGCATTCAGGCTTTGCCGGGTGTGGTGGCTAGTTCGGATTTTAGCACAAAAATTTATGTTAGAGGAGGTGCGAGCGACCAGAATTTGTTTTTGCTCGATAACGGAATTGTTTATTGCCCAACGCATTTCTTTGGTCTTTTCTCGACGTTTTTGGTGGAAGCTGTTGATGATGTGAAGTTTTACAAAAGCGGTTTTCCTGCCGAGTATGGCAACAGGCTGAGTTCGGTTGCGGCCATAAACAGCAGAAAGGGCGGAAACGATACTTTGAATGAATGGTTTTCCAAAAATTCCATAAAAATCAGCACATTCGCAGCGCAAGCGCACACCGAGGGGCACCAGGGAAACGCAAGATGGGTTGTGGCTGCTCGCAGCACATACATAAAGCAAATTCTGGACGCTTTAAAAGCAGCCGGAGCAACAGATTTTACCGTGGATTATAAATTCACGGACATTCAGGGCGCATTCGATTATAAAATCAACGAAGATGAAAATTTGCATATTGCTTTATATACAGGCTCGGACATTCTGAATTTTTCGCCTATTTTTGTGAATTGGGGAAACACTGTTATTCCCGTGAACTATCAGTGGAAAGTGAATGATAAATGGAAAAGCAATATAGGATTTTCTTACAGCAAGTTTTATCAGGATTTTAGCATAAAAGATTTGCTGGGAATGGAAAACGGAGTTTCTACTTTGGCAATTCGCCAGTCGCTTGCTTATTCGGGCATTGAAAACCACACTTTTGCTTATGGCTACGATTTGGAATTTTCCAAAATATTTTTTATACAAAATGTTCAGATGACCGGGCAGAAATTTGAAGACAAACCGCAGGGGTTCCACCACATTTTTTACGCTCAAGATTCCTGGCGGCCAAGCTCCTGGGATTTGCGCTACGGGCTTAGGTTTAATTACCATGAGCTTTCTGAGCATTTTGGCGTTGAGCCGCGCTTTGCTGCTTCTTGGGAATTTGCAGAGGATCAAAAACTGGAATTTTACACGGGTTATTATTTTCAATATCTGAACAATCTTATGTTTTCCGATATGGAAGCTTTGAACGAATTTTACTATCCGTCGCGCAAAACTGCGGTAAACGGAACGGTAAAACCTTCTAGCTCAATACTCAGCGCAGTTGGCTATTCCCGTTCAAATATTTTGGGGATGTTCAATTTCAACACCGAGGCTTATTACAAAACGCAGAACAATTTAACGGTGTATAACGAAAGCAGCATGGACGATTCAACTGCGAGCAAAGTAAAATCCCTTGGCGATATGATTACGCTTGGCGAGGGGTATTCTTTTGGCTATGAGCTGTCTTTGCAAAAGCCGGAGGGTTTTTTGAGCGGCAGCATAAATTGGAATCAAGGCTGGTCTGTTTTTAAAGACGGTACGAACAAGGCTTATTTTCCAAACTGGCACCAGCCTTTTGCGTTGAAAGGAGATTTGTGCTTCAACTGGTTTGAGGAAAAATATTTTTTGCGTACTTCTTTTCAATTGAAATGGGCGAGCGGAATGCCATACACTCCGTATTTGGGATATATGGCGCAATATGGAATGGATAACAGCTTTCCCGGTTATGAAGTTGAATCTTACCGAGGCAACCGCAACGCCACAATGCAAACTCCCTATTTTCGCCTAGATGCCAAGCTCATTGACTGGGGCAAAAAAGACAAATGGAATTTCGGTTTTACAATTCTGAACCTGACCGATCACAAGAATCTTTTCTACGTATTCTACCACACGGAGGAGAACCCTCCCAAAGAGGAAAGAATTAATCAATTCCCGTTCTTCCCATTGTTATTGAACTGGGAATATTATTTTTAATGCAAATACTCATCGCATTCAAGTGCCGCCAAACAGCCGGAACCGGCTGCTATTATCGCTTGCCTGTGGTGTGGGCTTTGGACATCGCCTGCTGCGAACACTCCGTCAACGCTTGTTTTTGTGCTGCCGGGTTGCGTTATTATAAATCCCTGTTCGTCAAGTTTTAACTGGTTGCCAAGAAACCCAGTATTAGGACTATGCCCTATGGCATAGAATAAACCGGAAATTTCAAGCTCGTTTTTTTCATTTGTCCGGGTATTTTGCAAAATTGCAGATTCCAAAAATTTGCTTCCCTTTAATTCTACCGGAACGCAGTTCCACATTATCTTTATTTTCGGATTATTTTTAATTCTTTCCTGCATAATCAGGCTTGCCCTAAGTTTATCCCTGCGGTGGATTATTATTACTTCTTTTGCGAATTTGGAGAGATGCTCCGCTTCTTCCATTGCGGTGTCTCCGCCGCCAATTACCGCTATCGTTTTATTTCTGAAAATTGGCAATGCGCCGTCGCATACTGCGCAAGCAGAAATTCCCTTTTGCCAAAATTCCTTGCTGCCAGGAATGTTCAGGGTTTTTGCGGTTGCTCCTGTTGCGATTATTATGCTTTTCGCTTCTGCTTTTTCACCGCCTTCCAGCGTTAGCGAAAATGGGCGTTTTGAGAAATCAACTGCTAAAACTGTTTCGGTAACTATGCGAGCGGAATTTTTCAGCGCCTGTTCTCTCATTTGCTCCATAAGTTTGTTGCCGGTTATTCCATCTGGAAATCCCGGAAAATTTTCCACTATGCCGGTAGTTGTGAGTTGCCCGCCAGCAGCAATGCCGCCAGCCATAAATCCTTCAAACATAAGCGGTTTTCTTTCCGCTCTTCCCAAATAAATAGCCGCTGTATGTCCTGCAGGCCCCGAACCGATAATTATAATTTCTTCTTGCATTGAACATTTTCCATTTTTAAGAAAAAAATTCCTTTATTCTGTCCAGCAAGCTGCGTTCCAGCTTGTCATCGCGCTCTTGCCCCAAAGAACCTAGCTCTTCGTAAAGAGACTTTTCCTTGGCAGACAAACTTTCCGGAATGTAAGCTTGAACTTCAACGAAAAGATCACCTTTGTAATCGGAATTGTAGCCGGGCAAACCTTGGCCGCGAACTCTGAGCTGCGTGCCGGGTTGCAAACCGGCGGCTATTTTTACCTTTCCTTCTCCGTATAAAGTGGGAACCCTCTGCTCGCCGCCAAGAACCAGGCGATACACAGGAACAAGCACCTTGCAAAAAAGATTCTGCCCGTCGCGCACAAAAAAATCATCGCTCTTTTCTTCTATGTGAACTATCAGAGAACCGGCTGTGCCGCCCTGAGGGCTCGCATTGCCTTCGCCACGAAGCCGAATATAGTTTCCGCTCGCCACTCCTGCGGGAATTTTCACCTCTATGGTATCTTCAACTCTAACACGCTTGTGACCTGCGCAGGTTCTGCATTTATTTGTTATGGATTCGCCTGAGCCTTCGCAATCCGGGCAGGTTACATGATTTACCGTTTCAAAAAAAACATTGCGGGACCTGCGGCGCACGTGCCCTTTTCCCATACACGATTCGCAGGTTTTCACTCCGGTGCCGCCTTTGCCATTGCAATCAGGGCATTGCTTATAGCGCCTTATGCGAACTTTTTTCACAGTTCCTTCAGCTACTTCCTTTAAGGTTATCGCAATGCTTATTTGCAAATCTTCGCCCGGCACAGGCCCGTTGCTACGTGAACCACGGCCGCCAAAACCGCCGCTAAAGCCGCCCATATCCCCGCCGAAAATATCGCCAAAATGGGTAAATATATCTTCAAACGAGAAGCCGCCGCTGCTAAAGCCGCCAAAGCCGCCGCTGCTTAAACCCTCATGGCCAAAACGGTCATATTGTGCTTTCTTCTTATCATCGGAAAGCACATCGTAAGCCTCAGCCGCTTCTTTGAACTTGTCTTCCGCTTCCTTGTTGCCAGGATTTTTGTCAGGATGGTATTTTATGGCGAGCTTTTTATATGCCCGCTTAATATCATCAGCAGAAGCGTCTTTGGCAACGCCGAGTATTTCGTAATAATCCCGTTTTGCCATAACAATTACTTCTTTTCATCAACTACTTCAAAATCTGCGTCAACAGGGCCGTCTTTTTTGCCGTCCTTTTTGTCGTCTTTATTTTTGTAGCAATCATCGCCGCCGCCGCAAGACCCTTCGCAATTTCCGCCTGCTCCACCGCCAGCCGTTTGAGCTGCTTGCAGAATTTGGCTTACAACGCCTTGTGCCTTGTCCATTGCGCTTTGAATCTCTTCTTTGCTCGTGGCTTTTTCCGTTGCGGCTTTCAAATCAGCGACTGCGGCGTTTGCTTGGGAAACCAAGTCCGCAGGCAGTTTGCCATCGTTTTCCTTGAGCGTTTTTTCCACTTGGTAAACAACCTGCTCTGCCTGGTTTTTTGCATCTACCAGTTCACGGGCTTTTTTATCTTTGTCTGCATTGGCTTCTGCGTCTTTAACCATCTTGTTGATCTCTTCTTCGCTAATGCCGGAAGAAGTTTGAATTTTGATGCTCTGCTCTTTGCCGGTTTCTTTGTCTTTTGCGCTTACATGCACAATGCCGTTTGCGTCAATGTCAAAAGTCACCTCAATTTGCGGCATGCCACGTGGTTTTGGAGGAATTCCGGTCAAGTCAAATCTGCCAAGCGTGCGATTGTCCCTTGAAAATTCCCTTTCTCCCTGCAACACGTGTATGGACACCGCCGGTTGATTGTCGTCTGCGGTGCTGAACACCTGGCTTTTGCGAATTGGAATTGTGGTGTTGCGGTCTATGAGTTTTGTCATAACGCCGCCCAAAGTTTCTATGCCAAGCGAAAGCGGGGTAACATCCAAAAGAACCACGTCTTTCAGAGAACTGTCGCCTGCCAAAACTCCGCCCTGAATTGCTGCGCCAATGGCAACGACTTCATCCGGGTTAACGCCTTTATGCGGTTCTTTGTTAAACAGCTTTTTAACTGCTTCTTGTACCGCAGGAATGCGAATTGAACCGCCAACCAGAATCACCTCGCTTATCTCGGATGATTTTAATTTTGCGTCGTCCATAGCTTTGCGAACCGGCCCCAAGGTTCTTTCAACCAAAAATGCGGTAAGCTGGTCAAATTTAGCACGAGTGAGCGTTAAATCCAAATGCTTTGGCCCAGTTGCGTCTGCCGTTACAAACGGAAGATTTATATTTGTGCTCGTAGCTGCGGAAAGGTCTATTTTCGCCTTTTCTGCTGCGTCTTTCAAGCGTTGCAATGCCATTTTGTCTTTTTTGAGATCTATGCCCGGATTGTCTTTGCGGAACTCATCGTTAATCCAATCGATTATAACTTCGTCAAAGTTATCTCCGCCCAAAGAGGTGTCGCCGTTGGTAGCAAGCACTTCAAAGGAATTTTCAAATATCTCCAAAATGGAAATATCAAAAGTTCCACCGCCCAAGTCGTAAACGGCTATTTTTTCATTCTTTTTAGTGTCAAGGCCATAAGCAAGCGCAGCCGCAGTTGGTTCATTGACTATGCGCAAAACTTCAAGGCCGGCTATGCGGCCAGCGTCTTTTGTGGCCTGCCTTTGAGCATCGTTGAAGTATGCGGGAACTGTGATTACAGCCTGTGTTATTTCTTGGCCCAGATAATCTTCTGCGATTTTTTTCATCGTTTGCAGAACAATCGCTGAAATTTCAGGCGGTGCGTATTCTTTGCCGTCAACATCAACACGTACCAAGTCGTTGCCCTTGCCCACCAGGTGGTAAGGCATATGTTTTTCCGCATCGGAGCATTCCTCCGCCCGGCGGCCCATAAATCTCTTGATTGAGTAAATGGTTTTCTCGGCATTTGTGATTGCCTGTCTTTTTGCCACATGGCCCACCAAACGCTCTCCGTTTTTGCCAAATGCGACGATTGACGGGGTTGTGCGAAAGCCTTCGGCGTTAGCGATAACTACCGGCTTTCCGCCTTCCATAACGGATACACAACTGTTAGTTGTGCCCAAATCTATTCCTATGATTTTTCCCATAGTTTTTCTCCTCTTTTTATTCCTGTTGCTTCCCTGAAGAAACAATGACTTTTGCTGTTTTCAGCAGTTTATTTTTAATCTTGTATCCCTTTTGGAACACCTGAATAACGTTTCCTTCCGGAATGCTTTCGCTAGGTTGCTTCATAAGGGCCTCGTGGAAATTCGGGTCAAAAACATCGCCTGCGGGGTCTATGACTTCCAATCCGAATTCATTCAAAATTTTGTTGAACTGCTCTTGAATCAGTTTCATGCCTTTTTCAAAAGCCGCCAAGTCTCCGCTTTTGTTCTCTTCGGCAAAAGCTCGGTCAAAATTGTCTTTTACCTCGGAAAGCTTTGTCAAAAGCTTGCCGTTTGCGGTATTTATAATCTCCAATTGCTCTTTTGCGGAGCGAGTGCGATAGTTTTCAAATTCTGCGAACAGGCGCAAATATTTGTCTTGCGCTACGGCCGCGGCATCGTTTTCAACGCTAGAATTTTCCACCTCGCCAACAAGTTTCTCAACTTCTTCTGAAATCTCGTTTTTATCTATAGCTTCTTCCATGCTATTATTAAAGCAAAAGTTGTGCCGAAGCTAAAAACAGCGTTTTCTGCCAAAAAACGCCATTTTTAAATGTGTTATGTTTCAAAATGAAACGTAGGGAGGGGAGGTAAGTGTTGTTTTTTGGAACTTTACGCAGGATGCTTGATTGCGGCAGCGGTCACTTCTATAAACTCATTGACTGAGTTTATAAATTTCCGTGTGTTTTGCTTAATAACTTGTTTATCATGCGCCTTGCCGGCCACTTCAAGCGCATAAGCCGTTCGCGAAAGAGATACTTCGTTCAAGTTGGCAAAAATGCTTTTAATGGCATGAGTTTTAATGGTAAACAAATGCAAATCTTCATTTGAAACATTCTCTATATTTTCAAGCGTAGATTCCAAAACCGGCAAAATATTCTTTGCGTCTGCTATGGACAGCGCAAGCAATTCCGTTTTTGATATTAAGCCCTGTGATTCATTATTGCACACGAACTTGTTAAGCACTTTGTTCAGTTGCCTTATATCAATAGGCTTAGAAACAAAATCATCAAAGCCGTTTTCAAAGAACAGTTTTGTTTGCCCTATTATGGCATTTGCCGTTAATGCGACAATGGGGCGGGTATAACCCATCTCCCTTATTCTGTTCGTAGTTTCAATGCCGTCTATTTCAGGCATCATGTGATCCATAAATATAATATCGTAAATATTGCCTTCCTTAATTTTTTCTATCGCTTCAAAGCCGCTGGTAACAACATCTATGGACAAACCATAAGGCGTCATAAGCCCCTTGGCCACATACAGATTGGATTCCACGTCGTCAACAATCAGTACCTTGCCGTGAGGCATGTGTTTGCGTATAAACGAAGATTCTTTTACCTTTGTTGTGTCTTGAAAACTCAGTTGCATTTGCTTTTGCGCCTGTTCCCAGCCAATTATAACGGAATTAACCCTTTTTTGCGGCAAGCGCACGGTAAATGTTGAGCCTTTGCCAAGCTCGCTTTCCACGGAAATATGGCCGTTCATCATTTGCAGCAATTGTTGCGTAATATTCATGCCAAGCCCTGTGCCTTGAACATAGCGATTGTTTTTCAAATTAAAGCGAGTGTATTCGGTAAACAAATTGTTCGCCTGCTCCTTTGTCATGCCGTCCCCAGTGTCGCTAACGGCAAAAATAATGATTGCTTCCAAAGCGTCACGCCCTTTTTCAAATGAAATCGCAAGCTTAATCCGGCCTTCTTTGGTATATTTGAAAGCGTTGGAAAGCAGATTGTTTAATATTTGCTTAATGCGAATCTCATCTCCCATAAGCAGCGCAGGCAAATTCTCGTCCACATAAATTTCAAATTCCAAGTGTTTGCTGTTTCGCATTATGTTCAATTGAACAACATCGTTGATAAGGCTTGCAAGTTCGTATTTTGAGATTATAATCTCCATTTTGCCGGCTTCTATTTTAGACAAGTCAAGTATGTTGTTGATAATGCCCATCAACAGATTGCTCGAATTGTAAATCATGGCAAATGCTTTTCTCGTATTGGGGTTAATTGCCTTATCTTGCTGCAATTCTATTTCGGTTATTCCCAAAATTGCGTTCATTGGCGTACGGATTTCGTGGCTCATTCTCGCTAAAAATATGGATTTCGCTTTGTTGGCGTTTTTTGCGTAATTTTCTGCGTTGTCTTTCATTTTAATAATGCGAATCAAAATTATGCCAAGGAGCAAAGAGAGCCCAAAGGCTATTATGCATAGTATCTCGGCAATTTTTATTACGTTTTTATAATATTTTCCTTCTGGCGTGGCTGCTCCAAGATACCAGCCGTTTTCCAACTGTTTGAGAAACATAACCATTTCTGCGCCTTTGTAGTTCTTTATTCTGCGCTCGAAAATTTCTTGCCCTTGCATCAATTCATCTTCATATCTTGATAATGGTACATTAAGATCGTGCAAAGATTCGCCTAAAAAGTTTCGGAAAGGATGGACTATCATTTCCAAATCCTTGCTCAGCAACATTCCATACCCGTCTTCGGTAATTTGCATATTTATTATATGTTTTTGAATATCATCGAGTTTTGAATCAAGGTAAACAATGCCAAGATACTTTCCGGAGCTGTCGTAAATATTGCGTGTATAAGTGATTATCGGCATGCCAAGCTTTCTTTCAAAGCGAGGTTCATTGGCTATTATTTTTTCATTCGGCTTGGCATTTGCGTAGAATTCGCCGTCAAACGCATCTTTTATGTATTTTTCCACAGTTTCTGCATTTTCGCCGGATCCTGTCATTATGCGTACAATTTCTGTGATATTATTTAGCGTGACTTCCGCTTTTTGCAAATGGCACACAATGTTATCTTGCGCATGGGAAATGGTTGTTTCAGCCTCTCGTCTCAAATGCTTAAACTCCATATTAATCATAAAGAAGCAACTGAGAACGACCATTATGGTGAAAGCCAAAAAGACAAGTACCACCTGCGCATACTTTTTAATCATTATGACTATCTTTTGCATAAGCCTCCCCCCCAAGCTTGCTCAGCTTTTAAAAAATTTGCAATACGATAATTTGCTATAAAAATAGCTTTCATACGCTCTCCTCCTATACTTTAAAATAATATAGTAAATATCGCTTGATAGTTTTTTCTATTTTAAGGCAAAACTCATGTTTCATTCCCATTCCGAGCTTCAAACAGAGACTTGGGCCAAAACGCTTGCCCGGAGCCTGAAACCTGGCGACGTGGTAGCTCTTGAAGGCGGTTTGGGCGCAGGAAAAACCGCGATTTGCAAAGCTATTTGCAAGGAATTGGGCTTTGAAGGCACTGTAAATTCGCCAAGTTACGCAATAGTCCACGAATATCCGCATAACCCGCCCATTTACCATCTGGACCTCTACCGTCTGAAAACCCCTTCCGATTTATGCGACATAGGCATTGAGCTTTACACCTTTTCAAACGGAATAACGCTTATAGAATGGCCGCAAATGGCCGGAGATTTTCCGCTGAACATAACGTACAATGTAAAAATTGAAATAATAAGCGAGAACGAACGGGAAATATCATGGTTTTCATCTCATTAGGCACAAATATAGAGCCAAGAGAGGCTCGAATCGCAGAAGCCAGGTTTTTGCTAAAATCCGAAGAATCGTTGAATTGGCAAGAGAGCAAAATTTATGAAACCGAGCCTTGGGGCGAGGCTTGCCAGGAAAAGTTTCTAAACCAGGTTGTAGGTTTTAGCTCGGAAAAAACTCCGCAGCAGCTTTTGGAACTTTGCAAGGGCATTGAGCAAAAGCTTGGCAGGCAAAAAAGAGGCAAATGGAGGGAAAGGGAAATAGACTTGGATTTGCTTTACTGCGGAAACGAGGTTTTGGAAAGCGAAAATTTAACCGTTCCCCATCCTTATATTGCGCAGAGAGAGTTCGTTTTAAAGCCTTTATGCGACATCGCGCCGGATTTTGTGGACCCAAAGAGCGGTTTTTCTGCCCAAGAAATGCTAAACGCTATGCTAGCAGGTTAACCGTTTCGCCCAGCATTTTGTCTTGGGTTCTGACAACCGAGGCGTTTGCGGCGAGTTCTTTTTCGCTTTTGATTTGTTCCACAACCTCTCTTGCAAGGTCGGTTTCAAAGCCCGGAGTGTTAATGTTAGCCACGTTGTGCGCGCTAACAGCCATTTTATCAAAACTGGCCTTCATTGCGGAAACATTTGGTGATATGTTCATAATTGAAATATAGAAAACGTTGATTAACTCCTCTAGGTTAGTGGTTAGCAAAATCAAAGCGGAATTCTTTTTTCTTCTTGCCCCTTTTACCTACAAATCACACACCAAAATTGTCACGTCATCGTCGGGTTCTTTGCCGCCGGTGAAGCCGTCAACGTTTTTTAAAAGAATTTGCACAAATTCTTTGCAGCTTTTAGTCGCTGTGTTTTGCATAAGATCATAGATGCGCTTGTGGGAGAACTGATCTTTTTCCGAATTCATAGCCTCGTTTATACCGTCCGTGTAAAGATTCAAACGGTATTGGCCATCCAGCTTCAGAACAGTGTCCCTTACCGTGATATCCGGCATAACGCCTATGAAAAGCCCGGAGGATTTCAGCAATTTAATTTCGCCGTTTTCTTTGTTCATAAGAGGCATGGGATTGTGCCCTGCGCTTGTGTAAATGAACTCCCTCGTATCTTTTTTCCATATTGCGTAAAAAACCGTTATGAATTTTCCGCTATCCACTTCAGCTACCAAGGTATTGTTTATGTTCTTTAAAGCCAAAGCCGGGCTAACGCTGTTTAACGGCGAAGACTTCAGCATTATTTTAAACATGCTCATAAGCATGGCAGCCGCAGTCCCGTGGCCAGACACATCTGCGATAACAAGACCAATAACATCATTGCCAAGCTCAAAGCAATCGTAATAATCACCGCCAACATCAAGGTTGGCCTTATACTCCGCAAAAACGTCCACAAATCCTTTTGGGAAACTTGTCGGCAAAAGCTGCTGCTGAATCTGGCTCGCTTGCTGCAAATCGTATTTTAGCAATGAATGGGCCTTTTGCAACTCTTCATAAGCCCTGAAAGACTCTATTATCAATCCGGCCTGCGTAGCCACTGCGTAAATCATTGCGGTGTCTTCGCCTGTTATCTCATCGTGATTGGTTAAATCCAGCCAAAGCAAGCCCTCTACTTTAAACTGGCTGCATTTCACGCATATTCGACGTTTTTCATCTTCCGAAGCCGCATTTGTGGCAATGCCGGCATCCAAGTCTGTCCAGCAATACAGATTGTCGGATTCATAGCACGGACAAGTAGTTTTCTTGCAACTTTTCGTTTTCCAGCATTCATCAATTACCCTTTTTAGCAGAGGAAAAATTATGTAAGCTTTGCAGTCAAGTATTGAAAATGCATCGGATTCCGGAACCGGGTCTGCCAATATATGCTTGTTGCAAAAGATGGCATCTGCGTATTCTCCGGCCATAAAGTCTATTTCCGCACGAAAATCTTCCAGCTTTTCTTTGTCAAAACCAATGCTTTGCAAAGGCTTCAAGCAAAAATTCTCCGAATCTATGGCAAGCACCATAACTCTATTATAGTTAGCCAAGTCCTTAAACCCAAGGCATAGCCCGTTGAACACTTCATCAATGCTTTGTGCCTGCGAGGTTATTTTGCTGATTTCGCTGGACGTGGAATAAGCAAGCAGTTGCTTGCGCAGGGTTTCTGTTAAGCCAAAAGTATCTCCATTTTCCATAGAGAAAAAAATAGAAAAAATATTGCTTATGATAATTTTCTATATTATACCCCCATGAACGAAACAAAACCAAACTCAAACAGCAACGTAGCGCCGAATTCGGCAGATGCCTTGTTTGAATATTTAAAGGAAGATTTTTTTCCAAAACACGGAACAAAAGTCATAATAGTCCTGCTAATCATAGCTGTTGCCCTTTATGCCGTGGTCAGCAACCTAAAATCTTCTTCCGAAAAAGAAGACGTTATGGCAGAAGAACTGGGCAAGGGCCTGAACTATATATATGCCGGCAAAGGGGATTCAGCACTCGTGGCTCTTGAAGGCTCAATCCAAAGCGGCAACCTGAAAGGCTTGCCTTTGGCAAAGGCTTCGCTTTTAGCCGGCAACATCCACTTGCAAAACAACAGCCTAGACAGTGCGGAAACCTTGTATAAGCAGGCAATTTCCAATGCCTCCGGCGTTGAACTGATAGCTTCTGCCGCAGAGCACGGGCTTGCGGTGGTGGCTATGGAAAGGCAAAACTACCCCGAAGCAATCTCCCTTTTAAACGCATTTGCGAACAAGTACGGCAGGCGCACCGGAGACTTGGCAAAAAGATACGCAAAAACCGAGCCTATGGACAAGGTTCCAACCGTGCCGGATGCCTTATGGAAATTAACCCTGTGCTACCTGGAAACCAGTGACAAGGCAAAGGCGGCGCAAACCGCAGAAAAGATTTTGAAACTTTATGGGGATTCACAAAAAGCCGCAGATGCGGCAAAACTGCTAGCAACATTAACGGAGAAATGAAAAATGCTGACTTGGATAAGCGAAAAAGCAAAATGGGTAATCTACATTTTCATAATAGGAATTGTCGCAGGCTTGCTGTTTATGGACATGACCGGCCTGCAAACCGATAAAAGACCGCCCGTTGGGATTGTGAACGGCGAAAACCTCTCAAACGATTTGTTTGACAACCGCTTGCGCATGATAAGCCAGCAGCAGGGGCTTTCAAATGAGCAGCTCGCTCAAATGCGTGAAGAATTGTTCAATTCATTTGTTCGGCAGCACCTGATGCAAAAGGTGATTCAAGACGCAAAAATAACGGCATCCACCTATGAAATGAACAGGGATTTGCGCACAGACCCTCCGCAGGGAATAGACCGTGAGCCGCTTTTTCAGACAGAAGGGGTTTTTGACAAGGCAAAATACGAGGCATGGCTTGCCGATGCTTCAACCTACGATATCCCATTTATGCGGGATTATGAAAATATGCTGAAAACAGCGAGAATTCCGGAAAAGCAGCTCCGTGTTTTCATAGGCGCAGGCCTTCAGCCATCCAGCTTGGAAGCAAAATACAGGGTTTTAAAAAGAGAAACAAAATTTGAGCTTTTGAACGCTCAGGCAAAAGCAAATGCTTTTGAAGAAGCTTCCGTTTCCCAGAGTTCAATAGACTCCGTTTTCCAAGCCCAGGCAGACAGCTTTTTTGTGACGGACGAGATGGTGAAAGTAAAATATGCGGCCCTTCCTGTTGAGCCTAGCAAAAAAGACATTGACGATATTTATGAATATGCGAAAAAATTTATCACGGACATAAAAGAAGGCATGGACTTTGCGGAAATAGCACGAGGCAACAGCGATGACCAAGGATCTGCAACTCAGGGCGGAGACCTTGGGGACTGGGGTCCGCGCGGAAGATGGGTTCCGGAATTTGACAGTGCGGCCTTTGCGCTGGATTCCGGCGAAATCAGCGATCCTATTCGCACGCAATTTGGCTATCACATAATCCAAAATCTTGGAAAAAGAATTGAAAACGGAGAGGAGCAGGTTAAGGCAAGGCACATACTTCTCACAATTATTGTGCAAAAAGAAACCTCAGACAGCTTGGAAGCCATTTTGAATGATATAAAAGCCGATGTTGATTCAGGGAAAAAGTTTGAAGACGCGGCAAAGGCCAAAGACTTGGCTGTAAAGCTTTCCGGCTGGTTCAAAAGAGGCGGAGAGATTCCGGAGCTTGGGCATTTGCCGGGGCTTTCTTCTTACGCATTCTTCAATCCTTTGCGCCCAAAAGACGATTCCAAAACATCCGAGATTTTGCAAAATCAAAAATGGATGGCCATATTTGAAAAAGCGGAAAACTTGCCGGCAGGCTCAAGAAACTTGGAGTTTGTGAAACAGAGAATTGAGCAAAGCCTGAAATCAAAATCAAAAGCCAATGCAATGGCAAGTCATTTAAAAGCGAATACAGGCAAGCTCGAAAATGCCGAGAACATAACAATAGACTCCGCCTCCGTTGCTTTTGAAGGATATTTAGCAGGTCTTGGCTATGCCAATACGGAGCTTTACAAAGCCTTGTCAACGGCAAAAGAGGGCGAATGGAGCGGGCCTTACACAAGCGGCCAAAATGCAGTTATGCTAAAGGTTCTTGGAAAGAGTGTTCCGAATGAAGAAGCTTTGGACGCAGCAAAGAAAAATGAGATTTCAATGCTATGGCAATACGGCACATTTAGCGCATTCAACGATTATATGCGAAATCTGGAAGCCAGTGCCAAAATAGTGAACAATTTGGATTTGTATTATCGTGAATAAACGACAATAAATGGTTTGCTTTTTCTAAAATGAACAAAGATTCGGTAGCAAATATTGTTGATGCAGTTGCGGGGTTACTTTAGGCAATCCTGAAAATCCTAAAATCCTGAAAATCGAGGTTCAGACGTTTTAAGATTCTCAGGAAAATTTCTACCTTTCAGCTTATGCCCAAATACACACCGCAAGAGATAGAAGCCAAATGGCAAAATTACTGGGAAGGAAATAAAACTTTCCGCACGCAAGAGCCAAAAGACAAGGCAAAAAAGTTTTACTGCCTTGACATGTTCCCATACCCAAGCGGAGCCGGCTTGCATGTTGGCCACCCGGAAGGCTACACAGCCACAGATATAATTTGCCGCTACAAAAGAGCAAACGGATTTAATGTTCTGCACCCGATGGGCTGGGATGCCTTTGGCCTTCCTGCCGAGCAATACGCAATTCAAACAGGCACGCACCCAGCCGTCACAACGCAAAAAAACTGCGACACATTTCGCAGGCAAATAAAACGGCTCGGACTCTCTTACGACTGGGAAAGGGAAATAAACACCACAGACCCAAAGTACTACAAATGGACTCAGTGGATTTTCTCAAAGCTCTACGACACATGGTTTGACCACAAGCAAAACAAAGGCCGCCCGATAAGCGAACTGCCGAAAACAGAAAACATCGAAGAAAAACGCCTTGCCTATTACGCAAACGCGCAGGTATGGTGGTGCCGCAAATGCAAAACAGTATGCGCAAACGAAGAAGTTCTCGCAGACGGCTCCCACGAAAAATGCGGAACCTTTGAAGTTGAGCACCGCAACCTGAAGCAATGGCAACTGCGCATTCCTCTATATGCGGAACGCCTGCTGAGCGGTTTGGAAAATTTGGACTGGCCTGCTGGCATAAAGGATATGCAAAGAAATTGGATTGGAAAATCCAAAGGGGCAACGGTTGATTTTGGACCGATACGTGTTTACACCACGCGCCCAGACACGTTGTTCGGCGCAACCTACATGGTAATCGCGCCCGAACACCCGCTAACCGCAACCCTAACAACGCCACAGCAAAAAGCCGCAGTTGAAGCCTATGTGAAATCCGCTGCGCTAAAAAGCGAGCTTGACCGCACCGAGCTTGCAAAAGAAAAAACCGGCGTGTTCACCGGCTCTTACGCAACAAACCCCGTAAACGGAAAAGAAATTCCTGTGTGGGTAGCAGACTATGTTTTAATGGGCTATGGCACGGGCGCGATTATGGCCGTTCCCGCTCACGACACTCGCGATTTTGAATTCGCAAAAAAATTCAACATCCCCGTGATTTGCATAATGGAACCGGACGCAAGCTGTTCTGCGGAATTAAAGGAAAAAGTCCTTGCAGGCGAGGCTTGCTGGACAAATGACGGAAAATACATCCGCTCGTCAAACGAAGAACTGAGCCTTGACGGGCTTTCAAAAAAAGAGGGCATCGCAAAAATCAACGCTTGGCTTGAAGGCAAAAAAATAGGCAAAGCCACGACCAATTATAAAATAAGGGACTGGCTATTCAGCCGCCAACGCTACTGGGGGGAGCCTTTCCCCATAGTTCACTGGGAAAACGGTGAAATCTCCCTTGTTGACGAAAAAGAATACCCCGTGCTTTTGCCGGAGCTCTTGGACTACAAGCCCGGAGACGGAGGCATTTCTCCATTGGCCGGAGCAGCAAAGTGGCTAAACATAGCCGATAAAAACGGGCGCAAAGGGACAAGGGAGCTAAACACCATGCCGCAATGGGCAGGTAGTTGCTGGTATTATCTGCGCTACATTGACCCTAAAAACGAAGCTGCCTTTGTGGCAAAAGACCTTGAAAAATTCTGGATGCCGGTGGACTTGTATGTGGGTGGGGCAGAGCATGCTGTTTTGCATCTGCTATACAGCCGTTTTTGGCACAAAGTCCTGTTTGACTTGGGTTTTGTGTCTACAGACGAACCCTTCCAAAAGCTGTTCAACCAAGGCATGATTCTCGCGTTTGCCTACGAAACCGCTGCAGGCGCAAAGGTCCCCAGCGACGAAGTAGAAGAGCGAGACGGAAAATTTTATCACAAAAATACCGGCGATGAACTAAAACAAATCATAGCCAAAATGAGCAAAAGTCTGAAAAACGTGGTAAATCCCGATGACGTTGTAAACCAATATGGCGCAGATTCCCTTCGCCTTTACGAGATGTTTATGGGGCCGCTTGACGCTGTAAAGCCCTGGCAGCCCCAGGGCATGGAAGGCATGCACCGCTTCTTGAGCCGTGCTATGCGCTCCGTTGCCGGCGACGAAGGCACCCCCGAATACACAAGCGAAGCCCCGCCCGAAGAGCTTGCGCGCCTGATGCACCAGAGCATTCTCAAGGTTAGCGATGACATTGAGAACATGCGCTTCAACACAGCCATTAGCCAGCTTATGGTATTCAACAACGAGTTGATGAAGCAATCCGTGCGCTACCTCGAGCCATGCGAAGTCTTTGTAAAGCTTTTGCACCCCTTTGCGCCGCATCTTTGCGAGGAGCTGTGGCAAATCCTTGGGCATAGCGGCAGCTTGACCGGCGAGGCATGGCCTGTTGGCAATGCGGAGCTTGCGGCAGAAGACACTGCTGAGGTGGTTTTCCAAGTGAACGGCAAAGTGCGAGCCAGGGCAAAGCTTTCAAAAAGCCTTGGCAAAGATGAATTGGAAAAAATCGCCATGCAAAGCGAAGCCATAAAAACAAACATTGCCGGCAAGAAAATTGCCAAGGTAATTGTTGTGCCAGGCAAGCTTGTGAATTTCTATATTCAATAAATATGATTCTATGCGCTATTGCAATTATCTTTTTCCTTGGCTATTTGGCAATAGCTTTTGAACATCCTCTTAAAATAAATAAATCGGCGACTGCGCTTCTTTTAGGAACAGTGCTTTGGCTAATATGGTTTAAAACCCAGACTTCCCCGGAAGGAGAAGCACAGGCTATGCATCATTTGTTTGAGACCTTTGGCGATTTGTCTCAAATTCTGCTCTTTTTGGTAGCGGCCATGACCATAGTAGCCATAATAGACATGAACGATGGTTTTTCAATAATAACTTCCCGCATAAAAACCAACGACGCAAGGGCTTTGATGTGGATAATATCGGGAGTATCCTTTGTTTTAAGCGCAATTCTGGATAATTTGACAACAGCCATAGTTATGATGACCATATGCCGCAAACTGGTGAGCAATACAAAAGAGAGGCTTTTTTTTGCAGGTTTGATAATAATTGCCGCAAACGTGGGGGGTGCGTGGAGTCCCATTGGGGATGTTACAACAACCATGCTTTGGATAGACGGGCAAATTTCAGCGCTGGGCATTATAAAATCAGCATTTTTGCCAAGCTTGGTTTGCAACTTGGTGCCTCTTATTGTTTTGAGTTTTTTCATCAAAGGCAAAATAAGCCATGAGCATGAGCCGGAAGTGCCGGAAGCCCACAAGCCCACTCCTTTCGAAAAGAAAATACTTTTTCTCTGCGGATTATGCGGTTTTTTAATGGTACCGACAATTAAAACCATTTTCCATGTTCCGCCGTATTTAGCCATATTCTTTGTTTTAGGCGTTTTATGGCTTATTGTTGAGCTTTTAAGGCGCAATCATCCGCACCAGAACGTTCCGCGCCTGAATCTATATCATATTTTAAGAAAAGTTGATTTGGCGAGTATTTTATTCTTTGCCGGTATTTTGCTAGCCATTGGCTGTTTAAGCGCAACGGAACAGCTTACGGCAGTTGCAAAAATACTTGATGACAATATAGGCGATATTCGCCTGATAACCTTTACCATTGGCATATTCTCCGCAATCATCGATAATGTTCCGCTTGTTGGCGCGATAATGAAAATGTATCCGGTGGACGCGACTTCTGCAATTTTCAGGCAAGACGGCTTTTTTTGGGGATTTGCCTCTTATTGCGCAGGCACTGGCGGAAACCTTCTTGTTATAGGTTCTGCTGCAGGAATTGCGGTAATGGGCATGGATAAAAATCTTACTTTTGGCTGGTATCTCAAAAGAATAACTCCGATTGCCTTTTTGGGTTATGCTGCCGGCGCAGCGGTGTTTTTAGCATGGAACTGAGCTTTATAACAGCATAGCTATGCCAAACAACAAATCCGCAGTTCTTTTTACGCTTTGTTTGACCTCGTTCCTGGTTCCTTATATGAGTTCATCGCTCAATTTGGCGCTTCCGGAAATTGGATTGGCTTTTGCGTTGGACTTGAAACAACTGGGGTGGATTAATTCAGGTTTTTTGATAGCGACAGCGGTGTTTCAGGTGCCGCTTGCAAAAATATCGGATTTGGCCGGCAGAAAAAAAATGTTCTTGTGCGGAGTCGCGCTTTTCGGAGCTTCATCCGTAGCTTGCGCTTTTGCGTGGAATTTCGCTTCTCTTATTGCGCTGAGAGTTCTCTCCGGCATTGGCGGCGCAATGGTGTTCGGAACTAACTTGGCTATTTTGTCTGCGACTTACGCGCCGAATGAACGCGGCAGAGCTATGGGAATCATTACATCCGTGGTTTACATGGCCCTCGCAATCGGTCCGTTTTTCGGCGGGATGCTAACGCATTACCTGGGATGGGAAAGCGTGTTTTACATACCGGGTATAATCCTTATGGTACAGGCTTTTAGCGTGCCTTTTTTAATCAAAAGCGAATGGATTGAGAAGAACAGCAAAAGTTTTGACAAAACGGGTTCATTTATTTATGGGCTTGCTGTGTTCTGCCTTATTTTTGGCTTCTCGGAATTGCCTGCGGCGCACGGAATAATTTTTTCATTTGCCGGGATTTTGCTGCTAGTGTTCTTTTACAACTATGAAAAAGGGAAAGAAGAGCCGGTGTTCCAGGTGCGGCTATTTGGCGGAAACAAAGTTTTTACATTTGCGTCGCTTGCCGCTTTTTTAAGTTATGCAGCGACAATGGCGGTATTTTTTATGGTGAGTCTTTACTTGCAATTAGAGCGGGGGTTTGACGCAAGAACAGCGGGCTTGATTTGCGCAGCCTCTGCGGTTGTGCAATCTGCGATGGCTCTTTACGCAGGCAAGCTTGCGGATAAGTTTGAGGCATCCAAGATAGCGATGCTTGGCATGGCGTTAAACTCTGTAGGTTTGATAGGGCTTGTTTTTATGGGGATAGAGACTCCGATTTTTGTGATAATAATTATGCTCATGTTTTTGGGGCTTGGGTTTGGATTGTTTTGTTCTCCGAACACAAAGGTAATTATGGGTTCTGTTGAAAACAAGCATATGGGCCAGGCATCTGCTGCTGTTGGCACAATGAGATTAACAGGGCAAGCTATGAGCATGGGCATTGCGATGATGTCCATTTCTCTATTCAATGATTTTATGCAAAGCTGGATGTTTGTTTTTGCTATTTGCGCCGTGCTGTGCGTAATTGGAACTTATGCAAGCTCAGCGTATTCTGCAACAAACAACTAACCACTAGCCGAGCGAAGTTATTCAGCGTTTTTACTATATTATAATCATGCAAACGACTTCTATCACAAAGGCTAAAGTTGCAGCGGCTAACGGGCCTTATAATCGAATTATAGACCTCGGGAATGGGGTTCAAATTCCGGATAACACCGATATTCCAAAAGGCTTGGACTGGTGGCAAAGATAATTGTAAAAGATACGGAAGTAGCTGTAATGCAAATAAATAATGAAGATTATATTTGCATTACGGATATGATTAAAGCCAAAGACGGAGACTTTTTCGTTTCCGACTGGCTAAGAAACCGTAATACACTAGAATATATAGGAATTTGGGAACAAATCTATAATAAGGATTTTAATTATACCGAATTCGCCATAATTAAAAGTCAGGCTGGGCTTAATAGCTTTAGAATCAGCGTTAAAGAATTGATTGAAAAAACGAATATTATCTGCTTACAAGCTAAAGCTGGCCGATACGGTGGTACATATGCCCATAAAGATGTTGCGTTTGAATTCGCTTTGTGGATAAGTCCAGAATTTAAAATATACGTTGTCAAAGAGTTTCAACGTCTTAAAGAAGAAGAACAAAAAGTTTTAGGTTGGACGGCGAAGCGAGAATTGGCAAAGGTAAACTATCACATTCATACCGATGCTATAAAACGTAACCTTATTCCTGCCAAACTAACTTCAAAGCAAATTTCTGCTATTTACGCTAATGAAGCCGATATACTTAATGTTGCATTATTCGGTGTAACCGCCAAAGAATGGCGAGAAGCTAACCCCAATAACAAAGGCAATATTCGTGATTATGCTTCTATTAATGAATTGATTTGCCTTTCAAACATGGAAAATCTCAACGCAGTTTTTATCAACGATGGGTTTACGCAAAAAGAACGGCTAATAAAGTTAAATTTAATCGCTATTCAGCAAATGAAGGTTTTGATGGATGTGGAAAATAAGAAATTGTTGAAATTACCTGTTACGGAAATAAAATTAAGTTAGTGGTTACAAAAAAACAACGAGTTTGAGCAAATTTAAGCGTTTCCCCACTAGCCGTGCGAAGTTATTCAGCATTTTTACTATATTAGAATTAATTAGAATTATATCAGGATACCGAATTATGCATTTGTATAGATACATAGCCCCATTTTTATTCCCAGCCTTGCTGTGCGCGCAAGGTGCTGTGTGGGATGGCACAAATGATACAGCTTGGTACGCAAGTAATCCTTTGGCTACGGAATTTACCATTTCTACTGCGGAGGAGCTTGCGGGTCTGGCTGTTCTTGTGAACAACGGCAACTCGTTTCAGGGCAAGACGGTGATGCTTGGGGCAAACATTGTTTTGAACGATACTGCTGGGTGGCGGAAATGGGATGAGAATACAACCGGTTTGGAGCAGTGGATTCAGATAGGCAGTTCGGGGAAGGCGTTTAGGGGCAATTTTGATGGTAAAGGTTTTATTATTAGTGGGCTTTATATTAACAGTACGGGGGACAATCAGGGTTTGTTTGGCGTGGCGTTTGGGGGGAAGATTAGCAATGTTGGGTTGGTTGGGTTTTATGTTGGGGGTAAAGATAATGTGGGGAGCATTGTTGGCTCTTCTCGTTGCACGGCTTTGGATAATGACAGTACGCAATATTGTTCTGACGGAGTTATAAAAAATTACGGTTTTTTGACTGACACCAGAGACAACAACAAGAAATACAAAACCGTTGTAATTGGCAACCAAACATGGATGGCTGAGAATTTGGATTACTATTATACAATACCTAACATGGGTTCATGGGGGACATGTATAAGTAACTGCAAATACGGTCTGTTGTATGATTGGGAATTTGTTATGCAAATAAATAGCAATAGTTGCTATCCTAACTGCAATAAGAGCATTGGAACTAATCACCAAGGCATTTGCCCAAGTGGTTGGCATATTCCTACTAAGGAGGAGTGGAATGCTTTGATAAACTTTGTTGGTCCAATGTCAGGAACAAAGTTGAAGGCAACGAGTGGATGGAATAACGATGGCAATGGTACGGACGATTACGGTTTTTCTGCCCTGCCAGGAGGATATAAATATAAAAATGGTTCAGCCATGTATTATGGCTTAGCAGGCTTCTGGTGGAGTACTGACAGCATTGCGGAATTGCAGATGTTTTACAACAATAACAATGCCTCAGTAATGTCTGCTTCTAAGGATCAAGTGCGTTCCGTTAGGTGTTTGAAGAATATTTCAGACACCCCCTCAGATATTCCCAATAGCACTATAACGAATACCTACGCCATTGGCAATGTTTCCGGCATTAACAATGTTGGCGGCATAATTGGCAACGGCGGTGCGATGGAGTACTCCTACTTCGTTGGAAACGTAACAGGAACAGGCAGCAACGTTGACGGCATATACGGATCAAATACCAATGTAAGTAACTCCTATTTTAATCCCCCAATCGACAATGATTATACAAATTGGGACTTCACAAATGTATGGGCTAAATTCTCCGATGCCAATGGCGGCTATCCCATTTTCCGAGCCTCGCCATATTTGCAAAATACGGCCATGTCCTTAGTGCAACCGTCATATACATACACCGGAGACTCAATAAAACCACAAGTAAAAATAATTCACGCAAACAACCAACTTGAGGAAAATACGCATTACACATTAAGTTATTCCAATAACCTAAATGCAGGCACCGCCACAGTCACCGCAACTGGAAAAGGCGTATACACAGGCTCCAAATCCATTGACTTTACAATAAAACCTGCGACAGGCACGGCACAACTGCCTACAGTCAACGTCTTAAACGCAACTTACGGACAATTCGTCGCAAATATCACGTTGCCTCCAAATTGCAGATGGATGTATCCAATTTTCGAGATAAACAGAGCTGGCTCCCAGTCATTCGAAGCAAAATGCTTTAACCCAAACTACATCGACAGCGCCACCGGCCCAATTTATGTCAACGTTGCCAAAGCCGCAGGTTCCGGCACCGCCACCATTCACAACTGGATATACGGTCAACCCAGTACCCCATCCATAGACAATCCCAACGGCGCAGTCTTGGTCTATAAATACAAAGGCATTGACGGCACAGACTACCAAAGCGAAACAATTCCCTCAAACGCAGGCAAATACACTATGACCGTGACTTTCCTCACAACCCAAAACTACGAGGAACACACCACGGAACCGGACTCCTTTACTATAAACAAGGCACAAGGAACATGCTCCGTACAAACGGATAACTACAAGCCCAGCAATCCTTCAACTCCAAAATGCGAAGCCGACAACAATGATCTGAATTCTGTTACTGTATCATACTCAAGCGCAAACTATCCGGAAAACATAACCCCTCCCAGCAATGTCGGCCAATACCAAATAAAAGCCATCTTCAATGAAACAGATAATTTCTTAGAGTGCCGAGACTCCAGCATTTTTTACATCTACTTAAACGACATATTTCCCCCAAAAGCGAAAAATCCAACCTATACCAGCACATCCCAAACAGGCTTCCCGGACATGGCAATAGGTCAATATTACACCCTTTCAGGCGATACTGAAGCCATCAACGCAGGTTTGTACAATGCTATTGCCACTCTACTTGGTGGTTATACCTGGTATGATAATACTACTGATGCAATACCCATTTCTTGGGAAATAAAGAAGGCAGCAAGCGAATTCATCGCCCTTGGCACCCTCTCCGGCACATACGCAAATGGTATTGCCTTGAAAGACATAAGCCTCCCTTCCGACAAATACCAGTGGAAAGAACCGAATTCTCTCCTCAATGCCGGCGAAAAAAGCTTCATGGCCTATTACACCGAAAGCAAAAGCAACCACCTGCCGGATTCCAGCTATGTACAAGTCAACATCAAAAAGGCGGCGGGGACAGAACGATTCATAGACATAGATACAATAACAGTTTCTTACAACTCTAATTTATATCTGTTCCATGTTAAAATTCCAGATAGCAGCAGCTACAAATGGGATGACAACACCACCCCAATTGACACTGTAGGCATCAATTCCTACAAAGCGGTTTACACCGACCCAAGCGGAAACTATGAACCGGATACCGGAAACGTCTATGTGAAAGTTGAAAAAGGCAAAGGCACCGGCACAGTCAGCATAAAAGGATGGACATACGACCAGCAGGCTAGCGAACCGAGCCACACATCTTTTACAAATCCCGGCACTCCAACAATAAAATACGAAGACACAGATGGCGGCGAATATTCAGAGCAACCCAAAAACGCTGGCAATTACAAAATAATAGCCACATTCCCGCCAAGCGATTTATACAACTCGTTTGACACAACAGCAACATTCACAATCAACAAAGCCCAAGGCTCCGGCATGGTGAAAATATCAGACTGGCATTTTGGCGAACAACAACCTACGCCCACTCTTACAGTAACAACAAACGACACTACCGAAAAAGGAATCACATTCAATTACCGCAGCAAAGATGGCTACACACAATTCCCCAACCCCGGCGAATACATAATTGAAGCCACTTTCCCCGAAAACGCAAATTATGAAGCACACAAAGCCACTGCCGAATTTAAAATATTAAAAGCCAACGTGCAAGTCACTTGGACCCCCGCCTGTGGCTATGAATTCACCTACAACGAAGAACCGCAAAGCCCAATGCCAAGCGCAGCAGGCTATAACTTGGCTCTCCAGACAAACCCCGGAATAGACGCATCACCAAGCTACATAGCAGCGGCAGCAGAACCCGCAGGCGTAATTTTGACAAATAACAACTGCTCTTACTCAATCAAACCAAAACCCATAACCGTAACATGGAAAAAAGAAAGCAAATACGTTTACAACAAATACACCCAAGGCCCAACCGCCACAATAGAGGAGCCCGGCATAGACTTCAATGTTTACCTATACAGCGGCGCAGGCAAATACAACAATGAAAACCATAACGCTCCATACATCACAATAACCTCCTCCAACGCAGGCAACTACGACCCGCAACCAAGAACCACAGACTACGAAATCCTCAAAAAAGACCTAACACCCAAATTCGAAACAAACCTCCCCGACTTCGCATACAAAAACGACACTCTCAGAGTCCCAAGCGAAGTGTTCCAAGACACCACCGCCCTCCAACAAATCCTCGACTCAATTGTAGCATACGAAGGCTTCGCCACAGACACCGTAAAAAAAGAAACCGACGACGCAAAAGTCCTAACCGGCAAAGCAGAGGTCAAAATTGATTATGACGTCGATAGGGGCGTAGCTCGCTACGCCCCTGTGCTGGCAAAACGTGTAGAAACCACCCAAAAAGCCACCGCAACAATAATCACAGATGGCGTATCCGCAGACAACTACGCTCCCCTAACACGTGCCATAACAATAGTGGAAATGGCAGACTACGAAGGCGGCTATGCAATGTTCTGCAAAAGAGAAGAAAAGTGCATAGCGCTCAGCGAAGAAATCTGCGACTTCCTAGATGGCAAAGTAGTGCCAACCTGCGGCGAAGTGCCAATTCTTCACTCTCAACTCTCCACTCTCAACTCTCAACTTCCAAAATACTACACCCTCAAAGGCACCTTCCTCGGAACTCAAAAACCAACCGCACCTGGGATATATATTGAAGTAAGGGCTGAAAATTTTCAGCCCCAACAACGAATTAGGAAAGTTATTGTGAAATAGTAGCGGCTACTTGCTCATAATATTCGTAATCACCGTTGCTATAGCTATAGAAGCGGCACAAATGCTGCCTATTACAGCGGTCATTCGTGAAGAGTCCGCACGAAATTTCTCCAGTTTAACCCCAAACTCCGACATCTTGTCGCTAACATCTGCTCGCAGCTTTTCGAAATTTATGCTAATAGCATTGAATTTTTCATCCAATGCATCCATACGCTCGTCCATTGAATCCATTCTCGTTCCATAGTCGCATTCAACATTCTTCTGCTAGCCACCCAGTAAAAACCAGCAACACCGGGGATATATAATCTTATAAATTTCTATCTTACCCCCATGCTTAAAGCAAAAAAGGCGCAAAAAGACGCAGAAGAGATAAAAGCCTCCGCCATAGACTTCTTTTTAAAAGACATTGAAGCATTAAAGCAATTCGTAAAAAAAATGCGCAATGATTTTGAACAAGACGATTTGGTTTTTGCGCTGAAAATGTTTGTACTCAGCAACAATAAAATTTTCGATATGGCAGAATATATGAAAGGCCAAAGCCAACTTGCTGATGAATATGTAAAAACACAGAAAAAAAAGATTATTAGCCCTGAAGAACGTCGCGCTGCCTTTGAAAAATGGATAAAAGACAATGCCGCGTCTTACAGAAAAAACACCGTATTCAAACAAATTCGCGATATAGATAAAATGGCAAAAGAAATTGTACCGGCAATAAAACCCTTAATTGAAACATGAAAGAACTTCACCAAAGACTGCTTAAACTGCACGGCAAACCCTATGGCGTATATAAAAGCTTTCAGGGACAGTATTTCAGCTTTGGCGATTTTACACTTAAATTCACACACATACAAGGCGACCCTCATGCGCAGCCTTCAAGAATAATGCTCAGCGCAAAAACTGCCTCGCTCGGTTTCCCGGAAGAATTGCATTGCAACCCGGAAAAAGAAATGGCTCTTGCGGACTTTTTGCTCAGGCAATTCACAGAAACTCCCGAGAACATTGGCATTGTAAAAGCGCACTGCCAAATTATGCTGCGAAACTCCATGTGTATTGAAAATGGAATTGTTCGCATGCTCGCAAGCGTGAACCTGCCCGGAGAAGGCCGGCGAATTGAAGGCGACAAGGCATCCGAGCTTTTAATCGGAACCCTCTCAGACTGGGTGACCAAAGCGATGTATTGGAATAATCTGGATAAGGAAAAATGCGAAGCACATATGCAATGCTTGGCAAACAGAAATTTTTTGCTCTCTCAACTCGCAGAAAAAAAACTCGCCGCCTTTGTTCCTAACAATGCTATTTTGCCAAGAGAAAGCGGCGTTTCGGAAGCACCAATGCAAAGCGCCGTTCCTTTTATCTCTCCGCCTGAGTTGCTTGCGCATTTAAGCCTGCCAAACGGAGAACAAATTGCAGGCATGGGAATTCCTTGCGGCGTGACAGTGATAGCAGGCGGCGGCTTTCACGGAAAGTCCACGCTTTTGCACGCCTTGGAAGAGGCGGTTTATCCGCATATTCCTGGCGATGGCAGAGAACTTATTGTTATAGACCAAAGCGCGACTCCAATAAAAACGGAAGAAGGCAGAGTGGTAAACGGAACAGACATTTCGTCTCTTGTGCGGGAGCTGCCTTTGCAAGGCAGCACAAAATGCTTCACGACAAAAAACGCAAGCGGCGCAACAAGCCAGGCAACAAATTTGCTGGAAGCGCTGGAACTTGGCGCAAGCACTATTCTAATTGACGAAGATGCTTCTGCAGTGAATTTTTTAATTCGTGATTTGCGAATGCGGGAATTGATAAATTCAAAGCGCGAACCGCTTATACCTTTAACCGACCGCATAAGAGAGCTGGCAAGCAAAGGAATAAATTTCATCATAGTAGCCGGAGCCTGCGGAGATTATTTGTCATTGGCAGACACGGTAATCGCATTCACGGAATACAAAGCAGAGTGTTTAACGGAAAGGGCAAAAAATATTACAAAACATATATGCGAAATTGCGCCTCCATTGAAAAATTTTAAACAAAATCGTTCGGTGAACACAGAAATTTTACAGTCCGGTTTGCAGCCGAGTTCACCAATAGAAAAAAATATAAAGATAAAAGTGGCGGCAGGGCAAATTTCCATAGGCAAACTGAAAATTGATTTGCGAAAATTTCCAACATTTTGCCATCAGGAATTGCAAAGAGGAATTGCGGAAATTCTTTATAATTTTATCAAAGAGAACAATGGCGGCAATTTGAAAGAATATTTTGAGCTTTTTTACGGAAAATTGCCGGAAAACGAAGCCAACGATTTAGCTCTGCCGCGAGTCATGGAACTGGGTGCCGCATTTTTGAGAATCGGGTGGCAATTACCATCTGGCGATTGCTAAAGAAGAAGTAGGCAGTGCGTCTCCGGCTGCGGCAGTTGTCTGTTTGCTTGCCGTGTCATAGATTTTTAGCTCATCAGAGTCTGCTACAAATAACCTGCCAGTTTCGCTGTCTAAAAGGAGGCCGCCAAAAGAATCGGTTATGCCCGGTAAGGCAATGCTTATTGCTTTGTTGCTCAGAGTTATCGACTTAACTGGCGCATTGCCATAAGCAACGTAAACGCTTGCGTAGAGAATTTGATTTTTTTCATCAAGTGCTATGTTGCTAACTCCTCCGTCAAGCAGTGTTCCTATTGCTATAATCTCCGAATTTCCTGTTTTTAAATCCACAGCTTCAATTCCGCTTTTTTCCAAGTCAATAGAAACATCGTCATTATATTTTTGCGAAGAAACATAAAGTTTTCCATTGCTTAAAACGCTAGAGCCCGGATTGTACAGATTCAACTGTATTGTATCTATAAGAGTTTTTGTAGAGGCATTTATGCGAATAAGAAGGCCAGGTTTTGTAGCTGAATAAAATTCCAGCCTTTGCGCAATAACAAGCAAGGTGTCTCCGCTGGCTTTAATGGAAGCCGCATTTGCTTCTATTATTGGCAAATCTATTTTTTCGCCAAGCGCGCAGGTTGCAGGGTCAAATTCCTGCACATAATCCAAGTCGTATAAAGCGATGTATCCTTTATTGCCTATAACAACAACTTCGGAAGGATTTGAGAGGTCTTCTAATCTGATTTGTTTTGGAGTTTCATTTCCGATTTTATCTGCTTGCATGCAAGACAGAATATTGGTAGCTCCCCAGTCTTTGCGTTCTAAAACAAAGACATCTTTTCCATTTGCAAATACTTTTGAATCCTGGTCAAATAAAATTTCGCCGGGCGAAAGGCTTGTAGAGTTCGGGTCCATCCAGCGGAGCAAGCCCGTTTCGTAATTGCTTGTAAAATTCAGCAATAAGGAATTATTGTAAGATGAAATTTCGCCATCATCGTTGTCTTTTGAGCAAGCGAGCAAGGCGGCTGAGATTGCGAGAAGCGTAAAAGGGCGTGTTAGAAACATGGTTCTCCTAATGGGGTAGAGGTAATGTAGAAATTTCTATATTTCTAGATAGAATGATGATTAAGTACTTTGTTCTTTTTATTGTGCCAATAGCCGCATTCAGCCAAACAGCTTATCTTACGCGCTTGCCGAATGAAATCATAGATTTCATAGTCCCGGCAAGCCAATATACAAACCACGGAACAGGAACAACTCCTGAAAAACAACTAAGCGGAACCATGATTTCCTTGGGTAATTTTGGCGGGTATATCACAGTAAAATACAACGACCCTATTCCGAACGACCCTAAGAATCCTTATGGCGTGGATTTCACAATTTATGGCAACGGAAATGGCACGCAAGGCATGTCGGAACCGGGAAATGTGTATGTTTCCAAAGACGGCGATAAATGGTACTTGCTCGCAGGCTCCGACTACTTTGACAACAACACAGTCCGCGACTACGAGGTTACATACACTCGTAGCGATGCTACAATCAATGGCTTTCAGCAATCAATCTATGAGGATAATCTTGGCAGCGTATTCCCAATTTCTCCTAATACATATAACAACGGATACGCATATCCGCTAAAAGAATATTATCCGTTATATAAATGGGAAGACGGCGAAGAAGATAAAATGACATTTAAAGGGCCGCTTCTGCTCAGCAAGGCATTTGACCCATACGGTTCGGCATCGGCAGGGTTCCCTGCATGGGGCTATGCGGATGTGCATTCAAACGGCGATATCGGCGACGAATTTGGGAATCCGTACACGCTTAACTATGCAGACGGCGCAGGAGTTGATGGCGCCGGAAGCTATGGCAATGGCTTTGACATTTCTTGGGCAATTGACCAGGAGAGCGGAAAGCCTGTAGTGCTTGACGAAATATCTTACATAAAAATCCAGGGAGCGAGCCATATTTACGGGGGCAGAATTGGCGAAAAATCGCCTGAGATAACTGCGATTCTCCGTGCTGCCGAAGGAACTGCGGATGTAGGTGTAACAACTGCTCCGAGCGCAATCAAAATAAACGGCGTGGCATTGGATTTGAATAACACCAATCTTTATTACACAAATGAAAATGGCGGAGAAATTAGCGTGGAGGTAGAAAGCGAAGCAACTGTATTTATCAACAACACTCGATGCACAGAGAGAACTTACGAAACTGTTCCGTCAAGCGGCGTAATTCGCGTGGTAGCGCAGGAAGAAACCAAGCAACCGCAAATTTATTATATCTATATATCTTCAAGTAGTTCCGATGATCCATCATCGAGTAGCGTTGCCAACACACCTGTTAAATCGCCGCAACATGCCGTAGGCAACATTCGTGCCAACGCAATAAACAAAACCATAATACTAGAAAACCTGCCACAAGGCGCAAATGTGCAAATCTATAACCTAAAAGGAAAGCCAATATATTCAGCAAATTCTGAAAATTCTAAAATTCTGAGAATTCCGGTTCAGGCAAAAGGATTGTATATTGTGAAAGTAGGGAATCAAAAATGGCTAGCCACTTCCCACTAGCCTAGAGGAGTAGCTCGGCGTTTTTTCTATATTATAACATAATGGAAACTTCATTATTCATTGAAACTGAAATTTCAAAAGATGTAGAGCAAATTGCGAAACGTCAAGATTTATCTGTGGAGACCGTTTATATTATCGCTATAAAAGAATTTGTTAAGAATCACAAAAATGACAATATCCTAAATTCTTTAAACAATGTTTATTCTGAAACAAACTCAAAGCTAGATAAAGACATTGAATATGCCCAAAGCACAGTTTTGACAGCGGAGTGGCAAGTGATAAAAGGTGAAATTTGGTGGGCTAACCTACCTGCTCCTAGAGGCTCTGAACCTGCTAAGAGGCGGCCTGTTTTAATCGATGCTTCCAAAATATGTTATTTCTCAAATAGATTACAGTTTGAAACAAATTTTTGATATTTCTATTTAATTGTACTCTCAGTGGGATTTTCTATATTACAAGTAGTTATGCTGGAAAATTGGAATTTGACACTTTGTACCTTAATTGGGTCAGCGGAGCAAGTCTCCCATAGAGGGTCTTTTTTGCAAAAATCAAAAAACCAATTTATTTCCCATGTCCCAAGCAAAGTAACTTTGCATATATTTTCGCACCAAACTTTACCGCAGAAGCGTTCTCCTCCAGCGTCAAAAACTCCTCACATTTCAGCGGAATTTCTGGGAACGAGTCCGCATCTTTTGTCACGTTCTGAAAATGGGAATTTGGGGTTGATGGTAAATTCATTAAAGCAACATTTTCAGAAAAACTGCAAAAAAGACTTGACAATTTGCAAAAAAGATTCTATATTTGTAGTTGAAATGGAAAAATTTTATGGCAAAACAGAGCATTCCACTATAGAGGCGTATAGTAATACGGCACTGTGTTGTAATTGTTTT
>JGI24696J40584_12961683_pt1 | contig 35200 bp, 26 predicted proteins | sample TergutCo191P4_FD_40584 | JGI IMG/M metagenome (IMG submission 40584)
GGTGCTTTTTGCAAACAATGAAACAGTTACAATAGAAAGCACATTAAACGTACGGGTTTTTTGGGCAAAGATTAAGAATGTAAGGTATTAATCGTATTGAAAAACCCAACCATCGCTCTTCCTAAAAAAATTGAGAATCGAAAATTATTTTTACAAGAAAAAAAACTTTCTTGTGGAAGTTTTATTCGCAGGTATAATCCTCCCAATAAAAAACTCAATTTTTCGTTTACTACAAAAATTCTATAATGGTACAAAACCTACCCAAAACCGCGATCGTTTTTAAAGGCGTAAAATATTCATATACACAGCTTTTACAATATGCAGAGAAATACTGCCGAACATTTACAGTTAATGGAACAGCGCCTGAAAAGGTTTTAGTCTTTGCCGATAATGGTCCTGAGTATTTCTTTGCTACCTACGGCGCTATGAAATGCAACGCCGCTGTGGTGCCTGTAGATGTACAATCAACTGCCAAAGAGATCTCCTCTATCATGGAAGAGTGCCGCCCCGAAATAGTTTTTGTTTCAGGATACTATAAAGAAAATATCGCTGCTATTGCCGATAAAATTCAAGGATATAATTACACCATTCTTACGCCATCGGATATAGATGTTTCCAATATTGATGAAATGCCTGTTGCCGAAATTCCGACGAGAAAAGATGACCAAATAGTGGCAATTATCTATACCTCAGGTACTACAGGCGAACCGAAAGGAGTTATGCTTTCCTATAAAAACTTCTGGTTTAACTTGGATGCGGTTTGTAATCAGCTTCCCATTTATAATGCAAACAGTAATGTAATGGTTCTGTTGCCGTTACACCATTCATTTCCATTTGCAGGCACTTTGATGGCGCCCATTTATGCAGGCGGAACTTGCTGGATTGCAGAGGGAATGAACGCGGAATCTATTTTACAAACTTTAAAAGAGGGAAAAATAACGATCGTTCTGGGCGTGCCCAAACTGTTTGAGATGTTAGCCAAAGGGATTATGGCAAAAATAAATGCAAGTTCCGTAGCAAAAATACTCTATAAAATAGCGTCTGTACTGCAATGGCGCGCTTTTTCAAAAACAATTTTCAAAAGTGTACATAAAAAATTTGGAGGGCATATTCAACACATGCCTTGCGGTGGCGCTGCGCTACCCACTGAGGTTGCCAAAGTATATAAAACATTGGGACTCTCTATTTTAGTGGGTTACGGAATGACGGAGTGCGCCCCCATGATCTCCTTTACTCGACCCGGCGAAGCACGCTACAACTACTCCGGTCGCATTTTGCCCAGCTGTGAAGTAAAAATTGGGGAAAATGACGAGATTTTGGTCAGAGGCGACAATGTGATGCAAGGCTACTACAAAAAACCTGAAGAAACTGCCGCTATCATTAGAGATGGCTGGCTGCACACCGGCGATACCGGCGCTTTGGATGCTATTGGACTTAAAGTAACAGGTAGAATTAAAGAGATAATCGTTACCTCCAACGGAAAGAATATCAATCCAATAGAAATTGAATTTGAGTTGATGAAACACACTAATTTTATGAAGGAGATTGCCGTTTTTCTTTATAACGACCAGCTTCATCTGCTCGTTTATCCCGAAATGAGCGCCGTGCGTTTACATTCAGATGGCGATTTTGAAGAATTATTGAAAGATGAGATTGCAGCTTATAACAAAAACGCTATGAATTACAAGCGTATTCAACAGTTGCACATCGTATCGGAAGAGTTGCCCAAGAACCGATTAGGAAAAGTGCAACGCTTTAAATTAGAAGAGTTTATTCAAAAAAAAGAGGAAAGACCTGAAGAAAATATTGAACAGTTTTCATCCACTTATAAAATTCTAAAGCAATTTATTGATAAAGAATTAAATATTAATGCACATTCCGACGATCATTTTGAAATAGATTTGGCGATGGATTCATTGAGCAAACTTTCACTGCTCACTTTTATTGAAAATGCATTTGCCTTGCCTATGAAAGCCCAACAGTTAGATGAGTTGTGCAGTTTGGAAAGGTTAAGTCAACATATTGAAAGACAATCAACTGAATACAATGAAAATGAAGTCTCGTGGAAAGAGATCTTACGCACGGAAAAACCGCTCTTGAAGTTGCGGCACTATGGTTTTGCGAATTGGCTGACGGCAAGTGTAGTAAAACTAATTGCCTATACCTATTTCTGTTTCAGAGGCAAAGGAAAAGAAAACATTCCGAAAGAGCCTGTAATTTTTGTAGGAAACCATCGTAGTGGATTAGATGGCGCTTTTGTTACGGCGCAATTGCCTTGGAAAATCTTAAAAAACACCTATCTATTTGCCAAAGACAAGCATTTTCATTCTGCTATTGCACGTTTTTTAGCACCCAGAAACAATATTATCTTAATGAATATCAATACCAACCTCCGCGAGTCGATTGTGCGGATGAGCGAGGTGTTGCAGCAGGGCAAAAATGTGGTTATCTTTCCCGAGGGAACGCGTTCTAAAGACAAGAAGATGAAAGAGTTTAAAGATATGTTTGCCATTTTAAGTCAAGAGTTTAGTATTCCTGTTGTGCCAATTGCCATTTCAGGCTCCGAGCGCGCCGCCTTCCGTTTTAAACGCATTCCAAGACCTTTTACGCACATATTTTTAGAGTTTTTGCCTCCTGTTTATCCTAACCTTGAAGAAAATGTGCAAGAACTGAAGGAAAAAGTACAAAAGATGTTAGAAAATGCGCTAAAAATTAGGGAGAAAGTTACATCTTAATGTGTTGTATTTACTCCCTAATCTCCATCTCCTCAATCAAATGTCTCGCATTCGCATATTTATCCACAATAAACAAAAAATAGCGAATATCGAGACTGATATTTCGGCAGCGACTCAGGTCATAATGTAAATCGCTCATGGTGCCTTCCCACACGCGGTCGAAGTTTACGCCCACCAACTCGCCGTTTCCGTTCAATACAGGGCTTCCCGAGTTGCCACCGGTGGTGTGGTTGCTCGCAATAAACGCTACGCGCATCTCACCGTTCGCATCGGCGTATGGTCCAAAATCTTTATAAATAATTAAATCTTTTAATTTATGGTCAACAATATAATCGAAAATATTGGGGTCCTCTTTTTGCAAGATGCCATCTGTTGTTGTATAAGGCAGATACATCATTCCATTATAGGGAGAGAAGCCCTCCATTTTGCCGAATGCAACACGCAAGGAAAGGTTGGCGTCAGGGAAGTATTTGCCTGTTGTGTCTGCAGCGGCAAACTTCACCCAGTCTCTATACTTGGCGTTAATTTGACGTTGTATGTTGGGGAGTGTGTTCTCCGTATAAGAATTCTTGCTGATTTCTGCAAGGGCATTATTGGCATCTAAAAACATTGTGTTTTCATTCAACCATTTATGCAATGAGGCGATCTCTTTCTTAGAAGCCAAGTTTACAAATTTATTAAACGTTTCCATGCTTGAAAAAATAGACTGCTCATACAATTGCTTCGTCATATTTTGCAAGGTTTCTCTTTCAACGCCTACATATTTTTGCAACGGCGCAGGAATCCACTCTTTTTTTGTGGTGCTAAAATAATAAGCCAATAATTCTACAAACACTTCTTTGTCAATAGGTTTATGATAGGTAGGATAAAACTTTTCTGCTTTTTCCAACAAATCATTTTTTAGTTCTGCAGACCAAGGATATTGTTCTTTAAGTAGTTGAGGTCGAAGTGTTTCAATAAATTTTCCCAGTTCTATCGCTTGAAAGGTTTCTCGTAATGTGGTGGCTGTTGTTTCCAATTCTTTATAAATTTCATAAAGCGATCTTAAGGCTGTTAATATTTTGTAGCGTTCAGCGCCATCGGTGGTTTGATAGGCAAACAGTTCTAAATATTTCTCTTGTTTTTCTTTTGCATTCAACACTTTGGTTTCATGAATTCCTTTGTTTTCCCCAATCGATTTTTTCCAGCCGTTGGCAATAGTGTTGGCTTTAGCAGAATACATTAAGCGCACTTCCGGTAAAATATCCATGTGTTTTTTCATAATATCCAAGCGTACGCCGCGCTGGTGGATGAGCGGCGGATTTCTATAATTCACCACCAAATCAATACCATCGGAGATGAGATATTGCTGCGTAGTTCCAGGAAAGCCAAACACCATCGTGAAATCTCCCGCATCTACACCTTTAAGGGAAATAGGGAAGAAGGTTTCGGTTTTCAAAGGAATATTATCGGGGTGGTACGCTGCAGGGTTTCCGTTTTTGTCTGCATACACACGGTAGAGCGAAAAGTCGCCGGTGTGGCGGGGCCAAACCCAGTTGTCGGTGTCGCCGCCAAACTTTCCAATACTTTCAGGTGGCGTACCCACCAAGCGCACATCGTGGAACACACGGTTCACAAATATATAATATTGGTTTCCATAGTAAAACGATTTTATTTCAGCACTGTAATCGGTACCTTCGGTCATCTTTTCAATGGTAGTTTTAATATTTACAGTCACGATTTCTTCACGCTCCTTGAGGTCTTTAGCATTTTCCACGCCTTTCAGCACTTGCTCCGTAACTTCTTCCATATAAACAAGAAAAGTAACAAAAAGCCCTTCGCAAGGAATCTCTTCTTTTTCGGAAGCCGCCCAGAAACCATTATGTAAAATATTGTTTTCCATAGTACTGTAGCGCTGAATATAGGAATACCCGCAATGGTGATTTGTGAGCATCAAACCCTTTTGAGAGATAATTTCTCCGGTACAACCTCTGGCAAAGAGCACAACAGCATCTTTCATACTGCTGTTGTTCACGCTATACACGTCTTCGGCGGTGAGTTTAAACCCCAAACTTTGCATTTCGGCTTCCTTTTGTTTCAACAAAAGCGGAAGCCACATTCCTGAATCTGCATAACAGAAGATAATGGAAATTAATATAATAAAAGTGATACATGCTTTTTTCATAAAGTAATAATTTGCTGCAAAGAAATAAAAATAAGGTTAATATTTGCCATGACTGTTTTCTTTTTCTAAATCTATAGCTTTTTGCGTGTGCAGATTATCAAAATTAAAAGATATTTGCACCCCAAAAAAACAGAAGTATGCAAAGCCCAATTCCCTCTTTTTTATTAAATAAGAAAAACACTATTTTGCTGTTGGTTTTTGTTTTTTTCTTCTCTCTTTTATTTCTAAATATTTATCATCCATTTAATTCCATTTCTTGGATGGCGAACGACTCCAACCTTACAGACACTCAATATTTTGTAGTGACCTTAATTATTGTTTCTTGTGGATTGGCTGTATTGAGTTTTAGCAGGCTTATCATGTATCTGTTAAGAAACAGGGTAAAGATTACATATTTAGCGTATTCTATCTGGATTTTCGGAGAGATTCTAGTTATGTCGGTGATCTATGCTTTGGTGGTTAAAATTGGCTTGACCGATGCCCGCGATTTTTTTGACATAGCGCCGCTCGCCATGATCTATATCACGCTAAGTCTTTTGCTGCCTTATCTGGTTTCGTGGTTGTATTTTTCTTTGCAAGACAAAAAGATACATTTGGCACAGCTGGTACAAATGTCGAAATATATTGATGAAGAAAGTTATTTTGCCATTCAACCCGATAAATATAATCTGATCCATTTTCATGATGACAAGGGAACATTGCGTTTATCTATCAAATTTCACAATCTCTTTTATATTGAATCGTCTGATAATTATGTAAATATATACTACGAAAGTAAAGGACGTATTACGCGTTTTTTGTTAAGGAAAAGTATGAAAAGTATAGAAGAACTTTATTCCGAATACCCGTTGGTGAGATGCCACCGCTCTTATATTGTGAATGTTAACAAGGTAAAAGTATTACGCAAGGACAAGGAGGGTCTTTTTTTAGATTTGGATTATTTGGATTTGCCCAAATTGCCAATCTCCAAAACTTATTCTGATCAGGTATTAGGGCTTTTTAATCAGTAGTTTTTTTATAGCACCCGCCAAGCCCATTGGGTTTGCGAAGAACCCTCTTTCAAAATTTAAGAAAACAACTGCTCACGGTATTAAAGAAAAGATAGGTCTTATTCATATAATCATTTGAATAGCAGGCTTTCTGTCTGCAAATTAGAGGTTGCAAACATTTCTCGTTGGGCGATGCCCTGCAAATTAAGTGAATATAGGAAACCACTTAGTCTTAAACCTTTAAACTCCTACTATACTTCCACCTCCTAAACAAAATAAGTACAGTTGCCATAATGCTGATAATCACCAAAGGACCAATCGTATTTAACAAAATGTAAAATTGCTTCTTTTCTTTTACGGCAATAGGGTTTAATGTTCCTATTTTGAAGCTTTTGGAGCGTATAGAAACTAATTCTTCATCCGAGCTGAGATAGTTCACGCAGTTGAGCAAAAAATCTGCATTGTCGTAATGTCTGTTGGCACGGTAATCGTAGCCTGTAGGATAGGGCTTCATCGTTTTATAATCGAAAGCATTACGTATCATATCTCCATCTGAAACAAAAATTTGTCTTGAAGTTCCTTTGCACTCCGATAAGAAATTAAACTCTTTAATGGTATCAAAACCAACAGGCAACATTCCTTTAAATGCGGAGGTGAATTTCCCCTCCACCAACACGGCAATAGGTTCATACATTCTGCGATACTCCTCCATATTGGGCTGGAGTTTTATAACATTCAACGTAACAATAGAGGGCGTGGGCACCACTTTGGTTCTTTCGGAAGTGGTAACTAAAACAGTTTTCTGAAGTTCGGAATCGCTCCCCACAAAATCAATGGTGCCGGCAAAATCCACTTTCAGCGCTTTTATCTTTCTGACAATAGGATGTGTTGTATAATTCACAGCAACCGGCATATACGGAAATTTATAGAATTGATATTGGGGTTGATTACCTATCATCCCCTGTGGAACCGCAAGACTTTGACAGGTTAAATCCTGAATCAAATTAGCATTTAAACGAACTCCATAGTTAAAAAATAAACTATTGAGTTTTAGATAGTTTTCTGTAGCAAAGAACTCTTGGCTGCTGAACAAACTGTCCACCGAAGCATTGGTGGCATCAATAAGCCAAAGCACTTTGCCTCCGTTCATAATAAATTGGTCAATCACATATTTGTCCATGTCGGAGAAGGTCTGTGTGGGCTGTGCCACAATCAACACATCATATTTATTTCCATAAGTTCCGATGGTGGCTGATGCGGAATCTTTTACATAAATGTTTCGTAAAGCGTTGATTTTATTATTAATAGTAACTCTATCTATGCCATAATAACGTTTCAGCTGCCACTCCATCCAGGAGGTTGCCATGCGGTCAAATTCGCCATGTCCCTCTAAAAAAGCTACTTTCGGGGCAAAAGTAGTCGTAATATTTCTAATGGCAGACACCAAATTGTATTCCAATTCCTGAATAGAGAAGTCGAGCCAATGCTCTCTGTTGCTGGAAACAACTAATGTAACAGGGTATTCTTTAGCGTTATAGGTAAGGAATGCACCCGGCACTACCCAAGTTGTGGATAGGTCTTCCCGTGAAATAGGAATTGGAGGAAGTCCTTTTTTGCTGAATTCGCCAAAAATAGAATTAACCTCCTCCTGATCTTTTCCTTCAATGGGGTCAATCATCTCAAATTCAATGTTTGAAGAATGTCTGGCAAACTCTTCCAAGATTTCTCTTGTTTTTTTGGCAAATATCTGATAATCGGCAGGGTGGTTATCTCCCAACAAGAAAACTTTGATAAAAATCTTATCGGGTAGCTCTTTTAAAAGTTTGATGGTAGAGGGCGCCAGCGAGTTTCTTTTTTCAGCCGTAAGGTCAATTCTTACATAGAAAAAAGAAAAGATAATATTGAGGGCGAATAAAATAAAGAGAGAAGAGAGCAAAACAATAATTGCCGACCGTTTGTATTTAACTTGGTTTTTCATACGAGTAAATTAATAGTTACCATTTGCGACTTAACAAAACAACTCTTGTTGCGATGAGGAAAATGAGCGTTACGCTTGCAAAGTAGAGTACATCCCGCGTATCAATTACGCCTCTGCTGATAGAGTTGTAATGATAATCTATGCCTATGCCCTTTATCACCGACCCAAAACTTCCCAAGATCTCGAAGCTGTAAATAAATTCAAAGCCGTAATACATAATGAAACAAAGCGGGGCCGCCATCACAAAAGCCACAATTTGATTGGAAGTGGTGCTTGATGCAAAAATGCCGATAGAAATAAAAGTGGCGCCTAAAAAGATTAAGCCCAAATAGGAGCCCCAGGTGCTGCCCATATCAATATTTCCAGGCGGTGAACCTAAATTATACACAGAAATCATATATAATAGCGTGGGCAACAAAGCTATAACCAAAAGGGTGAGCGAAGCCAAAAACTTGGCAGCAATAATTTGAGAGTCGGTAAGCGGTTTGGTCAGAATAAGTTCTAATGTTCCGCTACGCTTTTCTTCTGCAAAAGTTCTCATGGTAATTGCCGGCACTAAAAACAGAAACAAGAATTTGGAAGTTTCGAAAAGCCCTTGCAAACTTGCCATGTTTGAGAACAAAACATTGTTAATATCCGGAAATACCCAAATAAACAATCCGGCAATAATAAGAAACACTCCGATAAAAATATAACCGATTAAAGAGCTGAGATAAGACTTAATTTCCTTACGATAAAGGCTGTACATGTGTCATTGGGTTAAAAAATGAGCGGCAAAGATATACTTTTTAGTGGTTAGTGATTAGTGATTAGTGGTTAATGATTTAGGACGAAAGAGGGAGATAATTCTCCAAAGCACCATCAACGCCGCAACGCCCAGCATGATTCTCGCCAAATAATCTCCATGTTTGGTGTAAAAAGTAAGTTTCTCGTTGGGATACACCATTTGAGTGATTGCCGTTCTGACTTCGTACTCCGTTTTTTGATACGCTTTGCCAAGGGGGTCAATAAAAGCAGAAATCCCTGTGTTGGCGGCACGGAGAATATAGCGGCGTGTTTCAATGGCGCGCAACTTGCTCATTTCAAAATGCTGTTTGTGTCCGGCGGTGTTTCCCCACCACGCATCATTGGTAATGACACACATCAATTGGGCGCCGTTTTTTACAAATTGGGAAAAAAGCGCTCCAAAGATAGATTCGTAACAGATTGGCGCTCCAATTTTTACAACACCCTCTTTTGAAGTTACATGAAACACTCTTTGCTCAGAGTCAACGCCAAGCGAACCGCTGGTGCCGCCCAAATCAATAGCTAATTTTTCAAGAAAACCGAAAATTTTGGGGTAAGGCATCTTCTCTACACCAGGTACTAACTTGCTTTTATGATATAACTGTAACTTCCTGTCATGATACAACGCAGATGTGTTGTAATGTTCAATAAAGACGCTGTCGGAATATTCTCGTGCAGTAGGGCTCGCTTTGTAATTGAAAACAGCGCGTGTGGATAAACCTAAAATAAGATTCAAACGGGGGTGGTCCTGCAACAAAGCGTCAAATTGCTCAAAGGCGCCGTGCGGGTATTGATCCAAATGGTAGAGTTGTTCTTCAAAGATACTGTGCGACAAGGCAGATTCCGGGCATACCATCAACACCGTGCTGGGGGTTAGTTTGGTTTTCGCGGTTTCAATGATTACTTCCGCGAGTTCAAAATTGCTTTTTTCGTATTGTTCGGTCCATGCGTCAATGTTTTGTTGCACGATAAGGGCTTCAATGGGGGTCGTCTGTTTTATGGTATAGGTTTTATAGATGATGAGAGATGCAAGTAATGGGATGAGAATGACTGCTATAAGCATAATAAAGATTTTGTGGGCAAACAGATGACGCAGAATAGAGGAGATAGGCATTGATTTTTTTTCATCAAAACATGGTTTGAATTGTTTGAAAAGAGCATAACAGATGAAGTTAACCGTTAAAATCCAGATTGTGCCGCCAAAAGCGCCGGTATATTCATACCATTGCACAATGAGGGGATGGGTGGCAAACACGTTGCCGAGGTTGAGCCATGTCCAAGTGAGTTGCCATTGGAGGTGCAGAAATTCCCACGAGCACCAAAAGGCAATGAAAGCCAGTGAAATAGCAACTATATGCAAACTCATTTTCTTTACCCAATGCCACATTCCAAACACGCAACACATAAAGAACGAGTTGAGCAGAATCGCTGCAACGGAGCCGGGCGGTGTGCTGTTCCAAATCCACCAGGTAACACCCACATTCCAAATGAGAAACGCAGGGAAAGAGAAGCCAACGCCCTGCCAAAACGCCCAGCCTTTGCCACGCTCATGAAGTTTGTCGCTTACAAAAAAGAGGGGCACGAAAGCGATAAAGATTAAAACGGTGCAGCCGTGCGGATACCACGACAGCCACAACAACACGCCGGAAAGGAGCGAAAGAAACAGTTTGTTTTTAAGTAGAGACATTCTGGAAATATTTCGGCGCGAATTAATAGTTTTTTTGGAGCAACCCGAAATGATCGCACCGTTGCAACAAGCGGTTGAAAGTGATTTCTCTATTTTTGCCGCTCAAAAATAATAGATTATGAAATTTAATTTTCCACCTTTTTACTTTTTCCTTTTCTTCTTTCTTTTTTCTTGCTCTCCAAAAAATGAAAAAAAAACTTATCCCGCAAATAGCGACAATACCGAGTTTAGTAAGAGTTCTGGGATTGAAATTTCGACGCTTTCTGACGAACAAACGGAAAATTTAGTGGTGCTGGGAAAAGTTTGGGGATTTCTAAAATATTATCACCCCGCCATTGCAAAAGGTAATTACAACTGGGATTATGAACTGTTTAGAATTTTGCCAAAAATATTAAATGCGGAATCTAAACAACAAAGAGACAGCGTATTGATAAACTGTATTGAAAAATTATGCAATTTTAGGCAAGGTAAGCCCCTAAAGGAAAATAAGAATATCGTAATTTATCCTGATTTGAATTGGATTGACAAATCCGATTTTGATCCAAAACTTGTTAACTTACTTAAAAAAGTGAGACAAGCTAAAAGAAGTTCAGAACATTATTATATAGAATTAACTCCTTTTGTTGGAAACCCTATTTTTAAAAATGAGGATAAATATTCGAATATGTCTTTTCCTGACGTTGGCTATCGTTTGCTTTCTCTTTTTAGATATTGGAATATGATCAACTACTATTTTCCCTACAAAAAATTAATGGATACCCCTTGGGAAGAGGTGCTGCCTGAGTTTATTCCCAAATTTATCAATGCAAAAAATAGATTTGAATATCGTTTAGTCGCTTTAGAAATGGTAACGAAAATTAATGATTCTCATGCTTTTTTCGATGGATTAGATTTGTATAGCGAAAATAAAATAGTGCCTGCCGAAATTACTTTTATTGGTGACACTGCCGTTGTTTCAGGTTTCTTTAATAAAGATTTTGAAAAATCAACGGAATTAAAGAAAGGAGATGCTATATTGAAAATCAATGAAAAATCAATAAATGATATCATTCAGGAAAGAGAAAAATATATGCCCGCATCAAATCGTGGTGCATTATTGAGAGATATGGCTTCCACGCTTTTGCAAACTGATAAAGAGCGTTTAAAAATTGAATATTCAAGAGACTCAAAGATTTATCAAACAGTAATTCTTACTCGTAATAAACCTTTTCGTATGCCAGATAAATTTCAAAAAGCAGATACTTGCTTTAAGATTATTGACCACAGTATTAGCTATTTATATTTAGGATCAATCAAAAATGAATATCTTCCTAATTTATGGAATCATATAGAAAATACAGAAGGACTCATTATTGATTTGCGTTGTTATCCTAAGGATATGTCTGTAATGTATCATCTTAGCAATTATCTAATGAGAAATAGTAGTACATTTGTTAAATGCTCATATGGAAGTATCACACACCCAGGAACATTTACTTTTACTCCAAATATTATGGTTGGGAGTAATAACGAACTATACTACAAAGGAAAAGTTACCATTCTTATTAACGAAATTACACAAAGTCATGCGGAATATTCAACCATGGCATATAACATGGCGCCAAATGTAAAACTTTTTGGGTCGCCAACTGCTGGAGCGGATGGCAATGTTTCTTATATTTATCTACCCGGAGGCATAAAAACAGTTATAAGCGGTATTGGCGTTTATTACCCTGATGGCAGAGAAACCCAACGAATTGGTATTATTCCGGATGTGGAAGTAAGACCTACGATAAAAGGAATAAAAGAGGGTCGGGATGAGGTGTTGGAAAAAGCGATAGAATGGATAAAAGAGAAATGATGATGAAAATTGAAGGTCGTATTGAAAGTATTAATAGCGCTATTGAAAAATATCTGCATAAGGTAGTACCTCAGCACTATAACAAAATATTCTACAACTTATAACGTTTTTTTAATCATAAAAAAACCAAAATAATTAAAACATGAAAAACCAAATTCTCCTCTTAGCATGCTGTTTAGCATTCATGGTATCAGGCGTAGCACAACCTCAAACCAACAAACATCACAACAAAATGGTTCAGAAAATCAAATCTGAAAAATTTAACAACCCGATGAGCGCCGAAAAAGAGAAAGCGCTCGCATTTAAACAACACATTTCTTCTCCCAAAATGCAAAGCCCAATCAATCCAAAAAACAAAGCAACTTGGTGGGAACCCGAAACAATTTATGAATATGATGAATATGATAATATCTCCCGCCACTCCTTTACATACCAAAATGGTAAATGTATTGTTAATTTGATGCAATACTGGTACGAGGAGGATTGGGAAGATTACGGAAGACGCATCTATACATACGATGCACAAAATAACATCACAGAAATATTGTGGCAATGGTGGGACGATGAGCTATGGGAAAGTGATCTAATGATGAGTTATACATACAATGAACAAAACAAGGTAACATCATTTATTATCAAATCTTTGTATTCTGATAATTGGGAGAACGACTGGAAAGAAATCTACATTTATGATGCACAAAATAATAATATTGAGATTATTGTGCAAGGATGGGAGATGGATGAATGGATGGATTTAGCGATAATAACGATGAAATATGATGTTCAAAACAGACTAATGGAAGAGCTATATCAATATTGGAACGAAGGATGGGTAATTGATGGTAAGTTCATTTGTAATTATGATACAGAAAACAATTTGACTGAAAAGGTAGGTAATATGTATGAAGATGGACAATGGTGGGAAGTTATGCGAATTGTTTTTACTTATGATTCGCAAAGAAATAGAACATCAGAATTATGGCAATATTTTGAGTGGCATGGTGAGTGGGAAAATTTAGAGAAATGGACTTGTACCTACGATGTAAACAATAACGCCATTTCTGGTAATTATCAATATTGGGATGATGATACTTGGGTGTATGACGACGAAAACTATTTGCACATATATTATAATAACATGCAAAGCTCTTATGGCTATTATGAGATGAATAATTATTATGGTTTCGCATACGGCAGCAGATTTACAGCCACTTACATAGACCCTTACACCTATAGCGTTAAAGAAAACAACCTGCTCAACAGTTCCGTTAAAATTTATCCTAACCCTGTTTCCCATATTTTACACATTGAAACAACGCATCTTGACGTTGTTCCCGAAGTGAAAATCTTTTCCCTGCAAGGTGTTTTGTTAATGCAAACAAAAGGCGGCGATATTGATGTTTCTTCGTTACCCAACGGCATTTATATTGCAGAAGTGGCGGGCATATTCAAGAAAATTGTGAAACAATAAAATGTAACCAAAAAAATCTTAACCCAAAAAACTATCCAATAATAAAAAGTATATTTTTGCCGCCTCTATCGGGGTGTGGCGCAGTTGGCTAGCGTACTTGCATGGGGTGCAAGTGGTCGGAAGTTCGAGTCTTCTCACCCCGACTCTTTTTTAAAACCATGTTGTATTGAGGTAATTATTCAAAAAAAACATTGTAATCCACTAATTAATAATATTTTAAACGTATAAACATGAACGTAAAGTACACCAAAGACCATGAATGGGTAAAATTAGAAGGCGATCACGCTCTTGTTGGAATTACGGCTTTTGCAGCCGAACAATTGGGCGATATTGTTTTCATTGACATTAGTACTGTAGGTGAAACTCTTGAAAAAGAAGAAATTTTTGGAACTATCGAAGCGGTGAAAACCGTTTCCGATATGTTTCTACCCGTAGGCGGTGAAATCATTGAATTTAACGAAGAGTTGGAAAGCAATCCAGGATTAATCAACACCGATCCCCTTGGCGACGGCTGGATTATTAAAATTAAAGTAACCAACCCTGCCGAGCTTGATGAACTTCTGAGCGAAGAACAATACAACGAACTCATCGGATAAAAAAAATCACTTACCCCCTTGACAAATGCCTTTTTCGGTTGTATATTTGCGGTCGTAAATATACAACCGAATTTTTTTTATAAAGTAATGTTTCACAAAAAAATAGCCTCATGGAAAAAGAAAAAATGAACCTCGACAAACTCAAAGTACTCAACTCAACGTTGGAAAAATTGGAGAAAACCTTCGGAAAAGGCGCCATCATGAAATTGGGCGAAAAACCTGCCGACAACATCGAAGTGATCTCTACCGGCTCAATTGGATTAGACGCTGCGCTGGGCGTAGGCGGCTTCCCAAAAGGTAGAATCATCGAAATCTATGGTCCCGAATCTTCCGGAAAAACCACGCTGGCAATACACGCCATTGCCGAAGCGCAACGCAACGGAGGCATCGCCGCCTTTATTGATGCCGAACACGCCTTCGACCGGTTTTATGCCGAAAAATTGGGCGTAAATACTGCCGAACTGTTAGTATCTCAGCCCGATAACGGCGAACAGGCGCTGGAAATCGCCGACAACCTCATCCGCTCCGGAGCCATCGACATTATTGTCATCGACTCTGTGGCAGCCCTAACCCCCAAAAGCGAAATTGACGGCGATATGGGCGATGCCAAAGTGGGATTGCAAGCGCGCCTCATGTCGCAAGCGCTTCGAAAATTAACAGCAACAATCAGCAAAACAGGATGTTGCTGCGTATTTATCAATCAGCTTCGCGAAAAAATCGGCGTAATGTTCGGCAGCCCAGAAACCACAACCGGTGGAAACGCCTTGAAATTTTATGCTTCCGTGCGTGTTGACATCCGCCGCTCTTCTCAAATTAAAGATGGCGAAGTTGCCTCCGGAAATCGCGTAAAAGTAAAAGTGGTGAAAAACAAAGTGGCGCCCCCTTTCCGCACGGTTGAATTTGACATCCTGTTTGGAGAAGGAATCTCTAAAACCGGCGAAATTATTGACATCGGCGTGGACAAAAACATCATCAAAAAAGCCGGCTCATGGTTCTCTTACGAAGAAACCAAATTAGGTCAGGGACGCGACGCCGTAAAACAGATGCTTACCGACAACCCCGAACTCGCTGATGAATTAGAGAAGAAGATTAGGGAGGTGTTGTAAGAATATTTTATTATGATTACATACCCGCTACACGATCTAAACGACCAAACATTTGAGAATTTATCAATTCTTATTTGCAACAAAATATTAGGCGCGGCAACTATTCCTTTTGCACAAGGTAAAGATGGCGGCAAAGATGGTCGGTTTATAGGGAAAGCAAACTGTTTCCCAAGTGAAGCGCAACCTTGGAATGGTAGAATTATCATTCAAGCAAAACATACAAGCAAAGAAAATGCAAGTTGTTCGGATAGCAATTTTCAGACAAGATTGAAAAATGAAGTGATTCCTGCCATTCTAAAGTTAAAACAAAATAATGAAATTGACTACTACTTATTGTTTACAAACTGCAAGTTAACAGGAAAACAAGACAGCAATATTGAAAACATACTGAATAGTCAAACGAATATTCCTAATCTTGTTATTGCAAATGAAAAAATACAGCAATTTCTTCACGAGTACCCTGATATTGTTCGCACTGCAAACCTTATTAATTTGCTAAAACCCTTAGAATTTGATGAATCCGATTTAAAAGAATTGATTATTGAAATTCATAAAGCAATTAAACAAAGCACTCCGGCAACTCATTGTGTTGATTTTACAAAAATAGATTTGGAAGAGAAAAATAGATTGAATCAACTAAGCCAATCCTATTTTAATGAAGTTATAAAAAAAGATTTTGATAATTTCAATCTCATAGAAACTTTCCTGTCTTCCCCAATTAATGCCTCATTGAAAGATCTTTATGACGATACAATAAGCGAATTGAACGCTAAAATAACATTGAGGAGAAATGAATTTGCAGAATTTGAAAATATGCTTGACTATTTTTATAACTATGTTATATCTAATGATTTAAATAGTTTTAAGTACAAGAAACGACTGCTTAGAACACTCTTAAATTATATGTACTGTAACTGCGATATAGGAAAAAAGGAGGAAACATGTTAACACCTTATAAACATACCGATATCAAATATTCTGTTCTATATATTTCCGGACTAATAATACGCGAACTGAAACAGAGTGGAATTGTAAAATATGAAGACTTAAAAAATGTAATTATTCATCAAACAGGTAAGGAGATTGGTAACACTTTTGAATACGCTCTTTCATTTCTTTATTTAATCAATGAAATTAGTTATAATCAAAAATCAGATACAATAACAATATGAAATTAGTCAAAATATTTTCGGATCAAAACTTTAAAAATGTGCGTCTTAACGAACGATTTAATGTTATTTTGGCTATTATTCAGGATAAAGCCCATAAAAAAGATACGCATAATTTGGGTAAGACTTCTCTAATTCATGTGATTAATTTTCTTTTGTTGGATAACTTAGCAAAAAATAAAGGATTACTGTCAAATTCTGTGTTTTTAGGACAAACATTTTATTTAGAAATACAACTCAATAATGGTAAGTATCTTGTAATAAGGCGAAATATAAATAGTGCTACCAAAATCTCTTTTAAATTAAATGAAGTTGAATTAGCCAATTTTACACCACCGACGCAGTGGGACGAAATAGACATAGCTTTTGAAGAAGCAAGAGAAAAACTTAATAATTATTTAGCTTTTAACGTATGTAATAAAAATGATTGGACTTATCGTAAATCTATTACTTACTTCTTGAGAACACAGCAAGACTATTTGGATGTTTTTCAATTGAATAAATTTAGTAAAGGTAAACAAAGTGAATGGAAACCTTTTGTTTTTGAATTGTTAGGGTTTAATGGGAATTTAATACAGAAAAAAATAGAACTGGAGCTGGATGCAAATAATCTTAAAAGTAAAATTGCTACATTAGAACAAGAAGCAAATGTAAATACTAAAGAAAAAGACAGGATATTAGGTGCTATTGATATTAAAGAACAGGAAAAGCAAATAGCAAAAGAAACCATTGATAAATTTAATTTTTACTTGCAAGATAATTCTATTTCAAAAGAAATTATAGAAGCGTTAGATTTAAAAATTCAAGCTTTAAATACAGATAGATACAGAATTCAATACGAAATTTCAAAAACCGAAGAATCGCTAAGAAATTCAGAGAGCTCAATAAACGTACAAAAATTAAAACAACTTTTTAACGAAGTTCAATTATATTTTCCTGACAAATTAGTAAAACAATACGATGATTTGGAAAAATTCAATATATCTATTTCGATGGAAAGACGTAGATTTTTGAAAGAAAATTTAGACGAACTGAAAAGTGAATTTAACACTATAAATAAGGAACTAAAACAATTGGAGTCCTCCAAAAGTGAAAAATTATCATTTTTAACAGAAACAGACACATACTCAAAATTCAAAGAATATCAAAAACATTTATCAGAAGTTGAAGTAACAATAGAAAGATTGAAAAATCAACTTAAACTGATTGATAAATCAATTGATTTAGAAGACGAAATAAAAGCAATAGATGATAAAATTAAAGTATCGGTTCATGAAATCTCAATTGCAATTGAACAACAGAAACACGCAGAAATAAGGAAAATTTTTAATGAAATCATTACGGAGGTTGTAAATTCCAATGCCCTTATCGCTATTAAACTAAATAAACAGGGAAATGTTGACTTTATGGCAGATTATTTGAATCTTGACAAAATAATTACTTCGGAAGCAGAAGGAACTTCATACAAGAAACTGCTCTGTATGGCTTTTGATTTAGCATTACTGATTCATTATTCTAAAAACTCATTTTTTCGTTTTGTTTATCATGATGGAATTATTGAAGGGTTAGATAACCGTATAAAAATAAGATTATTAGATAAAATAAAGTCGATTTGCAATGACTATAACATACAACATATCATTACGTTAATAGATTCTGATATTCCTGCTCAAAATGATGGTTCACCGTATTATTTTGACAATGATGATATATGCTTGAACTTAAATGATTTAAACGATAATGGGAAATTATTTATGCAAAGTTTTTAACATTATGCCCTCCGAAAAACTCATCCGCACCGAACTGCTGCTTGGAAAAGACGCCCTGTCGCAATTGCAAAACACTCATGTTTTGGTGGTTGGACTTGGTGGCGTGGGCGCTTATTGTGCGGAACAGCTTTGTCGCGCAGGCATCGGAGAGATGACCATTGTGGATGCTGATCTTGTAGAATACTCCAACTTTAACCGGCAATTGCTGGCGTTGGAAAATACGCTGAAACGTCCAAAAGCGGAGGTGATGGCTGAGCGGTTGCGGCAAATCAATCCGGAAATAAAACTGCATGTTATTCAAGAGTTTGTGCGCGATGAGGGGACAGAATTATTGCTGTCGCGCGCACACTACGATTATGTGGTGGATGCCATCGACTCGCTATCGCCCAAAGTGTATCTGATTTACTTTGCCTTACAAAAGAATTTCCGCGTAATTTCTGCTATGGGCGCAGGCGGAAAAAAAGATCCGGCATTGGTAAAAATTGCGGATATTAAGAAGACCTATCAGTGCCGTTTGGCGCACGCATTGCGCAAGCGTCTGCATCGTTTGGGCGTAAAAACCGGCTTCAAAGCCGTGTTCTCTTCCGAAGTGGTGCCCGAAAACGCCATAGAAATTGACCCGAATCCCGATATCAACAAACTGTCGGTAGTGGGCACCATCTCCTACATGCCCGCCATCTTCGGATGCTTTATGGCTGCCCAAGTAATCACCGACTTAACAGAAAATTTTTGCCATGAATAAACACCCCATTTTTCCCCTTTCACGCCCCACCTTACTTACGTTCCTCTTTCTTGTTACCTCTCACCTCTCATTCCTCACCTCTTTTGCCCAAGCCGATCCCCCCCTCCGCATTGAACTGGAAAGTGCCAAAGATCAACAAGATTACAAGTTTTTTTCGCTTGGAAACCAAGGTGTTGCTGTTTTTTACCAAAGCGCCATATTGAGTTTGGATACTGCACAATGGGTTTTTATTCATTACGATACAAATCTTGTGAGAACAGATCTTTATAAACTGAAAATTCCCAACCTATGCCAATATTTAGCCGCCGATTTTTCTAATAACAAACTCTACCTGTTTTTACAAAAACCTGCCTTTAAAAAAGATACGATTAGAAACTATCTTTTAGAATGGAATATAACAACAAATGGATTTCAACTTTTTGATTTACAAAACTATAAACATCCTTACCTCTCTTCAATCAAGGTGGCGGATGATTATTTATTTATGACGGTAAACGATCCCAAGGCGCGGTCAATTATCTACTATAATTATAAAAACCACACCAAACAAGCGATACAATTTTCTGATGATGAGATTATTTCGATAGAATCGTTTTGTGTAGATACGGTGTTAAAGAAAACTTCTTTTTGTATGTTTTTAGAGAACAAGCAAGGTTCTCGTGCAGAGTTTTTCACCACCGATTATTCAGGAAGAATAACTGCACAAGCCCCCCTACCCTTCCATCCTAATGTGATCTACAATTCTACTCGAATTTCTTTGGTAGGAAAGGATTCCCTGTTATTAAGCGGAGGGTATTCAAATAGTAAAGACAAGAAGTCAAAAGGCAGCTACACAGGGATTTATACATTATTGCTTGTTAAGAACAAATTTTCCGACATCAACACGTATCCATTTGGGGCGCTGTTAAACAACGAATCTACATTAAACAGGCATTTTTCCGAGCCGAATGTAACGATGAATGCGTATATCAGACAATCTAACGGGCATGTTTTCGCTATAACAGAATTGTTTTATCCTGAATATCAATATAACTCTTCATCTTCATACGGAGGGTATAGATATTATGGATATGAACCTCCTACTCAAACATTTGCAGGATTTCGATTTGTGCATGCCTATATTTTAGAGTTTGACGCACAGGGATTGCTCTTGAATGACTGGATTTTTCCTATCAATAACGTGTTGACCCAATCCCTTTATAATTTGGTAAATCTGAATCAAGATAAAGAAAACAACACGTTGATGTATTATGTGTATGGCAACGAAATCACCTCTCAGTTTGTTAATGGCAAGCACGTTTTGACGGCGCAGGCGGCAATACCTGTGGAACTTTTGAGCAAAGCCGACTACATAGAATACAGCTCAAACCAATCTATGCGGCATTGGTACGACAATACCTTTTTACTTGCAGGATATCAATACATAAAAAACTCCCAAAGAGGTAAGAAACGCTATGTTTTCTTTTTAAATAAGTTGATGTGTGAATAACCGGAATTATCGTACCAACATAAAAGTTCCGGATCTTGAAAATTTTCCTTTACCACTATTGTAACTATATGATAATTTATAGGCATAGATTTCGGCAGGACACTCTTTCCCTTGAAAAGTGCCATCCCAACGCCCTTGCATATTATTATATTCATTCGGAACAGGTGGCAAGGTTGAACGGTAAAGTTCCTGCCCCCAGCGGTTATAAATGATAAAAAAGTAATCATCTTCCGATGGAAAAGAGATAATAGGATAAAAGCTCTTATCCATATCTGCACCCCTCGGATAAAAAGCATTAGGAAAATAAACAACAGGTTCGTGAGGTATGGATAAAGTATTGGAATACCACCGTTTAGTAAATTTTTTTGATTGTATTTTATAGGTAGTAGCAAGTCCATCTTTCATAAACTTTTCCACATCTATTACATATTGATTAAGCAGATTTATATCTATAAATGGTTTTTCATTGACTAACAATTCGTACATTTCATATAAATCAACTCCTGCTTGATAAAATAAAACACTATCTTTATATTTCTCATCATCAATACGATGCCCCCATAAAAAAATATTGGTCATAACATTTGAAGTGTCATTAGATTTGCATTGATTTTTCACAAATGCTTGATAATAATAAAGTCCAGATAAAGGATCTGCATCTTTGTCAATAAATAGATATTCATTGTTTGAATTATATGATAATGAATCTATTACGATAAAGTTAGCGGATTTGTTCGGCACAAGGCTTCTTAATAAATAAAGGTTGTGAAAATTTTCAGGCTCAGGAAAAATATCGGTATTTATATCAATTTCTATTGCTATGTCATCAACAACACTCACGCGGGTTATAGCTACGCTAACAGGATCTGTAATAACCACTTTTGCAGTATCTTCCACAATATTAGAAAAGGCAAATAATAAATTGTTTTTATTAACAGCTTGCACTACAAATTCATAAATAGAATTGTTTTGTAAAAGTTTCGCTGTAAATTGTGTTTCTTTAGTGTAGGTTAAAAGTTCAAAAGAGGGTGTATCAACCTCTATTTTTCGGTAAAAAATATTGTAGTAATCCAGTGTATCCGTCATGTTGATATAGGGATTCCAAATAAGAGATATTGAATTGGGGCAACCATCAAGCGCCTGCTGGGCTTTTAACACCATATTATTTTGGGGCTTAGATTTTCCACTCCACTGCCAACCAATGCTATAATAGTTTTGAGATGCGATATTAGCAAGCGTATCTATCCATTCTAAATCTGCCATATCAAGTTTTGCAATTTTATAGAAATTGTCTTCAATATTGCAGTTTTGTGTGCATTTGTATATGGTAACACTATCAATATATTGATCATACACCCAAGAAACTTTAATTTGTTGTGGAAAAATGGTATCTACGGAAACCGATGCTAAGCGGGGTTGCTGCGCATGAATAATCTGGAGCGATGAAAAGAAAAGCAATATTAAAAATAAAGGATATAAATTTTTTTTCAACATGGTTTTTGTGTAGAATATGAAATACTTTACTGTAACACTATTTTGGGGTTTTTATTTTATGTAAGCTATTTTTTGGATGAAAACTATTATTTAATAAAAAACCATACTTTCGCCCCCTTATTTGCAATTTAATTAAATAGTTATAAAACAAACCTAAAAAATTTATGAAAAGAGATTCTCAAGTTTTTGAATTCATTCAACAGGAACGCGATCGTCAAACACATGGTATTGAGTTGATTGCATCTGAAAATTTTGTAAGCGACCAAGTGATGGAAGCCCAAGGTTCTATCTTAACCAACAAGTATGCCGAAGGTTATCCGGGAAAAAGATACTACGGCGGCTGTCAAATTGTGGATAAAACAGAGCAGCTTGCCATTGACAGAGCAAAAGCGTTGTTTGGCGCTGAATGGGCAAACGTGCAACCGCACTCCGGCGCACAAGCCAACATGGCAGTGTTGATGACCTGCCTGAAACCAGGTGATACATTCTTGGGCTTGGATTTGTCGCACGGGGGACACCTATCGCACGGCTCTCCCGTAAACTCTTCCGGAATTTTATATAAAGCTGTTGCCTATTGTGTTGAAGAAGAAACAGGTATGATTAACTACGACAAAATGGAAGAGGTGGCATTGCGCGAACGTCCGAAATTGATTATTGGCGGCGCTTCCGCCTACTCTCGCGACTGGGATTGGAAACGTATGCGCGAGATTGCCGACAAAATCGGAGCCATCCTCATGGGCGACATTTCACACCCTGCCGGATTGATTGCCAAGGGGTTGCTCAACAATCCTGTTCCTTTCTGCCACATTATCACCACCACTACGCATAAAACATTGCGCGGTCCCCGTGGCGGGCTCATTCTTATGGGTAAAGATTTTCCGAACCCGTGGGGATTAACCACACCCAAAGGCGAAATTAAAATGATGTCGCAATTGTTAGATTCTGCTGTTTTTCCGGGCGTACAGGGTGGTCCACTCGAACACGTGATTGCCGCAAAAGCAGTAGCTTTCGGCGAAGCACTCACCGACACTTACTTGGAATACATTAAGCAAGTGGCTAAAAACGCCCAAGCCATGTCGAAAGCATTCACCGACAGAGGTTATAAAGTGATTAGCAACGGAACAGACAACCATTTGATGTTAATTGACTTACGCTCAAAATTTCCGGAAATTTCAGGAAAACAAGTAGAAAACACTTTGGTGTTAGCCGACATCACCATCAATAAAAACATGGTTCCTTTCGACAGTCGCACGCCGTTTACTACTTCGGGCATCCGCGTGGGAACGCCGGCAATTACCACTCGTGGCTTAAAAGAACACGAAATGGAAGCCATCGTGGAGTTGATAGATGAAGTGATCTCTAACATTAACGACGAAACTGTAATTGCCCAAGTTGCCGAAAAAGTGAAAGCAATGATGGGACACAGACCCCTGTTCGCCTGGTAGTGTCTGAATTAAGATTTTTGACGGATAAAACTAACGAATTTCCCTCTCATTAATCACTAATCATTAATCACTAATCACTACCAATGAGACACTTGTTTCACGTACAACCCACACTTTTAAAGCCTGCTACGGGCAGGATATTGATTTCGGTTCCCTACTATAATGATCCGTTTTTTAGTCATAGTGTGGTGCTAATAATTGACAAAGATGAAGAAAACTGTGTAGGTTTGATCCTCAATCAGGAGTTGAACTGTACAGTGCGTGAGGCTATAAGTGGTGTCAAAATAGACATGCCGGTTTTTGCGGGTGGTCCCGTGATGCACCAAACTGCATTTGCGTTGCATAACTTTGAAAATTGCAAGCTCTCGGAAGAGATTCTGCCCAACGTATATACCGGATATGATGAACTTTTGTTAGCCCTTTTTGAACACAACGCGCTTCCCAAAAAGAACTTTAAGTTTTTTATTGGTTACTCCGGTTGGGCGCCCGGACAATTAGAAAATGAGATTAACAAAAAAATGTGGGTAGTAGCTGAGGGTACCGAAGATATTGTGTTAAAAACGCCTACTGCGAAGGTTTGGGAAAAAGCAGTGAAAAAACTGGGAAGAGAATATGCGCATTGGTTGGAAGTGCCAAAGAATGTGCATGATAATTAATGTGCATGAAAACTTGTGACATTTCAAAGTTATACCAAATATAATTATACAACAATCCAAAAAAGGATGAAGTTGAATCCAATCGTAAGATGCAATATTTTTTACTGTTCTCCAATTTTTATTGTTAAACAATCCAATTGCTGTCACCAATTTTCCGGAACACGTAAAAAGTCCAATTTAATGTTGCTTTTTTTAACAACTTTAATTTTGTCTGAAAATTATGTTGCATAAATTTAACGATAATGATGTATTTATCATCTTTATCTTGGTAAGACCTAATTTTAATTCTCTTTAAAATCAATTTGATCTTTGATCACAAATGCCCCCGGAAAGGAGAGCGCAATTTTTTGTAACGCTTTATAGGCTTCTAATTTGGTACTGAAGTTGCCGGCTCTTAGCCTGAAATTGGGCTCAGCATAAGTTGTATAACAAGGAATTTCCGGAAACAATTTCTTAAATTGCTCCGCAGCGCCCTCAATAAAGTTTTTTGAATTTACACCTGAAAAAGAGGTAATTTGAATGCGGAATCCATCAATTTTTTTTATTTTTTTCCATGCATCAATATATTGCTGCTCTAAAGAATTAATTCCATCTTCAATATTATAAGAAACATTATTTTGCGCAAAAGAGAACGCAAAAAAGAAGAAACAAATAACTAATAATCCGTTTTTTTTCATAATAAAAATTCATGGCAAAAATAAAAAAAAATAAAAAACAGGTAGTTGCTTATTTTTTCTATCTTTGCACGCTTAATAAAAAAATAATCATGGGGCTATTTTCATTCTTCACCAAAGAGTTAGCTATCGACTTGGGAACTGCTAATACTGTAATTTTGCATAACGAAAAAGTGGTTATAGATGAACCATCCATTATTGCTTTGGATAGAGCTACGCGGCGGGTGATCGCGGTGGGTAAAAAAGCGCTTCTGATGCACGGCAAAACTCACGAAAGTATTCAAACTATTCGTCCACTGAAAGATGGTGTTATTGCCGATTTCCAGTCAACCGAAATGATGCTTCGCGAGTTTATAAAAATGACGGGTTCAAAAGGGTTGCTTTTTCCTCCGGCATTAAAAATGGTGATCTGTATTCCATCGGGAATCACGGAAGTGGAAGAACGTGCCGTGCGCGATTCTGCAGAACAATCGGGCGCCAAAGAGGTACGTATGATTCACGAACCTATGGCGGCGGCTATTGGTATTGGAATTGATGTTTTGGATGCCAATGGAAATATGGTCATTGATATTGGTGGTGGAACCAGCGAAATTGCCGTGTTAGCGCTGGGCGGCATTGTTACCAGCAAATCTATTAAAGTAGCCGGCGATGAATTTAATTACGATATTATTGATTTCATGCGCAAAAAACACAATATCGCTATTGGCGAAGCCTCGGCAGAACAAGTGAAAATTAATGTAGGCTCTGCCATCGAAGATTTGGAAAACCCGCCCGAAGATTATGAAGTGTATGGACGAGACCTGCTGCAAGGAATTCCTATTGCAGTAAAAGTTGGCTATCAGGAAATTGCTCAGGCTTTAGACCGATCTATCTCAAAAATTGAAATGGCAGTAATCAATGCCTTGGAAAACACACCTTCCGAACTCTCCGCCGACATTTATAAAACAGGAATATACATGGCAGGCGGCGGCTCGCTGCTAAGAGGCTTGGATAAACGTATTGCCAAAAAAACAAAACTCAAAGTACACGTTGCGGAAGACCCGCTAAAAGCAGTAGCCCGTGGCACAAGTATCGCTTTGAAGAATTTTGATAAGTTTACGTTTTTGATTAAATAGTATTACGCTTTCATTTGCTCAATAAACGGATTAAAATAATGTCCTGCCTTTTCGGCAACGCCTTGCAGTCCTTTACCTCCCGTTTTCGGGCGTTTCACATTGCCAAAGTTGCCTTTTTCCAAAGTGGTGAAAAGCCCTTCTTTTTCAATCTCTTTCAATAACTTCACGGCTTCTTCCAATACAAAATGGGCGCGTTTTCGGATAACACCTCCCTCTTTAAATTCCACCTCATCGCCAATGGTAGCCAAGTTGTTGAAAATATATTTTGCATTTTCAATAGCTAAAAATCTATCTGACATAAAGGGGGTGTGAATCGCTTCGGTGGGCATTCCCAACAGTTGGATCCCTTGTTTAGTCCAAATTCCAATCATGTTAAACAGAGCGTCTTGCAAGTGTCCTCTAAAGATATTTCCGGTCATGAATTTCGTGGGCGGCATATATTTGAGCGGCGCTTTAGGGAAGATTTCACGGGTGAGTTGCGCTTGTGCCAATTCGTAAAGAAAGCCGTTTTCTAATTCGGGATCCATTTCAAAAGCGTGTCCCAATCCCATTTGTTCTTCGGGGAGACCTGCCAACAGCGCCAACTGTTCGTTAATTAAATCGGAAGCCAGCACGGTATGTGCCTCTTCAAAAGCATCGGCGGTAGTTAAATAATTGTCTTCCCCCGTATTGATGATGACGCCTGCAAAGCCGTTGATGATTCTTGAAAAATATTGGTCCACCAGCGTTCTTTGCGGGTTAATATCGCGAAACAGAATGCCGTAGAGGGCATCATTGAGCATCACGTCCAAGCGTTCTAAAGCGCCCATGGCTGCAATTTCGGGCATGCACAAACCGGAGCAGTAGTTGCACAAACGGATGTAGCGACCCACTTCCACGCCCACCTCATCCAGCGCTTTACGCATAATTCGGAAGTTTTCCTGTGTGGCGAAGGTGCCCCCGAAACCCTCGGTGGTTGCCCCGTAGGGCACGTAATCCAGCAAACTTTGTCCGGTAGTCCGGATCACCGCAATAATGTCAGCCCCTTGACGCGCAGCAGCTTGCGCCTGTACCACATCTTCGTAAATATTTCCGGTGGCAACAATAACGTAAAGGTAGGGTTTGGCTCCCTCTCCCAATTTCTCCAAATAGCTGCGGCGTTGCGCCACATTACCCGAAATTCTTTGCAAAGCAACTTCAATATAGGGTGCTACGGCTTTTCGAATCTCCTCGTTTGAATGAATGGGAAGTTTGGTGATTTCCAAAGCATCAAGCGCCATTTTATCTGCAATTTGCTGGGGCGTTAGCTTGGTCTCCAGCATGGCATTGCCCAGAAAATAGAGAACGCCCTGCCCAAGCAATCCGCTTTGGTGCAGCTGATCCACTACCACATTGGGAAGCGGCACTTCATGCGCATCCACTCCGTCTATGCCAATTAGGCGGCATAATGTGCGCTCCACGGCAACTGTTGTATATTGATTTACAAATTGTTGTACTTCGTTTGCAATAGAAGCAGCAATGGTTTTGGCTTCGGTAACTTTAGTAAAGTCAATGCCTAATTTACTGATATTCATATTATTTCTATTAATTATTCAAGGTGCGAAAATACATCATTTTATTTGAGTTCTTTCGTATGTTCTCTAATATCAGTATAAACCTGCCATTTCATCCCAAAGTACCAAGCATTAGCCTTCTTCCTCAAAAACTCCAATTCGGGCGTACGTTCTACAGGTTGCAGATAAAAACCGCCATTGTGCCAATTATAAGATTGATTAGAATGAAGATGGATTACTCCGGCTTTTCCCATTACCCATGCCGATTGCGTCATTACAAACGCATTCTTGGCGGTAGCAGTATCAAAAATATTGTCACCGGTGGCGCGATAGCTGTAATTGGAAAAAGCTAAGTGGTAGATTGTTGGGAGAATATCTTTGTGAGATACCAAACGAGAGGTGTCTATACATAATTGTTGTGCATAACTTTCTGGAACATAAAATGCTAAAGGAACTGCCCAGCAATACAACAATGCTGTGTCTTTGTAAGAAAACCCGCCCGTCATGGCATGGTCGCCGGTAATCACTACAATCGTATTTTCTCCTATATTGGAATGGCGCAAGGCATTTAAAAATTTGCCCAGACAGTCGTTGGCATACTGAAAAGTCTGCATGGTACTAAGGGTTTGCTGTAGATCTTTTGTGATTCGAGAATGTAGCGTTTCAGGAAAATGTAAAGGATACGAGGTGTAATTTTTCGGGATTTTGTGAGGTGAATGGTTCGTGATGGTCATGCAAATCAAAAATTGTGGTTGGTTTTTTTTGTCCTGCAATTTTTGAAAAATGGCATCGTACATGTATTGGTCGAAAACGCCCCAGTCGGCTTCCTCTGTTTTAGAAAACAAGGTTTTTATGTAGGCGGCATCACAAACATGGTCAAATCCTTGGGTGCGGCAGTAGTTGCCCACATTCCTCCATCCGGTGTAACCGGCAGTATAATAGGATGTTTCGTATCCTTTTTCTTTTAAGGCGAGTGCAGTGGAATTTTTCAAAGGGAGGTGCGCATATTTTGACATGGAGAGTGGCGGTCCCACATTATTCGTGAAAAAAGTCTCCATCGCCGAGATGGTGCCGTAGTTGACAGGAAAACAGAATGGATAAAAAATCAAGTATGGCAGTTCCTCTTTCAGTGAACCCAGCAGGTTAAACGAAGAACTGTGGTATTGAAAGAAATCGCTGCTCCAGCCTTCCATAAGGATGAGCACAATATGGGGCGGATTGTTTTCCAAAAAGGGGTTTTGGGACGTTGTAGTACGTTCAAAAATAGTAGAACTGTCGGTAACTATGCTTGAATCCCAATCTCTTTTTGCATCTTCAAGAGAAGCGAACCCGTGAGCAGAAAAGAGGCTTTTAGCGCTCAACCGAAAACTGTCATTCAGTCTTTCTGAAATAGCTTCCTTGAGTTTGAACACACCATTGGCGGCAGCATCATTTAAATGCAGGTTGACCGAAAAAACCAAATCATTTTTTTGAAATGGAAATGTGGAGAATGAACTGCGCGCGCCCAAAAACCATAACGCAATAGAAAGAACCACAACTATAATATGGGCAGAAAGCCGGTGAAAACAGAACCACGTTTTCTCTTTACTTTGTAATTTGTTTACGAGCTTTATCCATACCAATAATGTTAAAACAAAAACTAAAGTAAGAATCACCACCGGATAATCAGCCCATACGGAAGCCATCACCTCTTTTGTGCCATCTTCAACAATGCCAAAGACCCTGCTGTCGAAACGGGCTTGAAAATTGCGGTAGTAGAAATGATCTACTACATTAATTAAGAATAAAATAACAAATAATATGATGTAGTAAAACTTATCAAAGAAATGGAGGAAGCGGTTAATTTTTGCTTGGATTTTGAAAGAAACAGCTCTATTTAACTGTAAAGGGTTAACGCAAAGGGCGCAAAGAAGAGAGAAGATATTGAGTAGCAATGGCGGTGTTAAGGCAAAACAGAGCACTACCGTATCGCAACGAAAGCCGACCCAAAAAGTTTTTAGAAAATCGACTTTAAAATTTTGAAATATTTCGGTTAAATTTCCATAGGTGCATAAAAAAAGAAGTCGAAACAGCAGAAACACGCTTAGTAGCAGCAAATAGATTTTTATACATTCGGAGAGACGTTTGTAGAAATGAGGGATCATAGTTTGAAATTACAAGGTGCAAAGGTAGTTTTTTTGAAGTTTTGATAAGAGAAAAAATGTTTGGGTTGGTTATTTAGAAAAAAGCTACATCAATAGGATCATATACATTGAGTTCGAGAAGTATTTTGTTTTTCACTTCTTCTTTGTATAAATTCGATTATTTTTCTCATCTTTTCCACGCTCCCAGACACTCTTTCTTGTCAATGATAGCATCATTAATAACAAATTCATCAGCCACTTTTCCTATATAAACTGCATGCTCAGCATGCAGTTCCTGTTCGGTTTCTACTATAAAAGTTCCGTAATTGTAGCAAAACAGATCTTCTTGTGTGTGAATGTTGAAACCCAAATCGTTACCAAAACTCATTTTGCACAATGCCTCTACAATGCCGCCAAATTGGCAGGTGAATGCAGAAATGATTTTTTTATTGTGAATATTTTCAACCATAAAACTGAATATCTGTTTCAATTGTTTAAGGTTAGGGTTACCCAATTCATCCGGTTGATGTTTAACGAGATAAATATAATTTCCTGTTTTTTTAAATTCGGGAGAAATGATGTTGGAAGCCTTTTCGGTGGCAATAGCGAAAGAAACCAATGTGGGCGGCACGTTCAACTCTTTAAAAGTTCCGCTCATGGAGTCTTTTCCACCAATGGCAGGCAAATGGAAGAAGTTTTGAACGGTCAATGCACCCAGCAACGCAGCAAACGGCTTGCCCCATTTTTCTTCATCCTTGCCCAATTTTTCAAAATATTCCTGAAAAGTAAAGCGGATTTTTTGATAATCGCCACCCACTGCCACCAATTTCGCCATAGACTCAATGATAGCGTATTGCGCCCCGTGAAACGGCGAACGTTCAGAAATGAAAGGATTGTACCCAAAGGATAAAATACTGCAAGTATCCGTATGTCCATGTCTTACAGGTAGTTTTTGCACACCTGCCTGTGTTTCCGTAAGTTGATATTTTCCGCCAAAGGGCATCAATACGGTGGAGGCGCCGATAGTGGAGTCGAACATCTCAATCATGTTTTGTTGGGAAGAGATGTTGAGGGAGGAGAGGTGAGAGGTGAGGGGTGAGAGGTGAGGAATGAGAGGTGAGGAATGAGAGGTGAGGGGTGAGAGGTGGATGAGAGCGTTAGCTTTTTGGCGAACTCCGGAGGTGTTGATGAAGGTACGGCTGATGTTAACGATGGTTGTGTTGTTCCATTTTATTTTCAGACGATTGTCGTCAGTAACGCGGGCAATGATGGTGGCTTCGATGTTCTCTTTTCGACAATGTTCAAAGAAAATATCCACATCTTCAGGGGCAACCACAACGCTCATGCGTTCTTGCGATTCGCTGATTGCCAATTCTGTACCGTTAAGTCCTTTATATTTGGTTTTTACGGCGTTGAGGTCAATTTCCAAACCATCAGCCAACTCACCGATGGCAACGCTGACGCCGCCGGCACCGAAGTCGTTCGATTTTTTTATTAAGCGTGTTACTTCGGGATTGCGGAAGAGGCGTTGTATTTTGCGTTCTTCGGGGGCGTTTCCTTTTTGCACTTCTGCAGCACACAACTCCAGCGAAGTTTCCGTGTGTTCTTTTGAAGAGCCTGTGGCTCCGCCAATGCCATCTCGTCCGGTTCTGCCGCCAAACATGATGACGATGTCGCCGGGTTGTGGTTTCTCGCGGTGCACGTAATCTGCGGGGACCGCACCCACCACCGCGCCAATCTCCATACGTTTGGCTTTGTAGCCCTCGTGATAGATTTCGCGAACATGGGTGCACGCCAAGCCAATTTGATTGCCGTATGAGGAGTAGCCATGCGCAGCCACCTTTGAGATAACACGTTGCGGCAACTTGCCTTCCATGGTGTTTTCCACCGGCTCTGTAATGTCTCCTGCGCCGGTTACGCGCATTGCCTGATATACGTAGCTTCTGCCGCTCAACGGATCGCGAATGGCGCCGCCCACGCAGGTGGATGCACCCCCAAAAGGCTCTATTTCAGTAGGATGGTTGTGTGTTTCATTCTTAAACATCAAAAGCCAGCGCTCTGTTTTTCCGTCCACATCCACATCTACATAAATGCTACAAGCATTAATTTCGTCCGAAACTTCCATGTCGTCCAAATTGCCTGCTTTGCGTTCATGTTTGCCGCAAATTGTTGCCAAATCCATCAATGTCATCGGTTTTTGGCTGCCATGCACGTTGTTTCTCAATTCCAAATATTGTTGAAAAGCATCTTGCAATTGTGCATTAAACGGGGAAGGGGCAAACGTAACATTTTCTATTTCAGTTTCAAAAGTGGTATGCCGGCAATGGTCACTCCAATAAGTATCCAGCACTTTGATTTCCGTTTCGGTGGGGTTGCGCAGCTCTTCGTTTTTAAAGTATTGTTGCACAAACAGAATATCTTCCAACGACATTGCCAGTCCCTGTTTTCTTCTAAAATCTTCAATCTCTTCTTTTGAAGAATCAATAAAATTTTCAAAAATGGGAATTTCAGCAATCTCCACATTTTCGGAAGCGTCCAGCAGGTTCATATCTTTTTCGCGTGCTTCAACTTCATTAATACAATATTTTTTAATGCGTTGCAACTCTTTCTCCGATATTAAATCGTCCAACAGAACCAGTTTGGCACTTTTGATTATTGCTTCGCTCTTGGGGTCAATCAGTTTCAGGCATTGCACGGCGCTGTCGGCGCGCTGGTCGAATTGTCCCGGAAGAAATTCGATGGCAAACTGTTTGGGCATTTCGTTTAATTGTAGGGGATGCAGTTCCTCTATCGAAATATTATCTGTTACCGGCTCCGAAAATACCGAACTCATGGCATCTTCCAATAGCTTTTCATCAATATTAAAAACATCATACACATTGAGTAAGCGCAGGTATTTAATTTGCAGGTGCAGATTGTTATTCAGTTCATTTTTCAATGATTCGGCTTCCACTTGAAAGCCTTGCTTCTTCTCTACAAAGAGGCGTGTTTTAGGAATGATGTGCATTTCTTCAAATTTTAACAAGATACTCCTGTTGGCATATTGGGGTAGTGATGGCTTTCTGCATATTTTCAATGCAAGCCACGCCGCAAAAATACACAAATATCAATCTTGAGTAGAAATAAAACCATTATTTGGGCAAAAAACCCACCTCAATTTGTTTGTTTTCCATAAAATCAAACAAGGTTATCTTCCTGATTTCGTAATACGTTGTCCAAATTTTTTGTAAAGTTTGTATGTAATCTATTTGAGAACGGTCTTTCTCATTCTGTGCCACCGAATAATCTAAAAAACCGATTTTTCCACCGAGATAGCGGTCTTTACTCATTTCGTAGCGCTTTTGGCTTAATTCACTTGTTTTTTGAACTACCTGTAATTGCGTAGATTGGATGTTGTATTGATTTACAGCATTATTTATTTGTCGTTTAAATGCTTGTTTTTCTTGTTCAATAGTTAAAGAAACATCTGTTAGTTTTAGCTCTGCTTTTTTTCGTTTGTATTTGGTAATCCCCCAATTCAGGATGGGGATGTTAAAACTGAGGGTTATTTGTTCTTGATCTAATGGACTTCTGTATGCTTCTTTCAGTAATGGTGCGCTTTGAGACAAGCCGAAAGAAGCGTACAGGTTAACCGAAAAACTGTTTTCGGATTTAACGCGGGCAACTTCACTTTGCGCTTCTAATAAACGTCGTTTATGCACTATTTCCTGCGAACCATTGGCAACAGCCTGTTCGTAGGCTTTTTCTCTGTTGATAATAGAGATGTTTAATGTTTCCGGCATCAATAAGTTAAATGCGTCTGTCGGGATATTTAAAAAATCGGCTAAGGCGGCTTGTTTGTCTTGCAAGGTGTTTTGAAGCTCTTCTATTTGAAAAGTTAGGTTGAGCAGGTTGACTTCAAGTTGCAACACTTCATCTTCTGTGGTTTTGCCCACCGCAAAACGTTCTTTGGCAATAAAAAACAGAGTGTCGGTGTTTGTTTTGTTTTGTAAGATGAGTGCTAAATTGGTTTGGGTTTCCAATAGCGAAAAATATAACTCAATAGCTTGCAAGGCAGCGTTTTCTAAGGCTTCAATGTAAAGTTGCTTTGCTTCTTTGAAGTACAGTGGTTCAATTTTTCGCTCCCATTTGTATGGGTTGTACAATGAAAAGGGTTGGCGGATTCCGATGTTAATTAAGTTGGCGAGATAGGATGTGGTTGTACTGTCTCTGTAAATATCCAAACGTTGCAACCCCGATGAGATAAAAAACTGACCACCCATAAACGGAATAGGCTGTGTTAAAGATAGTGAACCAGAGTAATTCCCTGCACTTTGCGACACAAACTGTTCTGTGCCGTCGGGTAACGTGATTTTGGAAATGGAGCGGTTAAAGGCGGGCACACTTCCCGAAAGCGAAAGGGTGGGCAAGTAAGATTTTTTGTAGAGTTTGTATTGATAGTATGCGTCTAAATAGTTGTTCTTGGCGTGTTGGGCTTCGGGGGAGCGCTCTTGAGCTATTTTGATGCAATCTTCCAAAGTGAGGGTGGTTTGCGCAGTGGAAACAGCAGAAGGCAGAAAGCAGAAAAGCAGAAAGCAAAAAGGAGAAAAAAGTTTAAACATGGTTATTTTTTTAGTACTGCTTTTATTGGGTTTAAAAACTTATCTAATAAGCGTAAATCTTCTGTGATAATTTCTGCACTGCCTGTCATTTCCTGGCTGAATGCCAACTCTTTACCGTAGTTGGTTAAAAGTTTCTCAGGAAAGTCAACTTCCAACATGTATGCCTTTTGATTATTTTCTATCACAATGGGAACTAAGGAAATGTTTTTGATTTGCACGCGCACCATGCCAAACTCTAGGTGGGGAAAGTTGTCGAATTTTACGTTAACGGTTTGTCCCTCTTTTACTTTGCCTGCGCCTTGCGGGGGAAGCAAAATTTTTCCCACAATTATTGTTGTTTCGTTGGGCACAACCGTAACCAATACCTCGCCGGCGTTGATATTCTGGTTCTTTTGCCAATATTTGGTGAAAGTTACCACTCCGGCAATAGGACTAATTAGCAAATAAGTTTGTTCCCAGATTTTGATTTGTGTTTGTAATTGGTTATACGCACCGGTGAGTGCAATTTGCAGGTTATTCAGTTGCTCCTTGTGCTGCTGTTCCAAATCAAAAACATTTTGCTCTAATTGCAAAATGCTGATGTTTTGGTTATCAATGCCAAGTTGTGCATTTTCAAAAGATTGCAATTGTTGTAGATAAATATTTTTTGCATTTTGGTATTCTGCATTTGACAAAGCATTTTTTACATACAAAAGAGAATCCATTGAAAATGTTTGTTGTGCTATTACCAATTGTTGGTGATTAAGTTCTAATTGTTTTTTTGATTTTTGTAAAATAAGATTTTGAGTAGCAATCTGTTTCTTTATGGAGGCAATTTTTTTGTGATGATAATCGGTGGCGGTGAAATATTGGTAGTCTTCGTGGGCTTTGACGAAGGAGTTATAGGCAGGTTGGAGTTCGCCAAGACGAAGAGGTGAGGAATCGTAATTCTTAATTCCTAATTCGTAATCAGTAGTGTTGCGTTGTTTATAAATAAAGTTCTTTGAAATTATTGGATATCAGATTATTATAGCGGTTTTTCGATTCATCCGATTTGAAA